>Ga0326597_10004546_pt1 | contig 19514 bp, 22 predicted proteins | sample RVTome_12_FD_203789 | JGI IMG/M metagenome (GOLD analysis project Ga0326597, IMG submission 203789) | Soil microbial communities from uranium-contaminated site in the Upper Colorado River Basin, Wyoming, United States - RVT100D185 | ecosystem: Environmental > Terrestrial > Soil > Contaminated >... | reverse complement strand
GCCTTTTGGTTACAAACACCAAATTTACATCCTACGCAGTACAGTACGCCAGGTGCAAAGGACTCGAGTTACTTGGGTGGGAATATCCACACGGTGCAACCCTCCAAGACCGCATAGAAAAAGCCAGGCTCTACCCGGTGACAGCACTAACCACGCTCAACAATCGTGAAAAGACGGCCTTACTTAAGGACAGGGTGGTGCTCTGCCGCGCACTCCCAGACGAGGGGGAGGCATTGACGCGCGCCGGCATTTCTGGCAGAAAAGCTAATCGCGTAATGGAAGAGGTTGGCGTATTGTGTACACCGAGGGTTGGTATATGATACAAACACGGGGCTAATTATTAGTTTCTTTACGCAAAGATAATCAGTATGCAAGAAAATAATCCAATGAAGGGCGGGATGAATTCGGGGCAGAAGCCGGGTGGTTTGTCGTGGTCTCAGCCTGCCGGGGGACAAAGTTCCAACAACAGTAGCAGTGTCCAAAAGCCGATACAGATGCCGGGGTCATTACCAAAAACAAATCAACAGAGCACGCCAAAGTCAGGAGGACATGCCTCGCAACAAGGCGGGCAACAGTCCGGGCGCAAGACTCTACTTTGGATATTTGCCGGCGGAATACTTATCGGGGCACTTGTCGGGTGGATGTGGTTTGGCACACAACAGAGCGCAACGCCGACCGACTCGGGCGCGCAGGGCACCGACTCCACTTCAGACGGTGCGTTGGGAGACACCATGCCAGCAGTTGGCGCGGCCATTTCAAGCGAGTGGCTTGCGGCACCATCGCCTCAGCCGGCCGGTTTGCAGGTTGCCATATCACACATCTCGGTCACGCGGCCAACGTGGGTAGTGGTGTACGAGTCGCGCGGAGGGCAGCCGGGGAATGCCCTGGGCGCTTCACTCTTTTTTGACGCCACACAAAACAGCGGTGTAGTTGACTTGCTGCGCGGGACGCTCCCTGGACAGATGTACTTTGTGGGGGAGAGTATAGATGATGGCGACAGAATATTCTCTCTGCAAAACGACAAACCCGTTCGAGACCAAAGCGGCAACCCGCTGTGGGTTACCTTCCAAACGCAATAAAACGCATAAAATGGTACACTAAACGGGTCTCCTAAAAGGGGCCCGTTTATTATTTATGAGCGTATACTACAAACCCGTCCGAAAGACCGACTGGAACTATGGCGGCCCCAGGTGGCGACTCTCTCGCTCCAAAATCGCGCTTTTTTTGGAATGCCCGCGCTGTTTTTACATAGACAACAAGTTTGGGCATGCCAGGCCGCCTGGGTACCCATTCAACCTCAACACAGCTGTAGACGCACTCCTAAAAAAAGAGTTTGACATACACCGCGCCCAAGGCTCGGCACACCCGCTGATGCAGGCGTATGGCGTGGACGCAGTGCCTTACAGCCATGCAGAAATAAATATTTGGCGAGAAAACTTTAAAGGTATTGAGTGCAAGCACGGGGCGACCGGTTTTACCGTCTCTGGCGCATTGGACGATGTTTGGGTCAACCCGGCCGGCGAGCTTATCGTTGTGGACTACAAGGCTACCAGCAAGGACGAAAAGATAGAGTCGCTCGACAAGGACTGGCACGACGGATACAAGCGCCAGATGGAGATATACCAGTGGCTTCTTAGGCAAAGGGGCTTTACCGTTTCCGACACAGGCTACTTTGTGTATGCCAATGCTTCCAAAGACCGTGAGGCCTTTGACGGCAAACTTGAGTTTGAAGTAACTCTCATACCGTACACAGGTTCAACCGACTGGGTTGAGGGCACTCTCGCCGACATACTCGCAAGTTTGAATGGTACAGAATTGCCGCAAACTGGCACCGACTGCGACTACTGCACCTACCGTGATGTAGTTGGCAATACTATATCTGCCTACGCTCCAACAAAGCCAAGAGACGAAACTCCATCACGCAAGCCTGTTGCAAAAAAAGATGATGCAAAAACCGCACAACTTTTCTAAAAAAGTGTACGCCGTGGTCAAGGCAATTCCACGTGGTAAGACAATGACCTACAAGCAGGTGGCAGAGCGGGCTGGCAACCCAAAAGCGGCGCGCGCTGTGGGGACATTAATGGCAAAAAACTTTGACCAAAAAATACCGTGCCATCGCGTGGTCAAAAGCGACGGTACGGTGGGCGGGTACAACCGTGGCGGTCCCGGCCGCAAGGTTGAACTATTGCTAAAGGAAAGAAAAGGATATTAGTGTGTATGGATGTCACCATTCACCCATCGTGGAAGAAACATCTGTCTGTGGAGTTTGTAAAGCCGTACTTTGCCGAGCTCGCCAAGTTTGTAAAACAGGCATACAAAAGCGAGGCGGTGTACCCGCCGCCAAAATATATTTTTCGTGCTTTTGATCTTTGTCCGTTTGAAAAGGTTGAGGTGGTCATCTTGGGTCAAGATCCATACCACGGCCCGCGCCAGGCCAACGGGTTGTGCTTTGCGGTAGGAAAAGATGTGCTACTGCCGCCCAGCCTGCAAAATATTTTTAAGGAGATCGAAAAAGAGTACGGATCGCCGCTTAAAAACCGCAGCGGCGACCTGTCGCGATGGGCCACGCAAGGCGTGCTCCTACTTAATGCAACGCTCACGGTCAAGACCGGGCTTGCCGGCAGCCACCAGCACAAGGGCTGGGAGGAGTTTACCGACGCGGCAATCAAAGCACTCTCTCATGAGCGCGAGCATTTGGTGTTTATGCTTTGGGGCAACTACGCTAAGCAAAAAGGTGCGCACATCGACCGCGAGAAGCATCTGGTTTTGGAATCCCCACACCCCTCGCCCTTTTCCGCATACAACGGATTTTTCGGTAACGGTCATTTCAAAAAAGCAAACGAGTACCTGGCAGAGCGCGGCATAAAACCCATTGACTGGTTGTAGTGCTACTTCACACCCGCAAAAGCGAAAGGAGCTGCTTTTCTTCTGTGTGCGGTCCTATTACTGCAAGATTGAGCCGTTCTGTTTTGAAAATATCGCGCGCAACACGCTGTATGTCACCGGCGGTAACGGCGTCGATGCGAGACTTCGTGTCCTCCAGCGTATGTACTTTACCTAGGAGAGTAAGTGATGTCGCAACGTATCCAGCCAGGTCTTCGGATGTTTCCAAAGATAGAGAGAGTGAGCCCTTTAAGTGCTCCTTTGCTTTCTTCAGCTCTGCTGATGCAACGCGCTCACGTTTTATTTTGCGTAGTTCGCGAATTATGGTTTCTATAGTTTTATGTAATTTGTCGTGCTCAACGCCAGCCTGCACTGCAAGGTAGCCGGTGTCGGCAAACTTTTCCACCGAGGCGCGGATAAAGTACGCGAGTCCGCGACGTTCTCGCACTTCTGTAAACAGCCGGCTGCTCATCCCGATGCCGAGTATCGTTGTTAGGACATCGAGAGCGTGCTCGTCTTTGTGCTCAAATCGGTAGCTTGGCACTCCCAGAACCAGCTGCGTCTGGTCTGTTTTTTTGTGCTTTATTTTTATGCGTGCCACGGTATGGTCGGAAGTGTATGTTGAGCACGAAGGATTGACTCCGGTAGGCACATGAGCGAATTCCCTTTTTATTTTCGCAAGAACCTTTTCTGCAGGAAACGCGCCGGCAACACACACAACAGTGTTGGCTGCTGTGTAGCAGCGCTTTAGATAACTAATAAAGTCATCACGAGCAAAAGAGCGAATATTTTCTTTGGGTCCCAAGATGGTGCGCCCTAGCGAATGTTCTGCACCAAACAGAAGCGTTTCGAACACGTCGCCGACAGAGCGCATCGGCATATCCTCGTACATATTGATTTCCTGTATGATGGCACCACGTTCTTTATTTATCTCACGGGTGGGCAGTGTCGAGTTGAGAAAAATATCGCTCACGACGTCCAGGGCCGTCTCGACATGCTCTTTGCTTACCTTGGCATAATACGCGGTTCTATTTTTGGCCGTAAAAGCATTGTAGGCGCCACCGATTCCATCCAGCTCTGTGCAGATAGCTCGCGCGGTAGGGCGGCGCTTAGTACCCTTAAAAAACATGTGTTCAAGGAAGTGGGCGAGACCGTTCTCGCGCTTGTTTTCGTACCTAGAGCCAGTGCCCACCATCAACAACACAGTGGCTGTTTTGGCGTCCCGCAGTGGGACCAGCGCGACCCGCAACCCGTTTTTGAGTGTGACAATTTTATGCTCCATAGGCCTACAGCCTACCGCAAGTTCTCTAGATTACAAAATTATGATTCCTGTTGCGAAGAGGAGATAAAGACGTTACGATTTTGAGCAATGACCTTGGACGAAGTTCGATCGAAGTATTTGGAGTTTTTTAAGGCACGCGGGCACGCGGTGCTGCCGAGTGCTCCTTTGGTGCCAGAGAACGACCCGACCACACTCTTTACCGGCTCTGGGATGCAACCCCTGGTGCCGTACCTCTTGGGCAAAAACCACCCAGCAGGCAGCCGCCTCGTCGACAGTCAAAAATGCTTCCGCTCGATGGATATAGAAGAGGTCGGCGACAACCGCCACACCACATATTTTGAAATGCTCGGCAACTGGTCTTTGGGCGATTACTTTAAAAAAGATCAGCTCGGCTGGTACTTGGAGTTTTTAACTGTCGAACTTGGCATACCAAAAGAGCACCTATGGGTGACATGTTTTGAGGGAGACGAGAAACTTGGCATACCAAAAGACAGTGAGTCTGCAGAAATTTGGAAGGGTCTGGGGATTTCAGAAGAGAGGATCCGATTTTACGACGCAAAAAAGAATTGGTGGTCTCGTGCCGGAGCACCAGACGAAATGCCGGCTGGTGAGCCTGGCGGGCCGGACTCGGAGACGTTTTACGAATATGTAGATGTACCACACGACCCAGCCTTTGGCCCTGAGTGCCATCCAAACTGCGATTGCGGAAGATTTATGGAGATAGGTAACTCTGTTTTTATGGAATATGTCAAAAACCCTTCGACAGGATCAGGACAAGGTAGTTTCAGCAAACTGCCTCGGCAAAATGTCGATTTTGGTGGCGGACTTGAGCGCATTGCCGCCGCCGCAAAGAACTCTCCCGACATCTTCCCAGTGGCGCACGAAGATATCATCAAGTACTTAGAAAAGAAGAGCGGCAAAAATTATACAGGGAACGAGCGCGCCTTTCGCATCATAGCCGACCATATGAAAGCCGCGGTTTTTTTGATGGCCGACGGCGTCACGCCCAGCAACACAGAGCGCGGGTACTTTGTGCGCCGACTCATCCGAAGGAGCGTACTGTTTGCGGACAAACTGGGCATAGGCGAAAACGCTTTTGCTCACATAGTAGAAGCAGTGGCGGCTATGTACACCGGGCCGTATCCGGAAGTGGGGGAGCAGGCAAAAAAAATAGCCCAGAGCATTGAGGAGGAGGAGGGGCGCTTCCGTACAACGCTTGCGCGCGGCATCAAAGAGTTCGCGCGGTTTGCTTCGGACGGTAAGCTTACGGCACAAGACGCCTTCCAGCTGTTTACAACATACGGCTTTCCGTTGGAACTTATTGTAGAAGAGGCGGCGGAAAAGGGCATAAAGCAGGTGGATGTTGACGGTTTTAAAGCTCTTCTTAAAGAACATCAGGAGCTCTCGCGAGCTGGGGCTACACAAAAGTTTAAGGGCGGGCTGGCCGACCATGGGGAAAAGACTACTCGCCTCCACACCGCGCACCACCTGCTCTTGAAGGCACTGCAGATGGTGTTGGGGCACGAGGTTCACCAGCGCGGCTCCAACATCACAGGCGAGCGCCTGCGCATCGACTTTAGCTGGGGGCAAAAAATGAGCGCCGAGCAAAAAGCTCAGGTAGAGAAGATTGTGAACGAGAAGATTAAAGAAGACTTGCTTGTTGTCCGCACCGAGATGGCAAGGGAGGATGCCGAAAAGCTTGGGGCGGAGCACGAGTTTGGCCAGAAGTACCCAGACCGTGTTTCCGTGTACTCAGTTGGCCCTCTTGATAGCGCATTTTCTATTGAGTTTTGTGGCGGCCCGCATATAGAACACACGGGAGAAATTGCCGAGTCCGGCACCTTCAAAATTATTAAAGAAGAAGCTGTCGCCCAGGGCATCCGCCGCATTAAAGCAGTCCTGGAATAACACCAGCTTCGCAAGGTAGGTCTCAGGAGTGCATATAATTTGCTGATGTATACTTTCAGCATGTCTCCGCTCTTTGGGAAAAAGAAAAGTCCTGGAAAGACTGTCGCTATTTTGGACGTCGAGAGCGGGAGTGTCGGGGCAGCCCTGGTGCGCACATCTGCCACACTTCAGCCGCGCCTATTTGCCGAGGTGCGTATCCCCGTCCCAGCCATGCGGGCGGTCTCCGGAGCCGCGCTAGCTGCGCAGGTTGAGCACGCCGCGCGCGAAGCTCTCTGCCACGTCAGTGTTGTTGCCGCCCGCGTGCGCAATGCCCCGCAGGTCTCTCTGCATAGAGTAGAGGAGCTTTCAGACCTAAGCGCAATAGAGCGTGTTGCCATGTTCCTGCATCCGCCGTGGGCCGGGGTGGACTTTGACCAATTAGGAAAGGTACTGCCTGGAGCAATACCAGAATTTTTTGACGTTGCACAAACACTATCTGAAGAAACATTCGGCACTGTCCCGCTCACGCTCTACTCTTTCGGCGCATCGGCGGCGCCTCTCCTACACTCTTTATATGCTGTAGAAGGCTCGTGCCTTGTGTGCACGCTTACCGGCGAGATGACCGAGCTTGTGGTGGTAGGGCCAGACGGCGTTGTCGGCCACGGCACTATACCTCTGGGCACACACTTTCTTTCCCGCACCCTGGCAAGCCATGGCGGCTTTTCGCTGTCGGAGGCGCACTCAGCCCTATCACTTTTAGCTCGCGGAGGCATACACGCACAAAGTATGGAACCGCTTTCCGCCGCCGCTAGCCATTTTATGAGAGAGTTTTCAGATGCCGCCAGCGAGCTGGTAAGTTCCCACTCAACAAAACAAGTATTCCTTGTCGCCCCTCGTGGGGCAGGGCAGTGGCTTGCACAAGCAATGACAGAGAGTGACACTACAAATGTTTTCCCGAAAGGTGGCACCATACGCGCCGTTGGCCCACAACATCTAACCCCGCATGTCGCGGCACACGGAAGCTCGCCAGACACAGCCCTACTTGTTGCCGCCCTTTTTATTGACGCACGTCTCTATCGTGTATAATAGGTACTATCATGCAAAACATGGCTCCTCGTAGCGACCGCTCAATACGCAATATACCCGTGCCTGCAAGCCACCGCAGAAGCGCCCAACCTCGCGACATGGAAGAGTCCTATACACCACGCCGCCGCTCTCGTCGATGGATATGGATTACACTTGGCGTAGTTGCCGTGTGCGCTCTGGTAGGAATTCTCCTGTCAACTGCTTTTTCCGGTGCATCAGTGGTGGTATATCCGCGCACGGCAGCCATTGATACTTCCGTTTCTCTCACGGCTATGCCAAACGCACAGAGCGGGCTGGGATACATCACAATGACCATCAATCGCTCCTCCACGACCACCGTGCCAGCCTCCGGCACACAAAAAGTGTCGCGTGCTGCCTCTGGTGTTATCACAATCTACAACTCCTACAGTACAGCCAGCCAGCGGCTTATCACCAACACTCGCTTTGAGGCGCCAGACGGCAAAATATATCGCATACACGACTCGGTGGTTGTTCCAGGCGCCACCAAAAAAGCCGGCGACTCTCTCGAGCCTGGGACTATCTCTGCAAGCGTATTTGCAGACTCCCCAGGCGCCGAGTACAACCGTGCAGCTACTCGCTTTACTATCCCCGGGTTTAAGGGCGACCCGCGCTACAGCGCCTTTTATGCCGATACACAGGCTATTGCAGGTGGTTTTGTAGGCACCGAACCCGCAGTTGCCAGCGCCGACTTGGCACGCGCACAGACACAGCTCGAGCAGGGCCTTCGAACCGAGGTAGAGTCTAGTATCTCCTCACAACTACCAGATGGGTTTGCCCCGGTGGAAGGAGCTCTCTCTATAAGTTTTAGTGACATTACTCAGAGCGCCGGGGCAGGCAACACCGCAACCCTTTCTCAAACAGCAACCGGCATCACCGCAATACTCCGAGTTGCCGACCTTGCGGCGGTGGTGGCACAAAAAAATGTGCCGAGTTATGGCGGCGAGGCAGTTGGCTTTACCAGCTCGTCCGTGTTGTCTATAGTCTCTTCCTCCACCAAGCCGGTCGGCAAGTTAGAGTTGGTACTTTCCGGCTTACCGACCCTAGAGTGGCAGTTTGATCCGGCTGCTGTAAAAAAGGCGTTGGTTGGCAAACCAAAAGGTGCTTTTGAAAGCATTATAGAGTCGTTTAAGCCGGCCATTGCCAGCGCCGAGGCCAGGGTGCGCCCATTTTGGCAAGGCAGTTTCCCCATGGATGAGGAGAAGATTACTGTCACAACCGGCCGGCGCCAATAGGGCTTTGTTGACACGTATATACGCCTCTGCTACTATGTGTGGGCTCATCTAATGGATACGAAGGGAGAAGAAGTAGAGGCGGTAGTTGAAGAGGCGCTGCCAAACACGCTTTTTCGCATTGTGCTTAAGACCGGGGAAAAGCAGATTGCGTATCTGGCGGGCAAAATGCGACTACATCGAATCAAGGTTCTCGTTGGGGACCGGGTGTTAGTGCGCCTAGAGCCATATGGCGGCAAGGGCCGTATCACAAGACGTTTGTAAAAAACATGAAAGTAAAAGCATCTGTAAAAAAGCGTTGCACCAACTGCAAATTGATCCGGCGCAAAAGCCGGGTATACGTTACCTGCAGCAACCCGCGCCACAAACAGCGCCAAGGATAATATTTATGCGCATTTCCGGCATCACAATTCCAAACAAACGCCTTACCTATGCATTGACCGAAATTTACGGCATAGGCCAGTCTCGTGCACAAAAAATCTGCACGCAGGCCAAAATTGACCAGATGAAAAAATCGGACGACTTAACACCTCAGGAGGAAAATGACATCCGCCGCCTGGTTGAGGCGTTTAAAGTAGAGGGCGACCTCAAGCGTGAAGTTTCCGCCAACATAAAACGCCTTAAAGACATCGGATCATACCGCGGGGTCCGGCACACGAGGCACTTGCCCGTGCGAGGACAACGCACCAAAACCAACTCACGCACGGTGCGTGGCAACGTCCGCAAAACAATGGCTTCCGGTCGTCGTAAGGTTGAAAAGACATAATATATATTGTATAGTATCCGACTACACCTATGGGTAAGAAACGAATAGTCAAAAAGGGGGGAGATAAGGAATCCGGCAAGTCTCAGTCGGGGACTGGCCGCGCGCCTAAGCGCAAGATGGACAGCGGCACTCTGTATGTAGAGGCGACCTACAACAACACCAAAATGGTGCTTTCAGACATGTCAGGCAACGTAGTTTCGTGGTCCTCTAGCGGCTCGCTCGGTTTTGCCGGCGCCAAGAAGGGCACACCGTTTGCAGCGGCAAAGGTCGGGGAGCTCCTTGGGGAGAGGGCTGGCACCATGGGGGTGCGCGAGGTATCGGTTGTAATCTCCGGCGTAGGAGCCGGGCGCGAGTCGTCTGTACGCGCATTTTCTTCCAAGGGTATACACATTGCAAACATCCAAGACCGCACACCTGTGCCACACAACGGCCCGCGCCAAAAGAAGCCGCGCCGTGTATAATCTATTTTCATTATGCGTATAGGACCCAAGTATAAAATTTGCAAACGACTCGGCGCTTCGGTGTTCGAAAAGTGTCAGACGCAAAAGTTCCAGCTTGCGGAAGCGCGCTCGCCGCGCCGCATTTCTCGCGGGCGCCGAGGCGGCGGCGGAGCTTATGGAGCACAACTTTTGGAAAAACAGAAGGCGCGATTTACCTACGGGCTTTCGGAAACACAGTTTTCCCGCTACGCAAGGGAAGCGATGGAAAAGCGCGGGGCCGACTCGTCACAAGGTCTGGTAACCCGGCTTGAGTCGCGCCTAGACAACGTTGTCTTTCGTGCGGGGTTTGTCAAAACACGGCGCGCGGCGCGCCAGCTGGTCTCGCACGGGCACATCACGGTAAATGGCAAGCGTATGAACATACCTTCATACATTGTGTCTCCTGAAGATGTCGTGGCCATACGCCAAGAAAGCCGCCAGAGCCCACTGTTTGCCGGCCGTACAGAGGCCAGCGTGGAGCATCAGGCACCTAAGTGGCTTACTGTAAGCGAGGATGGCCACACCGCAACCATGAAGACATCTCCCGCATTTGCGGAGAGCGAGCTGTCCTGGAGCCCGACCATTATCATCCAGTTTTACAGCCGGTAAATTATTTTTTGTTATCAATAGTAGTTATTATTTATTTTTATGATGGAACATACAATCACATTGCCGAGCAAGCCGCTCGTAGTTTCCGAAGAGGAGATGGCCGGTGTGTATGAGATAGACGGGCTCTACCCGGGGTATGGTCACACGCTCGGCAACAGCCTCCGCCGCATTATCCTCTCCTCTTTGCCGGGCGCAGCGGTAACCGCAGTTAAAATTGAAGGTGTCGATCACGAGTTTTCCACGATACAGGGCGTTAAGGAGGACGTTGTTACAATACTGCTCCATCTTAAAAAACTGCGCTTCGAGGTAATAGGTGGCGAGCCGCAGACAGCCTCGTTTTCAGTAAAAGGCCCCAAAAAAATAACAGGCGCCGACCTCAAACTACCAGGACAGGTGCGGCTCCTCAACCCGAATGCATATATTTGCGAGCTGACAGACAAGGCGGCATCGATTAACGTGGAGTTCCACATCGAGCAGGGTCTTGGTTATGTACCGCGCGAGGCGCTCAAGAAGGACCGCGTCGATATAGGCGAGATTTCTATAGACGCTATTTTTTCGCCAATCCGCCGCGTTAACTACGAGGTTGAAAATATGCGCATTGGCGATCGTACCGACTTTAACCGCTTGCGCATCTCTATAGAAACAGACGGAACCATCACGCCCAAAAAAGCGCTTGAGTCCTCAATTGAAATAATGATTACACAACTCAAGGCAATTGTAGGCTTCCGCGAGGAAGAGGTACCGGAGCAAGCTCTCCCTCCGTCTGCGGCACCAGCAACGGTTGAAAATGCCGCCGAGGTTATGAAAACGCGTATAGACGACCTGGAGTTTTCGGCGCGCACAAAGGTCTCGCTTGAAAAGGCAAACATTCGCACCGTGGGTGGCCTCGCTCGCAAAAAAGAAGAGGACTTGCTAGAGATAGACGGTCTTGGCCCTAAGTCCATACAAGAGATAAAGCGCGCACTGGCAAACTTTGGCATCATACTTAAGTAAAAGACTCATAATTTACCATGCGGCACAGTAACCACAACAGAAAATTCGGAAGAACTAAGAGCCAGCGCGTTGCGCTCTTGCGCTCCCTTGCGCGATCATTGGTGCTTAGGGGCCGGATGCAAACTACCGAGGCCAAAGCCAAGGAGGTACGCCCGCTTGTGGAAAAGATGGTGACCAGGGCGCGCACAGGTACGCTTGCAAGTCGCCGCCTGCTTATAGCTGCATTGGGCGACGCGCAGGCCGCCAACAAGCTTATAGCCACAGCCAAAGTGTACGAGGGGCGCGCTGGCGGCTACACCCGCATCACCAAGCTTGGTGTGCGCAAGGGTGACGCCGCGGCAATGGCGCTTATCGAGTTTGTATAAAATTGTATGATTACTATCGACGCACAAGGAAAAACACTAGGGAGAGTCGCCAGCGCGGCGGCGCATGCTATTTTGGGCAAACACAAAACTAGTTTTGCCAAGCACAAGATTGAAGGCGAGGAGGTCACGGTAATAAATGCCGCCCAAATCGCCCTATCTGGAGCCAAGAAACAAGACAAAAAATACGTCCGCTACTCCGGCTACCCGGGCGGACAAAAAATAGAAAACTATGCTATGTTGGTAAGTCGCCGTGGGGAAGCAGAGGCTATCCGCCGGGCGGTGCTGGGCATGCTTCCTAAAAACCGCTTGCAGGCAAAGCGTATAAAAATGCTCATCATCAAAAAATAACCATGGCAACCAAAACAGACAAAGAAACAAGGTACATCGAAACAATCGGCCGCCGAAAGACCGCCATTGCCCGCGTACGGCTAACCCCGAGTTCGCGTACTTCTGTGATGGTAAACAACAAAGACGTTAACGACTATTTTAACACCGAGCCCCTGCGCATAACAGCGCTTGAGCCGTTTCTTAAAGTTACGCTTGCAACACAATTTACAGTGACAGCCACGGTGCGCGGTGGCGGTATTGCCGGCCAGGCAACAGCTGTGCGCCACGCAATTTCACGCGCATTGACAGTTTACGACAAAGAGCTGCGCATTCCACTCAAAAGGGAAGGGTTCCTCAAGCGCGACCCGCGTGCAAAAGAGCGCCGCAAGTTCGGCCTCAAAAAAGCCCGCAAGTCCCCGCAGTGGAGCAAGCGATAGTAAAAAGGCCGGCGAAAGCTGGCTTTTTTCTTGACTCAGCGGGTTTTTTGCGTATAATACTTATACGATGGGTGACTCTCTGGAAGAACAAGAGGCAGAATTTGTGCCCGAGGAGGAGGCAGAGGAAGGCCCGGAGCTCGTAAAACGCCTGAGAGAAAAGCTCAAAAAAGCAGTTGAGGAAAAGCAGGAGTATCTAGACGGCTGGCAGCGAGCGCGCGCCGATTTTGCCAACTACACGCGGCAGGAGGCGCAGTTTGGCGCCGACAAAGAATTGCGCGCAAAAGTCGCCGTGGTTGAGGCATTACTTCCGGCACTCGACTCGTTTGAGCAGGCGCAGAAACACACCGCCACAAAAGAACTTGAGGTGCTTTACAAACAACTCTTGAACTCTATTGGCAAGGCAGGGGTGGTGCAATTTGGCCAACCAGGTGAGCCGTTTGACCCGCACAGGCACGAGGCCCTGCGCGAAGAGTCGGCCAAAGATGCATCGGGAGACCACGTGGTTGTCACGGTTCTGCGCTCCGGCTATACTCTTGGTGATTTTGTTGTCCGCCCGGCACAGGTGTCCGTGGGTGTTTATAAAAAAGAGCAATAATTAATTAACTAAACTTAACTACTATGGGAAAAATTCTTGGTATAGACCTGGGCACCACCAACTCCGCAATGGCGGTTATGCGTGGTGGCGAGCCGCAGATTTTAGAAAATGCAGAAGGTGCCCGCACCACACCATCCGTGGTAGCGGTGTCTAAAACAGGCGAGCGCGTGGCGGGCCTCATAGCACGCAGACAGGCGGTTACCAACCCAAAAAATACCATTTACCAAATCAAGCGCTTCATTGGCCACACCTTCGACGAGACGGGTGTAGAAAAAGACCGAACCACGGTCCCGTTTGAAACACGAAAGTCGGCGAGCGGCAGCATGGAGATCCTGATGGGAGAAAAGTGGTACAGCCCAGAGGAGCTCTCTGCAATGATCCTCAGCAAGCTCAAGGCAGATGCGGAAAAGCGCTTGGGCGAACCCATTACGGAAGCAGTTATCACAGTGCCGGCATACTTCAATGACAGCCAGCGCGCCGCCACCAAAGACGCAGGGAAAATAGCAGGTCTCGACGTCAAGCGCATCATAAACGAGCCGACAGCCGCGGCACTTGCCTACGGTTTTGACAAGAAAAAGAATGAAAAGATAGCCGTGTATGACTTCGGAGGCGGAACTTTCGACATCTCCATCCTCGAGGTGGGCGACGATGTTATAGAGGTCAAGTCGACAGACGGCGACGCGCGCCTGGGAGGCAAAGACATCGATCAAAAAATCATCGATTGGCTCGCCGCAGAGTTTCAAAAAGAGTCTGGTATAGATGTGCGAGGCGATGCTCTTGCACGCCAACGGCTCGACGAAGCAGCAGAAAAAGCAAAAATTGAGCTGTCCACCGCGGTTGAAACCGAGGTAAACATACCGTTTCTAACTTCTGACACTTCCGGGCCGCGCCATCTGCTAATCAAGATGACTCGCGCCAAGCTCGAAGAGTTGGCGGCCGAGTTTATAGACCGCGCCAACACCATCACCAAACGTGCTATGGAGGCCTCTCCTTTTAAAGTGGGTGAGATAGACGAGGTGATCCTGGTCGGCGGGCAAACCCGCATGCCGGCGATACAGGCATCCGTGGAAAAATTCTTCGTCAAAAAGCCGCACATGGGCGTCAACCCAGACGAGGTTGTGGCGGTAGGTGCCGCTATACAGGGCGGCATCTTGGGCGGGGAAGTGCGTGACGTCTTGCTCTTGGATGTTATACCGCTGTCGCTTGGAATAGAGACCATGGGTGGAGTCAACACCAAACTTATCGAGCGCAACACTACCATCCCAACATCGCGCACGCAGGTTTTTTCAACAGCGGCAGACAACCAAACCAGCGTCGAGATACATGTGGTACAAGGCGAGCGCGCGATGGCTTCCGACAACAAGTCGCTCGGCCGTTTTGTTTTGGACGGAATACCACCGGCGCCGCGCGGCTTGCCGCAAATTGAGGTGTCGTTTGATGTCGACGCCAACGGAATCCTTTCTGTCAAAGCCAAAGACAAGGCCAGCGGCAAAGAGCAGAGCATACGCATCGAAGCTCGCTCGGGCCTTTCCGAAGAAGATGTAAAGAAAATGCAGCAAGATGCCGAGGCACATGCTTCCGACGACAAGAAAAAGGTGGAGCTGGTCGAGGCCCGCAACATGGTCGAGCAGGCGGTGTATGGCGCAAAGAAAGCTTTGACCGATAACAAAGGTAAAATCCCAGCCGACCTAGAAGCGGCTATAAACGAAAAAGTTTCAGCAGTCGAAGCCAAAAAAACATCCGAAAATGCCTCAGAGATCAAAACTGCGCTTGAGGACCTATCCAAAGAGTTGAGCAAACTCTACGAAACGATCCAAAAAGCAGGACCCACCGAGGCTCCGAAGGATGGAGCAGATCAGGCACCGCCCAAAGATGAAGAGAAAGGCCCAGAAAACCCTCCGCCGGGCAACACTCCAGAACAAAAGTAGTAAAATAGGCAATAATGCCTAAAATACGGCCGACAAATACCAAGGCAGTTTTACAAATATTCTGGGATTACACCAAAAAGTATCCTTGGCTTTTTGGTGTCGCATTGTTTGGCGGCATTATCGCACAAAGTGCACAGATTGTAGCCCCGCTCTTTATCGGTGAGATTTTAAATCTTCTGACACAAAACGTTCCAACCGCGAAGGTTTGCGCGGGCCGAAGCCGATAGCGGCGTGACAGCGGTGCTTGCGGAAGAGGGGGAATAGCGGTACAATAACAATACAAAATATGGCTACTAAGAAGGATTACTACGGCGTACTTGGTGTCGACAAAAAGGCCTCCAAAGACGACATAAAAAAAGCGTTCCATAAGCTTGCCCACAAGTACCATCCCGACAAAAATCAGGGCGATGCGGAAAAGTTTAAGGAGCTTTCCGAGGCATACTCGGTTTTGTCCGACGAAAAAAGGCGCGCCGAGTACGACAGCTACGGCCGCGTGTTTGGCGGTGCCGGCGGCGGGGCAGGGCCTGGCTTTAATGCACAAGGGTTTGACTTCTCTCAGTTTCAAGACGCGGCACAAAACGGTTTTGGGTTTGACTTTGGCGACGTATTTAGCGACTTTTTCGGCGGCGGTGCCGGGGCGCGGCGTGGCCGCGACATTTCTATTGACCTTGAACTAAGCTTTAAAGAATCTGTTTTTGGCACCACACGCAGGGTACTCTTGGCCAAAACTGCGCAGTGCGACACCTGCCAGGGAAGCGGCGCCGAGCCCGGGGCCAAGCAGAACACCTGCACACATTGCAACGGCGCCGGAAAGATACACGAGACAACCAACTCGATTTTTGGCTCGATAAGCATGGTGCAGCCCTGCCGGCAATGCCGCGGCACCGGCAAAGTGCCGGAAACAAAGTGCCACACCTGCCGTGGAGAGGGCGTATATCGCAAGCAGGAAGAGGTGGAGATAGTTGTGCCCGCTGGGATAGAGGGTGGCGAGATGATACGCCTTACCAGTGCTGGCGAGGCAATGCAAAACGGACCCTCCGGCGACCTATATGTCAAAATCCACGTCACGTCGGACTCGAGGTTTAAAAAAGAAGGCGACAACCTGGTAACCGAGCTCTCCGTTAAGCTCTCCGATGCGCTTTTGGGTGCCGAGTATGCTGTGGTTACTCTCGACGGTGACGAAAAAATTTCTATCCCGCAAGGGGTAACACACGGAGAGCTTTTGCATGTAAAAGGTAAGGGCGTGCCCCACGCGCGCGGCCGCCGTGGCGACCTTTTGGTGCGGGTCAAGTTGGTACTGCCACAAAAACTTTCTCGCAACGCTAAAGGTTTGGTAGAGAAACTCCGCGAAGAGGGGATATAGCAGTGCCATTTTTTCTGCTATTATAGGCTTATATGGCAGAGAAAAAGCGCTTATTTACGGGGCTACAACCTTCAGGCCAATTGCATATTGGCAACTATTTTGGGGCGCTCAAGCCCTTTGTAGACACATACCAAGAGTACGAGAGTTTTTTGATGGTAGCAGACTACCACTCGCTGACTTCGCTTAAAAACCCAAGTGAGCTGCGCACAAACATTGTAGATATAGTGCGCGCTTACCTGGCATGTGGGGTAGATCCTAGCAGGGCAACTATTTTTAAACAATCAGACATTTTAGAACATACTGAGCTTGCGTGGATTTTTGAAACTCTGGTGACCGTGCCATTTTTAATGCAGGCACATGCATACAAAGACAAAGTGGCAAAAGGATTGGAGCCCACCGCCGGGCTTTTCAACTACCCCATGCTTATGGCGGCAGACATTTTACTCTACGACACGGCCGTAGTGCCTGTGGGGCGGGACCAGCGCCAACATGTGGAGTACGCGCGCGAGGCAGCCTACAAGTTTAACTTGGCCTATGGTCAGACCTTTACAGAGCCAGCGGAGAAAGTTTTAGAAAATGTTGCCATTGTGCCCGGCATAGACGGGCAAAAAATGAGCAAGAGTTATAAAAATACCATACCGCTGTTTGGCTTCAAAGACGATATTGCTGCTGCTGTAATGAGTATTGTTACAGACTCCTCCGGTGATAGGCCGGCAAATGTCTACGCCATGCACAAACTCTTCAAAAGCGAAACGGAACTCTCTTCCATATATGAAAATAACCACGGCAATTACAAAGCACTGAAAGAATCGCTTATAGAAGACATCGAGGCCTTGGTGGCTCCTATGCGTGCAAAGCGCGAGACGATAAGCGAAGATGATGTAAAAAAGGTGCTTGCAGATGGGCGCGAAAAGGCGCACACTATTGCCGCGGCCAAAATGTCCGATGTCCGGCAAAAAATAGGAGTGAGTTTATAGCATAACAAAGTTTATGGAAAGAACACTAATAAAAGATTTAGATAAAAAGGTTGGAGAGAGGGTACTTGTTGAGGGCTCGGTAAGCGTGCGGCGCGACCAGGGCAAGATGGTGTTTTTCGACTTCCGCGACCGATCCGGCGGCGTGCAAGGCGTTGTATTGCCCAAGAGCGAGGCAATTGAAACAGCAAAGGAGGTGCGGCCTGAGTATGTGGTGGCTGTCGAGGGCACGGTAAACAAACGCCCGGACAAAAATGTAAATGAAGGAGCGCAAAACGGTGGTATAGAGCTGGAGGTACACTCTATACACATTTTTTCTAAAGCCGAAGTCCCGTTTGAGCTCGGGGCAGACCTCAACATAGACACCTACCTCGACCACTTGCCATACACGCTGCGCTCGGAGCGTGCAAAAAACATATTTAAGGTCCAGGCAACTATAGTCGAGGCATTTCGCAGCGCGATGCGCGAGGAGGGCTTTACTGAGTTTCAGGCACCGTCAATTGTCGGTGGCGACGCCGAAGGAGGGGCTGCGGCCTTTGGTGTCGACTACTATTACGACCAAAAAGCCTTCCTTGCAACCTCGCCTCAACTTTACAAGCAGGTAATGGCCGGCGTGTTTGAGCGCGCGTTTACAGTTGCAAAGATCTTCCGCGGGGAAAAGCACGCAACCACCAGGCACTTAAGCGAGGCGGTGTGCATGGACTTTGAAATGGCGTTTATAAAGGACCATCACGACGTGATGGCCATGCTCGAGCACTCAACCAAACACATTGTTGCAAAAGTTATAGAGAGACATGGCGACACGCTGCAAAAAATAGGGGTCGAGGCACCTTTGGTGCCCGAGAAGTTCCCAGTGCTTAAACTACGCGAAGCGCAAGAGATTTTAGGCGCAGCAAAAGAGCCGGACCTTGAGCCCGAACAGGAAAAACAGCTGTGGGAGTGGGCAAAAAAAGAACGCGACTCCGATTTTGTTTTTGTATCGCATTTCCCACTGTCAAAACGCCCGTTTTATACTTACGAAGACGAAGCAGACCCCGGATACACCAAGTACTTTGACCTTTTGTTTAAAGGTTTGGAGATAAACTCCGGCGGCCAGCGCGTGCACGACTACGAGCAGCTTGTGGAGCGCATTAAGCAAAAAGGTCTCGACCCAGCAAAATTTTCCTTCTACCTTGAGGCGTTCAAGGTTGGCATGCCTCCTCATGGCGGCTGCTCCACAGGGCTCGAGCGCATGACCGCGCGCATGCTCGACCTCAACAATGTCAAAGAAGCGACCTTCTTCCCACGCGACCTCAACCGCATCGACCTCCTCCTCTCCACCGACAAAAAAGAGTAGCGCGTATTAGAATAATGATATGAGCATAATATCTGAAAAGAAAAAAATACTACCAACAGCTACAATCCTCCCATATTTTCAAGATGGTAACTTTGTCCTTTACCATGCAGACGCCATAAACTTCCTAAAACTTTTGCCAGAAAATTCTGTCGACATGATTTTTGCCGATCCGCCATACAACCTCTCAAACGGGGGTTTCACTGTCCATGCTGGACGCATGGTGAGCGTTAATAAGGGAGTCTGGGACGTGAGCAAGGGTTTTAAGGATGACTACGCCTTTCATTACCGCTGGATGGAAGTATGCAAGCGAGTGCTAAAAACTAACGGAACCCTATGGGTTAGTGGGACTTATCATTCTATATACCAATGTGGCCACGCCCTACAATCTCTCGAATACCACATTTTGAATGATATCTCCTGGTTCAAGCCGAACGCATCTCCTAATTTGAGCTGCCGTTTTTTTACTGCAAGCCATGAGACACTTATATGGGCGCGCAAGGAGAAAAAATCAAGACACACGTTTAATTACAACCTTATGAAGGGTGGGGACTGGTCTGGCGACCAGCTTAAAAAACCCGGTCTTCAGATGCGTTCTGTTTGGTCTATAGGAACACCAAAACCAAAAGAAAAAAAATATGGCAAACATCCTACTCAAAAACCACTTGAGTTACTCAAGCGTATAATTCTCGCTAGTACCAATAAGGATGACGTGGTTCTTGATCCTTTTACCGGAAGCTCCACGACTGGCCTTGCTGCAACAATACATGACCGGAAGTTCATCGGTATTGATTTAGAAAAAGAATACCTCGATCTTTCAAAGAAACGGCTAATAGATGTTAAAAAAAACAAAATATGAAAATAGTTACTCGCTCTACTGCAATTAAAAATCTTAAACAATATATAGGCAAGGATCTTCGACAACTTGCGAAGCAATGTGGAATTACTTCTTACGAA
>Ga0326597_10004545_pt1 | contig 19514 bp, 20 predicted proteins | sample RVTome_12_FD_203789 | JGI IMG/M metagenome (GOLD analysis project Ga0326597, IMG submission 203789) | Soil microbial communities from uranium-contaminated site in the Upper Colorado River Basin, Wyoming, United States - RVT100D185 | ecosystem: Environmental > Terrestrial > Soil > Contaminated >... | reverse complement strand
GAGTACATGCCGATGCGATCGGCCGCCGCGCAGAGCCCCTGCAGGTCGAGTTCGCCGCCGGCGAACCCGCCCTGAATCTGCGGCTGAGACCGTTGCTGCATGTCGAGCATCGTGCCAGTGACAATCACTTTCTCGGCGGCGACGGCGGGGACTGATATCAGGCCAAGTACGGTTGCCAGGCCAGCTTGAAAAGGACAAACACGGGGCGTTATTGGTGCGCTGCCGGCGGTCATGGTCGGTTCCGCTCCTTACGTTATCTTGCGTTCATTCTGATTAAGGCCGGTGAGGCGTCGATTGCACAAGGTTCATTCCGGATTTCGGCAAGCTTCGACTTCGTCCTCGGTCAAGCCGAGGTCCTCGGCTGCCGACTGAAGGTCGCCCGCGACGGCGCCGGCCGTGTAGATATCGGCGGACGCGTCAGCGACGGCGCTGGCAACGTCGTTTCCGCCGATCCGCGATGCCGTGCGGCTGACTGCGCGCATCAGGCTGCCGAGGCCGCGTTTCTTTGTCTGCGCCTCTTGGGCGGCGGCGACTTTCTGCTGCAAGCACGCCTGTTGGGCGGCTTGTAGAGCGGCAGGATCCTGCGCGGCCGGTGCCGGGCTCGCTGCCATCGCCTTCGCTGTGGGCGCGGTTTGCCCTTGCTGATTGATCGCGGCCTTGATCACGCCGGCGAGCTGCGGCGTGATCTCGCCGGTCACTTCCATGTCGTGCTCGGCCTGGAATTTCGACACGGCGACAATCGTCTGCATCGTCGCTTCGCCATCCAGGTTGCCGGGATCGTATCCCAGGCTCGTGAGGTCTTGTTGGATGATTGCAGTTAACTCATCCGCAGCGGCCAAACCGGGCGTGGAGGCGGCAAAAAAGATCAGCACGGGAATGAGTCTTTTGAGCATGAGAAGCACTCCTTGGTGGTCGTTTTTCTCTGAGTGCGTTCAGGCTACCCGATTAGGGGTCATCGGGCCAGACCAACAGGAATTAGGGGACGATGGCCCGCGAAAAAGGGGCCTGAAAAAGGCAAAAAGGTGTCCAAAAAGGTGTCAGGTTTATTTTCCCGTCTTCGAAAATAAACCTGACACCTTTTTGGACACCTTTTTAGAACACCTTCTAGGCGTTATTCGTCCTCGCGGTAGACGCTATCGACCGTCGAGTACTGGGTCGGGTCGTAGGGTGCGGCGGCGGCCGGCGTCTCGGTCGTCGCTGCGGATTCTTCGGCAGTCTCCGTGACGGCCTGCGCGGCTTGGAGCTGTGCATCGGGATCGGCGTCTAAAAATTCAGCTTCCTCGGCTGTGATCGGAAAGAACTGACCCAAACCGCAGGAAACACCCGGGCGCAGCTCCGTGCCCCAATATTCCAGCACGGTGATCGCGTCCACGCTACAGAGTTGGCTGGTGCGCAAGGTGTACGAGAAGCGGTTTTCGGTCACGAGCCGCGGGCAATCGTAGGCCAGCTGATTACGGTAGATGTCGCCACCGCGCATATAAAAGAGCACGGTGCGCTTGTCGATGACCTCGGTACGGTCGATGCGGTTAGCCGTAATGCAGTTGACCGGCTCGCGATCGATATCGCCCGCCGCAGCCGTATCGGTGCCCTGCGCCGCGGCAGGCAGCGATAACGACCACACGAATAGGCTCGTCAGCGAACTTGCGATCAGCATTCTCATGTTCCACCTGTTCCCGCTCATTTCGAGCTGCGAATTATAAATCTTCATGCCCGCACGCATACGCGCCAGGCCTGTGCGTTTAGACATAGCGGTCGAGTAACTGTTCCAAGGCCGGCTTGGGATGCACGCCCACGGCGGATTCCTTGACCTCGCCGCCCTTGAAAACCATCAAGGTCGGGATGCTGCGGATATTGAATCGCCGCGAGATCTCCGGACTGTGGTCCACGTTGAGCTTGGCGACCTTGGCCTTGCCGCCATACTGCGCGGCTAGCGCATCGATCACTGGCGCCACGGTACGGCAGGGCCCGCACCATCCGGCCCAGAAATCCACGAGCACGGGCACTTCGGCCTCGAGCACCTCCGCCTCGAAATTGGTGTCGCTCAGATTCACGATGGCTTGTGCTGCCATGACACATTCTCCTCGATTGCAATCAATCCTGCCTTAAAACTGGAAATGGGGGTGAAAACTGGCATTTCTATGCCTGTTCGTCGAAATAATGTGTCCGATCGTCTAGACTTTCGAGACGTTGCGGCGGCCGCGCGGACCGGGACTGCCCATGGAAGTCTTGAGCGACATCCTAAGATCGATGCGGGTCGCCGGCAGTGTGTACTTCTGCGACCGGCTGACCGCACCGTGGACGCGCCACTTCAACGATCCCGAGCACGCCACCTTCCATCTGCTGCGCCAGGGGCGCTGCCGGTTGCGTTCCAGCGACGTCGCAACGCTACTCGGGCCCGGCGATTTCGTGTTCATCCAGCCGGGCCGGGCGCACGAACTCACCGATGCAGCCGACACCCCGGACTCCAATGAAACGGTTCTGCTGTGCGGCTACTGCCGCGTCGATGCACCGCCCGGTCATCCGCTGCTCGAAGCGCTGCGCTCGCTAACGATCGTGCGCGCGCAGGAGCTCGCCCGGCACACCTGGCTCAAGAGCACGCTCGAGCAGTTGAGCACGGAGTATCTCGCGGCGACGCCGGGCAGCGAGGTCGTCGTCGACCGGCTCACCGAAGTGCTGCTCGTGGAGCTGATACGGATCAATTTCGGCCGCTCGGAAACCGGCGGCTTCATCCGCGCGCTCTATGACAAACCGATCTCCAAGACGCTCGCGCTCATGCACAGCCATCCTGAGCGCGCCTGGACACTCGAGGCCTTGGCGAGCGAAGCGGGCATGTCGCGCTCGGCGTATGCCGCACGCTTCAAGGAACTCGTCGGCCAGACCATGTTCGATTACTTGACGGCGGTGCGCATGCAGCGCGCCCAGGCGCTGCTGCGCGAGTCGGGCTTGAAGCTCGGCGATATCGCCGCGCGCGTCGGCTACAGCTCGCGGCTCGCGTTCAGCAAAGCGTACAAACGCCTCGCGGGGACCACGCCGAGTCAATACCGGCGCACAGCACGCGCGCGCTGAACCGCGTACTATTGGCCAAGTTTCAACGGCAACGATATCGATGCGCGCACTCCTATTAGTACTGCCACTTTTCACCGGCACGGCCATCGCGCAGGCCCCAGTCACTGCGCCGGCGCCCATGACGCCGGAGGCACAGATGCCCCCGGTCAGTGTGCAGCTGCCGGTCACCGACATTGCGCAGGCGTATACCGCCGCTGCGGGACGGGCCCAGCTCGCGGTCGAGCCGTGGGACCCAGCCGGCCCGACGCTCGGCGAAAAGCTGGGCACGCGCGTCGACTACTTCACGGTCACGCCCGCACCCATCGTGCTCACGAGCGGCCAGAGCCTGGCGCTCACCGATCTCGTCATCACGGCGTACGGCTTGAACGGCAACGTCGTAGAGGCCGCGCCGCTCAAACTCTCGCTCGAAGCGCCGCCGGACGCCGTCAGCCTGGAGCGCGCCGTCGAAACGCAGCGCTTACTGGCCATCCGCCCCGGCATCGGGCGCTTGTGGATCGAATCGCAGCTATTGCGCGGCACCGGGACCGGCGAGCGCTTCCGCTTACCCGTCGTCATCATCGTTAAGTAGAGGCGCCCGATGAAGAAAAGCTTGCTGGTCATCGTCGCGATCGCCGTGCTCGCGGCCGTGGCCGCGCCCTGGGTCTCTGGCCAGATCACCGCGCGGCGCCTTGCGGCCGATGTCGAACGCGCCAATGCCGAAGGCGAGATCAATGTTGCAATCGTCGATTACGCGCGCGGCTGGCGCGAGAGCACAGCGCGCGTCGAGTTCAGTTTGCCCGACGCCGCATTCGATGACGTCGACATGCCGGAAAATCTGCCGATCGACTTTCTCGCCGCGCGAGAGGCCTTGCGCGAACCGGTCACGCTAAACGTGGCCATGCGCCACGGGCCGGTGTTACTCGGCGGTGGCGGCGCAGGCCTAAACCTCGCCGAATCGACCATCCATATCGATCCGGACACGCCGGGCTATGCCGAGCTGCTCGAGGAGCTCGGCATCGAACAGCTCTTCGAGCTGCGCACGGTTACGCGCTTCGGCGGGCGCACCGAGTTCGCCGCCGAAATGCCGCCGATCGACTTTGTGCGCGATGACATCGGAATCGTCTTTTCCGGCGCCGAGGCGAATGGTTTCTACGAATTCGGCGCGCGGCGCTTTGCTGCCGACGGCACGGCGGCCTCGCTGGTCGTCGATTCGCCGATGGCTTCGCTCACGCTCGAGCAGTTGCGCTTCGCGTCGGATTCGACGCATTACAACGATCTCTTGCGGCTCGGCCACGCCGACGGCTCGGTCGCGCGCTTGAGCGTCACCGACCAGAGCGCCGGAGTCCCGACAACACTCACGCTCGTGGATTTCACGGCGAGCTTCGACGTCGAGCTCGAGGACGACGGCGAGCACGCCCGGCTCGGCAGCGCGTACCGGTTCGCAAGCTTGAGTGATGGCGCCCAACTCAATCTCAGTGACCTAGATCTCACAGCGACTGCCCGCGGCATCGACATCGATGCGCTAACGACCTATATCGCCGCGAGCCAACAGGCCGCGCTGCAGCCGGAATCCGCGGCCCCGCTGACGCTAGAGGTCGAGGATGCGCTTTTTGCGCTGCTCGCCGCCTCGCCGACGATCGAAGTCGCGCCCATGAGCGTGAACTGGAACGACGAAGCCGTTAACGCCACGCTGCGTTTCGGCGTAGACGGCGCGAACCTGCCGCCGCGCACGGCATTTACGTTGATGAGCCTGATGCTCGGCGATGCAGTGTCGATCGACGCGACGGTGGAGATGTCGGCGATCATCGCGCGCTGGCTCGCCGCGCGTGCCATGGCCTTTCAGCTCAGGCGCAGCGCCGCAGCCGACGGGATGACGTTCACCGAAGACGAAGTCGAAGCGCTGGCGAATATGCAGGCGGCCACCGCGCTCGCTCAGCTCGTCGCCCAGGGCATGTTGCTGAGCACCGGGACCGGCTATAGCACGCAGGCGAGCTATGCCGGCGGCTCACTCACGATCAACGGCAACACGTTGCCGTTCGGCTTCCCATAAGCACTAACGCTTGCTGGCTTAACATATCTCCGGCTGCAACAAAATATCTGTCGCCCGATGGCGACCGACTGTGAAGTTCTTAACAGTAATCTCGCCGCTAACGCAGTAGCCTTCGTTGATGCGGGCCGCGTGCTCGCATCGTGCAAAAATCATATTGACTGGTGAGTAGTTGATGCCTTTGGATAGTTCGGCAAGGTTTACTTCGGAATACCTTCATCGCATCGCCAGCGATGCGACTGCCGAGCATATCTCCCTAGGCGGTGACGGAATCGGCAACGACGGGCTCGTCGAACCGGAACAGCCCAAAGTCGTCACGGAACGTCTCGTCCACGTCAACCGGACACGTGCCAAACGCACTGAGCTCACGTTCTTTCAGGAAGGCTATCTGCGCGTGCGCGAATGGCAAGGCAAGAACAAGCGCGCCGAGTATTTGCTGGATCTCAGGTTTCTGAGCCACAAGTCTAAGACCGAGCGTCGCATTGCCGTGCGCAGCCTGTATACGGCCGGCGGCATGGCCGTGCTCGCGCTGCTGACCTGGGGTTGCATGGCGCTGATCCCCGGGAGCGTGTCGCTGGCCTTCGCATTGGGCGCCGCCAGCATCGGCACGCTCGGTGCCCTTGCGCTGGCAATTTATCTGAGCCACGAAAAGACGACTTTCGCGACTGCCTCCGGTAATGCGGTCGTGTTGACGCTCTTCGGCGGAATCGACTCGTTCAAGCGTTGCCGCCAAATCGTGCCGAAAGTGGTCAAAGCCATCCAAGCCGCGCAAGCAAAGAACATCGAAGACCGCTCGGTGTATCTGCGTCTGGAGATGCGCGAGCATTATCGGCTCAAGGAGTTCGGCGTGTTGCACAGCGAAGACTGCAGCACCGGCACGCGGCGGATCCTGTCCGAGTTCGGCTGAAGCAAGAAATCGCGGTTCGACCCCAAACTCTAGGGGTATGATCCGGGGCCATGGGCGAACCCGCACCCCCGAGCAGCGCAACGCTCGCCGCATTAGGCTTGAGCGGCGCCACCCTGACGCGCTTTAAGACCGGTCTCATCAACGCGAGCTGGCTGGCGAGGATGCAATCCGGTGAGCACCGCGTACTCCAGGCACTGAATCCGATTTTTCCGGCCGCGATCAATCGCGACATCGATGCCGTCACCCGCCATCTCCAAGAACAAGGAATCGCCACGCCCCGCTTACTGCCGCTGACCGACGGCACACTGTGGCTCAACGCCGAGAACACCGTGTGGCGCGTGCTCAGCTATATTCCCGGGGAAACCTTCGAGCGGCTCGACGACCCCGAGCGCGTCCGTTCGGCAGCAGCGCTACTCGCGCGTTTTCACGCGGCACTCGGCGATCTCGAGCACGAATTTGCGAATGCCCGGCTCGGCGTGCACGATCTCGCACGCCATCTCGAGGCACTGCGCCGAGCGCTCAGCACGCATACCGGCCATCGCGAATACACCGCAGTCGCGGCCCTCGCGGCCCCGATTCTCGAGCTCGCCGCCACGATTGCGCCCCTGCCGCCGACCGCCGACCGCATCGTGCACGGCGATCCGAAGATCTCGAACGTCGTGTTCGATGCGGCCACGGGTGCGGCACGCTGCCTCATCGATCTGGACACGCTCGCACGCATGCCGCTGCCGCTCGAGCTCGGCGACGCGCTGCGCTCCTGGTGCAACCCGGCCGGTGAGGACGATGCCGCCGCCGCATTACGCTTATCGCTCTATCGGGCTGCCGTCGAGGGCTACGCCGCCCAGGCGCAGAACTTCATCGATGCGGTGGAATGGCGCGCGCTGCCCGCTGCGACGCTGCGCATCACGCTCGAGCTCGCGGCGCGATTTTGCGCCGATGCGCTCAACGAGCGCTACTTCGGCTGGGACGATGCGCGCTACGCTTCGGCGAGCGCGCACAATCAAGCCCGAGCGCGCTCCCAGCTGCATCTCGCCGACAGCATCTTAAGCCAGCTCGATCTGCTCGCAGCCGAGACGGAGCGCGCATTCTCGGGTTAACTCGGTACCGCGATGACACGCTCGTGACACAAGCGCGGCGCCAAGCCCTAGGCTTATGGCTTCGCTTGGCCCGCGGAGGCATGCCACCTACGTGTTCGACGACCTCGGCATCGTCGGTATTTCCTGGCGGTCGAACGCCGTCGAGGCGCTCGACGGCTTTGCGTTGCCCAATGGCGAGGCCCACGCCAAGCTGCGCGACTTTGCGGCGCACCATGGCCTGGCCGAACTCGCCTATCTCGCTACCTGTAACCGCGTCGAGCTGATTTTCTCGCGCGGCCCGCGCGCGCCACTCGACCTTCGGCCCGCGGCGTTCGAATTACTGACCGGCCGCGCCCCAGCTCCAGGCGAAGCCGAGCGACGTTTCAAGGCGTGGCAGGGCGAAGGCGCGTGCGAGCATCTGTTCCTCGTCGCCGCCGGACTCGACTCGGCCGCCCTCGGCGAAGTCGAGATCGCCGGGCAAGTGCGCCGCTGCCATGAAAGCGCGCTCGATGCGGGCTTGAGCGGGTCGCGTCTCGAGCTGCTGTTCGAGGAGGCGCTCAGGATCGCAGCCGAAGTCCGCGGCGCAACCGGCCTCGGCCGCGGCCGCGTGTCACTCGCCGAGATTGCAGTGGGGCATCTGCGGGAGCGCATTGTGCGTACCGGCGGCACCGTCGCGTTGATCGGCGTCTCGCCAATGACCGAACGCGCCGCGCGCGCGCTTGCGAAGACCGGCATCGAGTTCATCGTCATCAATCGCTCAGCCGACAAAGCCGCCGCACTGGCCGCGCAATTCAACGCAACGCACCTAGCGCTCGATGCGTTTTGCGCCGATCCACCCGCCGTCGAGGCCATTTTGTCGGCAACCGGCTCGGCCGAGCCGGTGCTCAATGAATCCGCACTCGAGCGGCTCGCCGCGCGCACGCCGTCGAGCGAACCGCTGCTGCTCATCGACATGGCCGTGCCAGCCGACATCGAGCCCGATGCCTGCGCGAAGCTCGGCCTCGTGCGCATCGGCATGGATCGCATCGTTGCGGCCACCGAGCGCAATCGCGCGGCGCGCCTTGACGAAGCGGCCCAGGCCCGCGAACTAGTCGATCGAGCACTCGAGCGCTTAGGCGATCGCTTCGCTGAGCGCGTCTACGGCCCATTGTTCGGCGCGCTGCAGCAGCGCTACCGACACACGGCACAGGAAGGTGTGCGGCGCTTGCTGAACAAGGAGCTGCAAGGTCTCGGCGCGCGCGAGCGTGCAGCGATCGAAACCTGGTCGGAGGTGCTCGCGCGGCGCTTCGCGCACATCCCATGCCTGGGCCTGCGCGGTCTGTTGCACGGTGGCCCCGAAGGCTCACTCGATGCATTTTTGTCCGGGCTCGACCCCGAATTCGCCGACGAGCTACGTGCCGCAGTCACGCGCGGCCTGACCGGGCCGCCCGGCGGTGATGCATGAAGCTCGCAATCGGCACGCGCGGCTCGCATCTCGCGCGCACCCAAGCGACGACCGTGGCTGCCGCGCTTGAGGCTTTAGGCCACACGGTCGAGCTCGAAATTATCAGCACCGCGGGCGATCAATCGGATGCGCCGTTCTTCGGCAGCATCGGCGCGCAAGGCGTGTTCGTGCGCGAGATCGAGCAAGCGCTGCTCGAACGGCGCGTCGATATCGCCGTGCATTCGTGTAAAGATTTGCCGACGAGCTCGCCCGACGAGCTTACGATCGCGGCCATCCCGGCGCGTGTCGATCCGGCCGATGTGCTGATCGCCAAACGCAGTGCCGCGGCGCCGGATGGCGGTGTGATCCCGCTCGTAGCGAATTCGGTCGTCGGCACGGCCTCGGCGCGTCGCCAGAGTTGGCTCCGCGATTTGCGCGCGGACCTCACGATCGAGCCAATCCGCGGTAACGTACCGACACGCGTGCGCAAACTCGAGGCGGGCTACGATGCCATCGTGCTCGCCGCCGCCGGACTCGAGCGGCTTGCGCACTCGTCATTGGAGGACGCCCTGGAACTCGAGCTCGAGAACTACGTCGTCACGCGGCTCGATCCGCGTGTGTTCGTGCCGGCACCGGCGCAAGGCGCGCTCGCGCTGCAATGCCGGGCGGATTCCACCGACGTCGTCGCGGCCTTGAGCAAGCTCGGCGATGCCGGCAGCCATGCCTGCGTGACGGCCGAGCGCGCGCTGCTCGAGCGCGTCGAGGGCGGCTGCGATCTCGCACTCGGCGCCTATTGCGTGCGCACCGGCGGCGGCTATGAATACCTCGCGATGCTCGAACGCAACGGCGTCGTAGTACGGGAATCCGCGCGCGGGCCCGATCCGCAAGCGCTCGCGTGGACAATCTGGGAGGCGCTCGTAGAACGATGACAACGCTTACCGGCAAAACCGTGCTGATTACCCGCGCGGCCGCAGACTGTGCCGCCTGGGCCGAACGCCTCGAGGCCGAAGGCGCCAAGCCAGTGGCCCTGCCCTGCATCACCACCGAGACCATCGGCGGTGCGCAGCTGCAAAACGCGATCGCCGCCGAGCTGCCGCGGGCCGAGTGGCTCGTGTTCACCTCGAAACGCGGCGTCGAAGCGTTTGCGGCACTCGGCCCGCACGCCCTGCGCAAGGAGCTCAAGATCGCGGTCGTCGGCCCGGCAACCGCGGCCGCAGCCAAGCACTCACTCCAAGCGCCCGAGCTGGTCAGCGAAGCCGGCACCGCGGCCTCGTTGGCCCAAGCGCTCGCCGAGCGCATCGCACCGGAGGCGCGGGTGCTCATCGCCGTGGCCGAGAACGCCGGCGACATTCTGGAGACGACGCTCGCCGCAACCGCGGCGGCCTGCGTGCGCGTGGACGTCTATCGCACGGTGCCGGCACCCGTGGCGAAACCGAAACAGGCGTTGTCGGCGCTCGGCGCGGATCATGTGCTGCTCGCAAGCCCTTCGGCCGTCACGGGCTTTTGCAATCAAGTGGAGATCGACATCGACGCGAAGCTCTTTACGATCGGGCCCTCGACGACCGCGGCGGCCGAAGCTGCCGGACTCACGGTCAAAGCCCAAGCCGAGCACCCAAGCCTCGACGGGCTCATGGAGACCATGCGATGAGCAAGCTGATGATCACCATCCCGGGAAGGGTGCGCCCGCGGCGCCTGCGCCGCACGCAACGCCTGCGCGACCTCGTCGCCGAGACCCATATCGCGCCGGCGCAGCTCATCGTGCCGCGCTTCGTGTTGCCGCAGACTAAAGGCATCGAGCCGATCCCCTCACTGCCGGGTCTTGCGCAACTCGGTACCGACGATCTCTGCGCCGTCGTCGAGGACGAGCTCGAGCTCGGCATCCGCGCCGTGCTGCTGTTCGGTCATCCCGAAACCGGCGCGCAGAAGACCTCCGATGGGCGGCTCGCCTGGGACCCCAACGGCGCGGTGCAGCGCGCGACGGCGGCGTTGAAAAAACACTTCGGTGACGATCTCATCGTCATGACCGATGTCTGCTTGTGCGCGTACACCGACCACGGCCACTGCGGTCTGATCGAGCAGGGCCTGGTCGCCAACGACGTCTCGCTCGAACCCATCGTCAGGACCGCGTTGAGCCATGCCGAAGCCGGCGCGGACGTCGTCGCGCCTTCGGACATGATGGACGGGCGCGTCGCGGCGATCCGCGATGGCCTCGATGGCGACGGCCACACGAACGTGATCCTCATGGCATATGCGGTCAAATATGCTTCGGGCTACTACGGGCCGTTTCGCGATGCCGCCGATTCTGCGCCGGCCGAGGGTGACCGGCAGAGTTATCAGATGGACGCGCGCAACGCGCGCGAGGCACTGCGCGAAGTCGCGCTCGATGAGCTCGAGGGCGCCGATATGATCATGGTCAAACCGGCGCTTGCCTATCTCGATGTGATCCGCGCCGTGAGCGAAGTGACGACACTGCCGCTGTCCGCCTACAACGTGTCCGGCGAATACGCGGCTGTGAAAGCCGCGGCCGCGAACGGCTGGCTCAACGAAGCCCGAGTCGTGCGCGAAAACCTGCATGCGATTGCGCGCGCGGGCGCCGACCAGATCATCACCTATCACGCGGCCGATGCGATTCGCGGGGGCTGGCTGTGAGCGATCGCGGCGCGGCCGGCGCAAATTCAGCACTCTGGTTCGCCAAGGCACGCGAGCTGCTGCCCGGCGGCGTGAGTTCACCCGTACGCGCATTCGGCGCCGTGGGCGGCACGCCGCTCGTGATTCGCTCCGCTCAGGGTGCCTATGTCACCGACGTCGACAACAACAGCTATCTCGATTTCGTCGGCTCCTGGGGGCCGCTGATTCTCGGCCACGCGCAGCCGCAAGTCGTCGCGGCAATCGAACATGCGGCGCGCCGCGGCACTTCGTACGGCGCACCCTGCGAAGCCGAGATCGAACTCGCAGCGGAAGTCGTTGCGAGCTATCCGGGCATCGAACAAGTGCGCTTCGTGTCCTCGGGGACCGAGGCGGTCATGAGCGCGATCCGGCTCTCGCGCGGCGCAACCGGGCGCGATCTGATCGTGAAGTTCTCCGGCTGCTATCACGGCCACATGGACGCGCTGCTCGTCGCAGCCGGCTCGGGTTTGGTCACCTTCGGCAAACCGTCCTCGGCCGGCGTGCCCGCTGACTACACGGCGCTCACCCGCGTGCTGCCGCTCGACGACGACACGGCGCTCGCGGATCTCTTTGCACGCGAAGGCGATCAGATTGCCGCCGTGATCATCGAACCCGTGCCGGCTAATAACGGTTTGCTGCTACAGCGCCGCGAATTTCTCGAAGGTATCCGCACGCTGTGCACGCGCCACGGCGCGCTGCTGATCTTTGATGAAGTCATCAGCGGCTTTCGGCTCGGCCCGGGCGGGGCGGCCGAGCACTTTGGGCTAACACCTGATCTGGCAACCTTCGGCAAAGTAATCGGCGGCGGCATGCCGGTCGGCGCGTTCGCCGGACGGCGGGACCTGATGAAGGAACTCGCCCCGCTCGGCGGCGTCTACCAAGCCGGCACGCTGTCGGGTAATCCCGTGGCGATGGCGGCGGGGCTGGCGACGCTGCGGTTCTTGAAAGCCAATGACGGCTGGCGCCAACTCGAAGCGCGCGGCCAATACCTCGAACAGGTGCTGACCGAAAGCCTGACCGTGAGCCCGGTGCCCGCGAGCCTCGTCCGGCTCGGCTCGATGTTCTGGATTGCCTGGCATGCGGCCATGCCGCCGCGCACGGCCGAGGCTATCCCCGATCAAGCCGCACCATTTTATGCGCAGGTGTTTCACGGCCTGCTCACGCGCGGCGTTGCGCTCGCGCCATCGGCGTATGAGATCGGCTTTGTGTCTCTGGCACATTCGCACGACGATCTCGAGCAGCTCGCCGCGACCTTAACCAGCGTGCTCGCCAATCTCGCGAGCGCATCCGGAGAGACCCATGTTGCTGAAACGTGAGCCCGTCAAAGCTTTGCAGATCGGCTTCTTGCTATTGCTGATCATCTCGGCGGCCCAAGTCGCCTGGTGGATGGCCGATCACGTCAACCATGCGCGCGATGTCCGCGACCGCTTCGCGCGGCTCTACGACGCGGATGCGCAAGCCGTCACGGCCGTTTATGCCGGGCGCACGGACCGGCTCGGCGAATTGCTGCCGCATCTGAACATCGCATCCGGGCTTGCGACCGTGCGTGTCGAAGCCGTCGATGCGCTCGAGCAGGAGGCCGCCTCGCGCATCAACCGCTTCATCTGGGAGGGCGGCTTTTTTCTCGCCGTGCTGATCGGCGGCATGGCGATCTTGACACGCACGATCCGCCGCGACGCCGAGCTACGCCAGCGGCAGCAGAACTTTCTCGCGGCCGTCTCGCATGAGTTCAAGAGTCCGCTCGCGAGCATGCGCCTATCCGCCGAGACTTTGCTGATGCGCGCCACCGACCCGGACACCAAAAGGCTCGGCCAGCGCGTACTCGAGGACGGCGAGCGGCTGCTGCGCATGATCAACAATCTGCTCGAAACGACCCGCCTCGAGGAAGGCCGCCACACGCTCGAGAGCGAGCCCGTTGCGCTCCAGGAGATCGTCGGCCATTGCGTCGCTGAAATCGCCGAGCGCGCACGGCTCAGTGACATTGCAATCGACGCACAGATTCCGGACGGGCTCATCGTTGCGGCGGATCGCGCCGCGTTTGAGACCGTTCTGCGTAACGTGCTCGACAACGCGCTCAAGGCCTGCGTGGCCGGCGACGGCTCCAAGATTGGCATCGCGGCGGCGCGCGACGCCGCCCAGATCGTCGTCACCGTCCGTGACGACGGCCTCGGCTTCCCGCCCGCGGAAGCTGCAATGATCTTCGAGAAGTTCTACCGGCTCGGCGATGAGCTGCGCCGCTCCACACCGGGGACGGGCTTAGGCCTCTACATCGTGCGCCGGCTCGTCGAACTCTCCGGGGCGAGCATCGACGCGTCAAGCGAAGGCCCCGGCCACGGCGCGACAATCACGGTCCGCTGGCCGACCGCAACACCGCAATGAGCACACGTCCACGCATCCTGGTCGTCGACGACGAGGCGCATCTGGCGGCCGGCATCAGCGAGAACCTCGCAGCGGAGGGCTACGCGGCCGAGGTCGCCCACGACGGCGCCGAAGGTCTCGACAAGATTCGCGCGCAGGCCTACGACCTCGTCGTCCTCGACGTCATGATGCCGAAGCTCGATGGGCTCGAGGTGTGCGAAGCGATCCGCCACGACGGCTTGCAGACGCCGGTGCTGTTTTTGACCGTGAAGAACGAGCCGTCCGACCGGATCCGCGGACTGGAAGCCGGCGGCGATGATTATCTGGCCAAGCCCTTTCATCTCAAGGAGCTGCTGCTGCGCGTGGCCGCAATCTTGCGCCGCACGGATTGGTACAACCACAGCAGCGAGCGGCTCGCGTTTGCCGGTAACGAGATCGATTTTCGCACCTACCAGGCGCGCGCTTGGGACGGCAGCGAACATGCGCTCACGCACAAGGAGGCGATGATCCTAAAGGTACTGAGCGAACAGGCCGGCGCGATCGTGCCGCGCGAGGAGATCCTCGACAAGGTTTGGGGTTACGAAGTGTTCCCCTCGACGCGCACGATCGATAACTTCATCGTGCGCCTGCGCAAGCGCTTCGAGCACAATCCCGAGACGCCCGCCCATTTTCACACGGTGCGCGGTGTCGGCTACCGGTTCACGCTCGAGCCGGAAGTCACTGTCCCCGAATCCCCCTAGCGAGGCCTCGTGAGCAAACTGTTAATCGATGCGATTCGTCGCCAACCCGTACCGCGGCGTCCGCTGTGGATCATGCGCCAAGCTGGGCGCTATCTGCCCGAGTACCGCGAGCTGCGAAAAAAATACGGCTTCAAGGAGCTCGCGACGAATGCCGAGCTTGCGACCGAGGTCACGCTGCTGCCGTTCAAACACTTCCCGTTCGACGGCGCGATCGTGTTTGCCGACATCATGAGCCCGTTGCCCGCGCTGGGCATCGAATTCGAGTTCGCACCCGGCCCGGCCGTCGCCAAACCGATTCGCACGGCCGCCGATGTCGCGGCGCTGCCCGGGCCCGATGAAGCCAAACTCGCGCCCGAGGTTATCGCCGCATTAACGCACACGCGCGCGGCGCTGCCCGCCGCAACAGCCCTGCTCGGCTTTTGCGGGGCGCCGTGGACACTCGCGGCCTACCTCGTCGAGGGCCGCGGCGTGAAGGATTTTCCGACCTTGCGCGCGTTTGCCGCTGCGCAACCCGAAGCCCTGTCGGCGCTGCTCGAGAAACTGTCTGCGCTGATGGCGCGGTATCTAATCAAGCAGGCCCAAGCCGGTGCAGATGCCGTGCAGATCTTCGATTCCTGGGCCGGCGTGCTCGCCTTGCCCGATTGGGAACGCCTGATTCGCCCGCATCTGCAGACCCTACTCGATACCGTCGGCGTTGCCGGCGTGCCGCGCATCTTGTTTCTGCAAAACGCGCCGCATCTCATGGAGGCCTACGCGAGCCTGCCCTGCGAAGTGCTCGCCTGCGACTGGCGCACCGATATCGCGGCGCTGCAGCAGCGCCATGGCGCCACGCGCGCGGTGCAGGGCAACATCGACCCGGCCGTGCTGCTCGGCGGTGCGGATGCCACGCGCGCGGCGGCGGATGCCTTACTCGCGCAGGTCAACCCCATCGGGCATATCGTCAATCTCGGCCACGGCATACTGCCCGGCACGCCGCTGGAAAGCGTCGCCGCGCTCGTTGCCGCGGTACACAGCGAAACCATCAGAGGATCGTGACATGAGCACTGGACAAGAACTCAAGCCGCAGCAGCCAGAGCCCGAAGCGCCGCCGTTGGACTTGAGCGAAAAAGGCATGCGTGACGGTCAGCCGATCTCGCTCGATCGGCGCCTGTTTATGAAATTCACGGCCTTCGGTGGCTGCGCGGATCCGCACGCCGCGGTCCGCGCGCTCGAGGCGAGCGGACTCGAGGGCGTGCTCTATCTCGATGCCCAGGATCCGCAAGGTATTGGCTTGGTCTGCATGAGCGAGGATCCGGATACCTTCGTAACGACCTTGCGCGCGCTGCTGAATGCACCGCCGTTTTCGGCTTACACGCATAAAGCGGAATTCGACATGCTCGGGCGCACCTATTCGATCGGCTACGAGCCGGATCTCGAAGACACGTTATTGATCAAACCGCGCACGAAGATGACCAACCGCGATTTCAAGTGGGCCGTCTGGTATCCGCTGCAGCGTGCGAAAATCTTTCAAACCCTGCCGGCAGCCAAGCAGCGCCAGATTCTGGCTGAGCACGGTAACCTCGCCAAGCGCTACGGCATGGCAGGGCTCGCTGCCGACATCCGCATCGCCTGCCACGGCCTCGACAGGAATGACAACGACTTCGTGATCGGCTTACTCGGACCCGAGCTCTATCCGCTGTCGGCCGTCGTGCAGGAGATGCGCAAGACCGAGCAGACCTCGCAGTATCTCGACAGCCTGGGGCCGTTCTTCGTCGGCAAGGTCGCCTGGCAGAGCCCGCAAGCCAAGGCGGGTGCGCGTGGCTGAGATCGTCCCCGCCGTGCGGGCCCCGGAGCGCTACGACCGCAAGGCGCATCGCTACGACGCCGTGCTCGTCGTGTCGTTTGGCGGCCCCGAGGGCCCGGAGGACGTCATGCCGTTTCTCGGCAATGTGCTGGCCGGCTTGAAGCTGCCGCCGCCCGCCATCAAAGGCATCGCACGCCGCTACGAGGCGTTCGGCGGCGTCAGCCCGATCAACCGTCACACGCGTGACTTCGTCGCGGCCTTGCAGAATGAGCTCTATACGCACGGCCTGGATCTGCCGGTCTACTTGGGCAACCGCAATTGGCATCCGTATTTGAGCGATATCATCACACGCATGCGCGCTGACGGCATCGAGCGCGCAGCGGCGTTCGTCACGAGCGTCTTTAGCTCTTATAGCGGTTGCCGGCGCTATCGTGAGGATCTCTACGGCGCAACAGCGGCAGTCGCCGGCGCGCCGCAAATCGACAAGCTGCGATACGGCTACAACCACCCCGGCTTCATAGCCGCGGTAAGCGCACGGCTAAGCGATGCGTTCGCGCGAATCCCCGCAGACCGCCGCGCGGCGACGCCGCTGGTGTTTACCGCGCACAGCCTGCCCGAGTCGATGGCGGCCCATGCGCCCTACCAAGCACAGCTGCGCGAAGCGGCAGGGCTTGCGGCGGCGGCACTCGGACATGAACGCTGGGAGCTCGCCTATCAAAGCAATAACGCGTCATACGGTGAGCCGTGGCTCGCACCGCGCCTCGAAGATCTGCTCGAACAGCGGGCTAAAGAAGGCGTCGAAGATATCGTCGTCGCGCCGATCGGCTTCGTCTGCGATCACATGGAGGTCGTGCTCGATCTCGATGTGGATGCGCAGAAGATCGCCAAACAAGCCGGCATCAATATGCTCCGCGCCGCTACGGTCGGCAGCCACCCGGCCTATGTCGCGATGGTGCGCGAACTCATCGAGGAACGCATTACGCCGAGCCGCGAGCGCCGCGCGCTCGGCCAATACGGGCCGAGTCATGACTTTTGCGCGCCCGACTGTTGCCTCTCGGGCCGTTCCGGTGCGCCGCAGCCTTCGCTCTGCAGCGCACCGTCGGCCGTCGAGGCGTAGCGCATGCCGGCACCGCAGCGCCACGCTGTCGTCGTCATCGGCGCGGGTCTGGCCGGATTGCATGCCGCACTGCAACTGCAGGCACGCGGCATCGACGTCAAAGTCATCGAGGGTCAGGATCGTGTCGGCGGACGTGTGCATTCGATGCGCCAACGCGGCAGCACGAAGGAAGCCGGCGGCACGTATATCGGCGCGGGATACACGCGCGTGATTGGCGCCGCCGCGACCCATGGCGTCGAGCTCATCGATGTCACGCCAGTGCTCGCGTTTTATCGCGAGCAGGCGCTCGTGCTCGGCCGGGAGATCATCCATCAGGCCGAGTGGCCGGCGCATCCGGCCAATCCATTTCCCGAACGCGATCGCAAGCTCATGCCGTGGGCGTATCACCGCGTGCTCACGGCGCGCGAGTGTCCGCTCGAGTCGCCCGGCGACTGGCTCGACCCGCAACACCTGCAGCACGATGTCTCTTTGCGTGACTGGATGCGGGGCTTGAGATTGTCCGATGCGGCGATTGCCATGGGCTACGGCTTGAACGTCAGCTTCGGGGATAGTGCCGCGGACGTGTCGGCGCTGCTGATGTTCTTTCGCGCGGCGTTTTCGATCGCGCAGCGCAAACTGGCGCCGCCCGGCATCGTCGGCTACACGGCCAAGGACGGCGTGCAGCGGATCCCTGAGGCCATGGCGGCCGCGCTCGATACGGAAGTCGCGCTCGAGAAAATCGTCACCGCAATCGCCGCGCAGCGCGACCAGCTCCACATACACTGTGCCGACGGCAGCGAATACCTCGCGCGCGACGTGATCTGCACGTTGCCGTTTTCAGTGCTGCGCACCATCAAAATCGATCCGCCGCTGACAGGCGCGCTCGCCCAAGCCGTAACGAGCCTGCCCTATCAACCGATGACCCAGATCTACCTCGCACATAAATCCGAATTCTGGAACGACGACGGTTATGCACCGAGCCTCTATACCGATGGGGTGTTAGGCATGATCTCGGCGGCGCGCAACGGCGAGGATCCCGACGAGGTCACGAGCTTCACGGCCTGGGCCATGGGCCCCAACGCACGGTATCTCGACACGTTGCCGAAAGCCCAAGCCGGCCGGCTCGCGATCGCCGAACTCGAGGCGCTGCGTCCGGCTGCCAAAGGCCAGCTCGAATTTGTCGATCTGCATTCCTGGGGTACGGATCCGTTCGCGCGCGGCGGCTGGGCTTACTTTCAGCCCGGGCAGATCGCCGAGTTCGGCGCCAACATGGGCGCGGCGCACGGCAGCTTGCGCTTTTGCGGCGAGCATCTAGCGCGCACGAGCCGCGGTATGGAAGGCGCAATGGAGTCCGCCGAGCATGTCGTTGCCGAGCTGCTCGAGGCATATTCGATCTAGCGATACCGGCATGAGTACTCGGCCGTTCAACTCGCGCGGCATGCACTTTACAGTCGCCGGCCATCAGCAAACGAACTCGACAGATGCTTGGCGAAATCAATTCGATCGCAGCTCTAGCCCGAACTGCGCGCACGCCGGACGAGGACCAACTCGCGCGGCAGAATCGCCAACTCGCGCAGCTCGATGCGCTAGATCGCATCGAATGGGCGTTCGCACGCTTGCCCGGCGACCACGTCTTGACCTCGAGTTTCGGCGCGCAAGCTGCCGTTACGCTGCATCTGGTCACGCGGCTCGCGCCGCGCATCCCCGTGATCCTGGTCGATACAGGCTATTTATTCCCAGAAACCTACCGCTACATCGATGCGCTGACCGAATTGCTCGATCTCAACTTGCACGTGTATCGCGCCGAGCGATCGGCGGCCTGGCAAGAGGCGCGCCACGGCCGGCGCTGGCGCAACGGACTCAGCGGGCTCGACGCCTATAACGACGAGAACAAAGTCGAACCGATGCGCCGGGCCTTGCACGAGCTCGGTGCGACGACGTGGATCTCTGGCCTGCGGCGCGCGCAAAGCCGGTCGCGCACGGCGATCGCGTATCTCGAGCGCGCCGGCAGTCGCTGGAAGCTTCAACCGATCGCGGATTGGGGCGATCGTGACGTCCACCATTATCTCGCGGCGCACAGCCTGCCGCCGCATCCCCTGACGGCACAAGGCTATCTATCGCTCGGCGATACGCATTCGACGCGCGCGTTGCACGAAGTCACGACGGTCGAGGAGATGCGCTTTTTCGGTCTCAAACGCGAGTGCGGCATCCACGAGATTGCGGACTAGCCTGGATATCTCACCGGGACTTCGGATGATGGCGAAGGAGAGGCTTTCGTGGGCGCCGGTCTGGAGCGAGACCCATAGCCGTAGCTATGGGTCGAGTGAAGACCAAGCCCACGAAAGCCTGCACGAGCCAGGGCCGAAGTAGGT
>Ga0326597_10004544_pt1 | contig 19515 bp, 10 predicted proteins | sample RVTome_12_FD_203789 | JGI IMG/M metagenome (GOLD analysis project Ga0326597, IMG submission 203789) | Soil microbial communities from uranium-contaminated site in the Upper Colorado River Basin, Wyoming, United States - RVT100D185 | ecosystem: Environmental > Terrestrial > Soil > Contaminated >... | reverse complement strand
GGCGTCGGCGACAAGATCTCCGTCGTCCTCGCCCCGCTGGCCGCCGAAATCGGCATGGCTGTGCCCATGCTCTCAGGACGCGGCCTCGGCCACACCGGAGGCACGCTCGACAAGTTGGAGTCCATCCCAGGCTATCGGATCGACCTGTCCACCGACGAGATGAAGGCGCAGCTGGACGTGGTCGGCTGCTTCATCAGCGGGCAGACGGCGCGGTTGGCCCCGGCCGACCGACGACTGTATCACCTGCGTGATGTCACGGCCACCGTCGACTGCGTGCCGTTGATCGTGAGCAGCATCATGAGCAAGAAGCTGGCGGCAGGTCCGCGGCATCTTGTCATCGATCTCAAGTGCGGCAGCGGCGCCTTCATGCGTTCGCTCGACGACGCCCGCATTCTCGCTCGCGCGCTGGTCGGCACGGGTCGGCGGGCGGGGAGGGCGATGAGCACCATCGTCACGGATATGGATCAGCCGCTCGGCCGCGCCGTGGGGCACGCCCTCGAAGTGGCCGAGTCGGTGGAGTGCTTACAGGGCGGCGGCCCGCCGGAAGTCCGCGAGCTCAGCCTCGAACTCGTCGCGGAGATGGGGGCTCTCGCCGGTCTCGGTTCGCGCGCCGAGCTGCGCGGTCGGTCTGAGCGTGCGCTCGACGCAGGGAGCGCCTATGAGAGATTCGTCGCGATGGTCCGCGCACAGGGCGGAAGACTCGAGGCCGACCGCCTCGACATCGCCCCCGTAGCGTGTGCGCTCCTCGCCGAGCGGGACGGCTGGCTGGCCGGCACGGACGCGGCGGCGATCGGCATCGCCCTGAGCGAGATCCGCGCGGCGCGCGTCAAGCAGGACGACCGTCTGGATCTCTCGGGGGGAATCGAAATGCTGGTCCGGATCGGCGATCGGATCGAGCGCGGCCAGGAAATCGCGCGCATTCGCACGCGCGACGGCGAAGGGGCAGAGGCGTGCCGGCAGCGGCTCGCGCGCGCGCTGGTCGTGAGCGAGGAAGAAGTGCAGGCGCGACCGCTCGTACTGGAACGCCTGGGTTAGCGTCCGCCGCCGAATTCGTCGCTGTTGGAGGACTGCTCGTCCAGGGACTCGAAATCGGACGCGCTGGAGCGGACATCCGTCGCAACGGGCTGGTGAATCTCGCAGACGCGAGACGACTCCGTCCCGTCCACGAAGATCTCGAGGCGGATGCGCTGACACGCGGGCGCCGGACGCTGGCCGGAGTCCTGGCAGATGAGCGCCTCATGGATGCCCTCGGGCCTGCGGAAGAAGGCTTCCGGCTGACCTTCGAGCGCGTTCACCATCGTCTTCGCCCAGATGGGCAGGGCCATGACGGCACCGGTCTTGCGCTTGCCCATGTAGAGCTTCTTGTCGAAGCCAACCCAGACGCCGCATACCAGATCCGGCGTGTAGCCGACGAACCACGCGTCCGTGAAGCGATCCGTCGATCCCGTCTTTCCCGCTGCATCGCGGACGAAGCCCAGGGCCTGGGCACTCCGACCCGTCCCCTCCTTCAGGGCCGTACGCATCATGTCGACCATGATGTAATTGATGCGCTCGTCGAGGACTTCTTCCTGATAGCCCTGATTCTCCTCGAGGACTTCGCCGCGCGAATTTTCGATGCGTGTGAACAACATGGGACGCGTGCGGATGCCATTGTTGGCGAAGACCGTGTACGCGCTGACCAGTTCCTGCAGGTTGCATTCGGCCGAACCCAACGCGATGGAGTAGACATCGGGCACGGGACTGCGGATGCCCATCTTCTCCGCCGTCAGGATGACCGGTTGTGTGCCGATCTCGAGGATCAGGCGGACAGCCGGCACATTGACGGAATGAGCCAGGGCCTCACGGAGCGGGATCGGTCCACGGAAGGTCTCGTCGAAGTTGATAGGCCGGTAGAGTTCGTTACTGCCCGTATCGATTTCGACGGGGGCATCCAGCAAGACGGAGCCGGGATGCCAACCGCGCTGCAGCGCCGCGATGTACAGGAACGGCTTGAACACCGAGCCCGGTTGCCGCTGCGCCCGTATGGATCGGTTGAACTTGCTCCGCTCGAAGTCGCGGCCGCCGATCATGGCGCGAATCGCCCCCGTACGGGGATCCATCGCCAAGAGAGCGCCCTGGATGTACTCCGGAAGCGGCGGTGCCTCATCGTCGGCGTAGAGGCTGTCGTACAGCGCGCGCGTCATTTCGTAGCCCTCGTCGGACTCGACTTTCGAGAGATGTTCTTCGAGGGCCTTTTCAGCGCCACGCTGCATGCCACCATCCAACGTCGTGTACACGCGCAACCCGTCTTCGTAGAGCTGCTTCACGCCGTAATGACTCTCGAGATACTGGCGGATGCTCTCCACGAAGTACGGCGCGATGGCTTCGCCACGCGAGTCCTGCCGCAAGATCACCTGATGTTGACCTATGCTCTCCGCTTCGGCCGCGCTCAAGAAGTTGGCAGCGACCATGCTGCGCAGGACCGTCGCGCGGCGGTCGTAGGACTGCTTCAGGTGGCGTCGCGGGTCATACATGCCTGGATTGTTGAGGACGCCGGCGAGCATGGTGTATTCGGGAGGCGCGAGCTGCGTCACGCTCTTGCCGAAGAATGCCAGAGAGGCTGCTTCGACGCCGTAGGCGGGGCCGAAGTAGATCGTGTTGAGATACATCTCGAGGATTTCGTCTTTGGTGTAGGTGCGCTCGATCTCCAGGGCGAGGAGGATCTCGCGTGCCTTCCGCGTCCACTCCTTGCGATGGTGGAGAAAGAGGCTCCGGGCGAGCTGCATTGTGAGCGTCGAGGCGCCCTGCGAGCGCCGGCCGCTGCGCAGATTTGCGAGGACGGCCCGTGCGGCCCCGCGTAGCTGGATGCCATAGTGGTCGTAGAAGTCACGATCTTCGGTCGCGAGGATCGCTCGTATGAGACCTGGTGGCACGTCGTCCAATTTGATGGGCACGCGATTCTGACGGAAGTACTCGTGGAGCGTATCGCCGTCGGCGGCGAAGACCAGCGTCTTGATCGCCGGCTCGATGGTCTGGAGCTTCGCCGGGGAGGGGAGATCTCTCGAGAGCGCGCGCATGCCAACGACTCCTGCCCCGAAAACCAGGCAGACGAAGGCGGCGAAGCCACCGAGAAGATATTTCAGGGCCCTACGGGAGATCTGCCAGCGGAGCAGTGAGATGCCGCGGCGTGCTTCGGCGTCGGAGTCCATCATTTCCTATCCGGGCCTGGCCTGGGGCCCCGAGTGCCGGCGGGCTGTTCTCTCCGGCAAGCTAGCCCGCGGCGAGGCTGTGAGCAAGCCATTCCGCCGCCAGGATTCAGCCCGCTTGACATCGATTTCCTCGCCCTGCTAGCGTCCGGCGATTCTCGAATCCAGCCGTTGGACGCGCACATGACCCAAATGCCACCCGTCGATGAGCAGATGCGCCTCTTGAGGCGCGGCGTCAGCGAGATTCTGCCCGAGGCCGGCCTGGAGAAGAAGCTTCGCAAGGCCCTCGAGAGTCAGACCCCCCTCAGGGTCAAGGAGGGATTCGACGCCTCGGCGCCCGATCTGCACCTAGGTCATACGGTCCAGCTGCGAAAGTTGCGCCAATTTCAGGACCTGGGGCATCAGGTTCTTTTCCTCATCGGCGACTTCACGGCGATGATCGGTGACCCCTCGGGCAAGAGCGAGACACGCCCGATGCTCACTCGAGAGGAAGTCGAGGCCAACGCGGAGAGTTATAGGCAACAGTGTTTCCGGGTTCTCGACGAGAGCCGGACTGAGGTCGTGTTCAACAGCGAGTGGTGTGCGGCGATGAACTCGGTGGATGTTCTGCGCCTGGCGAGCCGCTACACGGTCGCTCGGATGATCGAGCGCGACGACTTCCACAAGCGCTACCAGTCCGGCCAGCCCATCAGTATCCAGGAGTTCCTGTATCCGCTCTTCCAGGGCTACGACTCCGTCGCCCTGCAGGCCGATGTCGAACTGGGTGGAACGGACCAGAAATTCAATCTGCTCGTCGGGCGCGAGCTCCAGAAGCAGTACGGCCAGAGCCCGCAGTGCGTTTTGACCCTGCCACTCCTTCCCGGGACGGACGGCGTCGAGAAGATGAGCAAGAGCCTTGGGAATGCCATCGGCATCGAAGAGAGTCCCGGCGAGATGTTTGGTAAGATCATGTCGATCCCCGACGAGCTGATGCCCACATGGCTGGAGCTGATCAGCGATCTGCCGGTCGATGAACTCGAGGCGACGCTCCGTCAGCTCGAGGCGGGGGAAGGGAACCCCAGCCATCACAAACGCGCGCTCGCACGGAACATCGTCGAGCAGTATCACCCCGCGGGTTCGGGCGGGCGTGCCGAGGCCCAGTTCGACAAGCTCTTCGTGCAGAAGGACGAGCCCGACGAGATTCCCGCGACGACCTTGCCCGCGACCGACGACGCTCAGTGGATCGTCGCCCTGATGGCCGACCACGGACTGGCCGCCAGCCGGGGCGAGGCGCGTCGCCTGGTCCAGCAGGGGGGGGTCAGCATCAATGGGGAGAAGGTGGCTGACATCGACCTCAACCTGGATGCGTCCGCCGGGCAGAGCTACCGATTCAAGGTCGGAAAGCGCAAGTTTCTCGACATCCTCTTCACCTAGTTTTGCGCAGGGGCGCGAACCGCCCCGGTCGACCTGTTCTAAACCTATCCAAATGAACGAGTTAATGTGCGGTTGTGCGGCGGGCCCGATCCCCGTCTTTCTTGCGTCCCGCTATTGACGGCCGCGTGGCCCATACATATATTTCCGGCCCGCTCGCTGGGGGGGTGCGCTTTGCGGCGCTAAACCGCAGGGAGCGTTTGAGATCGCGGGTTTGGACTTCTTCTTTCGATTTGACAGCCCCGGGACCTCTACTTATAGTAGCCAGTCCTCCCCGCGTCGATGCGGGAGTGGCTCGCCGCCTTCTGGCGGCAGTGGCGTGGTGAGTACTAGCGATTTTGGCTTCGGCTAAGCGCGTGGTACGGCTCTCGCCCGGCTCTTTGACAATCGAATAGCGCGTAAGACTCGTTAATTCTGAGAAGTGGGTTTCGTTGGGTCTGGCTTCTTGTGCCCAGACTTGGCGGACCACTTGTTATGTTTCTACAGAACTCACCGTTCTGTTTCATGAAATTCGTCGGGCGCTTTCAGTGCCCGCGAGAATTTCGACAACGGAGAGTTTGATCCTGGCTCAGAACGAACGTTGGCGGCGTGGATTAGGCATGCAAGTCGAACGAGAAAGCATCCTTCGGGATGTGAGTAGAGTGGCGAACGGGTGAGTAACGCGTGGGAAACCTACCTTTGAGCGGGGGATAACATCCCTAACGGGGTGCTAATACCGCATATTTCGCTGTGTCACCTGGCACATCGGGAAAGCGGGCCTCTACATGTAAGCTCGCACTCAAAGATGGTCCCGCGTCCCATTAGCTTGTTGGTGGGGTAATGGCCTACCAAGGCGACGATGGGTAGCCGGCCTGAGAGGGTGTCCGGCCACACTGGGACTGAGATACGGCCCAGACTCCTACGGGAGGCAGCAGTCGAGAAGCTTCGGCAATGGGCGAAAGCCTGACCGAGCGACGCCGCGTGAGCGATGAAGGCCCTTGTGGTTGTAAAGCTCTGTCAGGAGGGGATAAAGCACAGCGGTTAATACCCGCTATGTCTGAAGGTACCTCCAGAGGAAGCTCCGGCTAACTCCGTGCCAGCAGCCGCGGTAATACGGAGGGAGCAAACGTTGTTCGGATTTACTGGGTGTAAAGGGTGCGTAGGCGGCTACGTGTGTCGGAGGTGAAATCCAGCGGCTCAACCGTTGGACTGCCCCCGAAACTGCGTGGCTTGAGTCCGTGAGAGGTTGGTGGAATTCCTGGTGTAACGGTGAAATGTGCAGATATCAGGAAGAACACCCGTGGCGAAGGCGGCCAACTGGCACGGTACTGACGCTGAGGCACGAAAGCTAGGGTATCGAACGGGATTAGATACCCCGGTAGTCCTAGCCGTAAACGATGTCCACTAGGTGTCGGAGGTCCTACCCCTTCGGTGCCGCCGCTAACGCATTAAGTGGACCACCTGGGGAGTACGATCGCAAGGTTGAAACTCAAAGGAATTGACGGGGGCCCGCACAAGCGGTGGAGCATGTGGTTTAATTCGATGCAACGCGAAGAACCTTACCGGGGTTTGACATCCAGAGGACAGGTGTAGAGATACACTCTCCTTCGGGTCTCTGGACAGGTGCTGCATGGCTGTCGTCAGCTCGTGTCGTGAAATGTTGGGTTAAGTCCCGCAACGAGCGCAACCCTTGCCCTTAGTTGCCAGCACGTAATGGTGGGAACTCTAGGGGGACTGCCGGTGACAAACCGGAGGAAGGTGGGGACGACGTCAAGTCATCATGGCCCTTACATCCCGGGCTACACACGTGCTACAATGGCGTATACAATGGGCTGCGACCCCGCGAGGGTGAGCCAATCCCAAAAAGTGCGCCTCAGTTCGGATTGCAGTCTGCAACTCGACTGCATGAAGTCGGAATCGCTAGTAATCGCGGATCAGCATGCCGCGGTGAATCCGTTCCCGGGCCTTGTACACACCGCCCGTCAAGTCAACCGAATTGGTTGCACCCGAAGTCGTCGAGCTAACCCGTAAGGGGAGCAGGCGCCGAAGGTGTGGCTAGTAAGGGGGACTAAGTCGTAACAAGGTAGCCGTACCGGAAGGTGCGGCTGGATCACCTCCTTTCTAAGGAGCTAAGACGATCGGGCCGATTCTTCGGAATCGACTGAACGTCTAGGTGGGCATTTCTTCAGAATTCTTTGCCGGCAGCCGCCGGAACGAGCTTACGCGCTATTCGATCGTCTCTGGGCTGGGCCAGTCGGTCCGTGCGCCAGTGTGGGCCTATAGCTCAGCTGGTTAGAGCGCACGCCTGATAAGCGTGAGGTCGGTAGTTCAAATCTACCTAGGCCCACCACGACGATCTTTCTGGACTTTGGGGATATAGCTCAGCTGGGAGAGCGCCGGCTTTGCAAGCCGGAGGTCACGGGTTCGATCCCCGTTATCTCCACCAGTTTGACTGGCATCGCCAGATCTGTTCTTTGACAATCGCATATTCGGGTAAGAAAGAAGGCATGAGTCTCCACTTTTAGTCTTTTCGTGGAGACTCGTAAGCTAGGCACGATTCACCTTAGAATCTTGAATCAAATCAAGCTACTAAGGGCACTTGGTGGATGCCTTGGCGTCAGACGGCGATGAAGGACGTGGTAAGCTGCGATAAGCCTCGGGGAGTTGCAAACAAACTGTGATCCGGGGATTTCCGAATGGGGAAACCCACTACAGGTAAACCTGTAGTACTTCTAGCTGAATAAATAGGTTAGAAGAGCGCACGAGGGGAACTGAAACATCTAAGTACCCTCAGGAACGGAAAGTAATAACGACTTCCTTAGTAGCGGCGAGCGAACGGGAATCAGCCCAAACCGCATGCATGTCAAGCTAGTAGGCGTTGTGCATGCGGGGTTGTGGGGCTTCACTGGACGGGTCTACTAACCCGTCGAGGAGTCAAAAATCTGTGTGTTAAGGGAAGCTTCTGGAAAGAAGCACCATAGACGGTGACAGTCCGGTACCTGAAAACATACAGACTCCTTGAGTGTTGTACCCAAGTACCGCGGGACACGAGAAATCCTGTGGGAATCTGGGAGGACCATCTCCTAAGGCTAAGTACGTTGCTGACGACCGATAGTGAACCAGTACCGTGAGGGAAAGGTGAAAAGTACCCCGGGAGGGGAGTGAAATAGTACCTGAAACCAGGTGCCTACAAGCAGTTGGAGGGAGCAAGTCTCCTGACAGCGTGCCTTTTGCATAATGAGCCGGCGAGTTACTCGTCTGCAGCAAGGTTAAGCATCACAGATGCGTAGCCGAAGGGAAACCGAGTCTGAATAGGGCGTACAGTTGCAGGCGGTAGACCCGAAACCAGGTGATCTAGCCATGGCCAGGTCGAAGCGCATGTAACAGTGCGTGAAAGTCCGAACCAGGGAGCGCTGAAAAGCTCTTGGATGAGCTGTGGTTAGGGGTGAAAGACCAATCAAACCTGGAGATAGCTGGTTCTCCCCGAAATAGCTTTAGGGCTAGCGTCACGTATGTTTGCCGGGGGTAGAGCACTGGATGGGTTAGGGGCCCCAAAAGGTTTACCGACCCCAACCAAACTCCGAATACCGGACAAATACAGCGTGGCAGTCAGGCCGTGGGGGATAAGCTCCGCGGCCGAGAGGGAAACAACCCAGACCGTCAGCTAAGGTCCCTAAGTACGGGCTAAGTGAAGAAGGATGTCGAGTTGCACAGACAGCTAGGATGTTGGCTTAGAAGCAGCCATCATTTAAAGAAAGCGTAACAGCTCACTAGTTAAGTGGCTCGGCGCCGAAAATGATCGGGACTAAAGTCCGTCACCGAAGCTGCGGAACCGTGCTTGCACGGTTGGTAGGGGAGCATTCCGTCAGGGTTGAAGCCATCTCGGCGAGAGGTGGTGGACCGATCGGAAGAGATCATGCCGGCATGAGTAGCGATAAGACAGGCGAGAAACCTGTCCACCGAAAGCCCAAGGTTTCCTGAGGAAGGCTAATCCGCTCAGGGTAAGTCGGTCCCTAAGCCGAGGTCGAAAGGCGTAGGCGATGGGAATCCGGTTAAGATTCCGGAACCAGGTCAAGTTCGTTTTAACGATGGGGTGACGCAGAAGTGTAGATCCAGCCCACCGATGGATGTGTGGGTTCAAGCATGTAGGATAAGACCGTAGGCAAATCCGCGGTCCCAGATCCGAGATGCGATGACGAGAAGCTTGCTTCGCAAAGTGGATTCAATCAGGCTGCCAAGAAAAACCTCTAAGTAGAGTTTGACGTGACCGTACCGTAAACCGACACAGGTAGGCGAGGAGAGGATCCTAAGGTGCTCGAGAGAACCGTGGCAAAGGAACTCGGCAAAATGGCCCCGTAACTTCGGGAGAAGGGGCGCCACCTGTACTGGAACCACCAAGCGTGGGGAAGGGGAAGTGGCCGCAGTGAAAAGGCCTGAGCGACTGTTTACCAAAAACACAGGACTCTGCTAAGTCGTAAGACGATGTATAGGGTCTGACACCTGCCCGGTGCTGGGATGTTAAGAGGAGGGGTTAGGCTTCGGTCGAAGCTCTGAATTGAAGCACCAGTAAACGGCGGCCGTAACTATAACGGTCCTAAGGTAGCGAAATTCCTTGTCGGGTAAGTTCCGACCTGCACGAATGGTGTAACGACTTAGGCGCTGTCTCTGCCATGGACTCGGCGAAATTGTAGTAGCGGTGAAGATGCCGCTTACCCGCGACAGGACGGAAAGACCCCGTGGACCTTTACTGCAGCTTCGTATTGGGTTTTGGTAATGCATGTGTAGGATAGGTGGGAGGCTTTGAAGCGGGCACGCCAGTGCTCGTGGAGCCAACCTTGAAATACCACCCTTGTGTTGCTGGGATTCTAACCCGATTCCGTGAAACCGGGTCGGGGACAATGCGTGGTGGGCAGTTTGACTGGGGCGGTCGCCTCCCAAATAGTAACGGAGGCGCGCAATGGTTCCCTCAGCGTGGATGGCAATCACGCGTCGAGTGCAAAGGCATAAGGGAGCTTGACTGTGAGACATACAGGTCGAGCAGGTGCGAAAGCAGGTCTTAGTGATCCGGCGACTCCGCATGGAAGGGTCGTTGCTCAACGGATAAAAGGTACCCCGGGGATAACAGGCTTATCTCCCCCAAGAGTCCACATCGACGGGGAGGTTTGGCACCTCGATGTCGGCTCATCGCATCCTGGGGCTGGAGAAGGTCCCAAGGGTTTGGCTGTTCGCCAATTAAAGCGGTACGCGAGCTGGGTTCAGAACGTCGTGAGACAGTTCGGTCCCTATCCGTCGCGGGCGTAGGAGATTTGAGGGAAGCTGCCCCTAGTACGAGAGGACCGGGGTGGACAGGCCGCTAGTGTACCAGTTGTCACGCCAGTGGCACCGCTGGGTAGCTATGCCTGGCAGGGATAAGCGCTGAAAGCATATAAGCGCGAAGCCCCTCCCAAGATAAGATCTCCCGGACATTAGTCCCTAAAGACCCCTGGAAGACTACCAGGTTGATAGGCCACAGGTGTAAGCGCAGTAATGTGTTCAGCCGAGTGGTACTAATCGGTCGTGCGGCTTGATTTATATTCTCTCTATCCTCCGTGGCTTCGGCTGCGGGGGGTAGTGAGTGAGTTGATTCCGTTCCTGGTGAATCGCGCCTCTTACCCGATATGCGGTTGTCAGAGACTTGCTCTGGCACAGCGCGGTGGTTCATCCACCTTCGATGTCAGACTGGATTTGCCGGTGGCGATAGCGTAGGGGAGACACCCGTTCCCATTCCGAACACGGAAGTTAAGCCCTACAGCGCCGATGGTACTGCAGAGGTGACTCTGTGGGAGAGTAGGACGCTGCCGGCATGAGATTGAGAGAAGCCCGCTCCCCATCGGGGGGCGGGCTTTTTCTATTGCACTCGACAGGCCGCGGGCTCTGGACCCGGATGCCAAGGTTCATGCTCAGTGGGCCTGCTCCATGAGTCGGTCGACCTTATCCCGCACGTCATCCTGCATGGGAATGGGCCGCATCGTCTTCAGGTCGACGAAGACCTTCGTGATCGTCCCCGCTGCAAGGATGGTTCGCGGCTCTGGGTCGATCGGTCGCGTGATCTCGAATCGCCATGTCCAGCTGCGTTCACTCCGCTTGAGGATCTGAGCGCTGATCTCGATGCTGTCCCCATGTCGCATGGGGCCCCTGAACTCGCTCTCGCAGTGCACGATGGGTGCGCCGACCCCCCGCTTCTCGAAGAAATCCTGGAAGGGGATCTTCAGGACCTCGTGGAAGAAATCCTCGTAGGCCATGTGGAAGTAATGGAACACGCGCGGGTAATAGACCAGGCCGGCGTGGTCGGTGTGGCCGAAGGGCACGCGCATGCGAAATCTGTGGATCATGATCGGCCTCCCCTGACGAGATGAGGACAGTCTCAGTCGGACCGCAGAATTGGACAAGCGAAGAGCTTCCCTCCGCGACCCAAACACGCTATGTTCTTACAGGATCTGCCGTTGGCCCCCCCGTGGAACCGCGCTCGATGAAACAATCCGTGCTGCCTTCTTGGCCTGGGCGAACGCCCCGGAATTGTCTCGCGCTTGGCGTCGCCACCGCCGCCCTCATCATCGCGCTCGCTCCGGCCCCAACTCAGGCCGCGCCCAAGCACTTCCTGCCCGGTGTGGATGCGGAGGTCCTCACGGGCCGCATCTACGTGCGCGTGAGCGCCGAGGCCGGAGCCGAGCTTGCCCAGAAGAGCGGCGGACTCCAGATCGCCGGGATCCCGGTCGAACCGCTGCTCGACGAACTCTCCCTCGGCAAGTTGCATAGGCACAAGACCGTGGCGGGCAAGGACAGGCGCGAAGCCATCGAGCGCCTGGAACGTTGGCTCGTCGCCCGTCCGCTCGATCGAGGCGAATGGGAAAACGCCTGGGTCCGGCTGCGGGCGAGCGCGTCGGTGGAGCGGGTCGAACCCGCGTACATCCACCGCATCACCGCGGTGCCCGATGACCCTCTCCTCGGCGTCCAGGCCCACCTTCAGCTCCTCGATGCGTTTGCCGCCTACGACCTGGTGAAGGGCGAGCAGGGCGAGGTCGTCCTGGGCATCGTCGATGGCGGGAGCGAATGGGATCACGAAGATCTCGCGGCCAACGTCTACCGCCGTGCGGGCGAGATTCCCGACAACGGGATCGACGACGATACGAACGGTTTCGTCGATGATGTGCTCGGCTGGGATTTTCCGGCGGGCGATGGTGATCCCACGGCCTCGGTCAACACGCCGAGCAACGCCATCCACGGCACGCACATCGCGGGCATCGTCGCGGGCGTGAGCGACAACGGAGTGGGCCTGGCGGGCCTGAGCTGGAACGCGAAGGTGCTCCTGGTCAACGCCGGCGCGGAGGATCCAGAGGACGACCATTTCATCCTCCATGGCTACGAAGGCCTGATGTATGCCGCCCTCAATGGGGCGCGGATCATCAATGCCAGCTGGGGCAGGAGTAGCGGCCGCTGGTCCGACTTCGAATTCGATGTCGTCAGCGCCATCGACGCCCTGGATGTCCTCGTCATCGCGGCGGCAGGAAACGGCGTCGAATTTCAGCCGTTCTACCCAGCCTACTATCCCAGCGTCCTGTCGGTCACGAGAGTCGGGCTGGATTGGAAACATCCATGGTCGGCCAATCACGACGACTGGATCGAGATCTCTGCGCCGGGCAGCATCTGGAGTACGGCGGCCAACGGAAAATACCAGGTGCTGATCGGCACGAGCCAGTCGGCTGCCGCCGTCACCGGCGTGGGCGCGCTCGTCCTCACGCAACATCCGGAGTACACCGCGTCGCAGCTGCGCGAGCATCTTCGCTGGACCGCGCGGGATTTATCCGCGCTGAACCCGGAATACGACGGGCTCATCGGCAGCGGCAGCGTCGATCCCGTCGCGGCTTTGACTGCCCAACCCTCCGCGCTGCGAATCACGGATTTTTCCACCAGCCCCCTGGCCGGGGCGGGCAGCGGCGCGATCGAAGTGCGGTTCCAACTCCACAACGAGATCCTCCCAACCTCATCCGCCGTGATTCACCTGGAGAGCGATCATCCCGACATCGTGCTGCAGCACACGCTCCTGCAGACAGGATCGCTGGCCGCAGGGCAGACCCTGGACGTGCGCCGAGGGCTGAGTTTTTCCATCGCCGAAGGGGCGCCCTACGGTGAGATCGCCGTCCTGGTTCTGCGCATCGACAACGGCGAGCGGAAACTCACGCAGGCATTCTACGTGGAACCGCGCCCCCTCCACATGAACCTCGAGAGTCCCGTCCTGCGGATGACCCAGACGGCGAATGGCAGGCTCGGCTATACGCAGCCACTGCGACCGCGCGATCAGGGTGGCGTCGGACTGCGCCGCGCCAAGGGGCCGAGTCGCATCCAGACCGGGTCGCTCCTCGTCGCCGTTGGCTCCGACTATGTGGCGGACGCTCTCCTCGAACTCAGCACCCCGTCGAATCTCCGTGATTTCCGACCGACGGCCGAGGCCGCGCTCTTCTCCCTCGAAGGCGGTGTCAGCGCGCGCAGCGTCCATTCGAGATACGAAGACTCGGGATCCTCGAGTCCGCGGGGCCTGCAGATCTCGCAGAGTTCCTGGGCATTCGACGATCCCGCCCGCGCCGATTTCCTGCTTTCCCGCTACACGGTCAGCAGCGCGAGCAGGGACCTCGAGGCCGTCCGGATTGGCGTGCTCTGCGACACGGAACTCAACACTCTGGGATTCGAGGAAGCCGACGAGATCCGCTATCTCCCGCAGCATCAGCTGCTCATCGCCAGCGGAAACGGGCCCGAGAAGCTCGGCATCGGGATCGTCGAGGCTCCAGGGTCGCCGGGCTGGAATTGGCTCCACGATCTGCGGCCGGAGTCGTCCGCCGAGAGGACCTATCTGTATGACCCTGGCGATTTCGAGCACACGCCCTCCGATGCGGATCTCGTCGGATTGTTGAGCGTGTCGGCCGGCGCCGAGGCGAGCCAGATCGGCCGCGTCGCCGCCGTCCTCTCTGCGGGTCCCTTCGATCTGGCCCTGGGAGAGCAGCGCGCTTTCGTCATCGCCTATGCTCTGGCCGACAGCGAGCTGGAGCTCATCGACGCGATGAGGCGGGCCCGGGAGGCCTACGCCTTCATGGAGGAGGGGTTTTCGGCGGAGGAGCCGCGGCAGCTGCGCCTCCTGGGCGCGGTGCCCAATCCCTTCAATCCGTCCACGGAGATTCGCTTCGCCTTGCCGCGCGAAGGCCCTGTAGAACTGGACATCTACGACCTGAGGGGGCAGCTTGTGCTGCGGCTCCACCGCGGTAGTCTGGGCCCCGGCTATCACCGGATCCCGTGGAAGGGGGTCGATGAGCGCGGGCGCTCCGTGGCGAGCGGCGTCTACTTCGTCTCTCTGCGCAGCTCGCAGGAGAGCGACAGTCAGCGTCTTACCCTGATCCGTTGAGGCCCCCGTGGACCCTTCCTCGCGCCTCCCGCCGACCCCACCGCACGCTCGGGAGCTCCAGTCGAAGCAACGCCGGCAGGGAGGCTCGGGCAGGCGTGCGGCGCTGGGCGTGGTCCTCGTCATCGGCGTCGTGCTGGGCCTCACAGTACTTGGGCTCGTCGCCGTGTTCTGGATCGGCACGAGTTCCAACGTCCATGTCCCCGAGGGCAGCTGGCTCGAAGTGGAATTGGCCGGGCCCCTTCCCGAGGAGCAGTCGAGTGACGAAGGCCTGCGCGCCGCATTTCACGCCAGGGAGCTGAGCGCCCAGAATCTCTTTCACGCCTTGCGCCGCGCGACGGTGGACACTCGGATCCGGGGCATCCTCCTGCGGCCTGATTTCTTCGGCGGAAGCTGGTCGCAGGCGGAGGAGATTCGTCTCGCCCTCGCCGATTTCCGCGCCGCCGGCAAGGAGGTCCGGGCCCAACTCGAGCTTCCCACGCCCATCAGCTACTATCTCGCGACGGCGGCCGATCGCATCGCGCTCGCGCCCGAAGGGCAGCTGCGCATACCGGGGCTGCAGACACGGCTCATCTTCCTTCGCGACGGCCTCGATCGCATCGGCGTGCGCGCGGACTTCGTCGCGGTCGGCGACTACAAGTCCGCCCCGGAGCTCTTCGAACGTCGCGAGCCGTCGGAACCGGCGCGCCGCCAGGCCGCCGACTACCTGGATGACGTCTTCGAGCTCTGGATTCAGGGAATTTCCGATCACCGCGGCCTGACGCCGGATCGCGTGCTACAACTCGTCGACCGCGCGGAACTCGAGTCGGAGGAAGCCCTCGAGGAGGGACTGGTCGACGAGATCGCCACGCCCACCGAGACGCTGCGCAACATCGGTGGGGGCGTCGAACCCTTCCTCGTCGACGCGAGCGAGTACGCCATCGACGCGCGGGCACGAGCGCTTCGTGGTCAAGTCCAGCTTGCAGTGATCTATGCGACGGGGACCATCGTGCCCGGGCGCAGCGGCGAAAGTAGCTGGGGCGAGCGCTACCTCGGCAGCGACAGCCTGATCGATCGCCTGCGCCAGGCGCGCGAGGACGATCGCATTGCCGCCGTCGTCCTGCGCATCGATTCTCCGGGCGGGGCCGTGAGCGCTTCCGACCTGATCTATCGTGCGATGGAGGAGTTGCGCGCGGAAAAACCCCTCGTCGTGTCGATGGGATCTCTCGCGGCGAGCGGCGGTTATTACATCGCGATGTCTGCGGATCGCATCGTCAGCACGCCCACGACCCTCACCGGCTCGATCGGCGTCTACCTGGGTAAGATGGAGATGAGTGGGCTCTATGAGAAGCTCGGCATCGGCCACGAACTCCTGCAGCGTGGCGAGCACGCGAGTCTGTACAGCGAGTTGCGGCCGTTCAACGAGAGTCAACGGAGCATGCTCGAAGAGCGACTGCAGAGATTCTACAGCCGCTTCGTCAGCAGGGTCGCCGAGGGTCGATCGATGGAAGTGGAGGCGGTCACCGAAGTGGCAGGCGGCCGCGTGTGGTCCGGCCGTCGCGCCGTGGAGCTCGGCCTTGCCGATGAGGTCGGTGGTCTGGGCGTCGCCATCCAGCGGGCTGCCGAACTTGCGGGGGTCGGCGGCTCCAAGACCATTGGGCTCCGTCATTTTCAGCCCGAGCCTTCCTTCGTCCAGCGTCTTCTGGCCGGGATCTTCGAGCTGCAGTCGGACTTGCAGCTCTCGGGCGTCGAACCGTCTTTGGGGAGGATCGCCGGCCTCGGCGGGGGCTGGGCCAGTTGGTGGGTGACCATGGACGGCCGCCCGCAATTCCATCTACCTTTGCGCATCCTCGTCGAATGACGCGGCAACCGGGGAACCCATGGGTCAGCAGCTAGACATCGCCGGACGCAGCTTCCAGAGCAGGCTCTTCTTGGGGACGGGCAAGTTCCCCTCGGGGGAATCCATGCGTGAGGCGCTCGAGGCCTCCGGCTGCGAGATCGTCACCGTCGCGCTGCGCCGCGTCGATCCGCAGGCGCGCGAGGGCGACATCTTGGACTTCATCGACACCGAGCGCTTTCTGCTCCTGCCGAACACGAGTGGAGCCCGCACCGCGGCGGAGGCACTGCGGCTGGCCAGGCTGGCGAGGGCCGCGGGGATGCCGTCTTGGGTGAAACTCGAGGTGACACCCGATCTGCGGCATCTCCTGCCGGACCCCATCGAGACGCTTCGGGCCGCCGAGCTCCTGGTGGCCGACGGCTTCACCGTACTGCCCTACATGCCGGCCGATCCCGTCCTGGCCAAGCGACTCGAAGAGGCGGGAACCGCCGCCGTCATGCCGCTCGGCAGCCCCATCGGCAGTAATCGCGGGCTCGAAACCGAAGCGATGCTCGCCATCATCATCGAACAAGCGGGGATTCCCGTGGTGGTCGATGCCGGCATTGGAGCGCCCAGCCACGCCGCCCGCGCCATGGAAATGGGGGCGGACGCCGTCCTCGTGAACACGGCCATCGCGGTTGCGAGCGATCCGCCGCGCATGGCGGCGGCTTTCCGAGACGCGGTCGCCGCGGGCCGCGCGGCGTTCGAGAGCGGGCTCGCCCCCGCGCGCCAGGAGGCGGAGGCCTCGTCGCCACTCACGGGCTTCCTGGAGGGTGCGGCGGGATGAACGGTGGATTCGCCGAGACTTTCTACGCCATCGATTTCCCGCGCTGGCGTGAGCGCTCACTGCAGGCCACGGAGGCCGACGTCGATCGGGCGCTCGCACGACGCGGCCGCTGTGCCGCACAGCATGGGCTCGAGGATTTCTGCGCCCTCCTGTCACCGACGGCAATGGCCCGCATCGAAGAACTCGCGCAGCATGCGCATCGCTGCACCGTCCAGCGATTCGGGCGGGTGTTGCAGATGTACGCCCCGCTCTATCTCAGCAACGAGTGCATCGACGAGTGCACCTATTGCGGTTTCAGCCGCGAGAATCCCATTCATCGCGTCACGCTCGACGGCGCCAAGGTCTTCCGCGAGGCGCGGCATCTGTTGGGCGAAGGATTCCGGCATGTGCTTCTCGTCAGTGGAGAACATCCGCGCCTCGTGAGCACGGGATATCTCGAAGAGCAGATTCGCGGCTTGCGCCCGCACTTCGCGTCGATCTCAGTCGAAGTGGCGCCGCAGAGCACCGAGGCATACCGGCAACTCGTGCGGGCTGGACTCGACGGAGTCTCGGTCTATCAGGAAACCTACGATACGGAGTCGTACGCTCGGCACCATCTGTCGGGCCGGAAGAAGAACTTCGACTGGCGGCTCGCCACACCCGAGCGTGCGTCGGCCGCGGGAGTCGGCCACATCGGGATCGGCGCGCTCTTGGGCCTCTCAGAGCCCTTGCACGACATGCTGGCGACCTTCGTGCACGCGAGCTGGTGTCAGCGAAGGCTCTGGCGGAGTTCGTTCAGCGTGAGTGTTCCGCGCCTGCGCGCCGCGGCGGGCGCGATCGACGCGCCGTACGAACTCAGCGATCACAGCCTCTCCCAATTCGTCTGCGCGCTCAGGCTGTGTCTTCCAGACATTGGGATCACTCTTTCGACGCGCGAGAGGCCTCAGCTGCGTGATGGCCTCGTCCGGCTCGGCGTAACGCAGCTCTCCGCCGGTTCGCGCACCGAACCCGGAGGCTATGGCGAGCCGGATTCCGACGCCGAGCAGTTCGAGATTGCCGACCATCGATCGCCGGCTCAGGTCGCGGCCCGCCTGCGTGCATTGAACTACGAAGTCGTCTGGAAGGACTGGGAGAGTTCGCTCGCTGCCGTGGGAGGGCCTTCGTGATGGAGATCCTGGTCAACGGCAAGGCGACGAAGCTGCCAACGGGATTGAGACTCGATGAACTCGTGCGGCGCTTGGAACTGAACGAGAGGCATCTCGTCGTGGAGCACAACGGCACGCCGCTCCGCTTCGACGACGCACGTTCGCTGGAACTACGGGACGGCGACCGGCTCGAACTCGTGCGGCCCGTCGCGGGCGGCTGATCGACTCAGCGTATGGCCAAGTTCTCGGTATCAGGGCGCACGAGCCAGACGATCGTCGCGGCGGCGGCGAGCGCGGCGTAGAATCGCCAGTCCTTCACGGTCGCGTCCGCGAGACTCGCCGGGTGAAGCGTGACGGTGTGGATTTCCTCGAGCGAGATCAGTCGGAACGCCTCACCATCGGAGGAGACCTCGATTCCGAGTTGCCCGTCCGACCAGCGTGACCACGGATTGTCGTCGCCGAGTTCGACGATCTCGCCATCCTGCAATTGCACCGACCGCAGACGGGGCAGATCGTCGAAATCGAGCAGATCCGATGGACTCTGGAGCTTGCTCCGCTGCGGTTCGTTGGCAGAGTCGATCCAGTCGATGGCGTCGACGCTCGAGAGCGGCCAGACGGACCCGTCGCTGATTTCGAGTCGGTCGTCGACGACGCGCAGCAGGACTCCTTCGGCAATCGACTGCTCCGTGCCGTCCTCGAAGCGGACGCTGTGTGCGCGGTCGAACGGCAGCGGTACACCCTGCGCGTCGACGGGGTCGAGACTGTAGACCATGTGACGCGGCGCACAGGCAGCGAGGAAGGTCAGCAGCGCGAGCAGCGCCGAGATGGGTCGAAGGTAGTTTTTCATGGACATCGCAAGAGGGGTGGCCAATCGGCCGGGATGATAGCGCAGAAGGTGACCGCCAGGCTAGCGCGTCTCTGCGGGAGCGGCTAATCTAGCGAGATGACCCGCCGCCGCCCGCGGATCGAAACGGGTCTTTCCTCACCCCGGGTGATCCACCGTGAAGAATGAAACGAACATGAAGACCCAGCGAACGAGCCTGGGACGGCATCCGGAGCGCGGAATCTACGACGCGGAGCAGATCCACGCGATCCTCGACGAGGCGCTCTACTGCAGCCTCGGAGTGCTCCGGGATGGCCTGCCGGTCGTCCTGCCGACGCTCCACGTCAGGCGGGGTGACCAACTCTACCTCCATGGGTCGGTGAAGAGCCGACTGCTGATGGACGCGGCGTCGACGATGGTAGCGGTGAGCGTCAGCCTCCTGGATGCGCTCGTCCTGGCGCGGTCGGCCTTCCATCATTCCCTCAACTACCGCTCGGTATCCATCTTCGGGGTCGCGCGCCGGGTCGAGGACCGCGAGGAAAAGCGCTCGGTCCTCGAAGCATTGGTCGAGCATGTGATTCCTGGCCGAACCGCGGACTGCCGTCCGCCGGCCGACGAGGAGCTCGACGCCACTTTGGTGCTCGCCGTCCCCATCGTGGAGGCGTCGGCCAAGATTCGCTCCGGGCCGCCGGTCGAGGCGCCGGGCGACGAGAACCTGCCCTACTGGGGTGGGCTCCTGCCGCTGGTTTCGACGGCCGGAAAGCCCGTGCCCGACGATCTGACACCCGCCGGACTGACGGCGCCTGGGTACCTGGCCGGCTATGAGAGGGGGCGGCGCTCATGAGCGACGAAAAGGTCGGCTGGCATACCCGGCTCCTCCATGCCGGCGAGCTTCCGCAGAACAGCGCCGGCGCCATCAACTTGC
>Ga0326597_10004543_pt1 | contig 19517 bp, 16 predicted proteins | sample RVTome_12_FD_203789 | JGI IMG/M metagenome (GOLD analysis project Ga0326597, IMG submission 203789) | Soil microbial communities from uranium-contaminated site in the Upper Colorado River Basin, Wyoming, United States - RVT100D185 | ecosystem: Environmental > Terrestrial > Soil > Contaminated >... | reverse complement strand
ACGGGATCGCGGCGCGCGCGCGAACCGACCTGGATCGCTACTTTGCGATTCTGGAGGACGCGTTGAATCCAGGCCCCTATCTGCTCGGGGAGGGCTTCAGTGCGGTCGACATCTATCTCTGGATGCTTGCCAGCTGGCATCCGGATTCGGCGCAGCTGTTCGCCGACAACCCGCGCATTGCCAAGCTCGTGAAACTCGTCGAAGCGCGTCCGGCAGTCGCGAAAGTCAAGGCAGCAAACCGCGAGGATTGATCGCGCGCGGCCGCGGGCGCGCCTAACGACGTCGCGCCTCCCAGGCATCGAGCAGGCGCTTCCAGCCGACGGCCACACCGATCGCCGGAGCGCGCAGGCCGTGAAACGGCAGCGGCCGCGCCTTCGTCGGTCGCAGTGGCAGGCTGTCGGCAGATGCGCCGCCCGCGCACCTGGCCAGCAATCGACCCATCGCGGTTGCCATCGCGACGCCGCGACCGTTGTAGCCCGCGCCACTCCACATGCCGGGTCCCAATTCGGAGATCTTCGGCAGATGGTCCAACGTCAGAGCCACTCGACCGCTCCAGAAATATTCCAATCTCGCGCCGGCGGTCTCTGGATACAGCTCGTGTAGTGAAGCGACGATGTGCGCGTAGAGTTCGCGGCGATCGCTCTCGCGGGAATGCCCACGCCCGCCCACGACGAGTCGGCCCTCGGAAGTCATGCAGAAGTATCTGAGCAGGCGGCGCGTGTCGGAAGAGACGTGCCCTTTCGGCAGGATGCGCGCCCGCAATTCATCCGAGAGCGGCTCGGTGGCGACCTGGAAGCTCGTGACGGGTATCAGGCTGCGGGTCAGCCGCGGCCAGAGCGTGTTCGAGTACGCATTGGTGCAGATCAAGACCTGTCTCGCGGTCACGCTTCCCGACGGGGTTGCAATCTGCCATCCGTCCGCGCGGCGATCGATGCGGGTCGCGGGCGACATTCCGTGCAGGCTCACACCTGCAGATTGCGCGGCTCGCGCGAGCCCGCGCGCGTAGGCGAGCGGTTGCAGCCAGCCGCCGCGGGGATCGAGCAGGCCCGCGACGTACGCGTCGGTTCCGAGAACGGCCGCGACTTGATCCCCGTCGAGCATTTCGAGCGCTGCGCCGCGCGCCTGCCATTGGCGCACCCGCTCTTCCTCGAGTGGCAGTGCCGCGCGGCCATGGACCGCGTGGACCCAGCCCTCACGCCGCGCCTCGCAGTCGATCGCGTGTTTGGCGACGAGTTCGAACACGAGGTCCGGTGCAGTGGCTCCGAAGTCGGTCAGGCGCCGTCCGAGCTCCTCGCCGAAGCGTCGATCGAGATCGTCCGGGTCGAGCTTGAAGCCCGGGATCACCTGACCGCCGTTGCGTCCGGCGGCTCCCCATCCCGGCTCCGCAGCTTCGACGAGCACGACCTCGGATCCCGCCTCCGCGGCGTGGTAGGCGGCCGAGAGGCCCGTGAAGCCCCCGCCAACCACGCACAGTTCGGTAGATCGATCTCCCGAGAGTGGCGGGCAGTTCGGCGCTGGTGGAGCGGTCGCCGCCCAGAGCGAATCGGGCAGCGCCGGAAATTTCCTGGGGTCTGCGCTCATCTCGTTCGACACCCCCGCGTGCGGGATCCTACCATGGACACAGACTGCCACCCCGCGCTGCGCTGGAATCGGCAGTCGGCCGCGCGTTCGCGGACACCGATGGAACGCGCTCGGCCGCTTAGGGTCCCTCTACCACGCGCTCGTCGTGCAGGCGCGCGATTTCCCCGTCGCTCAGCTCGAGAACCGTCGAGAGGATTTCATCGGTGTGCTCTCCGAGCAAAGGCGCGCGGGTCGCCGCGAGTCTGGGCGAATCGCCAAATTCCAGCGGAGAGCCCGGCATCAGGTAGGACCCGATTCCAGGCTGTTCGACCATCGAAAACATCGGGTTCTCGATCGAGCATTCTGGATCACCCTCGACGACCTGTCGCAGCGTTCGGTAGGGCGACCAGGAAACGCGGTTCTTGTCGAAGATTTCGCGAACCTCGCCGAGCATTCGAGCGTGGAACCAGGGCTCCAGGATGTTCGCGATCTCACGGCGCACCCGGTATCGGTTGCCCGCCTGTCGCAGTTGGAGGCCGATGCGTTTTTCCAGATCGCTGAAATCGGCTGCCATTTCGGTGGCCCTGACGAGGTTGTCCCACTGCGAGTTCGTCAGTGCCACGACCATCACGCGTTGTCCTTCGAGCGTTTCGAAGTCGCGTCCGAAAGCGCCGTAGAGGTAATTTCCATCTTTCGAGCGGTCCTGATTGTTGATCATCACCTCTGCAATATTTCCGAGATTTCCGAGCATTGCGAGGGCCACATCCGCGAGCGCGATTCGCACGCGCTGACCTTTTCCGGTGTTTCGTCTGTGGCGCTCTGCGGCGAGCAATCCGACCGCCGCCATCTGCCCCGTGATTGCATCCCAGGCTGGCAGGAGGTGGTTGACGGGGCGCGGGTCGTCGCTCGGGCCCGTGACGGCGGGGAAACCCACGGCGGGGTTCACCGTATAATCCACGGCCGAGCTGCCGTCGTAATGCCCGCTTATGTCGACCATCACCAGATCGGATCGTTTCGCCTTGAGCAATTCGTAGTCGAGCCATCCGCGCGCCGGAAAGTTGGTGAGGAAGAGCCCCGCGTCGCGGCCCGGAGCACAGATCAGGTCCTGGATGATCTGCCGGCCCCGCGCCGAGCGAATGTCGATTGCGATCGATCGCTTGCCCTTGTTGAGGCCTGCCCAGAACAGGCTCTGGCCGTCGCGGGTGATCGGCCAACGGTCGTAGTCGAGGCCGCCGCGAATCGGATCGAATCGGATCACCTCTGCGCCGAGCTGGGCGAGCGTCATTCCGCCCAGCGGAGCTGCGACGAATGCAGATCCCTCGACCACGCGCATGCCGCTCAAAATGCCGTTCACTTCGGGTTTCCCATTCCACTCGTCAGGCCAGCACTCAACCCAGATCTCCCGTTCCCGCGCATCAGTTCAGCACCCAACCCAGAGCTCCCGTTCCCGCGCATCAGGCCATCAATCCTATCACGCACCAGTCGAGGACCGCGGCCTCTGCGCCCGGCGTCTGCGCTTGATCCCCGCGTGCGGCGTGCACGATGGCGCGCAGCTCGACCAGGCCGCCGCATGCGTCGCGCGGGTGCTTCGCGTCGATCGAAAATTCCGTGTGCAAGACGTCACCTTCGAAGACCGGTTCTGTGTGATCGCAGCTTCGCCAAGCGAGCAGGGTCACGAGGTTGGGAAGCGCGCGTGCGATCTGGGCCGACGCCATCGAAATCGTATGGCCGCCGTAGACGAGGCGTTTGCCGTAAGCGCTCGATGCCGCATCGGTGTGCGCTTTTGCGATATTGAGCGTCAGACGCGCCAACTCTGGCGCAGAAGTGATCGAATCCCTGGCCTCGACGAGGTAGCGGCTTCCCACCGCGAGTTCCTCGAAATGTTCGCCGGGAATCTCCCGTCGGAAATGATCCAGCCGCCACTCCGCGGGTACCGCGGCCGCGACCTGTTTCATGTCGAGTTCGGCGGGGATGCTGGCGAAGGAATCGCTCGCCCCGGTGACTGCCATCGGATCGCGACAGGGAATCATCGCGCAGCGCCAGAAGTGAAGAACCGTCTCGTTTCGCTGATTGTCCACGTGAATCTCGAGGACTGCCATTCCGGTGGCGTCGCGTCCGGGCTTTGCGCTGTTTTGTTTGAGGGCGACGATCTTCGTCGAGGTGCGCAGGGTGTCTCCGACGAAAACCGGTCGATGAAGGATCAGGCCTCTGTAGAAGAGATTTCCCCTGACGCGCTGCGTCGGTGCGGTCGTCTGCCCGATGGCGACGTTACAGATCACATTCGGGTGAACGAGCGCGCGCGCAGACCCCGTCACTTTTTCGCAAAGGGTTGCGTCGAGCGGGAGCCTCAGTCGATCTCCGAACAGCGCCTCGTGGAACGCCGCGTGCCCCGCGGTGAGCGTCACGGCCGGAGCGTCCGTATAGAGCTGCCCGACCTTCAGATCTTCGAAGTAGGGAGCTTCGACGCTGATGGTTCGAGGTGTCGCGTCTGGGGTCCTGTTCTCGTCCATGCCGATTCCGATTATGCGTTTCCGATCACGCCAGCGAGTCTCGCACGATCGATCACCCGTTGGTGGATGTCGACGAGGGGCGGATCGACCATTTTTCCGTCGAGTGCGAAGACGCCCCGTCCGTTTGCCAGCGCGGCTTTCCACCCTTCGATCACCCGCAGCGCCGTTTCGATTTGGTCCGTCGTCGGTGTGAAGATCGAATTGGCGATCTCGACCTGCGCCGGGTGGATGCAGAGCTTTCCCTCAAAACCCAGACGCAATGCCAGATTTCCTTCCTGCAGGAACGCATTCGCATCTCTGATCGCCAGACAGACGCCATCGATCGGTGTCACCTTTGCAGCCGCTGCGGCGATCGCGAGGCGACAGCGCGCGTGCAGCAAGACGCCGGTCGAGGGGTCGGGCTCGGGAAGTCCCATGTCGAGACTGAAATCTGCATTCCCGAAACAGAGGGCGTCGATTCGGGAATCAGCTCCGGCCAGCACCTCCGCGCGCGAGATTCCGGCCGCGGTTTCGACCAGCGCGAGCAACCTAACGCTTCCAGGCGGGACTCGAAGCTTGGTCTCCAGCCGCGCCGCGGCTGCGGAGGCCTGCGCGAGACCCTCTGGACTCTCGGATTTCGGCAGCATGATCGTGCGCGCGCCAGCTGAAACCACCGCGTCCAGGTCTGCTCCGAAGTTCGCAGAATCCGGCGGATTGATCCGAACGGCGATCTCCGGCTCGCCGGGTCCGGCGTCCCGGATGTGATCCGCGACCTGCTCGCGAGCGCGCGCCTTGTGGTCCGGCGCGACGGAGTCCTCGAGATCGAAGACGAGCAGGTCTGCGGCCGCCTCTCGCGAACGATCGAGCTTTTTCCGCTCCGCACCGGGTACGAAGAGCAGCGAGCGTCTGAGTCGTGTGGTCTTTTGCATGTGTTCGATACCCGTGGCTGCTCGGCGGAGTGTCCGATCCAGCGGTTCCCGCCACCCAGGATCGCGAGGATGCTGGATGGCCCGAGCGCGCGAGAAACGTGTCGGATGATCATACCCAAGATCGACCGAAATCGGCCCGCGCCACCCACGCCGGCCGGACACGCGATCGCGCATCGATCACGGCTCCCGATGGCTGCCGACTGCGGGCTGCGCCGCCTTCAGCGGGCGCTCGATTCGAAGCGCGACCGCAATCCGGCGCGGGTCACCGGGTAGATCTGGCTGCGCGGAGTAGTAGACTCGGGATTCAGCGCGTCGGGGCAGTGGGAGACCAGCGGGTGGTCAGACGGTTGGAAGGCAGGGGGTGGCGCACGGGCGCCACCCTCGAGCGCAAGGTCCGGTTTCATTCGAAACTCGCCGCCTCGATCGGAGCGCTCGCATTCGCTGCGTTTGCGTGTGTTCTCGGATGCGCGGACCCGAACTTGAAATACATTGATCCAGCCGACGCGGATCGACCGCGGCACTTCATGGTATTGCCGGTCAATCTTACGATCAAGACGCCGCCCGAGTTCAGTCCCGTGCTCGACGACATGTTTGGCGCCATCGCGGGCTACATCCGGGGTCGCGGAGATACGCTCGAGACGCTGTCGAGGAAAGAGGCGGCTGCGCGATGGACAAAGAGCATCGTGAAGGTGAAGAAATCGGACGCGCTCGAGAATAACTTCAAATCGGCAATGCGCGTCTATGTCCAGGGCCTCGCGAAGAACCATTCCTTCGATGCGGTGATCGCGCCATCGATCGCCTATCGCAGCACGAAGACCCGCGATCGGACGGCCAAGTGGGACGGCGTATTTCGGAAGATGAAAGTCGTCAACCTGTCCGACGAAGCCAAGACCAAGGGGCTCGCGCGTTCACTCAGCGTCGAAATTTCTGGTGTTTCGCTGCACGTTATGGTTTTCAATCCGGAAGGCGATCTGATCTTCCAGAAATACGGCGGCCTGGATCTGGCCCACGATGTCGACATGACCAATGCGGAGTTTACGATGAGCCCCAGGCTTTCGATCAAGGAGAACCTGCTGAAAGACAGCGAGCATCTCGCCGAAGGCATGGCAGAGGCTTTCGACCCCTACCTCCCGAGGCGCTAGGCCCGGCGGAAATTCCAAAACGCCCCGTCTGGCCGTGGGCTCCGAAACGCCAGGCCGGGCGCAATCCCTGGCCGTTCGCCGCTGGCGATTGCGCGAAACTCGAATCAGAAAAAGATCAGGAAATGATCAGCTTCCGATCAAGCGCAATTGCGGCCCGCTGCTTAGGCTTCGATTCGTACTGTTGGAAGGATCGGGGCCGGCGCCGGAGAGGGGAAGTACCCTGCCGACCAATCTCCGTCGCCGGGCCTGGATTGCGCTGGACGGACGAGATCTTCAGACGAGCTTTCGCCAAGCCGCCGAACTGGATCGCTGGGGAGCGGAACCCGATGAGCGGGTTGACCAGTTCGGCGGTTTCGCGTCACAAGTTCGGCGCTTCGCCTCGCACGTCGGGCTCTCCGCGTCACGGGCTCCGCGAGATCGCGTCACGAGTTCGGCGCTTCGCGGCACAGACTCGGCGGTTTCGCGTCATACGCTCGGAGGGCTGCACGCGCTTACGACCTCGCACTCTTCCGGGCCCGCATTTCGAAATCGATGTGGGCGCGAGCTGTCGAAATAATACGCATCGCCCGCTCCGAGTACGTATCGCTCGCCGTCCACGGTGAGTTCCAGGTGGCCGCGGATCACGACACCGCCCTCCTCTCCTTTGTGGTGCAGTGTGACCTTGCCGGTGTCCGCTCCCGACGCATAGCGCTCGTGAAGGATCTGCATGCTCCGGCCCGCGAGTTCGCGCCCCACCTGCCAGTACGAAATCTTGCCGCGCCCGATCTCCACCAATTCGGATTCCCGATAGACGACCGGCTCCGATTCGAAGGTTTCGGTGGCGAAGAACGTGGAGAGGTCCATCTGGATGCCGTCGAGAATGCGCTTGAGGACCGCGACCGATGGATTCAACTTGCCCGACTCGATCAGCGAGATCGTCGCGTTGCTGATGGAGCTGCGCTTCGCGAGCGCGCGCTGCGAAAGTCCGCTGCGCTCGCGAACCTCGCGCAGCCGCGGACCGACGTCGATCGGCATGAAACAGCTCCGTCGAGGTGTTGATGATCCCTAATAAGCTATCTTCCGTTTTCTTTCGAATCAAATACTTGCGCGCACAAAGTGGCGGAATTGTTGATTGAAATGAACGAGCCGGGACGCTCATTCCCGAGCAATGCGCTCGATATTGGGGATCTGCGCCCCGCTGGCCGGATGGGAATCCCCAGGATCGCCAATCCGCCCGCACCGGCCCCGTCTTCAACCCCCCGAACTCGGGTCGAGAAGATCCGGGCCGCGCGCGCGAGCGCCGAAGAAATCGACAGCGCCGGTCGCCCGTTGCGAAGGATCAACGCTCGGCGCAGGTGGTGGTTTGGCGGGCGAGCGCTCGGTGGCGACTTCGGTCGTCGTCGCGGTTGAAGTCGCGCCGCGGCGGCTCGATGTCGCTCGGGGAGCCCGGTTGACAAGCTCGCCTCGGGTTGGTTGCATCCGCGCGGCTGATCGCCCAGCGCGGCTGGGGCGCGCCCCAATCGCGCAGGAGAGCGAGATGAAAGTCGGCGTATTGCGTGAAGTGAAATCCGACGAATACCGCGTTGGCCTGTTGCCGGTGGGCGCCGAACTCCTCGTGCGCGACGGGCACACGGTTTTGGTGGAGACGGCCGCCGGCGAGGGATCGGGTTTCGAGAACGACCGCTACCTGGCCGCTGGGGCGAAGATCGTCGAGACGGCAGCCGAAGTCTGGGGCGAATCCGAACTCATCGTCAAGGTCAAGGAGCCGCAGCCGACCGAGATCCCCCTGATGCGCCAGGGGCAGGATGTCTTCACCTACTTCCACTTCGCGGCCGACGAGGCGCTGACGCGCGGCTGCCTCGATCGCGGCATCACGGCGATCGCCTACGAGACCCTCGAAGGTCGTACCCAGCACGGGCGAACCACGTTACCGCTGCTCACCCCGATGAGTGAAGTCGCCGGCAGGCTCTCGATTCAGGAAGGTGCGAAGTATCTCGAACGACCGCAGCAAGGGCGCGGCGTGCTGCTCGGCGGCGTTCCGGGTGTCGAACCGGGCGAAGTGCTGATCATCGGCGGCGGCGTGGTCGGAACGAATGCCGCTCTGATGGCCGCAGGGCTGGGCGCCTATGTGACGATCCTCGATCGAGATCTCGACCGCCTCCGTTACCTGTCGGAAATCATGCCGGCCAACGTCACGACCATCTACTCCGACCCCCACTCGATTCGCGATGGAATCTCGAAGGCCGACCTCGTCGTTGGTGCGGTGTTGATTCCCGGAGCGAAGGCGCCGCATCTGATCCGCAGGGAAGATCTCGCGACGATGAAGCGCGGCTCGGTCATCGTCGACGTCGCGGTGGACCAGGGCGGATGCGTGGAGACGACGCGCGCGACCACGCACGCAGACCCGATCTACCTGGTTGACGGAGTCGTCCACTATTGCGTGGCGAACATGCCCGGCGCAGTGAGCCGCACGAGCACCCAGGCACTCACGAACGCGACGCTGCCGTGGGTGTTGCGGCTGGCCAACCATGGCTCCGATCGATTGGCGGCGACTGACGACGGATTTCGCGCGGCGGTCAACACGCGAGGCGGCCGTCTGCTCACCCGCGCGGTCGGAGAAGCCCACGGCATCGAGGTTTCCGAGACCTAGATCGGAAACTATGCTGTGTCAGAGGGCGCGCGCGGTATCCGCGAGCACCGTCTCGAGGGTTTCGAGGACGCGAGCGCACTCTTCCTCGGTGATGACCAGCGGCGGCTGCAGTCGCACGACGTTCCCGAGCGATCCCCCGACGCCGACGAGGATGCCGGCTTCGCGGCAGCGTCGGCGCACCTCCCCGGCCTCGGCTGCAGCGGGTGTCTTGTCGGCGTCCTTCACGAGTTCGATGCCGATCATCAAACCCTTGCCGCGGACGTCGCCGACGAGCTTGTTGTTCGCCTGGATCTTTTCGAGCCCGGCCGTGAGCTGTGCGCCCCGGGCCGTCGCGTTCTCGGGGAGCTTCTCGTCGATCATGACATCGATGTTGGCGAGCGCGGCCGCGCAGCTGACCGGATTGCCGCCGAAGGTCGAAAGGTGGCTGCCCACCGTGAACGCGTCGCCGACTTCGGGCGTCGCGGTGAACGCGCTCAACGGAAATCCGTCGGCGATGCCCTTCGCAGTCGCCATGATGTCGGGATCGACGCCGTAGTGCTCGATCGCGAAGAGCTTTCCCGTTCGACCAAAGCCGGTCTGGACTTCGTCGCAGATGAAGAGGATGTCGTTCGCTTCGAGAATCTCCTTGACGAGCTTGAAGTAGTTCGACGGCGGCGTGATGATCCCGCCCTCGCCGAGGATCGGCTCGGCGACGAAGGCCGCGACATTGCCCGCGGTCTGGTACTTGATCACGTCGGCCACGTAGCTCGCTGCGCGTTCGCCACACTCTTCTTCCGTCTTGGACCCGAACGGGCAGCGGTAGAAGTGGGGTGCGGGCGCGAACGCAATCCCCGACAGGTATGGACCGCCACTGATCTTGCGCCCACTGTTGCCCGTGATCGAGAGCGTCGCATTCGTTCGCCCGTGGAAGCTGTGGGTCAGGGCAATGATCTCGTTCTTGCCCGTGTAGTGCTTCGACAGGCGCATCGCGCCTTCGATCGCCTCCGCACCGCTATTGCCGAAGAAACTCTTCTGCAGCCGGCCGGGCGTGATCTCGGCCATCCGCTTCGCGAGTTCGCCTGCTCTCGGGCTGTAGTAGACATAGGTGCAGCAGTGGACGAGTTTGTCGATCTGCTCCTTGGCGGCGGCCGTGATCTTCGGGTGGCCGCTTCCCGCGTTCGTGACCGAGATTCCGCTGAAGCAGTCGAGATATTCGCGGCCGTCGGTAGCGTAATACGTGGTCCCGCTGGCTCTCTCGACCTCGACGGGCGCAAACCCGGGAACCATGCTCGTGATCAGATACTTCTTGTAGAGGTCTTCGGTCTTGCTCATCTGCGAGCTCTTACGATGGCTTCTGGGTGAAGAGTTCTTCACGCGCCTCGAAGCGCTCGTACGCCTTGTTGACCACCTCCTGCGGGATGTCCCAGACGACCTTGTCGGGTCCGATGCCGTCTTCCTTCATCGTGTCCGGCATCTCGTCGTCTTCGGGCCCGAAACCGGCGCGTCGATTGAACTCCCACTCTTCCTGCATGCATTGCCAGGCGGTGTCCGCGATCTGCTCGCGGGTCACCTTCTCGCCGAAGAAGTAGCTGTAGAAATCGCTGATCTCCTGGATGCTGGTCATCAGGAACTGGCAGAAGCCCGACGAGTCGATCGCCGTGTTCACAATCTGCGCTTCCTGCGAGGCCTGAGCGATGTCCTCGATGGGCTGCCCGGGGTTCACCACCAGGCCCGCGGTGTGATCGGCGCCCATCGCACTCGTGCAGTAGGTGACGCCCGCCGCCTTGAGGGGGCGCGGATCCCACGCGGGTAGCGCCTGGCCCTTCACGGCGCCGACGCGCTTGTGCTTCTGCCGGCGCCCGACGGCGACGGCGCCGTTGCCGATCGCCTTGCCGATCTCGGTACCCTCGGCGATCTCCTTCAGCAGGTTCTTGGCACCCTCGGCGTTGCCGAATTCCATCGCGCCCGAATCCATGTAGACCGCGACCGCGGCTCCGGTCTCGATCGTGTCGAGTCCGATCTCATCGCAGAGGCGATCGAGGTCGGCGACGTCCTCCCAGCTCGCGATGCCGCAGTTCGAGCCGAGCAGGGTCAGCGTCTCGAATTCCAGCGCCGACGTCTTGTAGTTGCCATCCTTGTCGTGGACGATGTTGCTGCACTTCACGATGCAGCCCGTCATGCAGTTGTGCATGCCGCCGCCGCGCTCTTCGAAAGACTCCACGATCCGCATGCCATCGAGCGATGCCACGTCGGGGGAGCGCCCTTCCACGCGGTTCTTGTACGGGAACGTGTAGATGTTGTTCGCCTCGGTGACCAGCGCGCTGGTGCCCCACTTCGGGAAGGGCTCTTGCCCGGGCCCTTCCTGGTATTCCTTGGTGTACTTCTTCGACAGCGCGGTGAACTCCTTGGTGTTCTCGGCCTTTCGCGCGGGTCGCCTGGTGGCATCGACCGACATGTACTTGATGCCCTTGCTCCCCATCACGGCACCGAGTCCCCCTCGGGCCGCGTGGCGCGCGGGCCGGCGGTCTTTGTCGTGATCCGTGCAGGCCACCGAAGCGCCGCTGAGCTTCATCTCTCCAGCGGGCCCGATCGAAATGAACGAGGCCTTTGGCGAGTAGGTCTTTGCGAGGTCCTCGATGAGCTTGTAGTTCCACTTGCCCTTGTGCGCATCGGCGGGAATCAACTTCGCGCCGTCGCCGGTGATGTCGATCGCGTAGCGGCGCTCGGGATCGGCGGGTTGCCCCTTCACGATGATGCAGCGGTAGCCGAGCTTCATCAGATCCTGAGCGGGATCGCCGCCCGCGTTGGCTTCCTTGATGCCGCCGGTCAGTGGGCTCTTGCCGCCCACCGAGAGGCGCCCGGAAGTCGGAGCCGAGGTTCCTGCGAGCATCCCCGGGGCGATGACGAGAACGTTGTCGGGTCCGAGCGGGTCGCAGGTCGGATCGCATTCGCTGAGCAGAATGCGCGCAGAAAGAGATCGTCCAGCCAGGAATTTCCAGTCTTCGGGATAGGGCTCGATGCTCACGGTCTGGTTCGTCATGTCGACGCGGATCATTCGATCGCCGGTGGGACCACCCATGGAGGAGCCTCCTTCATCAATTTGATGGCGCGAGATTAACAAAAAGACCTGCCGCTGGGGACACCACCCGCGGGGTCATCCCCCGGCGGCCGGAGCGAGAACGGCGATGACATCGCCGCCGGAGACCGGCGTAGCGAGAGCGTTCTTGTCCAGCAATTCGCCGTTCAAGAAAAGCTTCGAGAAGAAATACAGTTCGCCCTTGGCGTCGAGGACCAACTCCTGAAAACCCGGATAGAGGGCCTCGACGGCCTCGATGCAGCCTTTCACGGTGTTGGCATCGACTTCGATGCGGGCTTCGCCCTTCGTGGGGACCCGGTAGCGGGAGGGAACGTGGACCTGGGGCACGGCAATCCTCGCGGGTTCGCGTTGCGCAATGGGAGGTCTGAGTTTAGCGCGATTTCGCACATTCAGGCCGCGGGGGGTTCGCGAAAATCGGTTGTCGCGCCGGATTCGAGATGTGCGCGGCGAGCCGTGTCCGGTCCCGGTGATTCGCGTCCAGCCCCGGTGATTCGCGCCCAGTCCCGCTGATTCGCGTCCAGTCCCGCTGATTCGCGTCCGGTCCCGCTGATTCGCGTCCGGTCCCGCTGATTCGCGTCCAGTCCCGCTGATTCGCGTCCGGTCCCGCTGATTCGCGTCCGGTCCCGCTGATTCGCGTCCGGTCCCGCTGATTCGCGTCCAGTCCCGGTGATCTGCGGCCGACTCCGATGATTCGCCGCTAACCCAGCAGGCGCTCGTTCTTCGGGTCGTAGAGCGGCTGTTCGACCACCGTCGCGGCGCGCCGTTCGCCCAGGATCGCAACTTCGAGTTCGGTGCCCGGTTCGCCGTGGGCGACGGGCAGATACGAGAACGCGATCGACTTCTGCAGCGCGTGTCCGTAGCCACCGGACGCCACGTAGGCGATTGCCTTACCGCCCGCGAAGATCGGTTCGAAGCCGTGCGCGTCGGCGTCTTTGGCGTCGATCACCAGGCAGGCGAGCTTGCGTTCGACGCCCGCTCGCTGCTGGCGCAGCAGCGCATCGCGTCCGATGAATTCGCCCTTGCTGAAATCGACGAAGCGTTCCAAGCCCGCTTCGAGGGGCGTCCAGTCTGCGGACATGTCCGATCCCCAGAGGCGGTACGCCTTCTCGAGGCGCATCGAGTCGAGGGCGCGATAACCCCAGTCGACGATCCCGAGGGGCTCTCCCTGCTGCATCAGGAGATCGTAGATGTGCCGCTGGTACTCCGTCGGGTGATGGAGTTCGTAGCCGAGCTCTCCCACGAACGAGACCCGAAGCGCGCGAACCGGCGCCATCCCCACCCGCAGATTCTGGCAGCGGAAGAATCGAAAGGCCTCATTCGAGATGTCGGTGTCGGTCAGCGACTGCAGCAGATCGCGTGAGCGCGGTCCCGCGAGCGTCAAGGTTGCGACCCGACTCGTCGTGTTCTCGAGTCGGACGCTCCCGTCGTCGGGCAGGTGTCGCTCGATCCACGCGTAGTCGTGCAGCTCGGTCGCGGCCGCGGAGACCAGGTAATAGTGGTTTTCGGCGAGCTTGGTGACCGTGACGTCGCACTCGATTCCACCCCGCGGCGTACACATCTGTGTCAGAACGATTCGACCGACGGTTTTCGGGAGCTTGTTCGCGCAGAGGTGGTCGAGAAAGCGCTCCGCGCCGGGCCCGGAGACCTCGTATTTCGCGAAGCTCGACTGGTCGAGCACGCCGACCGCTGCTCGGACGGCCCGGCATTCCTCGCCGACGGCAGCGTGCCAGTTGGATCGACGGAACGAATAAGCATCTTCCGCGGGGCCCCGTTTGGCGTACCAGAGCGGTCGCTCCCAGCCAAAGCGCGCGCCGTAGACGGCGCCCTTCGCGAGCAGCTTGTCGTAGAGCGGTCCGGTCTTGAGCGGACGCGCGCCAGGAAGCTCTTCCTCCGGGAAGTGGATCGCGTACTCGCGCTCGTAGACCTCGAGTGCGCGAGTCACGACGTATTTCGACGAACTCGCGTAGTCGTCGAAGCGCCGGGCGTCGAGTTCCCACATGTTGTCACCCGGTTGTCCGTCGACGATCCACTCCGCGGCGTATTTTCCCGCACCCCCGCCGAAGACGATGCCGAAGATGCTGAAGCCCGCGAGAACGTGGAAATTCTTCAGGCCCGGAACGGGGCCCATCAGGCAGTGGCCATCCGGCGTGTAGCCATCCGGTCCGTTGATGATCGTCCGGATCGGCGCGTCTGCGAATGCGGGCACCCGCTCGGCGCAGCCCGCGAGCGATTCCTCGAGGCGCTCCATCGCGGGCTCGAGCAGGCTGCTGTGAAAGTCCGCGGGGATTCCGTCGACCGCCCACGCCACAGTGTTGCGCTCGAAGGGGCCGACGAGCAAGCCGCCGCCCTCTTCGCGGATGTAGTACGAGGAATCGGGATCTCGCAGCACGGGCAGCTCGACTTGCAGATCCTGCACGACTTTCAGCGGCTCGGTGATGAGGTAGTGGTGCTCGATCGGCACGATCGGGAGTTCGAGTCCGACCAGCCGACCGACCTGTCGCGCCCATTGCCCCGCAGCATTGACGACGATGTCCGCGCGAATCTCTCCCTTGTTGGTTTTGACGATCCAACTGTCGCCGGATCTCTCGATCGCCTTCACGCTCGTGTTGCGGTTGATCTCGGCGCCAGCCGACGTGGCTCCCTTCGCGAGCGCATTCGTGACGCCGGTCGGATCGACGTAACCGTCCGAGGGGATGTAGGCGATCGCTTTGGCCTCGTCGAAATTGGCGAGCGGGTGGAGTTCGCGCGCGCGATCGGGAGTGATGACCTCGAACGGAATCCCGAGCGTCTCCGCGATTCCCTTGCGGTTGTGAAATTCGTCGATGCGATTCTGCGAGGTTCCGATCCGCAAGCTCCCGCACTCGTGGAAGTCGACTGCCTGCCCGGTCTCGGCTTCGAGCGATTTGTAGAGCTGGAGGCTGTACTGGAGAACCTTCATCAGGTTCCAGCTCGAGATCATCTGTGTGCACAGGCCCGCCGCGTGCCACGTCGAGCCGCTGGTGAGTTCGTTTTCCTCGACGAGCGTGACGTCGCTCCAGCCGAGTTTCGTCAGGTGGTAGAGGATGCTGCAGCCCGCCACACCGCCGCCGATGACGACGACTTTCGATTCGCTTCGCATTTTTTGGGTCCTCTTCTAACTCCGCCAAGGGCTCGCAAGTGTACGAAGAATCTCGAGGGTCCCCAAGTTTTCTCGCAGCGAATGCTGATCAGGAATCGAATCCGAGGCCGGCAAAATCGAGCGCGCGCAGCCAGAGTCCGCGCCGCCCCTCGTTTTCGTCCGCTCGCGCGAGTCCGCGTTGGGTGAGCCGGACACCGACGCAGCGGATCGGTTCGGGAAGCCACGGGACGGACCGCTTGCGCACGAAATCGAGCGCGAGATGGGGCGAATCGGGGCAATCGAGCAGGTCGAGGGCCACCCGCGCCCCGAAGCGCGATGCGACGACGCCGAGGCCCGTGTAGCCGATCGCCCAGGAAACCCGCCGCCCATGCGCGGGTCCGACATCCATGCAAAAGCGGGTGGTCGTCGAGATCGGGCCACCCCACTGATGGCTGAACCGAAGCCCCTCGAGTTGCGGAAACGTCTGGAAGAAGCGCCGCGACAGTCCCGCAAAACTCTCGGGCCTCTGCTGGTAACGGTCGTCCGTGCGGCTTCCGTAGTGGTCGATGGCGTCGTAACCACCCCAAAGAATGCGGTTGTCGCGGCTGAGCCGGTAGTAGTGGAATTGATTCGCGCTGTCGCCCACGCCCTGGCGGTTGCGCCAACCGACACGCTCGAGCTGGGTATCCGACAGCGGTTCCGTCATCAGCGCGTAGTCCCAGACGGGGATCGACGCTCGGCGCATGCGCTACAGCGGGCTGCGAAACGCGTTGGTGGCGAGCACCGCCTTGCGCGCGCGGACGGCATCGCGGTCGAGCCACTCCACGGTACCGCCGAACTGCTGGAGATCGGCAAAGTGCTCGAGCAGAACCGCGACTTGATAGGGAGCCGTCGCAACCGAAATGGTTCCGTTCTCTTCGGTGTCCGCTTCGATTGCGTGGCGCTTCAGCGAAGCAAAGAGGTCCCGGTAGTTTTCGACGCCGAGCCGCTCGAGGGTTTCGATCTCGGTCGGAAAGTGACGCAGGCCGTTGAACCGGCCGTGCGTGAGGGATGGGTCCGCAAAGCCTCCGTTGCGGCCCGAGGCGCCGTCCCCGACGGACTTCGCTTCGAGCAATACGACGTCCCGGCACGGATCGGCTTGCTTGGCTTGCAGCGCTGCCCAGAGTCCGGTGAAACCCCCGCCCGCGATGACGAGATCGGACTCTTCGAGGCCCAGAAGTGCGGGGTTCGGGGTGGGTCGTTCGGGACGGTCGAGCCAATAGCAGTCGGGGATCGTGTCGGCGAGCGCCAATAAGTGCGGTTCGATGGATGCTCCTTCCGGCGGCTGGATGACCCCGCCGGGCGGCATGCCGGAGCCAGGGGCTTCCGATGCAGGAGCCGGAGTATATGGGCATCGATCGCATTGACAACGGGGGCTGCGGCGTCGAATCCGCGGAGGGGGTTGTTTGGGGCGGTGACGGGGGGCGATCGGGCTCGAAAACCATGTCGCCCGACCGCCCCCCGTCACCGCCCCATAGTGAGCGCGGGTTGGATCGGGGTGCTGAATGTGGTGGTTTCTTTCACGCGCGGCTCCCCAGAAGTAGACCCGCGCGCTGAATCGTTCGCTCGTCACCGCCCGAGTGGCGCTTTGCTAGCTCGGCTGCTGATTGCGGTGGTTTTCATTCACGCGGTTTTCGCTTCGTTCCGCGTGTCGGCCGGGGTATTCACCCGATACGCAATTACGAATGCTACAGGGGGTTCTCGAATCGCCGATAAGCGACGCTAGCGGCGGTTGCGAAGCGGGGTGCGATTGCTGCTTGATTTCATGATTCGCTATGAATTTCAGAGGGTTGGTTCCAACTTCTGCCTCCTGCTCGCTCCGCGGTCGGCGCGAGGGGGGTTCGGCGGTTACCAGATGACCTCGCAAGCTCGACGATGTTGCGCGAAGCGACGGCTGTCACCAGTGAGTTCGAGCATTCGAGTCGGAGACTGATGGACCACCCCTATCTCTCGTGGATCGATTACGCGGTGCTCGGCGTGTACCTGCTGGGCATGCTCGGCGTCGGTTACTACGTCAAGCTCAAGATCCCGAACTTCGAGGAATTCCTCGTCGCCGGGCGCTCGATGACGACGCCGATCCTCGTCTGCACGCTCGCTTCCACCTACTACGGGCTCGACGTCCTCTTCGGCACCTCCGAGATGGCGTTCAACAACGGAGTGGTGGCTTTCTTTGGCTACTCGCAGCTCTCGCTCGCCGTCTATTTCTTTGCCGCGTTCGCGCTCAGCCATCGGTTGCGCGATGCGAAATTCACGTCGCTGCCCGAGATCCTCGAAAGGCATTACGGGCCCACCGCTGGGATCTTCGGCGGATTTGCGTCGCTCTTTTATTCGCTCCCTGCGCTGGCACTGTTCGGGCTCGGGCGGATGTGCGAAGTGGTGTTCGGCTTCGACGCGCGCCTCGGTGCACTGGGTCTCGGAGGAGTCGCGCTTCTCTACACTTTGTGGGGCGGCCTCTGGGCCGTCGCGATTACCGACACCATCCAGTTCGTGCTGATGTGCGTGACCCTCGCGATCGCGATACCGCTCCTGATGGGCAATATCGGCGGCTTCGACGCAGTCGCGTCGGCGATTCCCGCCGGCCACTTCGCGATTTTCGGCGACATGCCGATCTGGCTCGTGCTGGCCTATACGGCCACCGGGATCAGCATTCTGGTCGATCCCGGTTTCTACCAGCGCGTCTTCGCCGCGAAGAGCGCGCGCCAGGCTCGCAACGCGATGCTGCTGAGCCTCGTCATCTGGTTCGCCTACGACTGGCTGGTGGTCGCGGGTGGTATGCTCGCTGCCGCGGGAGTGGCGGCCGGGGCCCTGCCCGCGGACCTCCATCCCAACGACGCACTGCTTACGGCTGTGATGTACGCGCTGCCAGCGGGGATTGCGGGTCTGTTTCTCGCCGGTGTGCTCGCCACCGCGATGTCGACCATCGACAGTTACTCGTTGGTCGCCGGCGCCAACCTCTCGTACGACCTCTATCGACCTCTGGCGAAAAACCGGGTGAGCGATCGCGAACTGGTTCGCATGACGAAGCTGGGGATCGTTCTGTCCTGGACGCTCGGCTACGTGCTCGCCTACGCGTTCGACAAATTGATGGCGCTCTGGGTCTTTCAGGCGACTGCGCTGACGTCCACGGTCCTGGTTCCGATCTTCGCCTGTCTCTTCTGGAAGGGTAAGAAGACGCCGACGGCGTGTTTATTGAGCTATGTGTTGGGTCTGGCCAGCGTGATCGCTTTTTACTTCACGATCGAGCGCCTTGGCGTACCGAACGAGATCTACGGCACCCACATCTGGTCGTTTTCGTTCTGGGGTTCCGACTTCGAGATCTGGCAGGAGTACTCGCTCTTCTTCACGCTTCCGATCAGCATCCTCGGATTCTTGATTGGGAATTGTTTCGGGAGCAACTACGTGCCGCCCAGATCCGAGGGCGCTCGATGAACGGATGGGATCTCTTCACGTGGTTCAATTGCGTGGTGCTGGCCGGAGACGCGATCATCATCTTCGGTTTCTTTCTCAGGGACGCCAAGGGAATTCTCGCGGGCCAGCAAAGCGACGTCGATGGTGTGCCAACCGAAACACCTGCAGACGCAGATCCGGGGTCACTTCTAGAAGTGCCCGGACCGATCCAGAGCCTCCAGGATCGGCCTTGAAAGACCCCGATCGATTCTAGACGTTGGGAGAAATCAACCGACGCCTGCCGCGTGCGTCGTGCCCAGCCAGCGTTTGCGCTCGCGCGCTCTCGCGTCGATTGAGCACGCGCATACTCACCCCATAGGTGACCGCTGCTATGACGCAGGACGCCACGGATGCCGGAGCGAACTCGGCGAGCGGATGGCTCTCGCCGGTGTATGGATTGTACAAGAGGATGTAGAGAATCTGTCCGAGCAGCAGCGATCCGAGCGCCAGCCAATTGTAACCGCGGTGAAAATAATACTCGCCGCTGGGGTCGTCCTCGAACAGCGCGCGCAGGTTCAGCTTCTGTTTGCGCAGGAAGAAGTAGTCGGCGAACAGGATGCCCGAGATCGGTGCGTACATGGTGCCGTTGTAGGCGAGGAAGGCATCGCCGAGGCTGAAGAGCCTGGCGGGCCAGAACACGAACGGAAGGCAGGGAATGACCATCAGCAACATGAGCTGCCACCACGGAGTCGAGCGAAACATCTTGATGTGTCGCATCGCGAGGCCGCTCGCGAAGACCGAAACAGCGGTCGACGTGACGTTCGCGAGCGCGACGAAGAGCAGTGCGAATATGCCCATGACGACTCCGCCGAGCGGCACCATCCACTCCGTGGGATCGTTGGACTGCACGACCAGTGCGGAAAACAGGCCGATACAGCACGCAACGCTGCCTGAAAATCCGAGCTGGATGATCTCGGGGTAGATCGCGTTGCGCTGGCTGCGGGTGTTGCGCGCGAGGAATCCCACCCCGCCCCACCACGAGATGCCCGAAGCGACGCCGAGTTCGATGGCGATCACGTAGTTGGTGAGCGGTTTGGGTCCGGGGTTCAGCGGTGGAGCCGCCGCGATCGCATCCCAGCCGTAGTCGTGGATCAATGTGTAGAACATGA
>Ga0326597_10004542_pt1 | contig 19518 bp, 16 predicted proteins | sample RVTome_12_FD_203789 | JGI IMG/M metagenome (GOLD analysis project Ga0326597, IMG submission 203789) | Soil microbial communities from uranium-contaminated site in the Upper Colorado River Basin, Wyoming, United States - RVT100D185 | ecosystem: Environmental > Terrestrial > Soil > Contaminated >... | reverse complement strand
CCGGTCATTTCACTGAATTCATCATCTGTCATTGCTGCGATTTTCGTGGGTTTTTTAGACATACTCTCACTCCTTCATGGTTTATTGATGGGAGCTCTCTGCGAATACCAAAGAGCGAAATCTGTAACTACGTAATAGTATATATGACAATTTTATTTCGTCAACTTTTTTTCTCAGCGGTATCGAATGTATCAATTTCTGTCCTATAGGACAAAAACTGATACAGGCAAAGTCGATAACTATTTTTGCTTTATACTGCACCTATGGAGATACGGGAATTAGAGCGTAGTGAATGGCCGGTGGGGCTTCACGAGATACCACAGCCGCCCGAGCGTTTGTGGTTGCGGGGGAAATTGCCGACCGAGGGGACGAAATATCTCACGGTGGTTGGCTCGCGAGCGATGACGCGCTATGGGCAGGAGGCCTGTGAGAAACTGGTGTCTGGTTTGGCTGGGTACCCAATTTCTATAGTTTCTGGTTTGGCGCTCGGGGTAGACACCTGCGCGCACAAGGCCGCGCTCGCCGCCGGCCTCCACACCCTCGCCCTGCCGGGCTCGGGGCTTAATGATGAGGTGCTCTACCCGCGGAGCAACCGCGCGTTCGCTAAGGAGATACTGCATAAGGGCGGCGTGCTTCTCTCCGAATACGCGCCCGACACTCCCTCGCGCGTCCACTTCTTTCCGGAGCGCAATCGCCTCATGGTTGGGCTCGCCGACGCCGTGCTCGTCATCGAAGCGGGAGAGAAGTCGGGTACGCTTATCACCGCGCGGCTCGCGAGCGAATATAACCGCGAGCTCCTCTGTATCCCGCACCGGATCGGCGATCCACACTCGTTTGGGCCCCACCTATTTATCCGACTCGGTGCCGCGCTCGTCTCTGACCCGCTCCATATCCTCGAAGCGCTGAAGATCCCGCCACGCCTGCCTGCGCAGGCAGGCGAGCCGCCCAAAGACCTCGACGACACCGAGATGGCGGTGTGGACACTCCTTGCGGAGCCGAAGACGCGCGACGAGCTTCTGCGCCATCTCCCGCCCTCGAAGGCCGGCAATGTTCTCACGGCGCTTGTCGCGCTCGAACTGCGCGGCTTCATCAAAGAGGAGTTCGGCGCGTGGCGGCGCACCTAGGTATGAAAATTTATTCGTGGAACATATACTCCCATAATCGCGAGACTGATCGTGTCTTCGATTTTATTAAAAAAAGCAATTTCGACGTGTTTTGTCTGCAAGAAGTCCAGAAAGAATTTCTCGAACAGCTTCGCACCCTCCCCTACCACCTCGCTGAGACGGTCGACAAAGACCGTCTCTTCCGCACCGTAGTGCGCGACCACCTTGTTATTCTCTCCCGTTATCCGATCGAGCATGTCGGCACGATCCCTTGGGAGGATTATTGGCCGATCTTGCCACTACGCACCAGAATATTCGTTGCGCTCATGCGTCCGCTCAAATGGACGAAGATCAAAAATAGAAACGGCCTGTATGTAGACGTCACTACGCCATATGGATCCGTCCGCGTTTTTAATCTGCATATGCCACTCGCCCGCCCAAGTCTGCGGATCCGCGAATTCGAGCAAACGATGTTTGCGCGAGATCCGGGGCGACCAACTATCGTGTGTGGCGACTTCAACACCATTGAGTCATGGCTTACCTCTCCACTAAACTGGCTTGTGGGCGGCACGCCCGGTGACGCCATCCTCTATCGGCGCGAGAGGACCCGCATCGAGGAACATTTTGTCGCGCACGAGCTCGTCAATCCCCTAAGGGGGCACGTCACCCACGCATTCGCCGGGAGCCAGCTTGACCACATCCTCGTCTCCAACTCTTTTTCAATAAAAAACGCCGCCGTCCTCCCCGACCGCTACGGCTCCGACCACCACCCGATCAAGGTCGAAATCTCATAGGCGCACTTGACCATATATAGGTATACGCGCTATGAGTTAGGAAATGGCCAAACGTTTGTTGATAGTGGAGTCGCCGACCAAGGCGCGGACGATCGGGAATTATTTGGGCAAGGATTACACCGTCCTCGCCTCGGTCGGGCACGTCCGCGACTTGCCGAAGACCAATACCGACGCGGTGGATATCGAGGGCGGCTTCGTGCCCCGCTACGTCGTCCCGGCCGATAAGCGCGAGGTGATCGAGAAGATCCGTCGCGCGGCGGCAAAGGCTGACGAGATATATCTGGCGACCGACCCCGACCGCGAGGGCGAGGCGATCGCCTGGCATATTAAGGAAGTTGCTGAGCTTAAAAAGGCCAAGCGGGTCGTCTTCCACGAGATCACGAGGGAGGCGATCGCCGAGGCTCTCGCGCACCCGCGCGCCATAGACGAACATCTGCGGGAGGCGCAGGAGGCGCGCCGCGTGCTCGACCGCATCGTGGGCTACGATCTCTCGGGACTTATTTGGAAGAAGGTGCGCTACGGTCTCTCGGCCGGCCGGGTACAGTCGCCGGCGCTCCGGATCCTCGCGGAGCGCGAGCGCGAGATCAAATCTTTTATACCAGTAACCTACTTCGTACTTTCTGCCCTCTTTCAGACAAGGTCGAGCCTTAATTCCAATTCTCAAGGTTCGACCTTGAATACCACCTGCAGCGAGAAGCCGGCGACCAAAGAAGAAGCCGAGAGCATTGTAAAGATAGGACGAGGCGCGAAATGGGAGGTCGCTGATGTCGCCGAGAAGGAGGAGGAGCGCAACCCGCGCCCACCCTTCACCACATCGACCCTCCAGCAGGCCGCCTCGACGCGGCTCGGCTTCGCTCCCTCGCGCACGATGCGCGCCGCGCAGAAGCTCTATGAGGCCGGGCATATCACCTATATGCGTACCGACTCGGTGAATCTCGGTAAAGAGGCGGTCGCGAGGATGGCAGGGGTCGTGACCAAAGAATTCGGGAAAGAATATTTGCACGTGCGCACTTATAAAACAACGAGTAAGAATGCGCAGGAAGCGCACGAGGCGATCCGCCCCACCGACCCTTCTCGCGGCCAGGCGGGCGCGAGCGCGGACGAAAAAGAATTGTACGAGCTTATCCGGACGCGCGCGCTCGCCTCGCAGATGGCGAGCGCGCGCGTGGTGCGTACGAGCGTCTCCGCGAAGGCTAATGCGAGTATTCCACTTTTTTCTGCGAACGGTTCTAGAGTACTCTTCCCCGGATGGCTCGCACTTGATACCAAGGCGCGCGGTGAAGATGTTGAGCTCCCGAAGCTCTCGGTAGGCGACTCGCTATCACTCCTCTCGCTCGGGGCCGAGGAGAAGCAGACCGAGCCTCCCTCTCGCTACAGCGAGGCGGGGCTTATCCGCGAGCTCGAGAAGCGCGGTATCGGCCGCCCCTCTACCTATGCGTCTATCATGCGCACCATCCAGGATCGCGGCTATGTGGAAAAAATTGGGCGGACACTGAAGCCGACGGCGACCGGCATGGTCGTCTCCGGCTGGCTCGAGGAGCATCTCCCTGAATACATTAGCGACACCTTCACCGCAGAGATGGAGGACGAGCTCGACGAGATCTCGCGCGGCGAGCGCGGCTACACCGAGACGCTTTCCGCTTTTTATACGCCGTTTGAAAAAGCTGTGCGCGCAAAAGACAAACTGCCCAAGGCAACCTCGCTTGGCGACGCGCCTAAAGAATTCTCTTGCCCGCTCTGTGGCTCCCCGATGGAATTCAAGCTTGGGCGCGGCGGCGTCTTCATGAGCTGTAAGCGCTATCCGGACTGTGTGGGCGCGCGCACCGAGGACGGCTCAGAGATTAATGGTGACGAGCCTATCGGCACCCATCCGGAAACCGGCGCACCTATTTTCATAAAAACCGGACGCTTCGGCCCCTACGTAGAAATGGCCCTTCCGGAGTCCGGACTCCGGACTCCGGAAAACGGAGAGAAAAGGAAAGGTCGCCCTAAAAAATTGGCGAAGCGCGCGAGTATCCCGAAAGGTACTGATATTTCTAAAATTACGCTTGCCGACGCGCTCAAGTATCTCTCGCTGCCGCGCGAGCTCGGGCTCCACCCCTCGACCGGGAAGCCGGTCTTCGCCTCGACCGGGCGCTTCGGCCCGTATGTGGGGAGCGATGGCGAATTCAGATCATTAAAGCCTGCGGTGGGCGATCCCTACACCGTCACGCTTGATAGGGCGCTCGCACTTCTCGCCGAACCCAAGCGGCCGCCCAAGGGCGTCGAACTCGTAAGAGAAATCGGCAAGCACCCGCGCACCGGCAAGTCACTCGCTCTCTACAAGTCAAAGCAGGGCTACTTCTTGAAAAAAGGCCTTCGCCGCATCTACCTCCCCGACACGGTCTCCCCCGACTCCCTCACTCCCGACCAAGCCGCCGAGTATTTAAAATAAGCACGTATTTGGTGCGAAAAATAGGAAAGGTGTATAGTGTCAGCGTATGACCACCATCAAGGAAATAGTTGCTGAGATGGTAGGAGCGGCGCCCGGAGATATCGCGACCGTAGAGAAGGCATACGAATTTTCAAGGAAAGCGCATGAGGGGCAGAAGCGGTACTCAGGAGAGCCTTATTTTGTCCACCCGGCGGCGACGGCGAAGACGCTTGCCGAATACGGTTTGGATACTACTACGATAGCCGCCGGACTCCTGCATGACGCGGTTGAGGATGGACATGTCTCGCGCGAGGATATGGAAAAAGAGTTCGGCAAAGAACTCCTCTTCATCGTTGACGGCGTGACCAAGCTCGGCACCCACAAGTACCGCGGCGCCGAGCGCCACGCGGAGAGTCTGCGGCGCCTCCTGGTCGCGACCGCAAGCGACATCCGCGTCCTTATCGTGAAGCTCGCCGACCGCAAGCACAATATGGAGACGCTCGAACATGTACCTGAAGTAAAGCGGGGCCGTATCGCTCTTGAGACCCTTGAGATCTACGCGCCGATCGCCGACCGGCTCGGGATGGGGCGGATGAAACGCCGACTCGAGGACCTCGCCTTCCCCTATGTCGACCCCGACGCGGCAGCGCACACGGCCGAGGTGCGTAAATTGAAGAAGCAGGAGACCGAGGCCGGTCTCGCGAAGGTACAGAAGGGGCTGAAGCAGGAATTGGCGAAAAAGGGGTTGAAAAACTTCCGCACCGATATCCGCATGAAAGGGCTCTGGAGTCTGCATCAAAAATTGAAGCGCAAGCATGATGATATCAGCCTTATCCACGACATCGCCGCCCTCCGGATCATTGTGCCGACGATCGAGGACTGCTACGCAGCCTTGGGCATCGTCCATGCGCTCTGCAAGCCCTTGCCTGGCGAATTCAAAGATTACATCGCCTTCCCGAAGCCCAACGGCTACCAGTCGCTCCACACCACCGTGGTAACGTCAACTGCCGGCATTATCGAGATACAGATACGTTCCGAAGAGATGCATCGTCGGGCCCAGTTCGGTATCGCCTCTCACATGTCGTATAAGCAGCTGGGTAAGGGCGTTGATAAGTTCGACAAGGAATCTCAAAAAAGCCTTTTTTCATCTCTTTCGTTCACCTGGGTGCGCTCGCTTATCCCCTCCCTCATGCGATTTTCAAAGAAAAACGGCGTGGCCAAAGACGTGGTCAAAGTGCCGCCCTGGCTTGCAGAGCTTGCTGACGCGCACACCGATATCGCAGGCTCCAAAGAGTTCGTCGAGGGACTTAAGGAAGATTTCTTTTCGCATCGCGTCTTCGTCTTTACCCCGAAGGGCGATGTGATAGACCTGCCGGCTCAGTCAACACCGATCGACTTCGCGTACGCGATACACAGCGACTTGGGTGATCATCTGCAGGGTGCCAAAGTCAACAGCAAGCTGGTCTCCTTTGACACCCCGCTCGGGAACGGCGATGTCGTCGAGATACTGAGAAGAGATTCCGCGCACCCTTCTCCCAAATGGCTTGAGATCGCTCGCACCTCGCTTGCGCGTCGACATATCCGCGCCGTGCTTGGTATGACGGAGCAGACAAAACCTTCTCGCCTGCGTCGCAGACATCGCGCGGGAAGAAATCCGTCCTCGCATATCAAACCGTAAAGTTGCTAACGGAGTATAAATCCCCCTCGTCCGTATTTTCTTCAGGAGCCGGCGGCGGGACGGGATCAATCACCAGTTGGGTCGTGTTCGGGAAGACCCGCATCTCGTCTCCCTGTGCAGAAAGTGCCACTCCCGCGGCGATACTCGCGGTAAGCGCCGTGACGAGCGTTGTGAGATCTTCCGGAGAGAAAAAGTCGATGAGGAGGCGGCCGCCATCGGCGCTTGGCTCGATAATGACGCGCGTGCCAAGCGTCTCGGTGAGCGATTTCTCAAGCTCGACCATCTCGGGCGGCTTGCGGTGATACTTGCGCACGCGCTCCTGAGCGATAGAACGTGCGATACGTTCGGCGGCGCGCACCGGGAGGCGCTTTAAAATAATTTCTTTAAACAGCGTCTCGCGCTCTTCGGGACGATCGTTCAAGGCCATGAGGGGCCGCGCGTGCCCCTCGCTGATCTCTTTTGTTACAATCGCGACTTGCATGTGTTCGGGCAAGGAGAGGAGCCTCAGAGAGTTGGATACGTATTCGCGGCTTTTCCCGATCTTGGCCGCCGTCTCGGCGTGGGAGATACCGAATTCGTCGATAAGCTGTTGGAGTGCCTTCGCGCGATCGACGGCGTTTAAGTCTTCGCGCTGGAGATTCTCGATGATGGCGAGCTCGAGCTTCGTCAGATTGCTCTCCCCATGGCGGATAACGACCGGGATTTGTCGCAGCCCCGCTATCTTGCTTGCGCGGAGCCTGCGCTCGCCGGCGATAAGCTCATACTTGCTCTCGAGACCGCCGTCAGGCTTCTCGACATCGATGCGGCTCACCACAAGCGGCTGAAGCACGCCGTACTGGCGGATACTCTCAGCAAGCGACTTCAGCCCCTCCTCGTTGAAGTCTTTGCGAGGCTGATTGGGATTCGGCTCTATGCGACCTACGTCGACCCAGAAGACCGAGTCGTACTTGGTCGGGACGTAACCTGCATCGTCGTTCATTGAGGCAATTCTAGCATGATGAAAATATCACTGCGAAATGTTACTGTGCAATCTACGCCCTCCTTCGCGTAAAGCTTCGGAGGACAAGCCGGGGTGGCGGAATTGGTAGACGCAACGGATTCAAAACCCGTCGCCGTAAGGCATGAGAGTTCGATTCTCTCCCCCGGCACAAGGTATCCTATCGTTTCACAAGTATCATTGAGCTATTCTTTTTCTGAAGGTCCGTGAGATCTCTCACTCGTTCCTCGATAGATTCTTTTGAAACGGTGTCCCCGATTTCTTTTGTCTGCACTATCCAATTTAATACGCTCTTTTCCGCCGCATCGATATTCTTAATTTCCGGCTGATTGAGCATAATACCGCCTGCGACCATGCCGCCAACGACGGTTCCCAGCATCGCTTTGTAGAACGACATTTGTGATTCCGTAATTCCAATTTCGTTTTGTGCATTCGGACCGCGGTCTCTGGCAGGTTCTTTCCCGTAGCCGGATGCCACTCCTACCGCAGCGCCGGCCGCGATCGCAGCGCCAGCTCCAACCATTGCCTTTCGGAAGTTTGCGCTATGAGTGCCCACTGCTCTTGGTATGACCCCGCTGTTTAGATCTTTGATGTCGTCAGTGTCGAATTTCTCCAATAGTTGCTTTTCCAATTCTATTGTGGTGTTTTGACTCATAATCTGCGCTGAAAGTTCTGCTCGCGTCCTTTCATCTGCCGTCTTATCAAAACCGTTGAAAAGGAAATACCCGAGTGTCCCTTCTTCAATGGAGGGAACGCCTCCAACCTTGCCGGGGGCCGCCTCTGTGGACCTGCTCATACCCAGCCCTGCTGCCAGTCCCGTAGCCGCCCCGAGAGCCCCAAGGAACTTCCTTCTTCCAGGGTTCTCTGGTCCCTTTTCCGACTTCTGCGACTTTGATTCTGGTGATGTCATATGTGCTATATTATACCACATAACTTCCTGGCTGGGTTTGAGACCCGCCCCCGGACGGTCTAGCCGTGCTACCATCGCGGACAATGGCATTACGGATTATTTGCATAGCAGGACCCACCGCCTCGGGTAAGTCTGCTTGCGCCGTTGAAGAAGCGCTGGCGCATAATGGCGAGATTGTTTCGGTAGACTCGCGCCAAGTGTATCGCGGGCTCGATATCGGTACCGAAAAAATAACTAGAGAGGAGATGCGCGGTGTCCCCCACCACCTTATCGATATCCGTGAGCCCGAAGAAGTGTATTCTGCCGGAGATTTTGTGAGCGGTGCGACACGGTTGATAGAAGAAATTTCGGCACGCGGGAAACTGCCGATTCTTGTCGGCGGGACGCACTTTTATTTCGACGCACTAACTAAAGGGCTTCCAACAAGTACAGCTCCCAACTTACAACTACGCGAGAAACTTGAAAAACTTTCGACAGAAGAACTATTCGCACGAATTAAAGAATTAGACCCGCGGCGCGCGGCCGAGCTTGATCCGAGGAACCGCAGGCGACTCATCCGCGCACTCGAGATCGTCGAGTCGCTCGGCTCCGTCCCGCCTCGTGGCTCAACTGCAACGCTGTTTGAAACAAGGTTAAGCCTTGTTCCGGAGTGGATAGTTATTGACCCGCCGAGGGAAGAACTGCGCGCACGCATTGACGCACGGCTTAAAAGCGCTCTGGGGCGCGGGCTTATCGACGAGGTGCGACGCGTCCGCGAGCGTGTGGGTGATGAGCGCCTGGGCGAGCTCGGGCTTGAATACAAAATAGTTGGTGAATTCCTCAACTTGGAAGTCGGACTTCCACTTGGAAGTCCGACTTCCAAGTTGCTTTTTCCCGCTCTTTCAGCCAAACTCTGGCAGTATGCCCGCCGCCAAAAAGCCTGGTTGCGTAAATTAGAACCGCTCACTCGTGGCATCACTGGCACGAACAGCCGGAAATAAGATTGTAATGGTATGGGTCGCCAGAATAGTTTGCCCATGTAAGACACGCTTGTGCTGCTAGTTGTGTAGTACCGCTGTAATTACCGCTGGTGAGACTAATGTCTACGCCAGTACCCGAGCCGTGAGTGGAATTGGTTTGAGCAACGGCACCGCACGCGCTAAGACCATGCTTTGTTACTTCCGCTGATACCGTACTTTGAAGCGAACTGCATGCCGGATCTACGTTTCGTTGCAAATTCTGTGTGCACCATCGGTCTCGTATTTCCCATAGATGCGTTTGATAAGACTGTGGTCGGTATGCGGAAGTGACGCTGCCACCCCCGGCAGAATTGATAAATTTATTCGCGCAGGGCTGTAGTTGATCATTGGTATTACTCCATATCACCGTCTGTCCGCCTTCCATCTGAAGAGCGAGGGGGTCGGTAAGGGACGTAAGCGCTGGGACTGAACAGACGCCCGGAACCACTTCGACTGGCGGGACGGCTGGAGGCGCGGCGGGCGCAAGACTGCTTTTAAGCGGGATGCAAAACTGGGCGTTATTTGACGTGAGAAGCGCAGCCCACGTTTTACCGACTTCCGCTGGATTATAGAGCACAGCCATGAGGAAGGAGACGATCATGTAGCCAGCAAGGGCGACGACGAGACCGAGCACCGTGTTCCAGAGAATTCCCTTCGCCTTGGCGATATTGCCCGGATTTGCCGGGTTGGTGACAAAGAGGAATCCGGCCCAGGCAATGGTGAGCGGCGCGACGAAGACGATGAGGAGTGTCAGGAAGAGGCTGATGATGTTGTTCGCGACGGTTATGAGCATTCCCCAGCCCGCCGCGCATACGTTCTGATTACTCGCTACACCGTCAATCGTGACTGGAACATTAGGAATGATAGGGCCGAAGAATGGTATTCCTGCGTGGGCAGCAAGCGGCAATGCGAAAGAACCTGCGACGAGTAGAAGCGCAAACAAGGGTATGCGAGAACGCATGAATATATCATACCGCTATGCAGTAGCATCGCGGACGACTTTCCCCACTGCTAGTTGTTTGCTATCGTTGAGGGGCTGGGCGCTTAGTTTAGTGGTAAAACGGAAGTCTCCAAAACTTCAGTCGGGGGTCCGATTCCCTCAGCGCCCGCTAAAATTTATTTCTTCGCTTCTTTGTAGAGGACGCGGGCGCGGATAGTCGGGTCGAACTTCATGAGCTCGATCTTGCGCTCGACGCTCTTCTTGTTCTTGCGCGTCCAGATAACGTGCGCAGACTTGGTAGACTTCAGCCGAAGCAGGCGGTCTTGTGACATACGAGAAATGTAGCAGAGAGGGCGTGTTTAGGCAACGGGCACCGTCTTTGCGCCCCTCGACTTCACTCGGGATAAACGCTTCTTCACCTCGAAGTGCGGCGCATCATCCTTGATAGAAATCATGACTGTGGCACCTTCTCCTACCCCCTCGCCAATCATCATCGAGGCAAGCGGGGTTAAAATTTTGTCTTGTATCGTGCGCCGGAGCGGTCGTGCGCCGTACTGCGGATTGTAGCCCTTTTCGGCAAGCCAGGTGCGGACCTCTGGCTCGATAGTGAGCGCAATGCGTTTGCCGGCAAGACGCTTGGTGACTTCCTCCACTTGCGTATCCACGATCTTTGCAAGTGCCTCTTTCGAGAGGACGTCGAAGATAATAATATCGTCGAGACGGTTGAGGAACTCTGGGCGGAAGTGCTCCTTCAGGGCGTCCATCACCTTTTCCTTCGTCTCCTCATAGCGAGTCGCATCGGTTGCACCCGCCTTGCCAAAGCCGATGTGCGCGAGCCGGTCGATAAACTCTCCGCCGATGTTACTCGTCAAAACGACGATCGTGTTCTTGAAATTAACCTTGCGCCCCTTACTGTCGGTTAGGTGGCCGGAGTCGAGCACCTGGAGGAGAATGTTAAATACCTCCGGATGCGCCTTCTCTATCTCGTCGAAGAGCACGACCGCATAGGGGCGGTGGCGAATGCGCTCGGTCAACGACCCTGCCTCTTCGTAGCCGACATAGCCGGGTGGCGCGCCGATAAGTTTGGCGACCGAGTGCTTCTCCATAAATTCGCTCATATCGACCCGAACGAGTGCATCCGCATCGTTGAACATAAATTCTGCGAGTTTCTTCGAGAGCTCCGTCTTCCCGACGCCGGTGGGGCCGAGGAAGAGGAAGGAGCCGATAGGGCGGTTGGGGTCGCTAATGCCCACCCGCGAGCGCTTCACTGCGTTTGCCACCTTTTCGACCGCAGTGTCCTGGCCGATAATGTGTTGCTTTAGCGTCTCCTCCATGCGGGAAAGTTTTGCGGTCTCCTCTTCAAGCATCTTCGCGACCGGGATGCCTGTCCAACGAGAGACGACGGAGGCGATGTCTTGTTCTGTTACCTCTTCGTTCAACACGCGACGGGACTTTTGAAGTGTTTTCAAACGTTTTAGCTTCGTTTCAAGATCTTTCTGAATATGCGGGATCTTGCCGTAGCGGATCTCGGCGACCGTGCCGAGATCCGCGGCAATCTCGGCGTTATCCGCCTGTACCTTCAGCTTCTCGAGTTCGGTCTTGTTCGCCCGAATGCCCTCGAGCACCTCCTTTTCGTTCTTCCACTTGAGCTCGAGCTCGCTGGTCTTCTCCTTCAGATCGGCAATTTCCGAGTCGATCTCTTTAAGACGCTCCTTGATTTCCTTCACGCGCTCGCTCTCCAGATCTTTCTGGAGCGCCTGCTTCTCGATCTCAAGCCGACGAATCTTACGGTCCGTCTCTTCAAGCAAGGGCGGCTTGTTCTCAAGTGCGATGCGGAGCCCCGATGCGGCCTCGTCGATAAGGTCAATGGCCTTGTCCGGCAAGAAGCGGTCGCTGATATAGCGCGCTGAGAGTTCGACGGCGGCAACAATGGCGCCGTCTGTAATACGTACCCCGTGGAAGAGTTCGTACTTATCGCGCAGACCCCGCAGAATGGCAACGCCGTCTTCTATCGAGGGCTCCTGTACGAAAACCGACTGGAAGCGACGCGTGAGCGCGGCGTCCTTCTCGATATATTTCTGATATTCCTTGAGTGTCGTCGCCCCGATGAGGCGGATCTCGCCGCGGCTGAGCGCCGGCTTCAACATATTCGACGCATCAAGCGACCCCTCAGCGCCGCCGGCGCCGACAAGCGTGTGGAGCTCGTCGACGAAGAGGACGACCTTCCCCTCCGCCCGTTCGACCTCCTTCATTACATTTTTCATCCGCTCTTCGAACTCGCCGCGGTATTTCGTCCCCGCGATCATAAGCCCCAAGTCAAGCGAGAGAAGCTCCTTACCCTTAAGCGTCTCGGGCACCTCGCCGGTTGCCATGCGGGCGGCAAGCCCCTCGGCGATCGCCGTCTTCCCCACTCCTGCTTCGCCGATAAGCACGGGGTTGTTCTTGGTCCGGCGCGCCAGTATCTGGATAACGCGATTGATCTCCTGGTCACGGCCGATCACCGGATCAAGCTTGTTCTCGGCGGCAAGCTTGGTGAGATTTCTTGTGTACTTGGCGAGTGCGCGGAAGCGGCGCGGCTCGACCGTCTGGCCGTCCTTAGAGTTCTTCAATTCCTTTAAGATCGCGAGGGCCGCGTCGCGCGTGATGCCGAAGCGCGCGAAGATGTCGGTAGCCGTGCCCGGATGCTCAATAACGGCAAGAAAGAGGTGTTCGGTGCCGACAAAGGCGTCGTTCATCCGCGCGGCGATCTTCCCCGAAGCTTCAAGCGCCTGCGCGAGCTCGGGTGTCAGATAGATCTGGTAGGAGGGCGAGAGCACGGTCGCGCTCTCGGGCGTCTCGAGATGCTCAAGGACCGTATCGGCAAGAAGGATGGTGTCGACCTCCATGCGATCCAGTATGGAAAATACAAGCGACTCCTCTTGGAGCACCAGGGCGGCGAGCAAGTGGAGCGGCGACACATGGTTCTGGCCACGCTCAATCGCAAGCTCGTGCGCGCGGCGCACGGCTTCTTTGGCTTTGGTAGTGAAATTATTGAATGGAGGCATTCGTGAAGAGATATATTAAGGGCTTTTCGGGGGCGCGTCGAGGAGCTCTCCTATTTTATTCGCGGGAATGAGGAGTCCGGGCGTCGTCCCGAGACTGAGACCGATAAGATTGCCGGATAGGTCGACCGCGGCGCTCCCGACGCCGATGTCCGGCAGGGTGGTGTGAATACCGGCGTCGCCCACGCGCGCGACGATACCCGTTGACGCTGAACCGTCCGTACCGATGGCAAGCACCGTCTCGCCAAGCTTCAGGTCCTTCACGGCCACGAGCGAGAGCGGCGCGGCCTTCGGGAGTGACGCGTTGTCAGAAAAGCCGTAGATCGTGATGCCGCCGCCCTCGCGCGAGATAGACGCCGGCGCAGACGAACCGCCAGCGAAGACGACGAGTGCCTCCTTCGGTAACTGCGCCTGTGAGACGGTCGCGACCGCGCGCGTCTTCGGCAGAAACGTGCCTATCCCTACTGCCGGTGTTGACGTTCCGGTATCGGCAGAATAGATAAGCGCGATGCGTGTCGCGTCTGCGCCGATCGCGGCCGTTACGAGTTCTTGATTAGAAGGGGCGGGCGCCTGCACGATAGAGGTCGGGGCGGCCTGCGCAACTGTCTCGATGGTACGTTCGACAACACGATTAACCGTCTGGGTCACGTAGGCGGGCGCCGTGTCGAGGAGCGATACGGTCAAGATAGCCGTCGCGACTGCGGTTACGAAGTTCACGAGGATCGTGAGCAGTATGAGCTGTGACTTAGAGAGTTCCTCGATGTTCATAACACCATAATGCTACCTCGCGTCGTTGCTGTCAACGAACGTAACCGAGCGCGCGAGCGCCGCGGCGAATCGGGTAAAGTCGTGGGGGGAGACGTCCGGCCCCCAGGAGATACGCAGTGTTGTCCGGGCGCGCTCCGCGTCGCCGAAGAGTACCTCGACCGCACGCGAACCGACCTCTGAATCAGTCTCGCAGGCGCTACGGGAAGATACGGTGAACCCCGCCTCGTCAAGAAGCATTACCAGATAGTCGGTGTCTCGGCCTGGAAGCGAAATGTTGAGGATATGCGGCGCTTGTCTCGCGCATTCATTTATATAGACGTTGGGAATGGTGTTCGTAATTTTCTCGATCAAACGGACGCGGTCACGTGATGCAGAAGCGCAGAACTGCCCGCGGTTCTTCGCGGCGGCGGCAAGAGCGCGTGCGAAGCGACGGGCGAGCTCGGGTGCCTCGCTCCCCGGCCGCAGAGCGCGCTCCTGGCCGCCGCCGCGATACAGCGGTCGAAGCGGTATCGTGCGGTGTGCGACCAGCGCGCCGATGCCACGCCCGCCACACTGCCAGTGTGTCGGGCCGCGCACCTCTCCCACCTTGGAGCCGTCGAGTGTTAGGAGGTCCGCGCCGAAATGTGCGCGCGTAAGTTTCTCTGTCAAGGGCGCCTGCGATGCGTCAACGTGTAAGTAAACTTTACCTATCGCATTCTTGACCTCTCTGGTATTCCACACGACACCGGTCTCGCCGCAGACGGCTTCGACTGCCACAAGCTTCGTCTCGGGCCTGATACGCTTTTTTAAATCCACAATGTCGATCTGGCAATTGGTGATAGTCAGCGGCTCGACTGCCACGCCGCGTTCCTCTAAGAGCTTCATATTCTCGACGATCGACGCGTGTGCGGAAGGAAGATAGAGCACATGATCGCCTTTCTTAGGAATCCCAAGAATCGCGAGCGCATTAGCCTCGGTGGCGCCGCTCGTGAATATAACGTCGTCTGCCTGCACCTCAAGCAGTCTGGCAATATCGGTGCGTGCCCCCTCGAGCATCTCTCGAGCCATCCGACCCTCCTCGTGCGGCGACGACGGATTCCCGCTCACGCCTGCGGCGTTATCAAGATAGACTCTTCGCTTCCAAAACATTCCGATATTTTACCTGAAAATTGCATTTAAGCCATTTTTGTGATGAAATAGAGCCACTATGGCGCGGACTGCACGACCGCCCGTCATCGCGGTGATGGGTCATATAGATCATGGCAAGTCTTCCCTCCTCGACTACATCCGGAAGGAGAATGTTGTCGCGGGCGAAGCGGGCGGCATCACTCAGCATGTCGCCGCCTACATCGCCCAACACAACGGCCGGCCGGTGACCTTCCTCGACACGCCCGGTCACGAGGCGTTCAAGACGCTGCGCACCCGCGGCGCCGCCGCCGCCGACATCAGTATCCTCGTCGTCGCGGCAGACGAGGGGGTGATGCCGCAGACGCTTGATGCGCTCGCCGCGATCAAGGAGGCGGGCATTCCCTTTATTGTCGCGATTACCAAGATCGATAAGAACAACGCCGACGTCGAACGGGCGAAGACTTCGCTTCTCGAGAACGGCGTGTATCTCGAGGGCCTGGGCGGCGATATCGCCTATGCGCCCATCTCGTCCAAGAGCGGCGAGGGCGTGCCTGAGCTTCTTGATCTCGTTCTCCTCGCGGCTGATATTGCCGAGCTTACGGCCGACCCAGCCCTCCCCGCCACCGGCTTCGTACTCGAATCCACGCAAGATCCGAAGCGGGGCGCCTCAGCCACCCTCATTATCAAAGACGGCTCACTCACTCTCGACGGCTTCGTGGTCGCGGGTGATGCATACGCCCCTATCCGCTTCATCGAAGATTTCCTCGGCGCGCGTGTCGAGGCAGCGCATCCGAGCGAACCGGCCCGTATCTCGGGCTTTAATAAATTGCCAATGGCGGGTACGCTCTTCAGCGTCGCTAAAAGTAAAAAAGCGGCCGAAGAGAGTTCTCGCGAGCATACGAAGGCCGCCTCGGCAGCTGTTGAGCAAACGGTGGCGGAGGGAACAACTACCCTGCCGCTCGTCGTGAAGGCGGACGTCGCCGGCTCTGTCGACGCTATCGTCCACGAGCTCGCGAGGATCACTCACGAGCCCAGCACCAAATCTGATTTGGTGCTGGGCGAGCGCGCATATATCCGCATTATCTCATCCGGGGTAGGTGCTGTTTCAGAAAGCGACGTGAAGACGGCTACTGCCGCGGGCGGCGTTATCGTCTCCTTCAATGTCGGGACCGACGCTATCGCGCGCGACCTCGCAGAGCGCGACGGCATCCCCATCTTCGCCTTCTCGATCATTTATGAACTCTCGACCAAGGTCGCCGAGCTCTTGGCAGCGCGCGTGCCCTCCGTAGAGGTTGAGCAAGAGCTCGGCCGCGCAAAAGTATTGAAAGTATTTTCAGAAAGCGCGAAGAAGACCGTCCTCGGCGCCCGCCACGTCTCCGGCGCGCTCGCGGTCGGCAGTTTGATAAAAGTAATGCGCAAAGATAGCGAGATCGCGCGTGGAAAAATACTGAATCTCCAGCAGGCACGAGCTGATGTGAAGGAGATCAAGGTCGAAGGCGACTTCGGGATGGAAGTAGAGACGAGAGAGACGCTCGCCTATGGCGACGAGATCGTCGCCTTCGTCGCGGCTTCGGCATGACGGACAAATCACGTCGCGAGGGCCGCATCACTGAGATAATCGCGCACGAGGCCGCCCTCTTCATCTTAAAGGAGGCGGGAACAGACTCGCTCATCACCGTCACGCGAGCCGAGAGTTCGAAGAGCGGCGACCGCGTGAGGGTCTTCGTGAGCGTCTTCCCTATCGAGAAGGCGCGGAGTGCTCTTGTTTTCCTTGAGCGCCAGCGAGAAGCGTTTTCAGATCATCTAAAAGCCCACACGCACCTGCGTCTCCCGCATGTCGACTTTCTGCTCGAAAATAACGACTTGACGAGAGGCCCGGGCGGGAATTGAACCCGCGCATAACGCTTTTGCAGAGCGCCGTGTTACCACTTCACCACCGGGCCGTACTTCGAGAATAGCAGAATTGATAGTATCATCAAAAGAGCTCGCCGAGGTGATGGAATTGGCAGACATACAGCGCTTAAAACGCTGAGAGGGCCTAAAAACTCTCGTGTGGGTTCGAGTCCCACCCTCGGTACCAATGGCGAAACGAAGCAAACGGATCGGCATCTTCGACTCCGGCCTTGGCGGGCTCCATGTGCTCCGCCATGTCGCCCGCGCGCTGCCGCGCTATGAGTATGTGTATCTGGCCGATACGGCGCGCGCGCCGTATGGCCACCGCTCGCAGAAAACTATTTATACCTACACCAAGCAGGCGGTGAACTTTCTTTTTAAGAAAAACTGCGGCATCGTCATCATCGCCTGCAACACCGCCTCGAGTAAGGCACTCCGGATGATCCAAGACAAGTATGGTGCGAGGAAGAAGGTGCTCGGCGTCCTTATCCCCGCGGCCGAAGAGGCCGTGCGAAAAACGAAGAATAAAAAAATCGGAATTATCGCGACCCAGGCGACCGTAACCTCGAAGAAGTTTGTTCGCGAGATCGCGAAGCTCGACCCCGCGCTTCACGTCTACCAACAGGCCTGTCCACTCCTCGTACCACTTGTTGAAGCTGGCAGTGAGAACTCGAGGGAAATGCGGGCGGCACTTAAAAAATATCTGCGCCCACTGCTGCAGAAGAAAATAGACACACTTATTCTCGGCTGTACACACTATGGCATTTTAGAAAAGCAGATACGCGCCATCGCGGGGCCGAACATCGCCATCGTGTCTGAGTCGAGAGTAGTGCCGAAGAAATTGAAAGAATACCTCAAGCGTCACCGTGAGATCGAGCGGGCTCTTAAAAAGGGTACGGGGGTTTACTTCTATTCCACCGACGGCTCCGACACCTTCACGCGCCTCGGCAGTAAACTCTACGGCAAGAAGATAACAGTCGAGAAAGCGGTTCTTCTCTAAGCAGTGCGCCCACCAGGGCTCGAACCTGGGACCTTATCCTTAAGAGGGATCTGCTCTACCAACTGAGCTATGGGCGCAATGCATTGAACTTTATCTCAATGTCTCGTTCCTTTCAACTTATTGATTGTGGACAATGGTATACGCTATAATCCTTAGGTATGGATAGGAGGATTAAGTACATTGAAACAAAGTGGTCTGAGTTGCTTGCGTATGTCGTTGGAATAATTGCAACTGATGGGAATCTTTCGCCCGATGCTCGACATATAAACATCACATCAAAAGATTTGGAGATGGTGCAAAATGTTAAGGACATTCTCCACCTTTCGAATACGTTTAGTCGAAAGGCGCGGGGTGGTTCAGTCGATAAAAAATACTACGTCCTTCAATTCGGTAGTAAAAATTTTTACGCGTTTCTCCTTTCAATAGGATTAACACCGGCAAAATCAAAAACGATAACGAAGGTACTGGTCCCAGATAAGTTTTTCTCTGATTTTCTGCGAGGCTGTATTGATGGAGACGGAAATGTTAACGAGTTCAGACACCCTGAAAGCAAACATGCGCAGCTACGACTGACACTGGCATCGGCAAGCAAGCCATTCCTCATATGGCTGCTCGCGAGTATTCGAAGAATCTGCAAGATAAACGGTGGCTGGATTACCAAGCTTGATAAAAAATCGACATACCTGCTCAGATTTGGAAAAAGTGATTCTATACAAATTTTCAAAGCAATGTATGCTAACTCACGAAGGTACGCCTTGCAGAGAAAGTTGGCGGTCGCAGAAAAATACTTGGGCGAGTAGCCGAATTGGTACAGGCGCATGGCTTAGGACCATGTCTCGCAAGAGGTGAGGGTTCGAGTCCCTCCTCGCCCACTACACTTGACAAGTATCTAGTTTCGTGTATACTATATAGCAGATGCCTACTTTTTACCAAAGGCGGGTATGGTATTTGACTTGAAAACATAAACCCAAAACCACGAAAGGAGCTGTTTATGAAACGGAAACTGTTGTTCTGGATTCCGGTACTTCTCATCTACGGTGGCATTATCGCCGCAGTGAGTAATCTGGATCTCTTCATGACCAACTCGATCGAGCTTTTCGGCGAAGAGCATTCGGTCGGTACGATCATACTCTATGCTCTCCTTCTCTGTACGACGGCGAGCTTACGAGTGGTCGGACCGCAGGAAATCGGCTGTCGTCTCTTCTTCTTCAAGCCAGTCGACAACGTTTCCTCCGGCCTCACCTTTGTGCCGCTCTTGATCTGTCAACTAGAGCTCGAGACGAAGCTCGTCATCCAAGATGAGCTCCCGACCGATCCGGAAAAGATCTATCGCGGTAGCGAAAGTGATCCGCACGGAAGGACCGTACCGAAGGAATTGCAGGACCTTGGATGGAAGCCGCCGATCAGGGTGACCTTCACCGGACGTAACCAGGAAAGCGTGTCGGAGCAAATTCCCGAAGACGATCCTTACGACCGCCGTCTGACAGCAGAGGTGGTTCCGGTGATTCGCTGGAAGATCAACGACTTCGTTACGTTCCTTCAAACCATTGAGTCTGTGCAAGAAGCTCGGAGACAGATGGAGGATACGTGCGTAGCGACGTTCAACCAGCACCTCACAAGGGTTAGCCCCGCAGTAGCGCTTCGCCGTATGAAATCTTACAGCGGCGAATTGGAAGGGGCGCTGGATACACTGACAGCATCCTGGGGTATCGACGTCGTAAGTGCCGAGATCAAGGCAATCAACTTCAGTCGGGGTCTCAACGACGCAGTTCAGAAGGTGGTAGAAAAGGAGCGGCAAAAAGTCGCTGATATCTTCGAGGGTGAGGGGCTTGGCGGCAGAGAAAAAGCGATCCTCGACGGGCGTACCGCGGGACTT
>Ga0326597_10004541_pt1 | contig 19519 bp, 12 predicted proteins | sample RVTome_12_FD_203789 | JGI IMG/M metagenome (GOLD analysis project Ga0326597, IMG submission 203789) | Soil microbial communities from uranium-contaminated site in the Upper Colorado River Basin, Wyoming, United States - RVT100D185 | ecosystem: Environmental > Terrestrial > Soil > Contaminated >... | reverse complement strand
GATCATCGGACCCTTGGAATACGGGTCGTGGTTGAAGTTGTCCCAGACCCAGTCCTCGGTCTCGCCCCGCCCGCCGATGCCCGCCGGATCCGGGTAGTAGAGGTGCGGGCCGTTGCTGGTTCGGTCACAGGCGATGACCAGCACGTTCTCGCGCGAGCCCGTCTCCAGTTCCATCGCGGCCGTCGACACCGCCCGGACCGAGGTGGCGCACGCCTGAGAGACCGTCGGACCCGTGATCCCCGGCGCGCCCAGCAGCGCGGCCAGCCAGGGAGCGCCGTAGAACGATTGCCGCTGGGGAACCGTCAGGCCGAGCACCAGCCCGTCGAACTGTTCCGGCGAGAGCCCTCTCCGGGCCAGGAACTGCGTGGCAGAGCTTCCGGCCAGCTTCACCGAGTGGACACCGCTCAGACCGCCCTGCCAGCGGCAGAAAGGAGTGCTCCAATAGGTTCCGTAAGGAATGAACGACTTCTCGAGCGCCATGGCCGGCTCCTGTCCTGTCGGCAGCGGAGGAATCGGTCCAGTATGGGAGTCCCCTGGGGTCGCCGCAACCGGAAGGGCTGAAAGGGCACTAAAACGGTGGCAAAGTGAACGCCAGGCGGCAGGATCTGGGGGGGGGTGCCCTTCGTGCTCCCGAAGTCGAGGAACCTGCCTGTGTATTCGATCATGCTGCTGGGCCACATCCTGGGCGCCACGATCTGGACCGGCGGGCACCTCGTGCTCTCGATCGGCTACCTGCCCGGGGCGCTCCGCACCGGCCGGATCGAACCGCTGCGGGACTTCGAACACCGCTTCGAGAAGATCGGCATCCCCGCGCTGATCCTCCAGGTGGCCACCGGACTCTGGCTGGCGTACCGCTACCTGCCGAGCCTCGACCTGTGGTTCAGCTTCCAGAGCTCCCTGCAGGCGAACGTTACCGGCAAGCTGATCCTGCTCGGCCTGACCCTGCTGCTCGCGCTGCACGCCAGGCTGCGCCTGGTGCCGCGCATGGAGTCGGGCCAGGTCGGCTGGCTCGCGGTCCACATTCTCTGCATCACCGTGACCTCGGTCGGCTTCGTCCTGCTGGGTGTCGGCATCCGCACCGGCTGGAGCTGAACGGGCAGCAGGCATGAAAGCACACTGGAAGATTCTGTTGTGGATGCTGGCCGGGCTCGCCACCGGCCTCCTGCTGCAGGGTACGGCGCAGAAGGCGCCTTTCGCCGGAGCTGAGGTCCGGGGGGTCGAAGGCGGTCTCGAACTCGTCGCGGTGGCGCCGGGCGGACCGGCGGCCACGGCCCGCTTGAAGCAAGGCGACCGGATCGTGGCGGCGGTCTGGTCCAAGGGGAGCTCTGATCCAAAGCGCCCCGAGGAACGGCTTCCGCTCGCCGGTCTGCAAGACCTGCAGCCGGTGCTCGAGCGCTCGTCGATCGGCGGCCTGCTCTGGCTGGAGCTCGACTCGGGGACGGAGCGAATGCTGACCCTCGACCTCGACCCGCGGTCCGACCTGTATCTCTGGATCGAACCGTTCGGCTTCGTCGCCGACATCTTCATGTCGCTGTTGAAGATGCTGATCGTCCCGATCGTCCTGACCTCGATCATCACCGGCGTGGCGGGCGTCGGCGGCTTCAAGGAGCTGCGCCGCCTCGGCGGCAAGACCTTCGCCTACTACATCAGCACCAGCCTGCTGGCCATCCTGGTAGGCCAGATCCTGGTCACGTCGTTCCAGCCCGGCAACGGAGCGATGCTCGGTCTGGCCCAGATCGACGTCGGCGACCTGGCGCCCGACGAGAGTTTCCTGGGCGTGATCAAGCGCATGGTGCCTTCGAACGTCGTCGGGGCGCTGGCCGACAACGGCGCCATGCTGCAGATCATCTTCTTCGCGCTGCTGTTCGGCTACTTCATCACCCGCGTTCCGGAACCGCATCGGGAACGCGCGCGAGGGTTGTTCGAGGCGCTGTTCCGGGTCATGCTGCTGATGGCCGAATGGGTGCTGCGGCTTCTGCCCTACGGAGTCTTCTGCCTGCTCGTGCGAGTCGTCGCCCGGACCGGCTTCGCGGTCTTCGAGCCGCTCCTGCTCTACATGTTCGTGGTCGTGCTGGCCCTCCTGATCCACGCCGGGCTGACCTTGCCGCTGATCCTCCGCTTCATCGGCGGGGTGAACCCGCTGCGGTGGTTCCAGGCCATGTCGCCCGCGGTGATGACCGCCTTCAGCACCAGCTCGTCGAGCATGACGTTGCCGGTCACGCTCGAGACCGTCGAACAGCGCGGCCGGGTCTCCAACCAGGTGACCTCGTTCACGCTGCCGCTCGGCGCCACGATCAACATGGACGGCACGGCGCTCTACGAGTGCGTCGGCGTGATCTTCCTGGCCCAGTACTACGCCAGCACAGGAGACTTCGAGCTGACCCTCGGCAAGCAGGCGCTCGTGGTGATGATGGCGCTCTTGGCCAGCATCGGCGCCGCGGGCATTCCGTCCGCCGGTCTGGTGATGATGCTCTCGATCCTGTCCGCGCTGGGCCTGCCGCTCGAGGGCGCGGCGCTCTTGCTCGCGATCGATCGGCCGCTCGACATGCTGCGCACGGTGGTCAACGTCTGGTCCGATACCTGCGGCGCGGCGGTGATCGCGCGCAGCGAGGGCGAGCTCGGGCCGCTCGAACCGGTGACGTGACCATGCGCCATCTCCTCGCGGCGCTGGCGGGGCGCACTCGCTTCGAGTGGATCGAACCCGCGGCGATCTGCGACGCCCCGGCGCTGCTCGACCCGCTTCGGCTTTGCGCCGGAGAACGCCTCGAGTCCCCCTGGCTCGAGGTGCCCGGGGGGTTCCACGAGGCGCTGCCGTCCTGGAACGTCGAGGTGGAAGGCGGCGCCGGAATCCTCGTCGAACTCAGGGTCGCCTCGGCCGCGGAGCGATCTCCCTGGATGGTGATCGGATCGTCCGGCGCGGCGCCGCTCGATCGGACCGCGCACGCGGCGTATGAGCGGGGAGCGGTGGAGATCGACGTCTTCCGCTCCGCCGTGCGCCACGACCAGGTGCGGCTGCGGGTGCGTGGGGCCGATCGCGCCGTGGTGCTCCACCGCCTGACGATCTGCGTGAGCGAACACGCGGAGTTCTCCATTCCGGAGGCGCCCGTCGGGCGGGACGTCCCCCGGATTCCCGTGTCCTTTCGCAGCCAGAGGATCGAGTCGGCCGCGCTGCAGGATCGGATCTGTTCGCCCACCGCGGTGGCCATGGTGCTGGAGTACCACGGCATCCGGGAGGAGACGGCCGCGGTCGCCGGCCGCCTGTTCGATCCGGCCGCGAACACCTACGGCAACTGGTCCCGGGCGGTCCAGGGTGCCTTCGAATTCGGAGTTCCCGGGCTGCTGGCTCGGTTTTCGAAGTGGTCCGACGTGGCGGCCGTGCTGGGCCGGGGACAACCGCTGATCATCAGCATCGGCGCCCGGCCGGGCGAATTGACCGGCGCGCCCTACCTCGAGACGAGCGGCCACCTGCTGGTGGCGACCGGCCTCTCGCGCGAGCGCGGACTCTTGGTCAGCGATCCGGCCGCCGCCCGCGAGCGAGACGGCGTCCGGGCCTATGACCTGGACGAACTGGACCGGGTCTGGCTCCGCCGCGGCGGCACCGCCTACGTCTTGTTGCCGCCGGCTTCCAGAACCGAGCAGGCGAAAGCCTGATCGCCAGCTACACTAAGGGGGCCGGGACGAAGTGGTTGTGTGGAGCGGAGCCGGCGAGATGGAGGTGTGTGTGGAGCTGAGAACATGAAAATCGTCAACGAAATCCTGGCTGCCAAGGGACGCGAGGTCTTCACCACCACGCCCGACGCTCCGGTCTATGACGCGCTGGTGCTGATGGCCCAGAAGAACGTCGGCGCGCTGGTGGTGGTCGAAAACGACACGGTGGCCGGAATCCTCTCCGAGCGCGACTACGCCCGCAAGGTGATCCTGCGCGGCGAGTCGTCCAAGGAGTTGCCGGTGCAGAAGATCATGAGCCGCAGGGTCATCTGCGTGTCACCGGAGATGGGCATCGAGGAGTGCATGGCGCTGATGACCGGGCAGCGCATCCGCCACTTGCCGGTGCTCAAGGGGGAGCGGCTGGTCGGAGTGATCTCGATCGGGGACATCGTCAAGGCCCTGATGGCGGAGCAGGAGTTCATCATCGAGCAGCTCGAGGACTACATTCGCGGGAGCTACTGAGTCCGGCGGGCACGCAACTTGCGCGTCTCGGGCCATCCGGACTTCTGCAGGGAGCGTCGCATCATGAATCGAGCGATTCGTTTCGCCTTCGCCGTGGTCCTCGGGTTGTCGGCGGTCGCGGCCGTGCTCTTCTTTCTCGGCCGGGGAGGCGGGTCTCCGTCCGGCGTTCCGGAGACCGATCTTGCGGCGGACTCGAGTGAGGTGCAGGTCGCAGCTCCCGGTCCGGAGACCCGGGACGAACCGGCGGCGAGCGAGCTGCTCCCCGATGCACCGGATCGCGCTGAACAGGCGTACGAAGCGCAGATTCTGAAGGGGCGGGTGCTGGAGCGCGGGACCGGCGCGCCGGTCGAGTCGGGCGAGGTGCTGCTACTCGCGAGCCCGGACCACTTCGTCGACGTGCCGCTGTTTGCCGATGAGAGCTGGCAGGGAGCGGCTCCGGCCGATCCGGAACCGGTGGCCCGCGCGCCGCTTCGGGCCGGCGGAGCGTTCGAGCTGGTGGGTCCAACATTGAGCGGCTACCTGACCGTGCGACATCCGGCGCTGGCGGTGCGCGAGGTCGTGCAGGTGCGGGCCGCATCCGATCGGCCACCGGTCACGCTCTGGGTCGAGCCTGCGGGCGGCGTCGGCGGAACGGTGGTGAATGCCTCGGGCGCTCCGCGCGAACAGGTGCGGGTGACGCTCAGGCAGCCGGAGAATCCCATGGAAATGGTCCGGCTCGGCAGCCACTTGCGTGTCGCCGCGGCGACCACCGACCAGCAGGGGCGCTTCCGGTTCTGGTCGGTTCCCGCCGGTGTGCCAATGCTGCTCAAGGCGGAACCGGATGACGCACCCCCGGTGAGCCGAACGGTGACCGTGGCGCCAGGCGAAACCCCGCAGATCCGGCTGGAGATCGTTCCGGGGTACGCGATCTCCGGCCGGGTGATCAGCAGCCAGGGCCGGCCGATCGAAGTTGCCCAGGTCTTCGCGAGCCAGGCGGTGTTCTCGATCAGCGCCGCTCAGTCGGGCAACGTGGACGACCATCGATCCCGGGACGTGACCGACGAGCAGGGCCGCTTCGAGCTCGGTGGACTGGGCGCTTCCACGTACACGGTCCGGGCGGAGGCGGAGGGGTTCGCGCCTGGAGTCCGCGAGGACGTCGAGCTGTCTTCGGGCGGGATCGAACTGGCGTCTGACATCGTGCTGGTGGAGGGGCTCTCGATTCGCGGCGTGGTGGTCGACGACCTGGGCGATCCGGTGCCCGAGGCGACGCTCGGCTTCTTGAAATCGAACTCGTTCATGGGGATCGGCCTCGGTGAGCTGATGCCGCCCGGCAAGGTCCGGGAACTGGGCGGGTCGACGGGCACCTCGGATGACACCGGTCATTTCCAGTCTCCGCCGCTGCATCCCGGATCCTATGACGTCAGCGGCCAGGCGGAGGGGCTGAGCATCGGTTCCGTGCGCAGTGTGCAGGCGGGCTCTTCCGGCACCGAGCTGGTCCTGAAGCGGAGCGGATCGATCGAGGGCATCGTGCTCTCGCGCGCGGCGGGCGAGCCGGTCACCGACTACACCCTGGCGGCCGCGCGGCCGTTCGCCATGCTCGACCTGAAGAGCTACGTGCCCGGTCCCGTTCAACAGGTCAGCAAGGAAGACGGCACCTTCCGGATCGAAGGGCTGGAAGGCGGCGCCTGGAATCTGCAGATCGCGGCGGCGGAGTTCGCCCGGGCGGAGGTGACGGAGATCGAGGTGCAGCCGGGCCGGGCGACCCGGGGCGTGATCGTCCTGCTGGACGAGGCGGGAGTGATTCGCGGGCTGGTGCTCGATCGGTCCACCGGTCGCGCGCTGGGCGGTGCCCAGGTCACGACCCGCTCCGGAACTGAGCTGCTCCGGACGGGCAGCCTGGATGCCCTGGCGAACGCGCGCGCCGATGAAGCCGGGCGGTTCGAACTGGGCGGCCTGACGACGGGGCAGTACACGGTGTCGGCCAGCGCCGACGATCACGCGCGCGGGGCGTCGAAGCGCATCTACGTCACGCAGGGACAGGTCACCGACGGCGTGACGATAGAACTCGATCCGGGGGCGGTCATTCGGGGGCGGGTCATCGCCGCGGACCAGACTCCGGAGACGGGTGCGTTGGTCCAGGCGGTGGCGCTCGGCAGCATGCAGCCGGCCATGGACACGACCGACGGCGACGGCCGCTATGAACTGCGCGGACTGTCGGCGGGCCAATACACGGTCACCAAGCTCGGCGGCAGCCTCAAGGTGGGTTCCTCCGACATGATCGCCTCGCTGATGGAGGGGCTTTCGACCCAGACGGTGAAGGTCGGGGCGGGCGAAGTGGTGGAGCTCGACTTCATCGCCGGGGCGGGAGGTTCGGTCACGCTGCATGGACGCGTCAGCGAGGGGGGCGATCCGTTGGAGAACGCGATCCTGTCGCTGATGCCAGTCGGGGGCGGCGGATCCACGGCGGGACAGCGCCTGCGGCTCTCCTCGACCGGCGAGCATGGGGAGTACCGCATCGAGGGGGTCGCGCCGGGCGAATGGACGATGACGATCCAGACCGGGTCTCCCTTCGGCCAGTCGGCCAAGGAGAGCTTCGATCTCACGATTCCAAAGCTGCCGGACTACCGGCGGGACTTCGATCTGGCCCTGACCGGATTCCGGGGCCGGGTCACTTCGTCGGCCCTGGACCAGCCGCTTTCCGGCGTCCGCGTGGCGGTGACGGCCGCCGATGACAGCGTGGCGGTGGACGCCTTCAGCCGCGCGGCGGGATCGCGCCGGGTGGCGGACGTGTTCACCGGCCCGGATGGGTTCTACCAGGTGTCAGGGCTCGAGGTGGGCGAGTATCGGGCGGCGGCGGGCGGGCCTGGAATGTTCGGTCTCGGCGGCAGCGGTTACTGCCGTTCGGAGCCGGTCACCGTGGTGGTGGGCGAGGGCGAGCTGAAGGACGACGTCAACTTCCGGCTGCGGCCGGGAGGTTCCTTGAGAGGGCAGGTGACCGACACACGGGGCATGCTGGTCCCGGCGGCGACGGTCTTCCTGGTCGGCTCGAACGCCGAGATCGAGGAGCACTTCGGCGAGATCGTGGCGGATGAGACGGGAAAGTACCGGGCCACGGGGATCGAGCCGGGCGGCTACACGGTGGTGGTCAAGGCGTCGGGCTACGCGCCCAGCGTGAATCCGGGCGTGTCGGTGCGGGAGTCGGCGGAGACCGAGCGGGATGTGGTCTTGCGGTCGGGAGGCACGCTGGCGGTGGCGGTCCATGGGGTGGAGGCGGAGATGCTGGCGGGGGCGAGAGTGCGGTTGTTCGATGGGGCGGGGACGGAGTTGACCGCGTTCGTGACGCTGGGAGAGGCGATGGGGAGTGTGTTGGGCGCAGGCGCGGGGGCGGGGAGGTATGAGTTGGGGGAGTTGGAGCCGGGGGTGTATACGGCGGAGGTGGTGATGGGCGGGGTGGTGAAGGTGGTCAAGGTGGAGCATGGGAGCGGGGATCAGGTGGTGGAGGTCGTTTGGCCTTAGGGCCCGCGCAAGAATGACTCCCTGTTTTGGCCGGCTCCTCTTGCGAAGGGGGCCCCTGGCTTTGTTGCTCCATACCGCGCGCACGGCAGACCGTGGAGATCCTGCTCACGGCCTACTCGGCGGGACGCGCCGGCTTCGGCAAACGGAAGGTTCGTCGCGTTCCAGTCGGTTGCGACCAACCTGGTGCCTTTGGACATGAACGGCAGCTCCGACATCTTCGTCCACGACCGCAAATCGGGCGCGACGACGCGCGTGTCGGTGGACTCCACCGGTGCGCAGGCGACCGGCGGCGACAGCTCTCGTCCCGCGCTCTCGGGGAACGGCCGGTTCGTGGCGTTCGAATCGGTCGCGACCGACCTGGTGCCGGGGGACACGAACGGCGCCTCCGACAGCTTCGTCCACGACCGCAAGTCGGGCCTCACGTCTCATGAGTCGGTGGCTGCGCCCGAAGGGCAAGCGACCGGCGGCAGCAGCTCCAACCCCGCGCTCTCGGGGAACGGTCGGTTCGTGGCGTTCGAATCGGACGCTCCCGACCTGGTGCCCGACGACAGCAATGGCCTGTCCGACATCTTCGTACACGACCGGAAGTCGGGCACGACGACGCGCGTGTCTGTGGACGCCGCCGGCGCAGAAGCGAGCAACCACAGCTTCGTCCCCGCGCTCTCGGCAAACGGCCGGTTCGTCGCGTTCGAATCGGGCGCGACCAACCTGGTGCCTCTGGACACGAACGGCCGGTTCGACGTCTTCGTCCGCGACCGGAAGTAGCCACGACCTCGAGCCGATCTTCGCGGGGCCGCGCGTTCGATCGGCCGCCCCGCCCGCACACCCGGGCCCGCTGACGCATTCGGGGCCCGGCCCCGCGGGGTCGTCTGACTCGCTCAGCCCGACGTGTTCGCCGGCTCCGCCTCCGGATCTCCCGCTGCCGCCCCAGCAGCTTCCACGACCGAACGGGTGGATCGGACCAAGCCAGCACCTTCTGCGAGCTGGCAATCGCCTGCCACCACCCTGTAAATCAACGTGCCGGCTGGGTTTGGCTCTGTGGCGCGGGGAGATCATGCGCCACAATTCGGAACTGATAAATCCGAATTGAGACTCATTATGGAAACCGTCCCCCGATTCTTCAAGTCTCCGGAGGCGAGCTTCTTCTTGTTCGGCCCGCGCGGAACGGGCAAGTCCACGCTGGTGCGGAAGCTCTTCCTTGCGGCGCTGTGGATCGATCTCCTCGAGCCGGACGTCCAGCGCTCCCTCTCCGCCCGTCCGGAGCGCCTGCGCGAACTGATCGAAGGGCGGCGGTCGACCGAGGATGTGGTGGTCATCGATGAGATCCAGCGCGTACCGGAGCTGCTCACGTCCGTCCACGCCCTGATCGAGAAGAAGCTCGGCGTCCGCTTCGTGCTCACCGGCTCCAGCACGAGGAAGCTGAGGCGGGCGGGAGTGGACCTCCTGGCGGGCCGAGCGCTCGAACGGCACCTGCACCCGTTCCTGGCCGCCGAGATCGGAGATCGCTTCCGCCTCGATCGAGCGTTGCAGCAGGGTCTGGTGCCGCTGGTGACGGAGTCCAGTGATCCCGCCGAGGTCCTCAAGAGCTACGCCTCGCTCTACCTGCGCGAGGAGGTCCAGATGGAGCGGCTGGTCCGACAGGTCGGCGATTTCGCGCGTTTCCTGGAGGCGATCAGCTTCTCCCACGGCTCGGTGCTGAACATCGCCAATGTCGCCCGCGATTGCGAGGTCGAACGGAAGACCGTCGCCGGCTACGTGGAAATCCTGGAGGACTTGCTGCTGTCGTTTCGGCTGCCGGTGTTCACCAAGCGCGCGCAGCGGGCGACCTCTTCCCATCCCAGGTTCTATCTGTTCGATTGCGGCGTCTTCCGATCGATTCGCCCCGCGGGCCCCCTCGATCGCCCCGAGGAAATCGAGGGCGCCGCGCTCGAAGGCCTCGTCGCCCAGCACCTCCGCGCCTGGAACGACTTCCGCGGCCGGCGGAACCAGCTCGCCTTCTGGCGGACTCGCACCGGCGTCGAGGTGGACTTCATCGTTCACGGAGCCGACGGATTCTGGGCGATCGAGGTGAAGAACGGCGCCAAGATCCGCCCCGCCGACCTGCGTGGACTGAAGACGTTCCACGCCGACTACCCGGAGTGCACCCCGATCTTGCTCCATCGCGGCCGGGAGCGGCTGAAGAGGGACGACGTCCTCTGCATCCCGTGCGCCGAGTTCCAGGCGGCGGTACGTCCAGAGCGACTGCTGCTCTCCGGGCTCTGAGTCGATCGAGGCAGACTTCCGGTTTGCGGCCCACATGGTCCGACGCAACGGGAGACCGCGCGGCTCCCCGCTCGTCCAGGGAGTCAGCTCAGGACAGTCGTCTCTCTGACGATGTCACAAAACACCCGAGATCTGCCGAATGCTGTGAAGCTTGGCCTTGCTTTCCTTCGTTACGCACACCTCGACGAGAATAGCCCCTGGCCCTGGTGGCGGCCGTATTGGCGGCCCTGGGGGCAGTCTCAGCGTTGGTGGAGGGAGGTCTCTTGGCGGCACCAGTCTGGGCAAGCCGATGAGATTGGATTCGTTCCGCGGTGGAGGCTCCACACGCAACTCGCCGAAATGTCCCGGACCGGACCTCGGGTCCGCGGACCCGACATCCCGGGGCGGCGGCCTCCGCCGGGTCCGGGCGCAGGACGCGGCGGCGAGTTGTCTCCCATGCCCCGCGACGACGGCGGATCGGATACGCCGGACAGCGGTGACCATGAGGGCGACTGGGGTGATGATCACTGGGACGACCATGACTGGGACGACCATCACCATCGTGGCCCACGTCATCACCGTCTCTTCCACGGTCATCACCACTGCTTCCACGACTTCCTGTGGCTTGGGAGACGTCCTGAAAGACGACGAGACGTAGCCGCGTTCCTCGCGAAGGCGCGTGCTGCCCGCGGGCGGGCGCTTGGGGAAGGGGCCGTGACGTGCCTGGGAGCAATGGGAAAAGAGGTGGCGACATTCCTGATGGGATGTGCGGATATGCACCGGGCGCTGGTCGAGGCTTGCCGTCAGCGCGAGGGGCACTCCGAGGAGGAGACCCATCCACCAGGTCGCGCGGAGACAGCATCGTCCTCATGGCGCGCGCTCTGGTCGGCGCATCGGATTGGACGGGCGGGAGGGACGATTCCTACGGACCTCGCCGGGCCAGACCTCTCCGGCAAATATTTCTCGGGAACTTTGTGAGTTGCTTCCCCTGAACGCATTCCTGCCCACGTGTGTGTTCGATATCGTAGTTCAGCCGGCGTCACCTCCGGGTGACATAAGGCATTTCTTGGAGCAAGCCATGAGAGTCAGGTCCTGTCTTCTGGTTACGCAATTCCTCGTCGTCACAGCGATTTCGACAGCGTTCATTTTGGTGCCGCAGAGCGGCGGCATGGCGGCCGGAGGCTCCTCCACGTCCCACTGCCAGGACATGGGAGTGAGCCAGGTCCCCGAGCAGATCATCGACAACGGCAGCCAGGACTGCGCGTGGGTGAGTCTCGGCTTCGGCCTCCCCGGCGTCGGTCAGATGCAGATCATGGGCTTCGGTAGTCACACCTGCCCGGTCACGCAGACCAAGGTCGACTTCCACCACGACTGCACTCCCAAGGAAGGCTTCGAGTGCGAGAGCAACGGGTTCTACGCGATCTGGACGCGCGACGTGAACTGCTCCAGCGCAGCCAACTGTGTGCTCGTCGGCTTCCCGTACTGCGAAGCGGGCGACTGGATGGTACAATCCAACCAGCCCGATTGGATGGAAGAGCCCTGCGAGTTCGACAGGCCCAGCAAGTGATCCCGGAGGAGGAAGAACATGCGCTTCGACAGGTTCCGTCTGATCATTCCGGTTCTCATCGTCGGACTGGCGGTGACGGGTTGGTTCGTGCTTCGCAAAACCGAACCGGCGGACCCTGACGCCGAGGCGCGCGACCTGACTCCGGCGACGGCGCTCTCGGAGCGGCGCGACGACGCGCCCTCCGAGGGCGCCCCCGTGCGGTCCGACGTGCGCCCCACCGAGCACCAGGCCCTATCCGCCGACGACATCCTTGGCATCCTCGACATGGCTGCGGAGCCCACACTGCAAAACGTCCAGCAGATGGTCGAGGCGATCTTCGCCCTTCCCCGTCCGTGGGAGGCGATGGACCGGATCGTCGGCGCGCTGCGCTCCGATTCGCTCGATCTCGCGCAGACCCATGCAGCGTTGCTGGCGATCGAGGCCGCGCTGCGGGTCATGTTCGACGAGAAGTGGATGGCCGTCTACGGCCCGGACCATGGCCCGTCGTTCGTCTCGACCCTGCTGCTCTCGCTGGGTGACGTGGATTCCGAGGCCGGCAAGCGGATCGTCACACTGCTGTCCGGCGGCGAGTTGTTCACCGGCAAACACGTTGCCGACTTCGAAGCACTGCTGGCGCAGGAACCGCTTGCCAACGGGATTGAACGCCTCCTGATCGCCCTGGCCGAACACCAAGGCCAGGAGGGCACGTATTTCTTGCTGTCGCTGGTGGACCATCCCAACGCGGCGGTCCGGGCGGCGGCCATCGGCTACTTCATGAAGTTCGATCCGACCACGTTCAAGGAACTGGCGTTGGAGTACATCGAGAAGGCCGGAACCGTGGAAGAGCGCGGACTGTTCCTGCGCGCGCTCGTCTCCGGGCTGCCGAGCCAGGAAGTGATGTCGATCGTCTGCCAAGTGGCGCGCTCCGACCTGGACAAGGGCCACGGAGTGGCGACGTATATTCCTCTTTTCGGGGAACTCGTCGCGAACCAGACCACGGACGATCTGTATCAGCTCATCCGGGAGGAAGCCGCTCCCAGCGTGGCAGATATGCTCATCTCGATGCTCGAGTCGTCTCAGACCATCGTGATCGACCGCCTGCTGGAGACCGAGCTCCCGCCAGAGTTGCGCTCTCAGGCGATGTTCACGCTGTCGCGCTACCGGGCCGACACCCAGCTCGTGGAATGGGCGCTCGACAGCCTGCGCAACGCCGAGGGCATGGTCCTGTCCGATGGCATCGGGACGGCCTACAACCTCGCCCGGAAAGCGGATGGAGCCGACTGGAGTCCAATCCTGAAGTCCGAGCTGTCCGTCCTGGTGAACGACGAGTTGCGGACCGTTTCGGATCGGACAATGGCCCTTCGGGCCCTGCTGCTGATGGTGCCGGCTGACGAGAGACAGGGCGTCCTCGCCGCGGATGCGCCGGACTACCTGAAAGATCTCGTGCGCGGCAAGTGACGAGCGGCGCCGGGGCTCCACGCGAGGCAGGGACCCGGGTGTCGGCAGCATCTGGAAATACCGACATTGAATCGCGAGAGTTCTGACCGAGAACCGAAGGAGACGGCGCATGACTCCGCGCGGATTCGTCCGGGCCGCCGTGTCAGTCTTGCCGCTCGGCGGCTCCGGTCATCGAGGAGAGCAGCCTGCGGAAACGGTCGGCCTCCTGCGGGTGTCCGAGTTGATCGGACAGACGGATGAGGCCTTCGACGTAGGAAGGCGCGTCGGGCCAGGTCTGGTGGGCCTTCAGGTAGAGTTGACGGGCCTGCTCCGGCTGGCCGGTGTGTTCGAGGGCGGCGGCGAGCAGGGTCGTGCTGTTGCGGCGGGGGACGCCGGATTCGGTCACGCTCTTCAGGATCGGGATGGCTTCGTCGAAGCGGCCTTGCTTTGAGAGCAGCTGGCCCAGGAGTTCGCCGGCCCTTTGGTTGGTCGCGGTCTTCAGGTAGTCGGTTAGCTCTGCGATGGCTTCATCGATCTGCCCGTCCTTGGCCAGGAGCGACGCGTCCATGAAACGGCCGAGGTCGGTGATGTGGTCGCGGGGATTGGGCAGGTCGCCGGTTTCGAGCGGATGTGGCGGCGCCAGCTCGGGGTCCGCGCCGCCCAGGTAGCCGAGTTCCTGTATGCGCTGCCGGTCCTCGTCGTCGAGGCGGGACTCGGAAGCCTCGAGCTTCGGGCGCTCGGCCAGCCGGGCGATTTCCTGGCGATAGAACCGGGCGCGGGCAGGATCCTCGTCGAGCAGGTTGTGGAGCTGACCCAGGTCGGCGGCGGCGTACAGCTCGGGTACGCTGGAATGGAGATAGGTTCCCTGCGCGTCGGCAAAGCCCGAGAGCGGGCTCCAACCGCAACTCAGATAGCCGGCCATGGACTCGAAATAGACGCCCCGGTCTTCGGGCACCCTGCGCCGGTAGAGGCTCAACCCGTCCGTCTGTTCGGGCAACGGCAGGCCGAAGGCCTCCAGGAACGTGGGGTGCAGGTCGATCACGCTGACGATCTCGTCCGAACGATGGCCCGCGCGATAGCGGTCGGGGTAGCGCAGGAACAGGGGGACGCGAATGGTGGTGTCATAGGCCAGGATCGAGTGCGTCGGCTCGCCGTGGCGGTAGAGCGACTCGCCGTGATCGGCGACCACCGCCACAAGGCTGGTGTCGAACAGTCCCTCCTCCTCGAGCGTGGCGAGCAGTTCGCCCATTGCGTCGTCGATCTGGGCAATCTCCGCCAGGTACTCCGGGAAGCGGGTTTGGGTATTGGCCTTGACCTGCTCGACGTAGCGCGGAGCCGGCTCGTGGGGAAAGTGGGCGTCAAAGTAGTGCACCCACAGGAAGAACGGCCGGTCGCGATCGCGCGCTTTCAACCAGTCGACCGCGGCGCGGGTGACCTGGGCCGCGCGCCGTTCGTGGACTCTCTCGCCGATCGGGTCGTCATAGGTCTCGAAGCCCTGGTTCAAACCGTACGGCGCCGCGAGCACGACCGCCGCGATGAAGGCCGCGGTCTGGTAGCCGTGGTCCCGGGCGCTCTCGGCGAGCGTCGACGCCGACTCGGGCAGCGGCGTGAGCCCGTTGTCGCGCACGGTGTGCCGGGGGGGGTAGAGGCCGGTCAGCATCGAGGAGTGGGCCGGGAACGTCAGCGGCGCGACCGTGCGCGCGTTCTCGTAGACCAGGCTCTCCGCGGCCAGGGCGTCGAGCCGCGGAGTGATCCCGGCGCGCCCGCCATAGACGCCGAGCGCCGGAGCATTGGTGGTGTCGAGCGTGATCAGCACGCCGGACAGGCCTCGGGAGGCGTGCGGATCGGAATCACCGCATGCGGCGAGCGCGATCATCAGGATCGCCCAACAGGTTGCGCGTCTCGAGGTCGGCAAGGCTGCGGCGCCTCCTCTCAGTCCGGCTCCTCGAGGAGCCAGATGTTCCGGTATCGAACCGGGTTTCCATGATCCTGGAGCTGAATCGGGCCCCGGGCCGCCTCGTCCTGAGACAGGGCGGCGGCGGTGGGGCCGTCCACCTCGACCTGATCGTGAATCAACAGGCCATTGTGCCAGGCGCTGAGCCGCGCGTTTTCGGTTTTCGCGCCCGACTCGTCGAAGCGAGCGGCGCGGAAGCGGATGTCATAGGTCTGCCAGCGTTCGGGCGGGCGGCAGGCGTTTTGATCCGGGATGCGCTTGGAGTAGATGGCACCGCAGTCACCCAGTTGCAGGTCGAGCCCGAAGGAGTCGAGCACCTGGACCTCATAGCGGCCCTGCAGATAGACGCCGCTGTTGCCGCGGGCCTGCCCGGTGACTTCGGGCGGCGCGGCGGGCGTCATGAACTCCACGTGCAGCAGGAAGTCCCCGAACTCCTGTTTGGAGATCAGGTCGCCCGAGCCGGCCACGACTTCCATGAAGTCGTCCTCGAGCCGCCAGCCAGGTTCGCCGCCACCGCGCGCGCGCCAGCCGGAGAGGTCGCCGCCCGCGAACAGTCGCACTGCGCCGGGAGGCGGCGCCACTTCAAGGTCGGGTCCGTTCAGGCACCAGTCCAGGGCGTCTGTGAGCTGGTGCTGGAAACCTCCATTCAGCCAGCTTTCGGGCCGGTCTCCCAGCAGGGCGGAGAACACCCGGCCCTGCCCGTAGTCGGCCTGCCAGGCCTTGGCGTCTGCATCGGCCGGCGCACGCCAGGGACTCTTGTCGAGCAGGCCGCCTTGATCGGTCTGCGCGCAGAGCAGCGCGCCACCCTCACGGAGCCAGGCCTCGAGGTCGGACTGTCGTGAGGCGGCCAGGGACACGGCGCCGCTCGCGAAGAAGATCAGTGCGTCGAAGTCGGACAACCGGCCGGCGTCGAGCTCGGCGAGGTCCTGCGACGTGCTGAGCTGACAGCGGCCACCGAGCCACTCGCCGATGCGTTCTTCCAGCTTCGAGAACGCGCCGGCGAAGTCCTGCGGCTGGGTCAGCAACAAGACCCTGCCGCGCGCGGTGGGCGCGGGCCGAACGCGGCCCGGGATCTCGATCAAGGTGTAGTAGGCGCGCGGATGCAGCAGCGAGTCGTTGCCGGCCGAGCGCACACCGGGGGCGGTCAACTCATGCACGTAGCCGGCCCGCAGCGGAGCGACCCGCAGCAGGACCCGGCGCGATCCGACGACTTCGGCGGCGACGATCTCGAGCGTGCGCGCGTCATCTTCCGGAGCGCCGTAGTCGGGGTGGTATTCATAGGTGTAGCTGCTCATCGCGTAGGATGCGGGGTCGGCGGCGGTCACTGGATCGAGGTCGTGAGTGAACTCCAGCTCGAAGCCGTCCGCCCGGGCGCGCATGGCCAGGATCTCGAACGGCGGGAGACCCGTGTAGACCACGTGCTCCACGCCCTGGCGCGTGCGGCCCACCGAGCCCCAGCCCCGGTCGGTCTCGCCCACGAACAGCGATCCGTCCGGCGCGAAGGCCAGCCGGTTGACGCCGCTGGCGAAGCCTTCGAGGAACGGGAAGCAGGCGCCCTGATAGTGGCCGTTGACCTGTTCGAGGAACAGGCGCATGACCGTGGCGGCCAGCTGGTCGCCCACGAACAGTTGTCCCTCGAACGGGCCGAAGCGACCGCCGGTTTCATCGAGGGCGATGTCGGCGGTCGACTGTCCCATCTTGCGGTAGGGGAACCAGACCGCCGGAGGCTGGAGCGGCGGCCGGCTGTCCGGTTCGAGATCCTTGCGCCAGCGCAGCGAGGCCGGATGCCCGTGCCACGAGCCCGGCCGCAGATGCGAGAGCTTGTTCGTCGCCACGTAGTCGCCCTGGTTGTCGAGGTAGAACCACTCTCCGTCCTGGTTCTGGCCGATGCCGTTGGGTGAGCGCAGGCCGTCGCAGATCCAGGTGACCTCGCCGTCGATTCCGATCCGGAGCGCCGCGCCGCGGTGCTCGACCAGGGCCTTGCCCAGCGAACCGCAAAAGCCCACGTTCAACGTGACCCAGGCCGAGCCGGCGGCGTCGAACTTGGGACCGAAGGCGAACTCGTGGTAGTTGCCCGAAACGCCCCAGCCGTCGCTGAACGTCTCGTACAGGTCGGCCCGGTCGTCGCCGTCCTGATCCAGCAGGCGGGTCAGCTCGCCGCGCTGGACCACGTAGATCGCCTCGCCGTCCGCGTCCTTGCGCACCGCCGCGCCGAGCGGTTCGTGCAGGCCCTTTGCGAAGCGGCAAAACTCCAGGTCGAGCGGCGGAACCCGGTAGGCGTTCCCGATCAGGTAGACGTCGCCCCGGCGCGTGCTGACGACCGGCCGGGCGTCTTCGCCGTAGAACGCAAGTCCGCCCACCTCGAGGACCAGCTCCTCCGGGATCGGCAGCGTGACGAGCCGGTAGTGGCGCCGTTCGGGCGAGGGCGGGAAGTCGCGGTCGAGCAGGTAGCGCAGCTGCGCATCTTCGACCGAAGTCAGCCGGCCCCGGGTGCCGATCTGGAAGTCCCAGCCGCCGTGCCCCTGCGCCACCTTGAACAGGACGTGGTTGGCGCCCGGCTTCAGCTCGAGCCGGAGGCGATCGGCGTTCGGGTCGAGTCCGCGAGGCACGTCCTTGGTGTAGAGCAGACGGCCATTGAGCCAGACCCGTACGCCGTCGTCGGTGCCGGCCGGGATCGTCACCGTGCGTTCGACTTCCGAGCGGACGGTGGTGTGCAGGTAGCAGATCGCCAGGTCGTTTTGCTCCTGCTGGTCGTGCACCCTCAGGTCGACGCGCTGGTTGGCGGCCACCTCGATCGGCCGCCAGCGCACCTCGAGTTCCTGCTTGCCGGTGTAGGTCCGCGTGAAATCCGGCCCGGGGCCGTCCACCGAGTGGCGATCCAGCTCCATTTCGGGCGAAAGCACGGAGGTCAGGTCGCTGTGCTCGTGGCCGGCGTAGGGAAACGGGGAGAGCAGGTGCCAGCTTCCCCACTGGCCGGCCTCGGGGGTGATCCGGTCGAGCATGACGCGCAGGGTCGCTTCGCGGGTGGCTTGTTTCTCGTACGCGTGCCCGCCGATGCGCTCCGCTTCCTGGGCGAAGGCCGTCCCGCCCGGCAGCCAGATCGAGGACCAGATCCACAGGATCAACAGCGGTCTCATGGCAGGATCTCCAGGCAGAACTGCAGGCTGGTCGCGTTCGGTTCCGCGCTCAGGTGGAACCAGGTCTGGCCCGCGGGCCCGTCCGTGCGCTCCGCCCGGCATCCGATCGGGCTCTCGAGCGCGACCTGCTGATCCCCTCCGTTCAGCCAGAGTTCGAGCCCCGGCGGGACGCCCTCGAGGCGAAAGCTCCTCAGGATCTTCTCCTCGGGCAGAACCTGCGCGGCGCAGTTCTCCGAGATCAGCAGGTCGTTTTGCGTGTAGCGGAACCACGGGTTGCCGTCCGGGTCGAGCCAGTAGCCGCGGAAGCGGACGCCGGCCTCCCGGCCGGTCGCAGCCGGCCAGCTTTCCGGTCGTCCTCCCAGGACGAGCGGCAGGCCCGCGGGCGCCTGCCAGATCAGTGGGCCCTGGCCGGTGGCGATCTGGCCGCCGCGGCCGGTCCAGGCCGAGCCGGCGCTCAGGAACGGACCGCGCCAGGCGTGGACCAGGCGCGAGTGCTCGGCGTCGAACCCGAAGTGGATGCCGGCCGGCAGTCCGACGGCGATCCCGCGGCTGCCGACGTCCTTCAGGAAGGTGCGAAAGACTTCCGGCCGCTCGCCGACCACGATCTGCAGCGCGCCGGGCGCTTCCAGACCGGGCGGCGGCGGCATGAACTCGCCCAGGTTGAAGTAGGTCCAGAGCGCGTCCGCCTGCAGCCGCAGATCGCCGTCGAGGACATCTTGCACGGTGCTCGCGCGACCCACGCCGAACGAGGGCATGCGGGTGCCGGGCTTGAAGCGCGAGGGATTCTGGATGTAGGCGCTCCACCATTCATAACGCAGTCGCTCGGCGAAGGCGGACAGGTCCGGCCCCGGGGTGCCGGCCGGGGGAAAGTCCCGGAACTGGTGGCAGGTGATGCACGACATTCCCTCCGGGCCGGTCAGCTTGCGGCCTTCCCGCGCCATGAGGTCGCTCGCGACCGGCTCGCGCTCGATCGCCTCCCAGGCGAGCCCCTCCTTCGCCGAGAGCGCGGCGGGAACGTCGGCCACCTGCTCCTTGGCGAAACGCGGCATGCGCGTGGCCATGTAGGGCCGCGCACGCGTGCCGTGTTCGAGCACCTGCCGGATCCAGGTCGGGTTCAACTTGAAACCGACGCCGCTGAGATCGGGCGGCATCCGTCCCTCGTCGCCGAGGTCGACCCGGTCGTCCAGCGTGGTGAAGGCGGGCCGCAGTTCATCCGGAGGACCGCCGCGACCGTCGATGGCGTGGCAGGCGGCGCAGGCCAGTCGATCCAGATCGCGGGCCAGGCGGTCCGCGGGCGCGCGGACGCCGGTGGCGCGCCGTGCCGATTCCAGGCCGAGGGTCAGCTCGCCGCGCTCGGTGTCCGAAAGGTCATAGCGGGGCGTGGCTTCATCGAGCGGGTCGAGGCAGCCCCGGCCGGGTCTGAGTTTCCGCAAGGGCCTGGCGGGTGGGAATCCGGCTGGCTCCGCGTCGAGCGTATGGCAGGCGCCGCAGCGGCGCTCGGTCCACTGTCGCCGTCCGTTCTCGACGCGTTCTCGATCG
>Ga0326597_10004540_pt1 | contig 19526 bp, 11 predicted proteins | sample RVTome_12_FD_203789 | JGI IMG/M metagenome (GOLD analysis project Ga0326597, IMG submission 203789) | Soil microbial communities from uranium-contaminated site in the Upper Colorado River Basin, Wyoming, United States - RVT100D185 | ecosystem: Environmental > Terrestrial > Soil > Contaminated >... | reverse complement strand
GGCCCAGACGCGCATCTGGTCCGACTCGGAAACGTTATGGCGTACGGTGATCGGCACCGACCCCGGCTCCGGAATCGCCCACGCCAATCTTGCGGTGTTACTGAATGAGAGACAGGATCACAATGGCGCCCGGGCCCACGCCCTCGAGGCCCTGTCCATCCTCCCCGGTAATCGCGTAGCTCACGTAGAGCTCGCGCACAGCGCGGCGAACTCGGACGATCTTGCCACCGCCGAAAAGCACCTGGAAATCGCGCTTGAGATCAGGCCCGACGACCCTGCGGTCATGCTCAGTCTGGCCGAGGTAATGACGCGCCGGGGACAGGTCGATCAGGCGGAACGAATTCATCAACGCCTGTACACGATGCAGCCGGACGTTCCCGCGTGGCAAATCAATCTTGCCGGCCTCCTCGCCAGCCAAGGACGCTACGCGGAATCTCGCCGATTCCTAGAACGCGCGCTTGAGCTGGACCCGGACCACGCGGAAGCGCGGTTTCGGCTGGCCGTGGTCTTGCTCGAGTTGAACGAACCGGCCGAGGCCATCGCTACACTCGAGGACGCCATCCGGCGCCATCCGGACGATGCGCGCATCATGGCCAAACTGGCGTGGGTGCTCGCAACCTGTTCCGTGGATGAACTTCGCGACGGGAATCGCGCACTGCGCCTCGCGTGGGCTGCCGGCGAACGCAAAGGCGACACAGCTACTGGTCCGCAGACGTGTGAGGCGCTTGCCGCGGCGCTGGCCGAATCCGGCGACTACGCCGTCGCCGTCGCCACCGCCAAGCGTTGCCTCACGGAACTCTCCGAATTCCTTCCGGAGACCGCGATCCGCCGCATCGAAGCTCAAGTGAAAGTTTACGAGGCCGGTCGGCCCTATCGCGAATAGCGGCCACGCGTATTCCGTAACACTTTGGACCGTTCCTTCGGTTTGGCGCGCCCGCCGATTCTGCCGTGCAACCGGTGCTGCGCGGTCGGGGGCAGACTGTCTTGCGGGGACGACGGTATTCGTATAGATTCCTTACCTCCATTCGGAGCCCGCTCGCCACGCGGCTGCCGGCACGGGCGGGGTTGTGATTTCCGCGAGGCAATCTTCGTGTAGGTGCAGCAATAGCGAGCTAAAAGGTATATTTATGGCTTCATCATCCAACAGGCGCATCAAAGTGGTCATTCTCGGAGCGGCCGGGCGCGACTTCCACGACTTCAACTGCTTCTGGCGAAACCACGCCCGTTACAACGTCGTCGCGTTTACCGCGGCGCAGATTCCCGACATCCACGGCCGCACGTATCCGGCCCAGCTTTGCGGAAAGCGCTACCCGCGCGGCATACCCATTGAGCCCGAGGAAAACCTCCCGCAGCTCATCAAGAAGTACAAGGTCGACCAGGTCGTCATGGCGTATTCCGATCTTCCCCACGAGGAGGTCATGCACAAGGCCTCGCTCGCGAACGCCTGCGGCGCGGATTTTCGGATGATGGGCTATAAGCACACCATGCTGCGCTCGCGCAGGCCGGTCATCGCGGTCTGCGCCGTCCGCACCGGCTGCGGCAAGAGCCAGACGTCGCGCGCCGTCACGAAAATCCTCAAGTCGTTGGGAAGGCGAGTCGCGGCCGTGCGCCACCCTATGCCCTACGGCGACCTTTCCAAACAGATCTGCCAGCGCTTCGCCGCCTTCAGCGACCTGGACCTGCACAATTGCACCATCGAGGAGCGCGAGGAGTACGAGCCGCACATCGCCGCCGGCAACGTCATATTCGCCGGCATCGACTACGCCATGATACTCAAGCAGGCCGAAAAAGAGGCGGACGTCATCCTCTGGGACGGGGGCAACAACGACATGGCGTTCTTCAAGCCGGACCTGTACATCGTCGTCGCCGACCCCCACCGCCCGGGCCACGAGCTGCGCTATTATCCCGGCGAAACGAACCTGCGCATGGCGGACGTGGTCATCGTTAACAAGGTGGGCACGGCAGACCCGGCCAACGTGAAACGCGTGATCGACAACGTAAGGGCCACGAACCCCGAAGCCAGAATCATCAAGGCCAAGTCGCCCGTCACCGTCGACGACCCGGGCGCGATAAAGGGAAAGCGCGTGCTCGTCATCGAGGACGGCCCGACCCTTACCCACGGGGAAATGACCTTCGGCGCGGGTCACGTGGCCGCGCGGAAATTCGGTGCGTCCGAGATAATCGACCCGCGGCCTTACGCGGTGGGTTCCATAAAGAGGATCTACAAGAAGTACCACCACATGACCGAAATCCTCCCCGCCATGGGCTACGGCAAGAAGCAGATGAAGGAATTGGAAAAGACCATCAACGCCGTAGATTGCGACCTCGTGCTCGTCGGCACGCCGATCGACCTGGGTAGTCTGCTCTCGATCAACAAGCCCGCCCTGCGCGTGCGCTACGAGCTCGGTCCCGAAGCCGTGCGCGCCCTGCGCGAAGAAGTCAAGCGCGTCCTCAAGGCATAGTCAAAAGGTCGTCAAAAGGGAGGACGAAGCGCCCGCTGCGCCACGACCGGGGCGGTCGAACCCCATATGGTCTGGTGTGCAGTCAGCGGTAAGCTCTCGGTTTGAACCGAGTTGTAAACCGTCATTCTTGAATCGTCATGCCCTCCCGACTCCCGGCGCGGTTCGGTATGTATTATGGCATCGTGCGCCCCCAAACCGGCGCTGTAGTCTGCGGGCATTGCGGCTTGACGTGAGAAGTCATTATCGCCCCGCGCTGGCACTGCCCAACATTCACGAAACCGCCGGCAACGATCGATCGCCGTTCGGGCAAAAACCGGAGATTCGTGCCAAAATCGGTCAGTCCGGGTACATACTTCAACTGGCTCTCATGCGTAGCTGTGCAGCCCGGTGATGACGAAATTGACCACGATCCAGTTGAACATCATGACCTCGAACCCCACGACGGCGATGACCGCGGTCCAAAAGGCCTTGTCACGCACTTTGAGGCGCACGTGGATGAGGATGAGGAAGATGATAAAAGTGTTGAGGGCGAAGACCTCCTTGGGATCCCAACCCCAGGGCCGGCCCCAGGAATGGTCCGCCCAGATGGCTCCCATGACGAGCCCGGTAAAGAGCATGATGAACGCCAACTCAACCAGCACCATAGTTGCGCCGTCAAAGACTTCGCCGGGCGCGGTCCGCGGTCCGCCGATCGTGCCCGCTCCGGACGATCCTCCCAGTATCATCGCACTCGCGCCGCCCTGCGCGGCCCGCTCGAACCGGAGCCCGTTCGCCGCCCGCCGTCTGCCCGCGGAGAGCTCCAACGCCACGATCATCAGCGAGCCCCACAGGCCGCCCGCAGCCGCGAGCAGGCGCGACCCTGAAAGCCCCTGGGCAGGATTGTTAATCACGTGCATCAAGAGCAGGTAGGCCGTGTAGTTCAACACCGCGAGCGCTATAGGCAGAACCAGCAGGCGCACCTTGGGAACTTCACCGCCGTCCCACAGCAGACACCAGCGATCGCGTAGCATGAGCAGCGCGGGAATGCAGGCCAGCCCGATGACGGCGTAGCTCCAAATGATCATGTTGGTGTGGATGTAGAGCCAGACGTCGTTGAGGGCGGCCATCTTGTTGTTAATGGTCGAGTCGAGCTGGGCGGGAAGGAAGTATGCGGCCATCAGTGCGCCCATCGACATGACGGCCGAGCCCAGGGCGAAGATGTTGCGGAACATGCTGCGCCGGGCGACGCGCTCGAGAATCAACGCGGCCACGCCCCCGAACCAGGCCGACGTCGTCACCGCCTCGAACATGTTGGAGTTGGGCCAGCGGCCGGAGATGTACCAGCGGACCGCAACCGAGGCGGTGTGAAACGCGAAGGCCAGCGCGAAGAGAACCATGCCGATGACGCGGGCTCCGTCCCACTTATAGATGATCGACATGAGCAGCGGTATGACGGCGGCGAGGTAAAGAAGCCATATCCAGGTCATGCTCTTGTTGCGGAAATACCAGCTTTCCATGGTCAAGCGCCCGGCCGAGGGGTAGTGCCCACCCGCGGCGGCGCGAAACGCCCCGGCCAGCTTGTCGATCTGTCGGTTCACTTCGGCGGTGTCTTCGCCGCGCCAAGCGCCGCGCAGGGCGACCCACGCACCGGCGATCGCGGCTTGCCGTTCCTCTTCCAGACCCTCGACCGACGCCGGTTGATTCATCCCGGCGTGAACCGCATCCGCCGGCGCCGATCCGGCGCTTGCCAGGCGCGTGATCGAGAGCCACTCCGATTGGGCGTCCCATTGCGGCGGCGGCACGACGCGCAGGTTTTCTTGCAGAAAGCGCGCGTCCGAAACGGCAAGGGCCGACTCGAGCGCGTCGACCGACTTGGACGTGCGGATGAGGTCGCGCTCGAGCCTGCGAAGCAGGGCGAGCGCGTCGGGTTCTCTAAGAAGAGCGCGGGAGATGAGCCGGCTCTTGAGAATCGCCTCGCGCCGCGCCTCGTCTATCGCAGGGTGTCCTTCGAGGGCCTGGAGAATCTGGATGAGCACCTGCTTGTTCTTGACAAAGACAATGTCGGCGTCCGCGTATCTTTCAGGGCGGAAGATCAGGTCCAGGTAGGTGAAACCGTTGCTCTGGCCGTTGATCGAGCGCGGGCCCGCAACGTAGCCCATGTAAGCTTTCGCGTGCGATTCGAACGAGCGCAGGCGCCCGTCCGCCTGCACGGCCGTGGCGTAAAGAGGATCGAGTCTGACCCCTTCCGCAAAGGAGCCTTTCGCGTCCCTCTGCGCGGGGGCTCGCGTCGCGAACTTCCACGCGCAGAAACCTCCTAAGGTGACCATGACCAGCACGTCTATCCACCGCACGCGTCGCCCCGAAATCATCTGTTCACACCATTTGCCACTTGGCTAATCCCATCCGGCCGAACGGCGGCAATACGATCCTGCCTATACTTCAACGGCTTCCTTGCTCGAAGGCGCCGCTTCGGTGTCGAACTGCGTGACCGCGGGTCCGTGGGCCGCGGCGGCCGAGTGGCCCCGCCGTTTTCTTCTGATCAACGGCTTGACGTAAAACGCGTATATCATTCCGGCCACGGCTAAGCAGCAGCCGGCCAGTTGAACGTGAACGCCGTTCCGATTGCCCACGCCGAGCCCCGTAAAGTTCATTCCGCCGCCGGGATTCTCGCGCGGCGGCGGATCCCAGGTGGACTGAAAATACCAGAAACCCCCGTGCTCGGTAGGCGAGTTGACCTTGATCCCGACCGGCTCGCTCCATTGCCCATCGTCCAGGAAGCGCAGACGGCTTACGTAGTTGCGTATCGTGAGACTGCTGCCCGTGTAGCCGCCGAGGTGCGTGTCCAACTCGAAATCATCGAGGGCGATCGGGGCCGGCAGGCGCTTTCGCTCCCGAGAGAACATGATCTCGACCGGCGTTCCGTCCGCGAGCCGAAAGCGCTCCGGGACATAGCGAAACCGACCGGAAGAAGCGTACTGCTCGTCCGGGAAGACGTATTGATTAAAGTGCAGCCACTTTGTCTCGACGCCGTGCGCGCTCGCTATCTCAAGGCGGATCATCGAAAACCCCTCAGCCGCGTCCCGGTCGCGCAGAGGCGGCGGCACGACATAGGGGCGGACTTCCCCGACCGCATTCCGCCAAAGCGCGTCGATCCGCATCGCCAGACCCGGCATGATCTCGACTACTTCTCCCGCACGAACGTCTTTGGAGATCGCCCGCCCGCTTGGACCGTTGTAAACGAAGTGCATCCCCTCGGGATGAGCGGCGAGCACAATCGGCGAGGAGCGCGGCGTATAAGTCATGACAATCCTCGGGTCGGGTTCGGCCGGCGCACGGCCGTGAGCATGGGGATCGGCCTCGTCGCCGCGCATGTCGCGCGTCATATTCGGCTGATCAGCGACCATTCGCGTGAACCGCCCCTCGGGAGTCTCTATTTCCACCATGACTATCGACACCACGGCTGCCTTGCCGGGAATCGCGAGATTGTCCTGGACGTTCAACAAACGGTAAGTGAAATCGGTTCCCGGAATGGACGTGAACGGCCCTTCGCGTCCCGCGAGAACGTCGTTGGTTATGGGAATGTCCAGGGATACGTCGGCACCCGGCACTTCGGCGCCCTCGGGCGCCTGGGACGCGCCAGGCACTACGATTTTCAGCGTAGCCCGTGAGTCGGTGGGAAGCGTTGAGGTCAGCGCTGGATCAGCCAGCCAGCGAAGCTCTATGAGCCCGTCGTCCGAGATTCGGCGTCTGGAATCGAAAGCGACAAGCTCGTAAGAATGGTCGGCGGCGTCCGCGGAGACAAAGCTGGCCTTGGCGACCGGGTTGAGACCGTCTCCGTCACTCCTCCACTGTCGGCGCAACTGGGCATATCTCAGGTATCCCGTTATGTGCATTGACGCCCCGGCCAACGGGTCGTTCCCGGCCGGCGCCGGCACTTCGAGATCAATGGGGCGAATCTTCGCCGGAAAGTGCGGATCCGTGAACACGTGATCGCGAGAAGAGATGCGGTCGTTGTAGCGCGGCAGGCCGTGGATCGGGCGCTCGACCCAAGTTCTTTCGCCTACGCGGCGCACAAAAAGCGCCCAACTGTGCATTACGTGGAAGTGTTCCTGTGGCTCGTACACGAGGGACAGCTCCACGTCTTCGTCAACCAGCGAGGTTCCAAGCGATTTTATGGCTCGTCCCTGCCCCGGGATGATGTCCTCCGTGTACCGTTCGTAGCCAGCGAGCAGTTGGCGCACGAAAGGCGGCCCGTCCGGAGGTCTCACGCCGACGTTTACGGCGTAGGCTTTTTCACCCTTGTGCTCATCGGATAGGATCGGCCAGGCGCTGTTCGTGGACTCGATCTGAAAATTCCAAACCCCGTCGCCGCCCACGGCGCTCGCCTCTGCGCCGGGGATCGCCACGAGGCCCACGGTGCGATTTCCGCCCGGCACATCGATTTTAACTTGTCGCCGAAATACGGGAGCATCGCCCTCGACCTTCGTGCCGAAATAAACGTAGCTCCCAAGGCACAGCATGATGATTCCGGTGTGGATCGTCCACACCCCGGCGTTCAGGACGTTCAACGGAATGCGCCTAAGCGTGGCCGTGCAGATAGTTATACATAACAGAACAACCAAGGCGTTGAACGGCCACCAGTGAAACCACTCGAACTCCGTCATCTCCAAGAAGGGGCGTTGGCGAAACTCCGGAACCGCGCTGCCGATCGAGCAGTAAATGAAAAGCAGCGCCGCCAGGACGATGCCCGTCCAGATGCTGCTGAACAAGCGCAATAGCAAGCGAAGCGGCTTCGGCCGTGAGGCGAATTGACTTTGCATAATCTTCTAGGATGCAGGCTGAGCCATGAATCTTTGCGGCGCGGGAGCGGGCCGTGCCCTACAGGACGGCCCCGTAGACGATAAGACTCCCCAAAGTGCCTCTGCGAAATACGCCCATATCCTTTTATTACAGACTCGGCCGTGCCTGTCTACATCGAGTGACGTTGGATTTGACGCGGGCGCCCGAGCGGGCACCGGAACATATACGTACCGACTATGCGCGGTTTAGAGTCAAATCGGTGACGTCGCGGCCCGCACAAGCGGTACCCGCGCACCGCCGCGAGAACGGTCGCCGGCGTCTTGCGTTTGACGAGCGTTCGCGCCCGCTAAAGCCTGCGGTTCAGAGGGTCGTACAGCGGACGAAGCGCATCGTTAGTTTCCTGACTACTCGGAAGCGGGCGCTATTGCGGGCGGGCGCACGAACGCGAGCGCCGTGCCTTCCGCTCGCCACCCGAGTGCCGTCTTTACGATCGAGCCGGTCGGGACCAAGTAAATTTCGACGCGGCGGTTATTGCGCCGGCCTTCTTCCGTCGTGTTGTCCGCCGATGGGCGGTATTCTCCGCATCCCATCACGCCGATTTTTCCCGCGTCGTATCCGTGCTGCTGAAAGATCTTCGCCACGGAAATCGCGCGATGGGCGGAAAGGTGCCAGTTCGTCTCGTGTTGCGCACGTGTCGTGGCCCTGGCGATCGGTCTGTCGTCGGTATGTCCCACGACGATTAGCTCAAAATCGTTGGCGGTCGGGGAACTGACGATATCACAGAACCGCTCCAGCGCCTCGATCGACGAATCCTTAACGACGTCGCTGCCGAGGGCGAACAACAAGTCCGACTTCCATTTGATCGTCCCGCGCGCGGAATCGTATTCCACGGCCGAGGGATGTTCATCGGCAAACCGCTTGAGCGCGTTGTCAAGCGGCTGGGGGAGCTTGGGACCCGCAATTATCACGTTGCTGAGCGTTTCCCTGCCGGCCATCGACTCCAGTTCTGTGCGTGCGAGTTGGCGCATTTCGTCCAGGACTTCATTCTCGCTGCGGAGGTTGGCTATAAGCTCGTCTTTCGCGGCCAACTCGCGCTCCAGCGAGGCGTGCCGTCCTTGAAGCGAATCCGACCCGTGCCGCAGGTCATAGAGGTCCTGGGCCAGCGCCTCCTTGTCAGCCACAAGAGTACGGTTTTGCGCTTGCAGTCTGCGATAGTCGCTCAGCGAAACGCACCCACTGCTTAAGACCGCCACCCAACAACCCAGAACCAGCCCAGAAATCCATTTGGCACACCGCATCATTTGCCTCCTATGCTTGTACAACGCCGGTCGCCTGCCTCTTCTTAGGCGTCTGCCGCGAAACCCCTCAAAATCCACGTGTTCCCGATATTTGACCGCTCTCAATCTTCGGTTCTGACTTGCCCGATCCCATCACGCTCCCGCGTGAATCACGCCCGCCAGCACCTCGAGTTCAGCGCTCCCGCTGCGCCGCGGAAGAGACTCTGGAACAATCGAAGTTTGCTATCCCGAACGTTTGGCAACGAAAAACGTCACGGCCGCGGCCGCAACACCGACCATCACGACCGCGCCCGTGTAAATCGCCAAGTCTTCATAGACGCTGATTATCATCGAAGGCGCGATCCCGCGCACCAGCGCCGCACCGGCAAGCCCGGCGAACCACATGACCAACACGGCAACCGCCATTAGCGCCGTAAGGCTCGTTGACACGGCGTCGGGCACATATTCGACCGCGGCTGCGACCGCCGCCCGCGGTCTGCCCTCCTCAGCAGTGAGAACGGGCGCGAAGTCTTCGTCCGCGGACGGTCCTGCTTCGGTTACGGCTTCGTCGAGGCCGGCACGGGTGTCCTCACCCATTTCCACGGCCGGCTCTTCCTCGCCCTCCTCGTCGCCCGAGTAAATCTCCTCGAGGAGTTCAGCGCCCAATGAGGTGTCATCGCTCTCGCGGGTTAAGTCGAGGATCCCCGATCCGCTTCCGACGCCGTCGACTCCGAGTCCGGCGATGTCGGTCACCGCCGTCTGGGCCAGAGGATCCACGGCCTCGTCAAGTTCATCGTCGTCGAACACGTTCACGCCGACGGACGGGACCACCGTGCTGCCCTTCTTCTCGCCAGGGTCGGTCTGGGTGCCTGCGGAGGTGTCTCCGATGTCAGCCGGTTCGACCTCTTCAAGACTCAGGATGTCACTACCCGATGCGCTCAGGTCGATCCCCGACTCCTCGGCCGGTTCGAGCACTATCTCCCCGCTCGTCGACGCGGAGGCCGAGGCACCACCCAAGGCGTCAACGTCGTCGACCCGATAGGTGGCCTTGCCGGCGTCGCGGAACTCGCGGAGCTTCCCCTTCTTGACCAAGTCCTTGAGACCCTCCTCGGTCGTTCCGAGCCGGTCCGCAGCCTCTTGTGCTGAATAAAAGCTCTTTGCCATTGGTCCAGATGCGCCCCCGGTCAGGCTGCGCTCATCCGCTTCCGCGTCACACGGCACGCGCGGGCATGGTCAAGGCGTCTCGCCCTCGCTCGATTCCAGGCGATATCGCCGCTGTTCTTCGATCATCTGCTCGACAACATCCGGCGGCAGGTCGCACAGATTGTGGTTCTCCAGATAGCGATCATACCGCCAAGTCCGCGCCGCGGCCAGTCGCAGGCACCCTTTCTGCGGAAGATACTCGTAAACCCAGGTCGTCATCGCGTCGAGGTCGACCATGTATACTCCGTAGGTGGACTTCGACAACTGCCCGGAGAACGCGAAAATCCCCCGAGCTCCGCCGCTGGTGACCGCCTGGGCGAAGGCGGGCGTGGCCAGCGAAACCTGTCCGGCCGCCGGCGGACGCCTAATCAACTCCACCGCGATAACAACAAGCGCCGCTGCGATAATCCAGAAAACCGGTTGCGGACCGCGCTTAAAACGGCCCCGTGCCGATGCCTCGCTTGGACGGCCCAACTTGTCGATCACGGAAACCTCCGGCGGACCCCGCCGGCCCGGTCGGCATCCGCCTTCTCGCAAGAATCACCCCACGGCCCACCAGTGCCGACATCGCCGGGCGCGCCACGCCTACGTTGGGAGGATTATATTCGTTTCTCCACGCGACACAAGTGCATTGCCGGCCGTAAGCCGTGTGGGGCAGGTCGACGTCCCGCGCGCCCCCGCGTGGCATTACTTCCATTGCTATTGTAGGTATATCCCGAAGAAAGACCGTCCCGGCCGGGGTTGGCCGTATTCAGGCGGATGAAGTACGATCAATGCGATTTCGCCGCCGTGCCACTAACTAAGGAAGAGAAGCCACCGTGTATATTTCCATGAACAGATTTCGGATCGCCCTCGGGCGCGAGGAGGTCTTCGAGGAGTTGTGGCGCAGGCGCGACTCCCGGCTCAAGGACGCTGCCGGTTTCAGGGAGTTCCATCTGCTGCGCGGACCGACCGACGAGACTTGCACGCTATACGCGTCGCATACGCTCTGGGACGCGCGGGAGGCGTTCGAGGCGTGGACGAATTCCGAGGCGTTCCGGGCTGCTCACGCCGGCGCCCGTGCACCGGAAGGCACCTACCTCGGCCACCCGGTTTTCGAGGGCTTTGACGTTGTGCTTTGAATTACTGGCAACAAGCGTCGCGAGCAGGGGTGGCCCGCCTCCTCCGGAAGTGGGGGAGGCGATGATGTTCGCCACATGAGACGGTGATCGCAACCGAATATCGCACGATTTCATCATCCCGTTCGCGCACCTGAGGTCCGCTCACAGTGTCGAGGTAGGCGTGAGATCATAATCATGCTTCTCAAATCTCATCGACTCCCCTATGTCCAGAGGACATGGGGAAGCCGGCCTACGACCCCCCTTGGTCCCCCTTATGAAGGGGGGAGGCGCCGCCTATCGCGGGCGCAAGGACTCCAGCGAGAGGACGGGACCGTACGGACGCAGCCGTTCGCGCGTCCACCACATGCCTGTCTCGCGCCGCGTATCATAGTCGGTGAAGTGGTAGTCATACAGAACCCCCCGCACCCACCGCGGCGGCCGGTCGGGAAACGGATTCTCTTCGAACAGGGCGAGGACCTCGGGCTTGCCCTCCAACAGGCGATTCAATAACGCGGCGAACCAGCGGTTGCGCTGTTGACGAAAGTCGCCGAGGGCCGCGAACCACATCTGCCAGTCGAGGCGCGGCTGATGCGGCGCGACAAAGCCCGGCCGGCGTGCGGGATCGCCCGGCTTCCATTTGAACTCGTAGGGCAACCACGTCTTACGGTCGTTGGTGCCCTCGACGATGATCTCCGGCCGGCGCGTGGTCATGCTGCGAAAAAGGCCGTAGTTGTTGATGCTGCCGAAGCGCATGTTGTAGCGGAGGATGTTTTGGCAGACTTCGGGAAGTTCGCGAAAGCCGACGAACGTCTCCACCATCCAGATCGACGAAACCGTCAGAACCACGATCGCGAGCACGCCGTTTAGCGTGCGCTGAAGCGGGGGGATGCGCGGCCGGCCGGGAGCCGGCGCCGCGGCCTGGACCATTCTCTTGGGGAAGTATCGGCGCAGGAACGCATCGTCGAGCAGCGTCAGACAGAGTGCGATCGACAGCAGGTTAAAGAAATTGTAGTTGCCGGTGAGGACGATCAGCACCTGAAGGAAAATGAGTGAGAAGCAAGAGAACGTGCGTACGCGCCGCGGCAGAAAGACGAGAAACGGCATGCCGATCTCGATCACGAACATGATTACGACGGACAGCTTCTGGAACCACAGCGGGAGCTGATGGGCGTACCACGCGATCGCGTTGGGGATGCACTGGGTCTCGTAATGAAAGGTCAGGGCGGTGAGCATGCGCCAAGTCGGTTCGGCGGGGTTCTCGTCCAGCAGCTTGACGATGCCCGAGCAGAACATCAGCCGGAACGCGAGCCAGCGAATGAGCCACAGGACAAGCCGCGACGGCGGCGGCTCTTTCGCCAGCCGCGGGCGCAGCTTCCACGGCGCGAAGAAGATCGCGAGCAAGCCGGTTTCCAGGAGAAGAATGTCCCACTGGAAGCTGAGAAAGGTTTGCCCCACGTGATAAAGCGAGAGATAGAAGACCCACAGCAGGGCGAGAATCACGGCCGGGGCGACGCGGAATATGACGAGGGCGGAAAGCGCCGCACCGCCCCAGCACAGGAATTGCAGCAACTCGTCGCTGCAATTCAGCCAGGCGAGTGTGGGCATCCGTGCGTATGCATCGTTTCCCAGATTGGCATGGACGGCCGCGAGATAGTCGCGCGCCGGCAGGATGCCGTTGCTGCCCACGAGTCCGAGTATCTGCACGCCCAGCGACACGAACGCGATCAGATAAACGACGGCGACCAGGCGAATGAACAGCCATCGGGTCAGCAGAAAGCTCGCCGGGCCGGGCTGCGACCCCCAAAGCCATCCGGTGATCTTCGATATCCCCCGGCGGTGATTCGCTACGGCACGATATGCGAATTCCGAAATCGCCGCCGCGAGCGGTATCCGGCGATAAACCCACAGCGGCCAGCGCTTCGATGCCCCGTCGGAAAGGGATTGAAAGACCGCGTGAGCGCCCGTGAAAATCTCTCCGTCCGGGCGGATTAGATGCACCGAGCGCGCGAATCTATGGTGGGCGACGCCCGCAAACGGGTCGGGCAAATCCTGGTAGGGCGTGTATTCAATCTTCCCGCCGGTCAGTGACTTCCAGCGCGCGATCATGCGGCGGCAGTATCCGCACTCGCCGTCATAGATCAGCAACGGGATGGATCGCTCTTGGGGCTCGGACACGTCTGGGCGTATTGTCAGCCAATCGCGGCGCCGTGGCAAGTTGAGCTAAGCACCCCCACGGCAAGGGCTTGCGAATACGCGGCGAAGCGACATGGTCCGGCGCCCGGGCGCAGGCCGATTATGTAGGAATTTGTAATCCGGGCAAGAATTGTGTTGACTGCCTCCGACAAGTGTAGTAGGATGCGGGGAAGTTCGCGGTGGGCCGTCCGTTTGTGGAAAATATTCAATGGTCACTCGCCAATATGAATTGGGTGACGCCGAGTTCGGCGTGATGAAGGTTTTGTGGGACGTGGGGCCCGCCACGGTGCGCGACGTCCTCGATCATCTGCACCGCAGGGGCCGGCGGCTGGCGTATACGACGGTTCAGACTTTGCTCACTAGGCTGGAACAGAAGCGCTACGTGGCGAGCGACAAATCGGGGATGGCGTTCGTGTATCGTCCGAGGGTCTCGCGCGACCGCGTAAGCCGGTCGAGGTTAAGTGTGCTGCTGGCCCAAGTGTATGACGGGTCGGCCGGACCGCTCGTGCTGCAACTCGTCCGCGACGAACAACTATCACAGGAAGAGCTGCGCGAGCTGCAAGCGCTTATCAAAGAGTTGGACGAGCGCCCCAAGTAGGGTGGGCAACGCTCACCCATGCGTATTCGCGTGAAGGCGCCGTTTGGATCGGCGCTGCCGATTTGGTGCCCGATGCGCTACGTAGGATCGGTGGGCGGTGCCCACCCTACGCGGATGTGGTAGTTACATGTTCAATGCGCTCCATACAGAGCTGCTGTGGCGAAACGCCGTATCTGCCATACCGCTTGCGATTCTAGTGGCTGCGACGTGTCGATGGCTTCCGTGCCGCCCGGCCACGCGGCACGCGCTTTGGATGATGGTGCTGTTGTGGATGGTCTTGCCGCCGGTGTTGCCCAGCCTCGACATAACTCACGGCGCAGGCGATTCGGCTGCCGTCACGCCAACGAGTCCGAACGAACTTCCGTCGGCAGACGGCCCGCAACCGCGCGAAGCGCAACACGAGGTGGTTGCGAAGCGTTTCACGAGCACAGTTCGTGCGGACCGGCATGCGCCGCCCAACCTGCTCGGCGAGCTGCGCACCGGCTCTCCCAAGCTGATGGAGCGTGCGCCTCGCGCAAAAACCGGCTATCTCGCATTGAGACACGGCGGTCTGCCGGCAGAGTCCTCGACTCCGGATAGCACTGATAGGCCGCGCACCGAAGAAAACGTTGGTGGCGCCACTATCGCTGAGTCGAAACTTGTTTCGAGGGCAACACGTCGGCCGATCGCACCGAACCCCGATTTCCCACGCGCAGCTTCCCCCGAATTGAAACGGCCTTCAGCGCCAATGCGCAAGGCGCCGGCACCCGAAGCTGATCACGCCACGAAAACCGCTGGCTCTTCGAAGCAGCGCGAAACCGGCGTTGCCGCAACAACACCGCCGCCCGGAGTTGTAGTCGCTTCCAGGGACGCATCGCCCTTCCGCGCATGGGCAGCCGCGCTTATAGCCGTTCGCGACGCGGTTGGAAGCGTTCCGCCATTCCCGGCGCATCTGTGGTTATTCGGCTTGATCACATTGGTGCTGGTTAAAGCGGGCGCGATCCTCAGGTTTTGCAGCGCACTTGGCAACGCCGCGCCTGCTCCCGAATCCGTCGTTTCATTGGTGACCGAAGTCGCCAGGAAGATGGGGCTTAACCGTCCTCCGCATGCGTTCATGGTCGATCGCCAAGTCTCACCGATGGTGTGGTGCGGTTGGCGGCCGCGGCTGCTTCTCCCCGTTGAACTTTGGGCACAGTTCGACGATGCCGGCCGCCGCGCGGTGTTGTGTCACGAGCTTGCCCATCTCAAACGACGCGACCACTGGGTCTCGTGGGTTTCGGCGTCGATCGGCGGCATCTACTGGTGGCACCCTGTCGTGTGGTGGGTCCGGCGGCGTCTTCACGCCGAGGCGGAACTGTGTTGCGACGCCTGGGTAACCTGGTTGCTTCCGCGCGACCGTCGCGCATACGCCGAAGCGCTACTCACCACAAAGCGTTACGTAAGCGAACAGCGGTTTCATGCGCCCGCTATGGGAATCGGGGTGACGACCGGGCGGGCCGGACTTTTTAGCAGGAGAATCAGAATGGTGATGACAAGGAATCTGCGGCCGCGACTCTCCGTTTCGGGATTGCTATTAGCGTCGACGTTGGCGATGGTGGGCTGGGCGGCTGCTCCGGCGAGATCATGTCCCAAGGACCAAGAGGCCTCGAAAGTCAAGGGTGTCGCTATAGCCGGCGCCGCGGAGGCGCGCTGCGGGGGGTGCGATAAGTCCAGTCCCTGCAAGCTCTGCGCGTCGCTGTGCAAAGGTGTGAACTGCGCGTCGGCCGCAACCTGCACGAAGTCCTGCGATGGGAAGCCCTGCAAGACATGCGAAAGAAGCCGATGCGCACAGAGCACGGGCTTCACTTCCGCCAGCACGTTCGAGCGGTACATGGCCGGCAGGGGTCAGGGGGATCCGGCGGTTGGCTACGTTCTCGCCGGTTCCGGCGGCGACGAACAACTCGAGGAGCGCCTCGCCCGATTGGAGGAACGGCTGGAGAGACTGGCGGAGCGGCTTGGCAATCCTGATGAGGGGAGAATGGATCCCGGGCCGCGCCGCGCTCCGCGCGTCGAGCGTGCCCCGCGTGCTCCTCGCGGCCTGCGGGCTCCGCGCATGGGGCGTAAGCCCCTGGACACGCCCGACTTCATCGGCAAAGGCGAGGCAATCGTCCGGGCGTATCACGTTTCGTCAGGCAAGCTCGCCGCGCTGGTGGAGTTGATGGCCCGCCAGGACGTGCCGATTCTCATCAGGCCGCGGGACGATGCCATCGAGGTGCACGGCACGGACGCTCAGCACGCGGCCTTCGCCGACTTCGTTAACCTGATCGACGCGCAAGAGGAAGTGGTGGAATATCACGTTCCCCCGGGCCGACTCGAGGCGCTAACGCAGTTGATGAGCCGTGCGGACGTCCCGGTGCTGATATCGCCCGGTGACGACCGCATTAAGGTCCACGGCACCGCGCTTGAGCTGGACATATTCCGCCGCTTCGTCGATATTATAGCCCCGGACGCACACTTTCACTCCAGCGCCCGCCCGAACGACTGGGAGCCCGCGAAGCCTGGATTCACCGACGACGACGGGCCCGACGTCACGTTCATCGAGCGCAAGGTGAAACGCGAGGAGAAATCCCAGAAGAACCGCGCGAAGACCATGAAGAAACGGGAGCAGCGCGCCGGTGGCAGCGGGCACGAAATACAAATCGAACGCGCCGCGGAGGTTCTCGGCCGGGAGAGGATCGCGCAACTCCTCGACCGCCTTGCGTCAACGCTAGATGATGCGCGTGTCGGCGAGATTATCCAGAAGGTAGCGAGCGTCGCGACCGAGCGTGACGCGGTGCGCTGTGAGGGCCATCGCCGAGAGATCGAGGCGGACGCCGCCGAGATCGAAGAAATGGCGCTCGTCGCCCAGCAGCGCGCCCGCGAGCACGAGGGGCACGCGCGGCAACTCGAACGCGAAGCAAGACAGATGGATCTGGCAGCCCAGCAGATCGAACTAGAGGTGGAAAGAATGGCCTCCGCGGCTGAATCGGTGGAAGCCGAGCAGCGTGCTGCGCTCTTGGCCGAAGCGGAGACGCTCGCGGCAGAGGCCCGCGCCATGCAATCCGGAATCCAGACATTGGAGGGCGAGGCGGATTCCGCCGAGGGCACGGTGGATAGTCTCGAAGAGCAGGCGGAAGCATACGCCGAGACCGCCGACGCGCTTCGCGAGACCGTCCAGGCGCTGATCGAATGGGCTACCGCGCAAGCGGGTGAGGGCCAACAGCCGTAGACCGCGGGACGCGTTTCCGATGCGGGCGAAACGAACTTCGCCGACCGGCGGAGGCTGCGCAAGCGCCGGAAAGCCGAGCCACGGGCGGAATCAAGTCCACCGGGCGGCGGAGGCTGCGCAATCGTCACAAACTGAGCCGCAGGCTTCAGCCTGCGCGAACGCCCGCAAAGCGATGACCGGGCGGCAGGGCGTGCCCGTAAGTCCATTGGCGCCGGTTGACACAGCAGCGGAGGGAACTTCTTTGGACACCAAGTCTCGGCTTCTTCAGGTGGCTTTTGTGATGGTGACGGCCGGCATGGCGGCCGGTGCGGGCGTGGTCGAGCCCGCGGCAACAGACGGCTCCGGCCTGCGTAAGTTTCACAGCGCCAACGGCCTTCTGAACCGCGGGCACTTCGATCTCGCCGTCGCCGAGTACCGCGAGTTTCTTGCCGCGCATGACCGGCACGAGAAAGCATCCGTGGCGCGCTATGGGCTGGCGGTCTGTCTCTTCCGAATGGAGCGTTACGACGAAGCGGCCGCCGAACTGGACAAGGTATTGCGGCGAGCAGGGTTGCCCTACGAAGCCGACGCATTCATGATCCTCGGCCAGTGCAATCTCGCGCGCTCCCGATACCCGGACGCGGCCGAGGCGTTCGACCAGGTGATCAATAAGCACCGCGATCATGACCTGGCCGACGACGCGGCGGCCGGAGCTGCCGAGGCCCTCTACCGCGCCGGACGATTTGCGGACTCCATTGCAAGGTCGAACCTGCTGGTGACGCAATGGCCCACGAGCCCGCTTCGCGAGCGGGGATTGTATTTTCACGCGCTCGCTGCGATGAGCCAAGGGACATTCGAAGAAGCCCTCAAGCGGCTCAGCGCCCTCGTTGAAGCGTTTCCGAAGGGCGAGTTCGCCGGGCAGGCCCCACTGCTTATGGCAAAGTGCTACCACAATCAGGATCTGTCCGACCAGGCCGCCGCGAAGTATCAAGACGTTCTGAAGGGAACGGACGCACGGCTTGTTCCCGACGCGCTTTTCGGCCTTGGCACGCTCGCGTTGCAGGAGGGCCGCCCGGAAGAGGCCGCAAAATCGTTCGAGGAACTCATCACCCGCAACGCGGACGGCGAGCTTGCCCGAACCGCGCGCCTGCATCTAGCGCGGGCAAAGCTCGAGCTCGGTGAATTGCAGCGAGCGTTGAAGCTGTTTCACGACTGTTCGGCCGACCTACACGGAACCCCGCTCGAGGACGACGTTGCCTACTGGACAACAAAGTGCTTCTTGAGACAGGGGCGCTTCGCCGACGCCGCGGAACAACTGGCGCAGGCTGTCGAGCGGTTTCCGACCAGCGACCTGCTTCCCGAAATGATTTATGACATGGCCGTGGCACTCGTGCGTAATCGCGACTTCGGCGCGGCCGTCGCGGCGCTGAAGACGTTTCGAAGCCGCTTCTCCGACCACGACCTGGGCGCAGACGCGCTCCATCTACTGGCCACTGCGGAGCACCAAGAGCGCAGCTATGACGACAGTAAGGAGCACTGTCGGGAATTCGCGGAAAGTCACCGCGCGCACGAGCTGTTGCCGGAGATTCTATTCCTATCGGGCGAGAATGAGTTCCTGTCGGCCCAGTATGAGCGGACGGCCGAACACTACCGTGGCTTCCTCAAGCGCTACCCCGACCATCCGCGCGCTGCGGATGCCAGGTGCCGGTTGGGGATGGCGCTGTACTACCTTGAGGACTTCGACGGCGCCGAAACTGAATTGGCATCAGTCATCGACGGCAGCAAGCCGGACAAATCGCGCCGCTACGGCCTGTTCATTCTTGGAGACATCAACTTTCAGCGCGGCGCGTGGAACACGGCGGAGCGCTTCCTGAGCAGTTATGTCTCATTCGGGTTGGATCTTCCTTCCGCGGGCGACGCGCTTCTCGAGTTGGGAATCGCTCATCAAAGGCAGAAACATCACGAAGAGGCCCTAACCTCGTTCGATTCGCTGATCGAGCATTTCAGAGAAAGCGCGCATCTCGTGCACGCCATGTTCGAACGGGGCCAGGCGCTCTTGGCCCTCAATCGCCTCGACGAGGCGGAGGCCGCCTTCCGGCAGATCGTCGACCAGGGTGCGCCACAACCGTTCGCCACCCATGCGCTCGGCCACCTCGCGACGATCGCGATGCGGCGCGACGACTTCTCCAAAGCGGCCGAGCTTTACGAACTGGCGGGGAGCAACGGCGCCGCCGACGCCGCAAATGCACTATTCCGCCGGGGCGAGGCGCTTCTCGCCGCCCGGCAATACGCGAAGGCGGAAGAAGTGTTTTGCGACTTTATCGACCGGCATCCCGCGCACGTACGCGCTGCGGACGCCTGGGCCCGCTTGGCGATGACGCTTTCGCGCCAGGAGCGGTATGCCGAAGCGCTCGCGGCCGTAAAGCGCGCCGAGTCGTCATTCGCGGATGACACCGCGCAATCGCTGCGCGTGTCGGTGCAATATGAAGAGGCCCTATGCCTCTGGAAGAGCGACAAGGCCGACGAAGCCGCCGGAATCTATCGCTCAATTCTGAAGAACGAGGGAAACGGCTCGCTCCGGCCCTACGCGGCGCTCGACCTGGCATCGATTGAAGCACAGGCGGGTCGCCACGAGTCCGCGTCGGCGCTTCTGAATTCGCTGTGCGACGCGGCCGCGGACAACCGCGCTGAGTTTCCGGATGATCTGCG
>Ga0326597_10004539_pt1 | contig 19526 bp, 20 predicted proteins | sample RVTome_12_FD_203789 | JGI IMG/M metagenome (GOLD analysis project Ga0326597, IMG submission 203789) | Soil microbial communities from uranium-contaminated site in the Upper Colorado River Basin, Wyoming, United States - RVT100D185 | ecosystem: Environmental > Terrestrial > Soil > Contaminated >... | reverse complement strand
TGCGGCCGGATTCACGTGCTCGGCCGGGTTCGACCCAGCCGAGCGAACGTCGACGCTTCCGCCGGAGCGGAGCGCGAGAAGACCTGCGGCCATCTGGCTGCGCCCTGCGTTGTGGACGCACACGAAGAGCACCTCGGGCCGTTCACCCATGTCCGGTGAAGTGAAGCAGCTAGATGTCCCGATGCTCGCGATCAGGTCGACAACGCCCTCCCGGATACGCGCGAGCGCCTGCTGGGGCGTCAGGGTGTCGGGCGAGAGCAACGCGAGCGCGGACTCCGCCTAGCCAAGGAGCCCCGCGACCCGTACCTGGAAGAACTCGTCGATGTTGGATGCGAAGGTCGCGCAGAACCCGACGCGTTCGAGAAGCGGAAGCGAGTCGAGTGAATCTAGGCAGGTGCAGGCAGGAGCCGACGCGTCTCATAGCGGCGGCCCAGGAACGCCGCGGCCGCGATTGCCCCCGCGAGGAGGAACACGATCAGGTCGCCTGCGGGCAGCCGCGTGACGACTTCCATCAACGCGCCGACGAGTCCCGCAGCCGGCAGCGTGAGGATCCAGGCGACGACGATGTTTCCTGCGATCCCCCAACGGACGGCGGAGAACCTGCGGCTCGCCCCTGCGCCCGTTACGCACCCGGAGATGGTCTGTGTCGTCGACACGGGGAACCCGTAGTGGGCGGTCGTCCACAGGATCCCGGCGCACGCAGTCTGCGCGGCGAACCCCTGGGGAGGGTCGATCTTTGCGATCCGCGTTCCCATCGTCTTGATGATCCGCCAACCGCCCGCGTACGTGCCGAGCGACATCGCCAGCGCGGCCGAGACGATGACCCATATTGGCGGTCGGTCGAGATCGGGACTGAGGTTGCCCGAGACGACGAGCGCGAGCCAGATGATCCCCATCGTCTTCTGCGCGTCGTTGGTCCCGTGCGTGAAGGCGACGAAGCTGCCGGAGACGATCTGTCCCCGCCGGAACGCGCGGTTCACCTTGCTCGGCGAGCGCCGTCGGATCACCCAGATGATCGCGATCATCATCGCGAAGGCGATCGCGAACCCGAGCGTGGGCGAGAGGAGGCCCGGTTTTACGACCTTCTCCCAGATTCCGCTCCAGTAGACGACGTCCAAGCCGGCGGCCGCGATCGCGGCCCCGCCGACGCCGCCGATCAGCGCATGACTCGAGCTCGACGGGAGCCCGAGGAACCACGTCACGAGGTTCCACGTGATCGCGCCGACGAGCCCAGCGAGGATTACGTTCAGCGTCACGACTTCCGGGTTCACGATGCCCTTGGCGATTGTGGCCGCCACCGCGAACGAGACGAACGCGCCGAGGAAGTTGAGGATCGCAGAGATGAGCACGGCGGCGCGCGGAGAAAGCGCCCGGGTCGAGACGCTAGTTGCAATCGCATTCGCCGTGTCGTGGAAGCCGTTGGTGAAGTCGAAGAACAGAGCGACGATGACGACCGCGACGAGCGTGAGTTCCATGGAGCTCGGGCTAGGCGTTCTTCACGGCGATGTTCGCGATCACGTTGGCGGCCGTCTCGCAGGCGTCGAGCGCGCGCTCGAGCGCTTCGTAGATGTCCTTCCAGCGAATGACGATCAGCGGGTCGATCGCTTCGCCGCGGAAGAGCGCACCCAGGGCGTCGCGGAGCATCCTGTCGCCCTGGTCCTCGAGGCTCTTGAGCTCGATCAGTGCTTGTTGTACGCCGCGCATCCCCTTGAGGTTGTCGCAGGCGATCGCGAGTTGCTCACAGGCGCGGACGATCACGGCGCACTGCTCGACGGCGTGCCGCGTCGGCATTTCGACGCCGTAGAGCCCGAGCAGGTCGGACGCTTCCTCCAGGTAGTCGACGACGTCGTCGATCCTGGTCGCCAAGAGGTAGATGTCCTCGCGGTCGAATGGTGTGACGTACTGCGTGTTGAGCAGGTTGATGAGGTCACGCGTGAGCGTGTCGCCCGCTGTCTCGACGGCCTTGACCTGCTCCTGCGACACGCCCGAGTTCGGATGCTCGCGAAAGCGCCTCTCGACGAGCCGTGCGACCTCGAGCGCATTTTCGCCCGCCTTTCTGAAGAGGGCGTAGAACTCAGTCGTGCGTGGAGTCAGGCTGAAGCGCATGCGCGCGGGACGTTAACCAATATTGGATGGGTCGACTCGACCGACCTTCGTCAGCGAGCTGACCGGAGGGAGCGTCGCGGACGCCTTCAGGATCCTCGCGCACAATCAGCCAAGAGCATTCACGACGAGCGACTGAAAGTGCGCAACCAGTTGCTCGGACTCGGGCATCAGCCGGCCCTCGTCGAGCAGACCGGCTCGGACGCCTGCCTGCACGCGCTCGACCAGAATCCTGTCTTCGGCACCCACCTGCGCGTCGAACGCGAGCGATTCCTCGATCCAGGCCTCGTCGGCGTCCTCCGCGATGAAGTAGTCGAGGAACCGGTACGTCTTTTCGGCCGCGAGCGGGAGGATCGGACCGATCGAGAAGTTCGCCCGGCCCGGCATCACGTTGATGACGGTTCCGGGGAAGAGAAGGTGGAACTGTCCTCGCTCGACTTCACCCGACGGGTCGTAGTCGCCGCGCGGCTCCGGCCGAGGCGGGCTGTGCTGCGTCATGCGCCCTCCGTCCATCTCGAGGAGGTACGCCTCGGGTGAGACGTCCATCACCGCGGAGAACCCGGGATGGGCGACAGGGCAGTGGTAGCACTCGAGGAAGTTCTCGGCCGAGATCTTCCAGTTGGCGTCGAGCTCCGACTCGGCCCGCTGCAGGAAGCGAAGCGAGGCGAGGTCGATGCCTGCGGCTCGAATCCGCTCCGGCACGTCGCCGAGGAACTCGGCGAGCGGGGCCGCATCGACGTCGGGGTTGACGAATACGAGTCGGCCCCAAGTGTCGAGCTGGAGTGGGATCAGCCCAAGCTCTGCAGCGTCGGTTCTGCCCTCGCGCGAGAACCTCGGCGCGGCGACGAGCTTCCCGTCGAGGCCGTACGTCCACGCGTGGTACGGGCACTGCAACGTTGCCCTCCTGCCGGAGCCTTCGCACACGAGCGAGCCGCGGTGACGGCACACGTTCAGGAACGCGCGGAGCGTCCCTTCCTCGTCGCGTACCAGGACGACGGGAACCTCGCCGACCCGAGTCGCGACGAACGAGCCGCTCTCGGCGACGTCGTCCTGGCAACCGACGTACTGCCAAGAGCAACGAAAGATCCGCTCCTGCTCGAGTTTGAGCACGGCCGGGTCCGAGTACCAGCTCCACGGGATGGTTCTCGTCTGGACGGCGCTCACCGACGTGAACGCTACCCGTCTCCGGGCCGGGCGCGCGGGTACGATCGCGCGCGATGATCGCCCGGGTGGAGGTCTCGGATCACGAGATCGCGGATGCCGTCGCGGCAGTCGAAGGCGAGATGCTGGAGTTGCTCGCTCGCCTCGTCGAGGCTCCCACGACGTCGGGCAACGAGGAACCGGGGCAGGAGGTCATGGAGCGGGCCCTCCGCGAGCTCCTCGGCCTCGAGCCGTTCGACCTCGCAAGCGATGCTCAGGCTCTGCGCGCTCATCCGTCCGCGGCGCCTTTCTCCTGGGACGTCTCGGAGAAGCCGAACGGTGCCGCGTTCCGCGAGGTCGGGGTGGCCACGAACCACCAGGACGACGTCGAATGGCACGAGCATGCTCGGGCGACCCGCTCGCTCGAGCGTGAGCACACGATCGCGGCGGCGCTCGAGGAAGCGGCCGATCCTCAGGGGTTCGTCTCCGCGTTCCTCGAGCCACCGCTGTACTCCGGCGCCTACCGCTCGGGCATGGGCACGCTGTACACCGCGGTCTACAAGCCGGGCTCCGGCTCCGTCGAGTACCGCTGGCCCGGTGTCGCCTGGGAGCACTCCTTCGGGCACTTCCGTGAGGGGAGCCGGACGATTCGCTTGCTGGAGTCGACAGCCGCCTGATGCCGGCTTCGGCGCTCATCGAATCGGTCGAGGAGGTGCTTCGGCCGCTCTCATATGCGCGCAACGTCGCATGGTGGGACTCGCAGGTCGACGCGAGCGACGAGAACGAGCGGCGACGCGCCGAGTCCGAGCTCGCATTCTCGGATGCTCTCGCCGACACAGCGCTGTTCGCTGCGATCGAAGAGGCGCGCTCCGGTAGCGGCGATCCGCTCGTCGACAGACAGCTGGATCTTCTGCACGACCTGATGCTGCCTCATCAGATTCCCGATTCGCTGCGCGGGCGGATCGTGGAGCTCGAATCAGCGGTCGAGGCGCGCTTCTCGCGACACCGGGGTGTCGTCGCCGGAGCCGAGGTCGACGACAACGAGATCAAGCACATCCTCCGCCTGAGCGACGACCCTGTGGAGCGCCAGGACGCGTGGGAGGCGGCGAAGACCGTCGGCGCCTCGGTCGCCGACGACGTACGCGAGCTAGCGAGGCTTCGGAACGAGGCGGCCCGAGGGCTCGGGTACCGCGACTGGTTCGCGCTGTCGCTCGCGACGGACGAGCTCGACGAGGAGAAGCTGCTGGCAACGCTCACCGAGGCCGACCGAGTCACCGCTGCGCCGTTCGGGCGCTGGAAGGCCGCGCTCGACGAGAGGCTCGCGCTGCGCTTCGGAGGTGCGACGAGAGAGCTCCGCCCTTGGCACTACGCGGATCCGTTCTTCCAGGAGACTCCGGTCGAAGGCTCGGTCGACCTCGACCCGCTCTTCGCCGGCGAGGACATCGTCTCGCTCGCTCGCAGGACCTTCGACGGCATCGGGCTCGAGGTCGAGGGCATCCTCGATCGCAGCGATCTCTTCCCGCGAACAGGCAAGTGCCAGCACGCGTTCTGCATCGACGTCGATCGGAGCGGTGACGTTCGGGTGCTCGCAAACGTCGTTTCGAATCACGACTGGGCCGACACGACGCTCCACGAGCTCGGCCACGGTGTCTACGACCTCGGCTTCGAGGAGAGCCTCCCGTGGGTCCTCCGCAGCACGCACCTCGTCGCGACGGAGGCCTCGGCGCTTCTTTTCGGCTCGCTCGCCGGTACGCGCGAGTGGCTCGAGCGCGTTCTCGGGATCGCTCCGCGCGAGGGAGCCGAGCTCGAGGCGCAGTTGCGTGCGGCTCGCGTCGCCGAGCTCATCGTCTTCACTCGCTGGGTGCTGGTCATGAACGCGTTCGAGCGCGCGCTGTACGCGGATCCGGACGGCGATCTCGACTCGACGTGGTGGGAGCTCGTCGCTCGCTACCAGCTCCTCACGCCGCCAGAAGGGAGGCACGCCCCGGACTGGGCGGCCAAGATCCATGTCGCCGTAGCGCCGGTCTACTACCACACGTATCTCTACGGCGCGATCGTCGCGCTGCAGCTAAAGGACGCTCTCGACGCAGCCGTCGGCGGGATCGTTGACCGCCCGGAGGCGGGGGCCCTCCTCCAGCAGAGGCTCTTCGCGCCCGGCCAGTCCATCCGTTGGGATCGTCTCGTCGAGCACGCCTCGGGCTCGCCGCTCTCGGTCGAGTCGCTCGCACGCCAGGTGGCGGTTGGCTGAGCGCGGCCCCGACGGGAACCTTTTCCGGCTGCCGGATCCTCTTCCGGCATATGAGCTCTTCGAACGGCTTGTGGGTGGCGCGCACGCTCGGGTGGAGCGGATCGTCTCGAGCGGCCAAGCGTCTCCGCCCGGACAGTGGTTCGCGCAGCACCGAGACGAGTGGGTGGCGCTACTCCAAGGCGAGGCTGAGCTGGCGTACGACGACGGCTCGCGGATACGGCTGCGGTCGGGTGACCACGTCCTGATTCGCGCGGGTGAGCGCCATCGCGTCGAGTGGACGCGCGAGGATCCGCCCTGCGTCTGGCTCGCTGTTCACGCCGACGATCTGTCGAGGTCGGTAGCCGGCCGCGAGTGATGTCGCGCCGCTGCTGACCGAGCCCACGGGCGAAGCGGAAGAGCGCAAGACGAGCTTCACGAGGGATCCGCGCAGCGGTCAAGGCGAGCTGAGAAGCTGGGCTCGTCCAGCCTTGTAACAGTGTGTTACAAGGCTACGGGCATCTCCGGAACGCCGGCCCTTCAGGGACGAATCGACCGAGGGCGCCACGGTTGCGTGCGATCAGCCCATAGACGCGATCGAGCATCGGGTCAGGGATCCTTCCGAGCAGACGACCGAGCGGGCGCGTGACTCCTATGGCCTGAAGCAACCCTGGCGCTCCGGCGCCGAACCCGTTGAGTGATCCGTCCTTGCTTGCGAGACGCCACGTATCGAAGCGTTCGCTCGCTGGAACAGCGGCGAGCAGCGGCGTTGCCGCCTCGTCCTGGAGGGGGAGGACTGCGAGCTCCTGCCGGCGATCGAGCCGGACAACGCAGCGGACGACAAACCGGCACAGGCGGCACTCGCCGTCGTACAGGAGCACTGGGCGGCGAAGCGGCTCGGGCGTCACAAACGCTCGCCGACGTACCAGAGCCCGGTTGCGTCGATCGCGCCCTCAGCGATCAAGTGGCGCTCGAGGGGCTCCACGGCATCGTCGAGCCGGTGGCTGTAGAGGTACGGCGTCCACTCGAAGAAGCGCTCCGCGAAGCGGCGCTCGAGCTCGGCGCGGATCTCCGATACCGGGTGGATATCCGCGCGGTCCGCCTTCGACTGTCGCTCCCATTCCGGGTAGTCGTCGGGCACGGTGTCTTCGCGTCCTGCCTCGGCTAGAGCGCGGCGCTGATGGTAGTACCAGCGTGCCGTTGCACCAGCGAGGCGCTCCTTCGCGAACTCCTCGAGGACGAGGACGCCGCCTGAGGGCAGGAAGGAAGCGATCTTGTCGAGTGCGCCGGCGAGGTCTTCGATGTGATGCACCGAAACGCTTGCGACAACGGCATCGAAACCCCGTGGGTCCGAGAAATCCTCGAGCCCGACACGCTGGAAGATTGGCCCTTCCGGTGCACTGGGGTCGATCGCGGTGACCTCGAAGCCTCGCTCGGCGAGAGCGTGAGCAAGCTCGCCTCGGCCGCAGCCGACCTCGAGCACGCGGAGCGGAGGCGCTGGAAGCTGGGCGTTCAGAAACTCGAAGAATGCGCTGGCCCGCTTCGTCATCAGCTCCTCACGCCTTCTTCGAAGCCTTCGAGCGTCGCCCGCACGAGTGCCCCGATCGCGTCCAGCACGTACCCGCCCTCCTGCACGAGGACCGTCGGCAACCCTAGAGCGCCGAGGCGGCGGCCGGCCTCGCGAAAACCGGTTTCCGTGACTGCGAGCGGTGCGTTCGGGTCACCGGCGCCTGCATCCACGCCAAGTGGGACCACGAGCGCCTCACTTCGGTGCGCCTGCGTCGCTTCGACCAGTCGCTCGACCCCTGCGAGCCACGCGTCGTCTCCCGCTCCTGGCTCGAGCGGGACATTGAGGTTGGCGCTCGCGCCCGCGCCACCGCCCCGCTCACCCGCGAACCCAAGGAAGTGCGGGAACCAGCCGTGTGCGGGGTCGACGTGCACCGAGCCGGTAAGAACGTCGTCTCGCTCCCAGAAGATCGCTTGCGCTCCGTTGCCGTGGTGGGCGTCGAGGTCGAGAACCGCAACACGCGAGAAGTCACCGTCGCGGAGGTACTGAGCCGCGATCGCGGAGTTGTTCAGATAGCAGGAGCCGCCGAACGCGCTCCTCGTGACGTGGTGGCCGGGCGGGCGGCAGCACGCGTAGGCCACCCCCGCGCCGTCGAGGACGAGATCGGCCGCCGTCAGCGCAGCGTCGACGGCCGCGCGGGCCGCCTCCCAAGTCCCCTTCGCGACGGCCGTCATCGTGTCGAAGCAGTACGCACCGGTCCTGGCCGAGAGCGCCGAGGGCACGCGTGGCTCGACGTCTCCGACAAGCCCGGAGGTGGGGAAGATGTAGCCGACGACGTCCGGCTGACCGGGGTCGGATGGAAGCCCGGCGGCGCTCCATGCGTTCCAGGCGCCACGGAGGAACTCGACCAGAGCTGGATCGTGTACAGCGAGCAGACACTCGTCCGGATGGGGCGTGGCAGGCGTTATCGGCGCTCCGGCCTCCTCCAACGCGCCGCGTATGGCCTCGGCACGCCAAGGCAGCTCGTCCGCGGGGATCGGAACGCCGATCCAGATGGCCGTCTGCGGGTCGTGGAACCGGTGCGCATCCGTCCAGACGACGGGGATCGCAAGCGTCACGAGCTACCCCGTAAACCGGTACTCGGCAGCGACCTTCGGCATCAGGTATGCGGCCGAGGGGCTGCCGGCCGGCGTGAAGATGCCGATCACCGTCATGGTGTCGGCCGCGCTCAGGTTCTCGACGATGTGCACCTGCCGTGGCCGCAGTCTGAACGCCGACCCCGCGTCGAGCTCCTCGGTCGTCTCGCCGATGTGCAACCGCCCGGGGCCGGTGGGCACCCACACGATCTCGTCGTAGAGGTGGTAGTGCCACGGCGCCTTGCCCGGCGGGATGTAGCCGGCGAAGAGCGTCGCACGGGTCGAACCGTTGTGCGGGCCGAACAGGATCTGGAACGAGCGTGCTCCGGTCGCCTGCTCGGAGTCGGCGTCGTCGAGCCGAGTAACGGTCTCGCGCCCCCCGAGCGCAGCGTGCCGGTCGGCCTCGGGAGCGACGGTCGTACAGAGAACCGTGAGCCCATCGCCACAAGCCAGCAGCGTCGCCTCTTCGCCGGCGAGCACGAGGCACGCCGCTCCGTCTGACAGCGCGCAGCTGTCACCGGCGATGCTGAGCGAGCCCGAGCCGTCGACGACATACAGCAGCGCATCGTGATCGGAGTAGGAGATGCTGGAGGCCGAGCCGCCGTCGATCCGAACCGACGAGAGCGCGAGCGTCGACCCGTCCAGACTCGGCACGAGCTCCTCGACGTGAACGTTGCTCATGGCAGCACGAACGCCAGCTCGTCGGCGTAGCACCAGTTCCAATCCTCGTCGGGCTCAGCGGAGCGAATCAGCGCATGCCCGCTCTCGTGGAAGTGCGCCGTGGCGTGGCGGTTCGGAGAGTTGTCGCAGCACCCCACCCTGCCGCACACGAGGCACATCCGAAGATGCACCCAGCGGCCATCGATCTTCAAGCACTCCTGGCAGCCGAGGAGCGGGTCGGGGAGGTCCGTCGTCCTGATCGAGTCGAGGTGGGAGCAGGAGGCGTTCGACATCGAGGCCAGTATCTTGCCGTTCGCGCCGACGCCGACCGAGTCCACCCGGCGGTCGGTGCGCGATCACGCCGAGAGCGGGATCTCGGCGGGGAGCTCGTCCGGCTCGTCCTCGGGCGCGAGCTCCGCTCGAACTCTCGTGTCGAAGTACACGTATGTGGTGGCAATCGCGACGAACGGAATTGTCACGGCGTACACGAGCCCGGCGACCAGGTTGAGGAACGGGAGCGGAGCGCTGGTCAAGAGGATGAGCAGCGCACCGATCAAGGGGCCGGCCGCGAGGGCGAGCGCGCCTCCGACGATAGCCACCGCAGCCACCTTGAGCCACGCGTGGCGAACGAGTCGGCCGCTCCTGCGCAGCGCTCCGATCGCCGAAAGCTGTTCGAGCTCGACGGCCGGCACGACAAGAGCCCAACGCACGGCGAGCCAGATCGCGATCGGGGCGAGGAAGAGGGACGTCGCGAGCAGGGAGACGACGAAGACCGCGATCACGAGAGCGCGCAGCAGCGGCCGGATGCTGTCGAGGGCGAGCCGGTAGGCACGGACGGGCCCGATCGCGCGACCGTGATCGATCTCGACCAGCGCGCGAGCGGTCGCGGCTTGGACGAGTGCGACGCCCAGGAGGGTCAACGCGGTGCCGGCCGCCAGCACGAGCAGAGCCAGGAGGCTGCCACTCTCGGCCTCCGTCGGGATCCCGACGATCCGCGATGCCCGAAAGAACGTCGCCTGGACGAGGGTCACGATCACGGAGAGGGGGATGAAGAGAACCCCAACGCCGACGAACAGCGGCAATCGCCTGACGTACATGCGGGCCGAAGCTCCGAGGATCTGTCCCCACGTTCTGCGGCGGCCGAGGCGAAGCGGTGTTGAGGGATGCCACGTCGCACGAGTGAGACCGAAGACCACGAGAGCGAGGAGAACGAGCAGCGTAACGACGATCGGAATCGGGTTCTCGGCCATTCGCCGTATGGCATTGGATCCAGCAGCGACGGCTTCGCAGAAGAAATCGGTGGCGCCTGTCCCCAACGCTCCGCCGGCCGGCACTGCGTAGCTCCGGTCACGCCACTCCTCCTCCGACCAGCGGATCGGCTCCGTCCACTGCGTCTTCTGGTTCGGGCCGGTCGGTCCGTTGAAGAACGCCGGCTGCAGCTCGCCCCAGTGACCCTCGTACGCGATCCACGGGAACGCGACCTTGGCTTTCGCGGGATCGCTCGGGATCGTCTGCACCACGGGGCGAACCTCCACGGACGGTCCCGTCGTGTCGTCGCACCCCACACCCTCGGAGCCCGAGCTACCGAGGTGCAAGGCCGGCTCGTAGTAGTTCGCGTGCGATCCCGCGCCCGGATACACGACCGGGTGCGTGCCGTCGACGACCTCGAGCTTGTCGTCTCCCCAGCTCGCGCGCTCCGCGCCCTCGTGCTGGCTGTACCCGATCTCGACCGGCTGGCGGGAGAGAGCCTCGCGAGGATCGTCGGTGTCGAAGACGAGCTGGATCATCTCCCAGTCGCCCTCGTGCGTGTTGTTCCAGTCGTTGAAGACGTAGTAGAGCCAGTACTGCAGCGCGAGCTGCCCGGGGTGGTTCGGATCGGTGGCGACGTGTGCGTAGACGGTCGGCTGGCCGCCTGCCGTCACGCGCTCCGCCCAGCGCTCGTAGTCACAGCCGGGATCGAGCGCGTTGCCGGGGAAGTCGAGGTGGTGCTCGTAGCGCGCCTGGAGGTCCTCTGCGGCCGGCGCGATCTTGATCAGGTCGGTTGGATTCCACGGCCCGCGGAGCGCGACCGTCTGCTCGTCGAACAGCGCTTCGACGTCGATGGGCTCGTACGACTCGCCGTAGCCGCACTCCTGCACCTGCTCGACGAGCCGCACGACCGGCGCGTAGCGCTCCGCGAGCGCCTTCTCGTCGGCGAGGTCGGCGGCAGCGGTTGAAACGGACGTCAGTGCAACCGCGGCGAGCAGTAGGAGGAGGCCGCTGCGGGCGAGTCTCACCGCGCGGTTTTCGACACGCGAACGCCTATTCCCATGTCACAGCTCGGGTGGATGAGCGGCACGACCGGGTGCCACCTGGCGCGCAGCACGGCGACGAGCGAGGGCGGCGTGATCGCGACGACGGTTCGGCGCGCGGGCCGCTTCGATCGTCTGGTGTAGCCGGCTGCGGTCCACTCGAGCAGGTGTTGGCCGAGCACGAGGTGTGGAGCGTCCTCATGCATGACGAAGGCGCCGTCGGGAAGCTCGTCGAGCTCGGCCGCGTGGCGGAGCTGTTCCCGGGTGTGGGGTCGAACGCGCTCGCGCTGAAGCTGCGCGTCGATCGCGTCGGCGCCGACCTGATCGGGATGGAGCTCACGCCAGAGGGCCGAGAAGCGGTCGAAGTCGGCGCGCCGGCACAGCGCGCAGGGGCGATGTCCCGCTGCGAACGCCGTCGCCTCGTCGAGGAAGAAGAGCTCGGTGAAACGACCCGGCTGAAGGAGTGGACCTCTCTGCCAGCCCCGGAACTCGAGCCGACAGGCGATCCAGCGCTTTCCGGCGAAGCGCCGCCGAATGCGCCCGGTCCCATCGTGGAGGCAGCCCCGGTTTCCGTACACGAGGCCGCGGGCAGGATCCGCGACAAGCTCGCCGAGCGGCGTGACTCGGTTCTGCAGCGGCATCCCGGTGCCAAACGTACCGCGCAAGACGCCAGCCTGTCGCATCGGCGGATCGTGCAGCTGCTGTTCAGGGCAGGCGCCGATCCGACCATCGCCGACCTGAAGGCGTGACCCCGCTCGAGCACGCGCGGAGGCTGGGCTGCGAGCGGATCGCCCGGGTTCTCGAGCAGGAGGACCCGACCCGTTAGGTTGACGATGGGGCGCGTGCTAGACGTACTTGCCCATACCGCCGGCGACGTCGATCGATGCTCCCGTGATGTAGCTGGCGCGTGCGCTCAGCAGGAAGACGACCAGACCAGAGACCTCGTCCGGCGTGCCGAAACGTCCCAGCGGGACCTCCTCGGCGGCGATCGTGTCGAAGAACTCCTCTCGCGGCAGCTCCGGGGCTCGCCGCCTGTGGATGTTGTCCCACTGTGGTGTTGTCACGAAGCCTATGTTGACGCCGTTCACAAGGATGTTGTCCTCGGCCACCTCCAATGCGAGCGCCTTCGTGAACGAGTTTCCTGCGGCCCGGTTCACCGAAGTCGCGAAGAATGCGGGGTCGGGATAGCGCGAGTACACGGAGCCGATGTTGACGATGCGACCGCCGCCCGCTTCGCGCATGTGGGGAAGCACCTCACGGGAGCAACGGATCAGCGAGAAGAGCTTCACGTCGAGGTCGGCGACCCAGTTCTCGTCGGAGAGTGCCTTGAAGTTGCCGGGGTGCGCACCGCCGGCGTTGTTGACGAGGAAGTCGATCCCGCCGAGCTTCTCGGCGGAGCGCGCTACGAAATCGCGTACCTGCTCGGGGTCGGTGACGTCGGCCTGCTGCGCATGGACCACGCCGCCGCCCGAGCGGAGCTCCTCGGCCGCGGCTAGAACTTCGTCTTCACTGCGTGAGCAGATCGAGACGTGCGCGCCTTCGCTCACGAGCTCGCGAGCGATCGCGGCGCCGAGCCCCTTCGATCCTCCTGTGACGAGCGCCCGGCGTCCGTCGAGCCCGAGCTTCATGTACGACGGAGGTACGCGTCAGAACCGTCGAGCCAGTCCTGGCGTGGCGGGGAGAAGATGTCGACGTCAAGCGTCGTCTCCAGAGCTTCCGCCTTGTGCGGGAGGTTCGAGGGAATGTGCAGCACCTCGCCGGCCGCGACATCGACGACCTCGGACTCGTCCTCTCCGAGCCAGAACCGCAGGATCCCTTCGACGATCCAAGTCAGTTGCTCGTTCTCGTGCGAGTGCCGCGGAACGATGCACCCCTTTGCCAGATACACGTGCGCCAGCATCATCCGCTCGGCCGAGATGAGCCGTCGGGAAATCTCCGGACTCAGTTCTTCCTTTGGCAGGTCGTCCCAGCGGTAATGTGTTGTTCCGAGGCCGCTTACGTCCTCACTCTCCTTCGCTCAGGTGGTCATGAGCGACGCGAGCCGCTCGATTCCGTCGTCGATCTGCGCTTCGCCGATCATGCTGAAAGAGAGCCGCACGTTGTCGGCGCCGCGGCCGTCCGAGAAGAACAGCGTCCCCGGCACGATGCCGACACCTCGCTCGGCCGCGCGCGGCACAAGAGCCACCGAGTCGGCGCCGTCGGGAACCGTCAGCCAGGAGAAGAACCCGCCCTTGGGCCGCGTCCACTGAGCTCCCTCCGGCATCCAGCGCTCGAGCGCCGCCAGCATGCGCTCGCACTTGCGCTGGTAGAGCGCACGCGACAGCACCAGCTGCTCGTCGATCCAACCGCGGCGAACCGATTCCTCGAAGAGCCGCTGTCCGAGCGCGCCCGCGCACTGGTCGGTGTTCTGTTTGGCGGAGACGAGGCGGGCGGAGACATCAGCTGGGCCGACCGCCCAGCCGAGCCGGACACCGGGAAAGAACGTCTTCGATGTCGTGCCCGTCTGGACGACGACGTCAGGCGCAAGGCTCCAGAGGCTCGGGAGCGCCTCGTCGGAAAAGCAGAGCTCCCGGTACGCCACGTCCTCCACGAGCAGGAACCCGTGGCGGCGTGCCAGCTCGACCAGCAGCGCGCGCCGCTCGGCGGCGAGGCTGACACCGGCCGGGTTCTGGTGGTCGGGGATGCTGTAGACGAGCTTCGGGCGCAGCCTGCCTGCGAGACGGCGCTCCAGGTCTTCCACATCGAGGCCGTGCTCGTCCATCGGGACGGCGACGAGCGTCGCCTCGAAGCTTCGGAACGCCTGAATCGCACCCAGGTAGGTGGGGCCTTCGACGACGACGAGGTCGCCGGGGTCGATGAACGACTTGGCGACCAACTCGAGCGCCTCGATGGCGCCGCTCGTGATCAACAGCTCGTCGTCTGCGGGACGGCGACCATGCAGCATCTCGAGGCGGCCTGCGAGGGCATCCAGTGGCCCGGCCAGGCCGCGTGTGGGAGCGTATTGGAACGCGGTCACCTCGCCCGACGCGGCGAACTCCTGGAGCAAAGTCGAGACGCGCGCGCGCGGAAACGTCTCCGGGTCGGGGAAGCCGCCGGCGAAGGAGATCACGTCAGGCATGCCGAGGAACGCCAAGACGGATGCGATCCCCTCTCCGACATCACCCCGCGTGCGGGCAGCGACCAGCGCATCCCACCGCCCTGTCTCGGACGTCATCGTCACGCCGCCAATCCTAGGCCGTAACGGGCATCGCGTGGAGGGTGCCGGCGCGGCTTGGTTGCCGAGCCGAATCCTTTCGCGCGATCCGTAATCGTGGCAGTCTGGTGGTCTGTGACTTCGACGCACGTCTCGGAAGCGCTCTTCGCCGTTCGACCGGCGATCGAGGGAATCAGCGCCGAAGTGTGGGATCTCGCTGAGATCAGCCTCCACGAGGTGGAGTCCTCCCAGGTGCATGTTCGTGCGCTCTTCGATGCCGGATTCGACGTTCGCGAGGGGGTGGCAGGCGTGCCCACGGCCTTCGTGGCCGAATGGAGCGCGGGCACGGGTGGCGCGCGCGTCGGGTTTCTGTCCGAGTACGACGCGCTGCCCGGGCTCGGCAACGCGGCCGTGCCGCGTCAAGAGCCGCGCGCAGACGGGAAGACCAGTGGGCACGGCTGCGGTCACAACCTCCTCGGTGCAGCACTGACGGGAGCGGCAATCGCGACGAAGCAGATCATGGAGGCCGAGGGGCTCGAAGGAGCGCTTCGCGTCTACGGCTGTGCGGTGGAGGAGACCGAGGGCGCGAAGGTCTTCATGGCTCGCGACGGACTGTTCGACGACCTCGACGCGTGCCTGCACTGGCACCCGGGGCCGCTCGCTGCAGTCATGAACTTCCGTCTGACGGCGACGAACGCGATCAGGATCGAGTTCCACGGCAGGACCGCGCACGCGGGCGAGGAGCCCTGGAAGGGCCGCAGCGCGCTCGACGCGATGGAGCTCGCCGCGCATGCGCTCAACCTCATGCGCGAGCACGTCGAGCCGACTGCCCGCACGCACTACATCTACGAGGCTGCTGGAGAGGCGCCGAACATCGTCCCCGACTACTCCCGCATGCTGCTCATCGTGCGCGACGCCGACCGAGGGCGGGTGCAGGCGACGACCCAGTGGGTGCGGGAGATCGCGCAGGGCGCCGCACTGGCAACGCAGACAACCGCGACCGTGAACCACTTCTTCGGTCTCCACCATCTCCTGCCGAACACACCCCTGGCAGAGCGGATGCAGTCGCACCTCGAGAGCGTCGGCGTGCCGCCGTGGACGGACGAGGAACAGTCGTTCGCGCGCGGCTGCCAGCGCGAGCTCGGGATCGAGGAGAAGGGACTTGCGACGAGCGTGACTCCCCTCCAGCCAGAGCGGGTGGCAGGCGGTTCCTCCGATGTCGCGGAGGCGAGCTGGAAGACGCCGACAATGGGGATCCTCATGCCGACGATGCCGCTCGACGTCACCTGGCACACGTGGCCCGTGACGGCGTGCGGCGGGATGTCGATCGGTCTCCGCGGAGCGCTCGCTGCCGCCGAGGTGCTGACGCTGACGGCGCTCGACATCGTGACGGATGCCAAGCTTCGTGCTTCAGCTCGTGCGGACTTCGAGCAACGCACGGCCGGACACGAGTACGTCTCTCCGCTCCGCCCAGAGCAGCTCCGCCCCGAGGGGCTCCCGGCGTGGCTCACGAGCGACGGCTCCGCGGGCGCCCTGGCCGATCTCGCGCGGAGCGTGGTGTGAGCTCGCTCGAGACGCGGCGCTACGGAGTTCGAGCCCGATCGAGCGACACGTTCGGGCGGGTGCTCTGGAGCTGCCGCGACCAGCACTTCGTCGCCGACGGGCCCGTCCAGAACGGATGCCCCGGCGAGGCCGTGACACCGGCCGAGCTCTTCCTGGCAGGCATCGCCGCCTGCGGCGTCGAGCTCGTGCAGGTGCTCGCGAAGGCGAGCGCTGTGCCGCTTCGAGCGGTGCGCGCCGAGATCGAGGGCGAGATCGACCCGGCGAATCCGGTGCGAGAGGATTTCAACGTCTTCAACTCGGTGCGGCTCGCGTTCGAGCTCTCGGGCGTGACGAAGGAGCAGGGCGCCGCCCTGGTGGAGGCGTTCAAGCGCAGGTGACCGCTCTACGGAAGCGTCGCAGTTGCGACGCCTGAGGTTCGAGTCGACATCGTCGTGCGAGCATGATCGAACCGCACAGGGGGTACCTCGCGAGCACAGAGATATGGGAGTGACGGGACTCGAACCCTCGACCTCCGGCGTCTCGTCGCCGGGCCGGACTGCCCGGATGCGATCTCGGTATGACCCTCCATTGGTACATGTAGCGTGCCGAACGGCACTTCGGCGCTCTGAGCGCCTCACGCGGTGATGACCACCTTCCCCTGGGCGTGTCCTTCTCCCAGGTACCGGAGCGCGTTGGCGATCTCGCTCAGCTCGTAGCGCCTGTCGATGACCGGTGTCACCTTGCCGGTCTCGAGAAGGTCTCGCAGGACCTCCATGTCCGGCTTGTTGAACTTCGCGATGAAGAACAGGACCTTCCGGCTGCTACGCACCGCCGCCAGACGGACCTTGACGATGTGACTCAGAGGCCCCAGCAGACGGGTGCCCTTCGGTGCTCCGACGATGACGAGGGTTGCGTGTGGCTCGAGTACGCGCTTGCACTGCGACCACGCCCTCGACCCCGCGACGTCGAGCAGCAGGTCGTAGCGCCGGTCGCTCCGCGTGAAGTCCTCCTGCGTGTAGTCGACGACGTGATCGGCGCCGAGCGAGCGGACGATGTCCACGTTCCGCGTGCTGCACACGCCGGTCACCTCCGCGCCGAGCGCTTTGGCGATCTGCACCGCGAACGTGCCCACTCCTCCCGACGCGCCGTTGATCAGAACCTTGTGTCCCGGCTGGAGCTGCCCCTTGTCGCGAATAGCCTGCAGCGCGGTGAGCGCCGCGATCGGCACCGCCGCCGCCTGCTCGAACGTCACGTTGGCCGGCTTCGGCACCACCGCTCGCTCCTCGCGAACGCACAGGTACTCGGCGAAGGCCCCGTCTCTCCCGCCGAACACCTCGTCACCCGGTCGAAACTGCGTGACGTCCTTGCCGACCGCTTCGACCGTCCCGGAGAAGTCGACGCCCAATCGGTTGCTCCTTGGCTTGAGCAGGCCCATCGCCGGGCGACCGACGTACGGCCTGCCCGTCACTCCGTACCAGTCCGCCGGGTTCACCGAGGTCGCGCGAACCCGTACCAGCACTTCGTCATCCGCCGGCGTGGGCTTCTCGATCTCTCGGAGCTCGACAACGTCTGGCGAGCCGAACCTGTCTCGGACCGCCGCTCTCATCGGGCGACGCCATTTAGGGTGAGCACGACGTTTCCGGTCTTCTGCCAGCTCTCGACGTATCTCGTCGCCTCGACGACGTCCTCGAGCGGATACGTCCGATCGATGACTGCTCGATATCGCCCCGCCTCGAGGAGCTCCCGGATGAGGAGCACGTCCTCGCGCTTGTAGCCTGCGACGCCGAACACGACCTTCTTCTTGCTGGCCCACCGCGTGAGATACGCGAGCGGGAAGTTGTAGAGGCGGTCGGTCGCGACGTATAGACCAGCTGGCGCGAGCGAGCCGCGCGAGCGGACAAACGAATGCTTCCCGACCGCGTCGAAGACGACGTCGTACGTCTCGCCGTTCTTCGTGAAGTCCTCTCGCTCGTAGTCGATCACCTCGGCGGCACCCAATGAGCGCACGAGCTCGACGTTCTTCGTGTTGCACACCGCCGTGACATGGGCGCCGAGGTAGGCAGCCAGCTGCACCGCCGCGGTTCCGCACGAGCCCGATGCGCCGTAGACGAGGAGTCTCGTCTCCGGGCCGACGTGTCCGCTCCTGAGACCACCTAGACCCTGACTCGCGCCGTCACAGACTCCTGCCGCCTCTTCGAACGTCGTGCCGTCGGGCATGTGCGCCAGGAGGCCGGCCTCGCGCACGCAGACGTACTCGGCGTACGCACCGTTCCTGAGGCCGAACACGCGGTCTCCCACGTCGAACTCGGTGACGGTGGAACCGACCGCCTCGACTACACCTGCGAACTCGAGGCCGAGGATCCTCCGCTTCGGTCGCAGAAACCCGAGCATGAAGCGCCAGATGAACGGGCTCGCCTCACGCATGTGACAGTCGGTGCGCGTGACCGTCGTGGCGTGGACTCTTACGAGAACCTCGTCGTCGTTCGGCACCGGCCGCTCGACGTCTTCAAGTCGCAGGACCTCTGGAGGCCCGTACCTGTCGTGCACGACTGCTCTCATCACTTCCCTCTCGTGTGTTGTGCCCGTCATTGGATTGCGTGTCGTCGGGCGGCCAGCAGGAGCGCGAGTCCGGCTGTGGGCGCGCTCTCACCGACGCGATAGAGGCGCCGGCGGCGGGCGTGCGCAGCCAGGCGTTCCACCTGGGCTTCGCGCTCGCGCTCTTGCCGATGCTCATGAGTCAGGTGTCGAAGTGCCTCGAAGTTCATCGGACGACACCATTCAAAGTCAGCACGACGTTCCCGGCCTTCTGCCCCGTCTCGACGTACCGGGTCGCCTCGACTACGTCCTCAAGCGGATAGGTCCGATCGATGATCGCGCGGTACTCGCCCGCCTCGATGAGCTCCTTCACGAGGAGGACGTCCTCCTTCGTGTGCTTCGTTATCCCGAGCTTCACCCGCTTGCTGCCGATCCGCTGGGTCAGCAACGCCAGGAGCGGAACGTGCCACATGAAACCGAGGTCGGTCTCGACGAACGTCCCGCCTCGATTCAGTGAGCGTCTCGATCGCCTGAACGACTGCTTGCCGACTGCGTCGAAGACGATGTCGTAGGTCTCGCCGTTCTTCGTGAAGTCCTCCTGCGTGTAATCGACGACTTCGTCCGCTCCGAGCGATCTCACGAGCTCGACGTTCTTCGTGTTGCAGACCGCTGTGACATGAGCGCCGAAGTGCTTTGCAAGCTGAACCGCGGCGGTTCCGACAGACCCGGACGCGCCGAAGACGAGGATGCTCCGCCCCTCTAGATCGCCGGCCTTTCTCAGGCATGCGAGTGCGAGTGCTGCTCCGTCGCAGACGGCTGCAGCCTCGTCGAAAGTCATGCCGGCCGGCATGTGTGCGAGCACGCCGGTCTCCCGAACGCAGACCAGCTCCGCGTGCGCTCCCGAACGGACGCCGAAGACGCGCTCGCCGACTTCGAACTCGCTAACGGCTACGCCGACTGCCTCGACCTCGCCGGCCAGCTCCAGTCCGAGGACCTTCTGCTTGGGTCGAAGCAACCCGGTGACGAAGCGGCTGATGAAGAACTCGGCGCCGCGAAGTCCGGTGTCGGTCCGGGTGACCGTAGTGGCGTGGATTTTGACGAGAACCTCGTCCTCTCTCGGAACGGGTGGCTCGACGTCCTCGACCCGCAACACCTCCGGCGGCCCGTACCGGTCGTGCACAACTGCTCTCATGTC
>Ga0326597_10004538_pt1 | contig 19532 bp, 22 predicted proteins | sample RVTome_12_FD_203789 | JGI IMG/M metagenome (GOLD analysis project Ga0326597, IMG submission 203789) | Soil microbial communities from uranium-contaminated site in the Upper Colorado River Basin, Wyoming, United States - RVT100D185 | ecosystem: Environmental > Terrestrial > Soil > Contaminated >... | reverse complement strand
AAGGCGAGTTCGCCCTCAGGCAGCTTGGAGCTGGCCATTGATATCCTCCTTGTTTTTTCCGAATGCAGACCTGCGCATTCGAGTATATCAAGCAGCGGCGAAGGTTGCCGGCGCGAGACGCACACGACATTCCCTTCTCCTGCTTGACAGCAACGCACGTGAGGCAGAAGCTTTCGCGGGTGTGACCCTGACAATGTTAATCCGCAAGTCCCAGGTTCGAGCCCTGGTCGGGGAGCCATCGGCAAGCGGCCCGGCCTCACGCTCGATTGACTGGAGGCGGACACTGAGGAACCTCATCACTGACTATTCGTGTTACAATTTCCTCCAATCGTAATACACCTTGTGGAGCCGCTCATGAGCGCCGTCATCAATTCACGTATCCCGCCACGGGTCGAACAAAAGCTGGCCGATTACTGCGCGAAGCGCGGGATTACACGAACCGAGGCCGTGGTGCGCGCACTCGACCATTATCTCGATCGCGACGCCGGCGGCGCCAGTCCTTACTCGCTTGCGGCAGATCTGATTCCGGCGCTCGGCGTGAAGAAATTGCAGTCCGGCAAGGTGCGCGAACTCGCACGCAAGGCATTCCGTGGTTCGCGTTCTCGTTGACACGGGGGCGATCGCCACGGTCGATCAACGGGATTTCTCGGTCTACCGCTTGCGCGGCCGCAAGCGCTTTCGCATCGTGCTAGGCGACTGAGCGAAGCCCAACTCCCGGAACAGCGCCGCCATCGTCCGAACCCCGATATATCCTGCGTCACGCACCCCGGCCTTGAACGCCAGTATCCATGCTTATTTCGAGCGTTTTCTCCCTGTGATTCTCGCGTCTGGCGCATCCATTCTTCCGCCGGGATAGAATCTCTTTCCCATCGTTTCACATTCTGACTGCATAGGATGATGCGACTTGGATAAACCCGAACTACTCCGGCTGCAGGCTGAGCGCTGGCGTCGCGAGGTTCGGGATCCTTCTGTAGAGCGGGCGCCCGAACGGCAGACGCGCTTCGTGAACGACGCAGGCGATTTGGTCGAACCTGTATACACCCCTGCGGATCTCGATGCCGACGGATTCGATTATGAGTCGCACCTCGGCTTTCCCGGAGAATTTCCGTACACGCGGGGGATCGATCCGGCCATGTACCGGCGGGAGGTCCCGATTGTCAGCGCGTATGCAGGTTTTGGCGACCCTCGGGACAGCAATAAGCGCTACCGTGAACTGATCCAGTTGGGCGTCCAGGGGCTTTCTGTCGCCCTCGACCTCCCGACCCAGCTCGGGTTCGATCCGGACGACATCATGGCCTGCGGCGAAGTGGGACGGATGGGCGTGACGATCAGCACCCTGCGCGATCTCGAAATCCTGTTCGATGGAATACCACTCGACTCGTTGCGCACTGTCGGATCGACGGCGAATTCGATCGGCCCGATCGTGCTGGCGATGTTCATCGCTCTGGGTGAAAAACAGGGGCTCGACCGACGCCGATTCACCGTCGCCCTGCAGAACGACGTGCTGAAGGAGTACGTCGCAAGAGGCACGCAGATTTTTCCGGCCGAACCGGCCCTGCGCTTCACGGTGGACGCGTTGGAATGGTGCGTCCACCACGCGCCCCACTGGATTCCGCTCACAGTCTGCTCGAACCACATCGACGTGGCGGGGGCAGGATCGACCGCAGCCACCGCGTTCACTCTGGCCAATGCCAAGTGTTACTTGGATGAAGCGCTGCGGCGCGGACTCGCGATCGACCAGGTGGCGCCTTTGATGCGCCTGTTTCTGAACGAGCGGGAGGATTTTTTCCTGGCGGTGGCCAACTATCGCGTGACCCGGCGAATCTGGGCGCGCCTCATGCGTGAGCAATACGACGCGCGTGATTCGCGCTCGCTGCAGATCCGGATCATGGGGTATGCGCACGGGCCGCGCGAAACGGCGCAGGAACCGCTCAACAACATCGTGCGCATTACGATGGGCGCACTGACATGCTTTTTCGGAGGGTTGCAGGATATGCGCTGCGCGAGCTACGACGAGGCGATGAACCTTCCTTCGGACGAGGCCGTGAAGGTGGCGATCCGCACTCAGCAGATCCTCGCGCACGAGTTCGGGGTCGCCTCCACGGTTGATCCGCTGGGCGGGGCCTATTACGCCGAGGCGCTTGCCAATCGCATGGAGCGGAAGATCGCCGAGATCATGCAGCGGGTCGACCAGCTGGGTGGCGCGCTCGGCGCGATGAAACGCGGTTATATTCAAAACACCATCACCGAGGGAGCGTCACGCCGGCAGCAGGCGTTCGAACGCAAGGAGCGGGTGTCCGTCGGGCTGAACCTGTTTTCCGTCGAAGCCGAACGGCGCCCGCAGACGTTCCGGATCGATGCGGATGTCGAACGGCGCCAGGTGGAACGACTGCAGCAAGTGAAGCAGGAACGCAATCAAAATCAGGTCTCGGCAACCCTGGCGGAATTGGCAGCGAGTGCCCGGGATGGCCGTAACGTGGTGCCCGCGCTCCTGGACGCCGTGAAAGCCTACGCTACGGTGGGAGAAATCTGCGGTATTTTGAAATCCGTGTACGGCGAATACGAACCCGACAGGTCTTTCTGACCGTCTGCGACCGTGAATAAAGAACAGAAAATTCGGGTGTTGATCGCCAAGGTCGGCCTGGACGGCCACGACGTGGGCGCGAAGATAGTCGCGCGAGGCCTGCTGGACGCCGGCATGGAGGTCATCTACACGGGCCTGCGGCGAACGCCTGAACAGATCGTGCGCGCCGCGATCGAAGAGGATGTCGATGTGATCGGTGTGAGCATCCTATCGGGAGCCCATCTGGCTCATTTATCGAAAATTCGGCGCTTGCTCGACGAGCAGGGAGCGGCTGACATTCGGCTCGTCGCTGGCGGGGTCATTCCGCAGGAGGACCTGCCGGCCCTCGAGAAAGTCGGCGTAAGCCGGGTATTCGTTTCCGGCACGCATGTTTCCGAAATCGCCGACTACATCGGCAGCGTCAAGGAATAAAGCGGTTCGAAAAGCTTCAATTAGCCGGCTTGATTCCCGCCGACTCGATCACCTTGGTCCAGCGCGCGAGCTCGCTGCGGATCAGGTCGCCCATCTCCTTCGGCGTGCTGCTTGCGACTTCCAGGCCCATGCCTTCGATTTGCTTGATGAATTCAGGGTCGCGGGCGGCCCGGTTCATCTCGGCGTTGATCTTGTTGATGATAGTCGCGGGTGCGCCCGCTGGCGCGAGGAGCCCGTACCAGCTCGTGTTGTTGAACCCCGGCAGGATTTCCGTGATCGCCTGAACGTCCGGCATCGATTTCACCCGCGTCGGGTGACCGACGCCGATTGCGCGCACGCGGCCTGTCGCCAAGAACGGTTGCCACTGCGGAATGCTGCCGAAGATCGCCTGGATGCGGCCGGCGACAAGGTCGATCGTCGCGGGTCCGCCGCCTTTATAAGGCACGTGGGTGAATTCAGCGCCGGTCATCGCCTTCAAAAGCTCGATGCCCAGATGGTTCGGCGTGCCCGTCCCGGGTGAGCCGAAGTTGATCTTGCCGGGATGCGCTTTCGCGAGCTCGATGAGCTCCTTCGTGGTTTTTGCGGCGACGCTCGGATGCACTACGAGCAGGAACGGCACATATACGCCGACCCCGATCGGGGCGAAATCCTTGTTGGAATCGTACGCAAGCTTGGTGCCGAAGGCGGGGCTCACCACGAGTCCTCCGGAGGTGCCGAGCAGCAGCGTGTAACCATCCGGAGTCGCTTTTGCGCCGAGCGCGTGGCCGATCGTCGAGCCCGCACCGGGGCGGTTGTCGACTACGACGGGCACGTCGAACTTGTCCGCCAGCCAACGCCCGTAAGCACGTGCCGTCGGGTCGGTGGAGCCGCCGGGCGGATAGGGAACGATCAGGCGCACCGGGCGGCTGGGTTAGGCCGCCTCGGCCGCATGGGTTGCGGGGATGCTGCCGGCGATGGCTAAGGCTGCAGCCACTATCCGCCACTTTCGCTTAACCATCATGTCACGCCTCCGGAGATGTTGTTGGTGCGCGCCATACTAAGTTATAGAAATAGGAAAATCAATGCGCCTGTCGCCGGCGCCCTGTGCCGATGCAACGCTGTAGTGATGCCGGGTCGGCGCTTTCGGAATCGCGGCAGCGCTTCGTGGTATGCTCATCGCCACCTCTTTTTATGCCGCCGCCAACCTTCGTACGGCTCGCCGGTCTGAGGTGGAGCCTCGTTTTAGATTCTATGGTTAATTCTGACTGTCAAAGGAGATCAAGATGAGCCGGCTTCCTCCGCTCGAACCCGACAAGCTTGCCCCGGACCAGCGCCGTGTTTATGACGCGATAGCGTCCGGCCCGCGCGGCAGCGTGCGCGGACCTTTTCTGGCGCTGATACATGTGCCGGAGCTGACCGACCGCATTCAGCATCTCGGCGAATACCTGCGCTACAACACCGGCTTTCCGCCACGACTGTCCGAGTTCGCCATTCTGATCACGGCCAGGCATTACACCTGCCAGTATGAATGGCAGGCACACGAGCCGCACGCGCAGAAAGGCGGTCTCGCTCAAGGCATCATCGACGCCGTCAGGCAACGGCGCCGTCCCGATGGCATGCAGCCCGACGAGGTCGCGGTGTACGCGTACACGACTGAGCTGCTCGGCAACAGCAAGGTTTCGGATGTTGCGTATGACCGCGTGGTCAAAGCGTTCGGCACGCGCGGCGCAGTCGAACTGGGCGCGCTGATCGGCTACTACACCATGATCGGAATGACGCTGCTCGCGCACGAAGTGGCGCTGCCGCCTGGCGTGGCGCCGCCGCTGAAATAATTCGCGGCAAGCGCATCCGGATAGCCGCAAAGACCTCATGCAACTGCCACTCGAAGATGTCAAGGTGCTCGATCTGAGCCATGCGCTCGCGGGACCGTTTTGTTCAACCATGCTTGCCGATTTCGGCGCGCAGCTGATCAAGCTCGAACCCCCCGGCGCGGGCGACCTTGCGCGCACCTGGGGCGCGCCCATGCCGGGTCCGGATCACGCCTATTTCGTGACGCTTCACCGCAACAAGCGGAGCGTCGTCGTTGATCTCAAACACCCTGGCGGCAAGGAGTTGTTCTTTCGTCTGGTCGAGCGCTGCGACGTCGTGCTGGAGAACTACCGCGTCGGCGCGCTGTCGCGGCTCGGGCTCGACTACGCGGCGGCGCGCAAACGTAATCCCGGCATCATCTACTGCTCGGTATCCGGATTCGGCCAGGACGGGCCGTACCGCGACCGCGCCGCGCTCGATCTCATCGTGCAGGCCGAGAGCGGCATGATCAGCGTTACCGGTGAGCCCGGCAGTAACGGCACGCGCGCCGGTGTTTCGATTGCCGATCTGACGGCCGGGATGTACGCGGCCTACGGCGTGATGCTGGCCCTGAGGGTTAAGGAGAAGACCGGCGAGGGGCAGGCAGTCGACATCTCGATGCTGGAAGGGCAGCTCTCGCTGCTCTGCACGACGTTCGGCAATTATTTTGCGAACGGCGAAATTCCCAAGCCCATGGGCACGGCATACCCGGCGGTCGTCCCGTACCAGACTTTTCACACCAAGACCCTGGATCTTGCGCTGGCGATCGCCGGCGAAAAGCTGTGGCAAAAATTGTGTCCGGTCATCGGCCGCCCCGAGTTGGCGAACGACCCGCTCTATCGCACCGTTCCCGACCGGGCCCGCAACCGCGAGAGCCTGATCCCGCGGCTGCAGGAGGCATTTCTCACGCGGACCTATGCAGAGTGGGAGGCGCTACTGCTGGAGAACGACATTCCCGTTGGCGCCATCAATAATCTCGCCCAGGTCGCCGAGCATCCGCAGGTCAAGGCGCGGGGGGCGCTGGTCGAGTTCAACCACCCTCAGGCCGGCAACGTGCGCGCGGTTGGCACGCCTGTGCGCCTTTCCAAAACGCCGGGCGCGATGCGCACACCGGCGCCGCTGCTCGGCGAGCACACCCACGAGGTGTTGCGCGAGGTGCTCGGCATGAACGCCGAGGAGATTGCCGCGCTTGGCGCTGCCGGAGTGATCGGGGCCGCGTCCCTTTGACACGCGGTCGCAGTAAAATCATGATCGCCACTTCCGACTCACCTCCCGAAAAGAGAGCACCCTCATGCCCAACGTCAGTATCGCCTTCGATCACGTCCACCTCGTCAGCCAGGATCCCCACGCCACCGCCGGCTGGTATGTCGACAAGCTCGGTGGCAGAATCGCCAGGAGCAGCGAAGTCAAAGGCGCACCGCAGATTTACGTGTCGTTGGGTGACGCGACGATCATCGTGCGCGGCCAGCGCCCTGCCGAGTTGGCGGCGGAAAAGCCCGGACTGGAATGGGGCATCGATCACTTTGGAGTACGGGTGAAAGGTGACTTCGACGGCTTTTGCGCGGGGCTCCGGGCGAAGGGCGTCGCGTTCAGCCTGGAGCCCACCGATTTCAACCCGACTACCCGCATCGCGTTCATCCAGGCGCCCGACGGGGTGAGCGTCGAACTGCTCAACCGCAAAGACCAGCCATAGAGCCCGCTCGGAAATAAGCGCGGGCGGACTCTATTCGGCCGCTGCTCACCAACGAGAAACCGGCGATGCCCTCTCGGCGGCTAAAGGTTTTTGAACCTGAGCCAGTTCGCCCAGCATCCGTTGGAGGCCCGTCACCACGCGCGCAAGCCGTTCGTAATCCACCTTGTCCGGTGTGTCCTGCACCGTGTGGTAGTAGGGATAGCGGTACGGCGCGGTATCCGTCACCATCAGTGCAGGGTAGTCCTCCTTCCAGAACGACCAGTGGTCCGACCAGTCCACCCCGGGAATGAAGGCAGGAGCAGCCACGCCTTCGGAGGGAAACTCGGCATGGCGCCGGAACGAGGCGAGCGCCTGGTGCAGCAGCGGCCGCGAGCCGAGGTTCGAGACGAAAGCGAGGAAGTTGCCGGTCGAAGGATAGAAAAACCCGAGCGGGAACGGATAGCGCTGGCTCCCCGGCCGGTCGGAATAATAGCCGATCGTTTCCAGAGAAAACATCGCGACGATGTTCTCGCCGCGCTTCTTCGATCGCTGCGCGTAGACGCGGCTTCCCATCCGCTCGCTCTTGAAAAACGGCGGCTCCTCGTTCGCGAAGGCCACGAAACGCAGCGTGCGCTCAACCTTTTCTGCGCGCATGAGGCGCGCGAGTTCGAGCACGGCGGCGACTCCGGATCCGTTGTCGTTCGCGCCGGTGGCGCCGATCACGGAGTCGTAATGCGCGCCGACGACGATGATCTCGGATGCGCGCGCAATGCCCCTGGCTTCCACCTCGATGTTGCGCACTTCGACCGCGCCCGACTCGAAGCGCTGTGCCGAGACCGCGTAGCCCAGACCGGCCAGCGTGCGCTCGATGTATTGCGCCGATGCTTCGAGCGCCGGCAGATTCCACACGTTGTGCTCGCGGCTCGCGACCGCGGTGACGTGACGGCGCAGGTTATCGGCGAGCAGCGTTTCCTCCGCGGCAAGCGGCTTGAGCGGGCCGGAATAAGAGGTGCCGGGAATGCTCACCATGTACCATAGCAGATAAGCGGTCGCCGCGGCGAGCGTGAGCCAGAACAGCATGCGTGAAATCCAGAGACTTTTGCGGGTCATGGCATAGCGTACACCGTGCGCTATCGGGCTGCACAAGCCCCGCTTCGGCCGGGCAGCCGTATTGCCGCCGCGACCGGGTTGGCCGAGTGGGATACCGCAGGGTCAGACACTGAGCGATCGCCGCATTCGAGCAAGCGGTCGATGACCTCGTCTTCCACTGGGCGGTGCCAGCGCCCTTTACTTTGGTGGAACGGTGGGTGGCCAGGATCAACGCAGGACGAGCCGGGTTTTTATAACAAAGCGAACGCCTCGCCAAAGCGGGCCCGGGCTTCATCGTGTAACGGTTTTACCGCGCGGACGAATGCGGCGCGCTCCTCCGGCGTCAGTTCCACGATCTCGCAACCCGCATTTTCGAGATTTATTCTGGCGATTCGCTCTTCCTCTGCTGCGAGTTCGCGTTGCGCGATGATGGCTGCACGCACGGCTTGCTTGATCGCGGTTTGCAGCGCCTCGGGCCAGCTGTCAAACGCCGCCCGGTTGCAGAAGATTCCGCGCGAAACGTAACAATGGCCGGTCAGGGTAATGTAGCGGTGTGCCTTGTGGGCGCCGTAATCGATCGTGTTTGCGAGGGGGTTCTCCTGCGCGTCCACCGCGCCGGACATGATCGCCTCCAGCCCCGGTTTGAGATCGCACGCAAAGGGGATCGCGCCGAGCAGCTCGAAGGTGCGGCAATGCATCCGGCTGGGCATCATCCGTATCCGCATTTCCGCTAAGTCCGCCAGCGTGTGCACCGGGCGCAGCCGGTTCGAAACATGGCGGTAGCCGTTCTCGAAATAGCCGAGCATGCGATAGCGGGGGACGCGCTCCTCGATCTTGCGGCTCAAGTACGCGCCGAGCTTGCCGTCGATTGCGTAGCGCGCCTCGCCCAGGCTTGCGAACAGGAAGGGGAGATCGGCGAATTCAAGCTCCGGCACGCGCTCGGTCAGATAGCTGGTCGACTGATAGGCGAGCGTCAGGATGCCGCGCTCGGCCATCCACAATACTTCTTCGCCCCTGTAGCCGAAGTCCATCACGTTCCACACGTACTTGATGTCCACTTCCTTGCCGAATTGCGCGGTGAGACGCTCGCCGATTATTTTGAGCGCGCGGCTGTGGGTCGTGGTCGGGGGGCCGTAGCCTCCCATGCAGATCTGGATTGCCATTGCAAGGTCCTTTCAGGAATATCTTCAATCCCACGCCGGCGCGCGGCCCTTGGGATTGGCGATCCGGCCGTCGGGCCGTTTAAGCGCGAAAATTCTGTTCATCTCGTCACCGGTCAGCGTGAAATTGAAAACGTCCAGGCTCTCGGCCATGTGCGCGGGGTTCGAGGACCGCGGCAGCGGCGCGACAATCTCCTGCTGGATCAGCCAGCGCAGCGCCACCTGGGCGATGGTTTTGCCGCGGCTGCGCGCGATGTCTCCGAGGAGCGGGTCGTTGAATATCCCGCCGCGGGCAAGCGGGCAATAGGCCATGAATATGAGCGCCTTCGCGCGGCAGTACGCAAGTATCTTGGACTGATCGAGGTAGGGGTGATACTCGGCCTGGAGTGCCACCAGCGGTTCAGGGCATAAGCGCGTTGCTTCCTCGAGCAGCGCGATGTTGAAATTCGCGACGCCGACGTGCCGCGTTTTGCCCTCGCGCTTCGCTTTCGCCAGCGCGCCCATCGTTTCGGCGAGCGGGATGTTATCGACTGCCGGCCAGTGCACGAGCAGCGCATCCACGTAATCGACCTGCAGCCGTTGCAGGCTTTGGTCCACCGAGCGCGCGAAGTCAGCCGCGCGCAGGTACTCGTGCGAGACTTTGGTGGTCAGGAAGATGTCCTGGCGCGGAACACCCGAGAGGCGGATACCTTCGCCGACGCCTTGCTCGGACCCGTATTTCCAGGCGGTGTCCACGTGGCGATAGCCGAGCTTGAGCGCAGTGGCGACGATCTCGCCGCAATCTCCCAGTTGCGAAGTGCCGAAGCCAATGCGCGGAATCTCGACGCCGCGCGCAGACAACATCTCCATGAGCTGACTCCTTTTTTCTTGACTGCGCATCGTGATGCACGGTGTCGGCGATGTCAAGGTTGCATCGGCGAGCGGGTTGATATCACAGATCATCGATAGCATGGTCTAGAATGCTCTCAGCGCTATTGTCCTGAGGGTTTTTCGAAACGCTGCCATGTTCGGCCCGGAAATCATCGGTATCATCATACTCGGAGGACTTGCCTGGCTCTGGTTCGACAGCCTCAGGGCCCGGGAAGCTGCGGTCCGCGCTGCGCGCGCGGCGTGCACGGCGGAGGGGCTGATGCTGCTCGACGACACCGTCGCGATTTCCAACCTGAAACCGGCGCGCGATGACGACGGGCACCTTCAACTGCAACGCGCTTACGATTTCGAATACAGCGACACCGGCAACAACCGCTTGAAAGGCAGCGTGGTCCTGCGCGGCCACCGGGTGATGCTGCTCAATGTGGGTTCGCGCGTCGCACCGGCGGAGCGAACGCTGCACTGACGTGATAGCCCCCGCCATCGATACCCCCATGCGCAGCGGGGTTCGAACACGGGCGATTCAACCCTGAGCCGTGCCGTTTTATTTTGGGGCGGGAAGCTCTTTGATACCGCGCAGCGCCACGTAGTAACCGAAAACGCCGAAGCCCGTCACGACGCCGCGGCACGCAGGCGCAATTTCCGAAACGCGGCCGCGCCGCGCGGGATTCGAGATGTGCAACTCGATGGTGGGAAAACGCACCTGCGCAATCGCCGCCGTCAGCGCGGGATAGCCGGTGGTGTAGCCCGCGGGATTGATGATCGCCGCGTCCACGCCGCGCTCATGCGCCTCGTAGAACTTGTTGATGACTTCGCCTTCGATGTTCGAATGGAAAATCTCGACCTCGATACCCAGCTCGGACGCGTAGCCGCGGATATGCCCGTCATACTGCGGCAACGTCATGGTGCCGAAGATTTCAATCTGCGCTTTCCCGCGCATGTTCATCCCGGCACCGTGCACGATCAGGACTTTTGGCACGGCATATTCCCCTTGCTAGAATAATTGCGGCGTTCAGGCCACCTGGAACTTGAGTCGCTTGACCCGCTCCATGTTGGTGCCTTCGACGCGGATCAAACGCGTTGCACTGGCGCGGCTTGGCGAATGCAGGTCGCCTTCGTTGTAGACGTGGGCCTGGCCCGGCACGAGCTTATACGTTCTGCGATGGCGGACCTTGCCAGGCTTGTCCGCGCTGGCCGGTTCGACCAGCTCCCAGTCCGACATCTGCGTTTCACCCTGCACCTGGCCGTAGATCGCCCACGACGGTCCGTGATCGTGCGGGGGACTGTCCTTGGCACCCTTGTAGTTGTGAGCGAAGACGCAAAACCCGAGCTCGGGGTCCTCGTACAACAGATGCCGGTCGGATGTGCTGTCGCTGAAGGTGGACGCAATGAACGACGTATCGGTCAGCGCCGCCTGGAGAAGTTCGCAGACTTTCTTGCGGCCGCCCGGACCGGGCTCAGCCTTGAGCGCTGCATGAAATGATTGCGCCAACTGTTCGACGGTATGAGCCATGGCATCCCTCTTCGTGATCGCGATGAAGCAGAGAGGATGGACGATGCGAAAGCAAAAATCAAGTTATCCTGCTGCTTTTGCGACGTTTCGCGATAACATCACAGTCCGGCCGCGAAGTCATTGCCGTGGCGGTTCAACTACAGCTGCTTTGCGTACCCAAGCAGGAGCGCCGATGAAGGAGCTTTTGATCGTCTTCCACTCCATGACAGACGGCACGCGCCAGATGGCGGAGGCGGCAGCCCGCGGCGCCGCGGCGGAACCGGAAGTGCAAGTGCGCCTGTTGCGGGCTCCCGCGGCCGGGGCGCAGGACGTGCTGCGCGCCGATGGTTATGTGTTTGCCACGCCGGAAAACCTTGCCGCGATGTCCGGGGTGATGAAGGACTTCTTCGACCGGACTTATTACGCCGTGCTGGACAGAGTCGCCGGCCGCGCCTATGCCACGCTGATTTGCGCCGGCAGCGACGGCCAGAACGCCGCACGCCAAATCGCGCGCATCTGCACGGGCTGGCGCCTCAGGGCGATCGCGGATCCTCTCATCGTCTGCACCCACGCCCAGACGCCGGAGACGATACTTGCAAGCAAGGCGATCGGCGAGCATGACCTTCGCCGGTGCGAAGAATCCGGCGCCGCGATCGCAGCGGGGCTTGCGCTCGGCATCTTCTGAGTTGCCCCGGTACAATTTTGCGAGGCACGGCAATTCTTCTCGGCTTTCCTGCGAGACTGCCGCGTCGGCCGGACCGCCGCGCGCCGGGCCCGCAACTCAATTTTTATCGGTTACGATATTCGAAGTAAACCACCAAGGGAGATACGCACATGCAGACGCGCAAGAAAATCGCCAGAAATGATGCCTCGATAGTTTTCACCGGCTGCAGCGTGACCGACGCCGCGCAGCGCCAATCGCAGGCGGGCGGGCGGCGCCGGCAGGTGGCGGTGAACGGCCGCCGCGTCAAGACGATCGACGTGCACGCACACTGCCTCGTGCCGGAAGCGCTCGCATTGGCGGGGCAGAAAATTGCGGACCACCAGTTTCCGGATCTCGACGAGGTGGGGCCGAAGCGCATCGGCGAAATGGACAGGCAGGGCATCGACGTGGAGGCGCTCAGCATCAATCCCTTCTGGTACCGGGCGGAGCGCGACCTCGCCGCCGAGATCGTCAGGATCCAGAACGAGAAGCTCGCCGAGATGTGCGCGGCGTACCCGGACCGCTTCGTCGCGTTTGCATCGGTGGCGCTGCAGTATCCGGAACTTGCCGTGGAGCAGCTCACGCACGGGGTCAAGAAGCTTGGATTGCGCGGCGCGGCCGTCGGCGCAAGCGTTGCCGAGCACGAGTTTTCCGATGCGAAGTTTCACCCGTTCTGGGCGAAGGCGGAGGAACTCGGCGTGCTCATTTTCATCCACCCGCAAAGCACGCCGGAGTTGAAGCGGAGGTTCAAAGGCAACGGCTGGCTCGCCAATACCATCGGCAACCCGCTCGACACGACGATCTGCCTCTCGCACCTGATTTTCGAAGGCACGCTGGACCGCTTTCCCGGGCTCAAGATCTGCGCCGCGCACGGCGGCGGCTACCTGCCTTCCTACGCGCCGCGCTCGGATCACCCGTGCCGCGTCGCGCCATGGCACTGCGACAGCAGCATCGCGTTGAAGAAAAAACCGACGGAATATCTGCGGACGCTTTATTTCGACACGCTCGTATTCACGTCCGAGATGCTGCGGCACCTCGCCGCGGAAGTCGGCGCGAGCCAGCTCGTCATCGGCACCGACCATCCGATTCCGTGGCACCAGAACCCGGTGGATCACATCATGGATGCGCCGGGGTTCAGCGACGAAGAACGCATCGCGATGCTCGGCGGGACCGCCGCCCGATTGCTCGGCATCAAGCCATAGACCGCAACTCAAAAAGAGCTCGGGCAGGACAAATATCCGTTTCGGCAGCCGGGGGAGCAGCGCGTGCTGTATAAGGCCAGCATCGAATAAGCTCACGCCATGGGGTGACCTTGCCGAGAACACGGTAAAGATCCACCTCAAAAATATTATTGAAAAGCTTCACCTGGCAAACCAGGTGCAAACGCCCACCTATGCCCTTGAGAATGGGATCGTCACCGACGATAAGCGGGGCGAGTAAGAACGCTTTTCGCGTTTTCGTTTCCAACCGTTTCATTCCTCTTCTTTTCTAGTCGTTTCGCGAGTTATCAGGCGCTTTCGACTAGTCACATAGAGCTATTCAGCCATAGTCCGTTATCGCCGGAAAATAGCTCACTGATTTCTTGCGGCGCCCGCCAGGCGGCGCCTATCATGACCCGAAGACTGGGACGCTATCTCAGGGTTGGGTTCTGGTCCTGGTGGTAAGAATACGCCTACCGGCGGGGCCGCAATGCCCGGCAAGCGGTGGCGCGCCGGATCGTTGATCGGCGTGTGTTGCATCTGATCAAGATGTGGCTGAAATCCGGCTGCAAGGTCAACCGCATTGCCGAGAAGCCGCCTTTTCATCGGCTCAGGCAGGGCTCCCGCACGGCTTCCTGGACCGCCGCACCGGGCTTGACGTCACTCGTAGCCGGGCGCAATGTACGATCTCTCACCCATAAACATCGAAAATGACGCAGGCTGGGGACGCCGGTCCCGAGCTCGTGGCAATGCGGCAGCAAGCGCGAGGCTGGATCGTAGTCACCATCGTTATCGAGGAGCAGCAGCGATGAGTAAGCTTGTTTACAATTCGGGAATCGGTATCGGTCTCGCATTGCTTTCCCCCGCAGTGCTGGCCACGCAGGAGGAGTTACTGGCGACCATTGGTCGAGTGCCCATATACGCGCTCATTCTGATCGTGATCGTCGTCAGCGTCGCGGTATACTTTATGCGATCACGAGACAAACGCGCGGCTCCATTGAGCAGAATATTCGGGGAGCGCGAAGCGATACACTCCGTTGGACCCGATACCCCGGTCAAGGAGTGTGTGCGCACGATGGCCGCCGAGAAAATCGGGGCCCTGATCGTCATGGATGGCGAAAAGCTGATCGGCATTTTCACGGAGCGCGATGCGCTGAACAAAGTGCTGGCCGCCGGCCTTGATCCCGTCGGCACAAAAGTCTCCGCGGTGATGACGAAGGACCCATACTGCATCCCGCCGACGATGACCGTTGGCGAGGCGATGGAGTTGGTCACCAGGCGGAGGTTCCGGCATCTGCCCATTGTGGCAAACGGCAAGGTGCTTGCGGTCGTATCGAGCGGCGATCTGACCCACTGGCTGGTGAAGGACCAGATAGGAGAGGTTCAGGAGCTTGTCGACCTTGCCGCCCGGTCGTGACCGCCGCCGGCATGAACACTGGCGCGGAAACGATGTGGCCGTTAGAAACAAACAAATAGCCCTGCTTTCCGCTTTGGTCGGATTCTGAGCGTTGGCCAAGCGGCAGATTAGGGGCAAGAGCTGATGTCCGAGTTACGGACCGAACGATCGCGTGTTGGAAACTTTACGGTTCGGTTCCGACCATTCGCAAAGGCGCGCTGTTCGGCAGGAAGGCGTCGGCAGAAGCCGGCTGAAGAAGAGCACCTACAGTCAGGACAGAGTTCCATAGCATCCCGGTTAGCAGTATCATGACGCATTGCATCCAGGCCACAACGCTGCAGCGTACGGAGGAAGAAATGCCCGACCTACCAAAGTGGGAAATCAGCCATATCGGCATTTACGTGACCGACATGGACAATATGCGCGAGTTCTACACCGGGCTCCTCGGGTTCAAGGTGATGGACGCGGGAGAGATCGGGACCGGCCGGCGCCTGACGTTTCTGAGCAAGGACCCGAAAGACCATCATCAAATCGTACTCGTCTCGGGGCGTGAGAAGGGAACGCCGTCCACCATCAACCAGATCACGTTCCGCGTCGCCTCGATCAAGGAGGTAAGGGCGATGCATGATCTGCTCGTTGCCAATAAGGTCAACGGGATTGATCCGGTGGACCACGGCAATGCCTGGTCGGTTTACTTCCTGGATCCCGAGGGCAACCGGCTCGAGTTCTTCTGCGATACGCCCTGGTACGTTGCACAGCCACGTCGCACGCGGCTGGACTTTTCACTTTCCGACAAGGCGATTGAGGAGGCGACGTACAAGAGCATCGCGGACGATCCAACGACGCGACCATTCGCCGATTGGCGCGATGAAAAACGCAGGGAGTTCAGCCTTGCGAAATGAGAAAATGGAAGCGTGAATTAGACTTCTTCGGGACGGCCGCAGTCTAAGTATCAATTCGCCACGCACAGGCTGAAGTCAGCCGGATTGACTCCCATGCCCGGCGCGCAAGCCGCGTTTCCGGATTTTGTCAGGGCTCAGCGAACAGGATCGGGAGCGCTGACTCCGCGGTGAACATGCAGCGCGCGCTGTGACCGCAGCCCGGTATGACCATGAGCTTGTGCCGGGCGCCGTAATGCTGTTTTACGTGGTCCATGAACGCCTGGCCGCGCGCGAGGCGATTGGGGCCCTGCGCCATTGCCGGGCAGGATGAATCGAAGTTGAAGGTCTGCAGCGTGTCGAGCTCACCGAGCATGTAAGTGACTGGCCGGGCGGGCAGCTGCTGCCTGAGCTGATCGTCCGTGAGTCTGGCCGCATAACCGCGGCGGTCCTTCAGACCGTAGGGCCAACGATCGTAATTCGCGCAGTTGGCGCGGTCGGCGTACGGCCGGAATTCGGCGCTGCCCGCGACCGGGCGATCGGGATCGGGGTAGGCGTAGCTGGAGGGATTTGCAACGACATAAGCGACGGGAACGCCGAGCGTGTCGTGAACCTGGTTGGCCATTTCGTAGCGCGTGACCAGCTGGCCGCCGGCGGAGTGGCCCGCGACAACGATGGCTTGCAGGTTGGGAAAGACGTCTTTGCGCGCCAGCTTGTGCAGGATTTCGTCGGCGAAATCGAACGAGGTCAGCGCATCATTGCCCATGGCCACGCCGCCGGCGCGCCAGTTGTTACCGGTGCAGGTCCAGTTGGTTTCGTTGGCGGCGAGGCTGTCCCGGCAACCGCGTCCGTTGTTGGCCGCAAAGCGCGGCGCGATGATGATGGTGTTCCCGACCGCGTCAGCCAGCAAGGCGGCCGCGATGGACGTTCTGAAATAATAATCTGCATTCCGCCCCCGGCCATGGATCACGATGAGCGCGCGGGTGACGTTCTCGTTCCGTGCGTCCAGCGCATAGGTGCTGTAAACGAGCGAACGCGCTGGGCCGTCGCCGAGGGCGACCCAGTGGGTGCAGTGGGCCGCCGCAACGATACAGGGCGCGGCAGCCGCTGCGGCGGAGCCGGCGGTAACAAGAAAAAACACCACCAGCGCGCGCAGCAGGGCGCGCAGAGGTGTGTCGTCTTGCCGCGGGCTGCCAGCGTAGTCCCCGGCAGCGCCCGCCTCCGAAATCACACCGCGTATTTTCATGACGGGCTTCAGGCTACTGCATTGGCCTTGATTGTTCAAACAGCGAAGAGTCTAATAAGCAGGTGACTGCCGCCCGGTTACTCGTCATCAAGCCATCGCCGGCGGCTCAACGGAGGAACTCGATATGGCCGCTTCATTCCCTGAAAGTTATCGCGACCTGTTCCAGAAAAAGACCTTCGGCGCGTTCACCACGCTGATGCCAGACGGCAGTCCGCAAACGACGCCGGTCTGGGTTGACTGGCAGGACGGCGAAATCTGGGTGAATTCAGCCGTTGGCCGGCAGAAGGACCGGAACGTCCGGCGCGACCCGCGCGTTGCCATCGCTGTCATCGATCCGGAGAATTCGTATCGCTACGTCGAAGTGCGCGGGCGGGTAAGGGAGATCACGCAGGACGGCGCCGACGCGCATATCGACCGGATGGCCGGGAAATACCTCGGGCAGGACAAATATCCGTACCGGCAGCCGGGGGAACAGCGCGTGCTGTATAAGATCAGCATCGAAAAAGCTCACGCCATGGGGTAGGGGGCGGCGAGTCCTCGCGCGTTCCCACGGAACCGGACGCCGTTTGCTGCGGGCGTATTCCATGCGCGCCGTCAGGGCCCCACCCCGTGAGGCGTGAGAATCTGGCGTATGGCTTTGACGTCCTGCAGCTTGTCGAAGCCCGCGTTCAGTTCGGCGTACCCGATGTGGCCGTCGATCAGTCGGTCGACCGGCAGGCGGCCCTCCTGATACAGCCGTATGAACCTTGGAATGTCGCGCACCGGCACGCACGATCCCATGTAGCTGCCGCGAATGGATTTCTCCTGCCCGACCAGATCGCACTGGTTGAAGCTGAAAGACGCAGTCACCGCGGGAAGGCCGGCGACCACCACGGTTCCGCCGTACTGGACGACCGCGTAGGCCGTGGTCATCGCATCGATGCTGCCCGCCAATTCGAAGGCATAGTCGACGCCACCGCCCGTCAGATCGCGCACCTGCTCGACGCAATTGGCGTCCCGGGCGCATACCACATGCGTCGCGCCGACCTTGCGCGCAACCTCCAGCTTGGCCGGCTCGCGGTCGATTGCAATAATTGTCTCGGCACCGGCCAATCGCGCGCCGAGCACGCCGTTCAGCCCTACCCCGCCCAGACCAACGATTGCAACCGTATCTCCCGCGCGGATGCGCGCAGTATTGACCACGGCGCCCACGCCCGTCATGACGGAGCAGCCGAACAGCGCCGCATCCGCAAGCGGCATGTCCTTATCGATCACGACCACACTTCCGCGATCGACCACCGCGTACTCGGCCATGCAGGACAGTCCAGAATGATGGCCGATCCGCTCCCCGTTCAGAGCGGTGATTCGACTTCCGCCGGCCATCAGATCACCGGCCGCCTTTGCAATGCGCGCCCGCTCGCAGACCTGCGGCCGCCCTTCCAGACAGCGTCGGCAGCGGCCGCAGGACGCTGAGAACTGAAACACCACGTGGTCTCCGGCGCGGACATCGTCGATGGCCGAGCCGACCTCGACGATTTCGCCTGATCCTTCGTGACCCAATGCCATCGGCACCGGGCGCGGACGATCGCCGTTGATCACCGACAAGTCCGAATGACACAGTCCCGCCCCCGCGATGCGAACCAGCAATTCAACCGGCTTGGGCGGCGCGAGATTTACTTCCTCGATGGACAATGGCGCGGACTGCGCATAGGGGCGCGGCGCCCCGATCGACCGAAGGACCGCGGCTTTGCATCGTATTGTCATAAGTACTCCTGGTTTAGTCACGCGCCACATCCTGACGCGTGCTGAAGGTCCCGTCCGTCGGACGCACCGTCCTTCGAAGGAGCGGGAAATGTTACGGCGCGTACATAAGTATCTCTGGCCGCGGCAGTTGCAGTCAAACGGAATTTCCGGCCGCAAGCTATCCCAAATAGCGCGACAGATGCTCGTCGCGATCGGGAATGCGCTTGCATGGCAGCGCCAGCCGCTGCACACTCGGCGTCACTTGGAAGTTCCGCCGCAACCCGTAGTGAAAACCAAGTTAGCACGATTCGTGCAGAGTGGAAATCCGGTTAGCGCGGTTCGTGAACAACATCACATTAGCGTGCAATTGGTCGCCGATACGCCTTGACGGGAACTGGCTTATCGATCAGACTTCTGATAGCGCAATTCAGCAGCCGGTAACGACAGACCGGCGTGCGTCACTGTGACGTGACGAAATCAGGCCACGGCAAGTAGCAAACCTGTGAAGTCCTGCGCATTCATCGCTGGGCTTCGCGTTCGTGGCCCCGGAATCCGTCACATGCAAAATGGCGGTGAAGGCGCTCCAAATCGGGCCGCGACCTTCGTCCTGCCATGCAAAGTCGAAGCGAGGAGGTTGATAAATGAAAACTGCAAAAATCAAGAACTGCCTGTGGGTCGCGATTTCGATCGCGATCGCGCTGGGTTCAGCCAATGCGGCAGCGCAACGTGCGAAGCCCATCGACGTCAGCAAAGCACGCGTCATCGACCACTGGACCAGTGAGCGCAAGGCAAACGCCATCCCGAGAGACCTGGTCATCGACCCGCGCGGTTTGGGCTACATGAGACGGCCGGATGGAACTCTTGTGCCCTACGGCCACGATATCGCGGCACAAGCCACGCCCAGAAATCACACAATTTCGCCATTCGGCAAGCCCACCGGGGGCGGTGGATCTGGCGACACCACAGGTCCGGATATCGATCTGAGCAGCATGAAGCCCGCTCAAAACGAATCAATCGTCGCGCCTTACACGTTTTCTGCAGCGGTTAAAGATCCGAGCACCGTCAAGTCGGTGACATTTAAAATCCAGAAAGACGGTTCAACCTTCGTGAACTCATTTTCCGCCGTCGCGACTGCTCCCACCGATACTACGGATTACGTCATCTGGAACGTGGTCATTACAAGTATCCCGACCGGAACCTGGAAGTGGTGGGTAGTCGCAAAAGATGGTGCTCCCAAGGGAGGTAATACCGCGACCTCCACGCCGCCTGTCACCTTCACTGTC
>Ga0326597_10004537_pt1 | contig 19537 bp, 3 predicted proteins | sample RVTome_12_FD_203789 | JGI IMG/M metagenome (GOLD analysis project Ga0326597, IMG submission 203789) | Soil microbial communities from uranium-contaminated site in the Upper Colorado River Basin, Wyoming, United States - RVT100D185 | ecosystem: Environmental > Terrestrial > Soil > Contaminated >... | reverse complement strand
GCAACAGATTCGCGGCACTATCGGGCTCGGCGAGACGAAGGATCTCGTGGCGAAAGGTGTCCAGTTCGGCAAGCTGACGCTGACCCGGGGCGGTCTGTGGGACACGTCGCAGGTCCAGGGGCTCGGACGGCTGAGCCTGTTATCCACCGATTCGCACAACCCGCCAACCCTGATCGTCCGCCCCTGGCACCAGGCCAGCAACGTCGTCTCCATCCGCGAGTTCACGAACACGGCGTTCAACCAGCATCACGGCATCCAGTCGACGGAGCGATTTGGCCTCGACACGGATCCCGACGGCGACGGGTTCACCAACGAGCTGACGCGCGCCGATGTGACCGCAGTGTCGGTGTGGCAGGCCACGCTGCAGGTGCCGGGCCGCGTCATTCCTCGCGATCCCGTGATCGAGCGTGCCGTGCTCGCGGGCGAGCAGGCGTTCGAGCGCATCGGCTGCGCCACCTGCCATATCCCACGGCTGCCGCTCGACAAGCAGGGCTGGGTGTATACGGAACCGAATCCGTTCAACCCCCCGGGGAATCTCCGAACGGGCGAGACGCGCGACCTAGTGGTCGATCTGTCGAACCCGGCGCTGCCGGCGCCCCGCCTGGCGCCTGATGTGTCGGGTGTGGTCTGGGTCGATGCGTACACCGACTTCAAGCTGCACGACATCTGCGAGCCGGGCACCGCGGAGCCGCTGGACCAGAACCAGTCGCAGTGGTCGTCGAAGTTGATGGACGGCAACTGCCGCTTCCTGACCAAGCGCCTCTGGGGCTTGGCCAACGAGCCGCCCTTCTTTCATCACGGACTCTTCATGACGCTTCGCCAGTCCGTGCTCGCCCATGACGGGGAGGCGAGGGAGTCGCGACGTGCTTTCGAGGCGTTGCCGGCATCGGGGCGCGACGCGCTCATCGAGTTCTTGAAGACCCTGCAGGTGCTCCCGGCCGGGACGACGGATCGGATCGTCGACGAGACGTACCACGCGCGTCCTTGGCCGCCGTCCGCCCGCTCCACCGCCACCCAAACCGCGTCCACGCTGGAGCAGAAGCGATGACGCTGGCTCTCCTGGCGATGATGATCACGGCGCAGGGTGGCGTCGGTCCGCGGGCCTTCGCGACCCCGCCGGTAGAAATCGTCGTCTTCTCCGACTTCCAATGTCCGTTCTGCGCCATGTTTGCGCAGCCGTTCCGCGAGCTGCAGACCAAGGGTGTTGGTGGGATCAATACGACGTTCACGTTCAAGCACTTCCCCCTGGTCATCCATCCGAGGGCGCCCCTGGCGCATCAGGCGGCGTTGGCGGCCGCCGAGCAAGGCAAGTTCTGGGAAATGCATGACCTGCTCTTCGCCAATCAGCAGCGCGCGCAGCGGGACGATCTAACCGGCTTCGCCACGCAACTGGGGCTCGACATGCCCCGTTTTCTCGGCGATCTCGACAGCGAACGCATCAAGCGTGTCATCGAAGCCGACATGGCCGAAGGCGAAAGCCGCCGTGTCACCGGGACGCCCACGTTCTACGTGAACGGCGAGGAGCACGTCGGGACCAAGTCACTGGCGCAGTTGAAGCAGCTCGTCGAAGGCGAGCATCGCCGCGCGCGTGCCGTCGCCGAGATCACGGACGATCTGATCAGCAAGGGGCCCGTCGGCGCTCGGGTCACGATCGAATTCTTCGCCGATCTCCAGAGCCCCGTCAGCCGACCGGCCGCTGACCTTCTGAACGAGGTCATGAAACGGTACCCGTCAGATGTGCGCCTGCAGTTTCGCAACTTCCCGCTCGGGTTTCACCCTCAGGCAGGGCTCGCGCACGAGGCGGCGATGACGGCCGCCCGCGAAGGACGCTTCTGGGAGTTCGCCTCCTACGTGCTGGAACACCAGGACGCCCTGCGCGAACAGGAACTGATCGCGCTCGCCGGCCGGCTGGGCCTCGACTCCGCTTCGTTCGCGCAAGCGCTCCGAGACCATCGATACGCGCCGCGAGTGGAGGCCGACGTGCGGGCGGGTGTCCGCAAAGGCATTCGGGGCAGTCCGGTGATCTTCGTGAACGGCCGGCGCATCGATGGAGTGCCCAGCCTAGGGACCCTCACCGAGTACGTCGAGGCCGCGCTCGCGAGCCACTCGACTGATGCCGCTTCGCTGAACGGACACCGACCGTGAGATTCAGAGCTTCTAGCCTTCTGCGAACTGGCGCGACAGCGTTCCTGCTGACGTGCCTGTCGCAGAGCGCCTTCGCGCAGCAACTCGACGAGAACTGCACGGTCAGCGTCCTCAACCGCAACGTGCGCGCGAACGCGGACGGGTCCTGGGTCCTGCCGAACGTGCCCGCGAACTTCGGCTACGTTCGAGCGCGCGCCACCTGCATCATCAACGGTCAGACGGTGTCGGGCGAGTCCGAGCCGTTCCTGCTGTCGCCGAACGGCGTCGTGAACATCCCCAGGATCATCTTTGGCTCGACGACGCCTATTCCTACTTCCGTCGTCATTGCGGCTCCGACGCAGATACTCGACTTGGTCGGTGCTACCGCACAACTAACGGTCACCGCTACGTATGTCGGCGGCACGACCACGGACGTGACGGCCGCCGCAACCGGCACTCAGTACACGGACAGCAACTCGGCGATCGCGACGATCAGCGGGAACGGGCTCGTTCAAGCCGTCCGAGCGGGCACCGTGCTGATCCAGGCGACCCACGAAGGGCGATCCGGGATGATCTCCATCCAGGTGTCGCCGGGAGGCGTCGACTCCGACGGCGACGGCATTCCGGACGATGCGGAAGTGGGTCTGGGTCTCGACCCGCACAATGCTGTGGATGCGCAGGAAGACTTCGATCGCGACGGCCTCACCAACATCCAGGAATACCAGTCCGGCACCGATATCCGGAAGGCCGACACGGACAGCGACGGGCTGACCGACGGACAGGAAGTCGTGCGCGGTACGAGTCCGCTTCTGCGAGACACGGACGGCGACGGTCTCGGCGATGGCCTTGAGGTTCAGACCGGAAGCAATCCGCTCGACGCGTCGAGCTACAACCTCCAGGCCGCGCTCAGCTCGATAACCGTCACGCCGAGTCCGTTCGTCCTGACGTTTAACACCATTCTCGGCGATGTCACCCGCCAGCTGCGCGTCACCGGCGCATTGATCGACGGCACGACGATCAACCTGACGTCGAAACAGCGCGGGACGAACTACTCGTCCAGCAATCTGAACGTCTGCAACTTCGGTGCAACGGACGGCCTCGTCTTCGCGGGCGAACAGGGGAATTGCTCGATCACAGTCACCTTGGCCGGCTTCATGGCGGTCGCGCTGGGTGAGGTGCATCGCTTTGCGCCCACGCCGTTGTCATCCCTCGACCTCGGCGGCTCCGGCGACAGCGTGGATGTGAGCGGCGGCTTCGCCTATGTCGCCGTGAGTGGGGTGGGGCTCAAGGTCGTCGATGTCACGAACCGGAACGCGCCGTTCATCGTGGCGACGCTCAACCTGCCCGGAACCGCCAACGACGTGAAGCTTGCCGGCCCCTTCGCCTACGTCGCGGCGGGAGGCGCGGGTCTGCACATCGTGGACGTCAGCAATCCGCTGTCGCCGCAATTGCTTGGGACATTCGACACGTCTGGTGACGCGCAGGACGTCCGGGTGTACGGGAATCTTGCCTTCGTGGCCGACGGTCCGTCCGGTCTGCAGATTGTGGACGTCGCCACGCCAGCGGCGCCGCGGCCCGTCGGGTCGTTAGGCAACATCGGAACCGCGCGGGGCGTTGACGTCGCCGACGGCCTGGCCGTGGTTGCCAACGGCACGGGACTCCGCCTCCTCGACGTCAGCACACCGTCGCACCCGACATCGATCACGTCCCTGAACCTGCCTGGCGACGCACAGGATGTGGTGGTGAGAGGCACGATCGCCTACGTTGCCGACTACACGGGCAGCCTACAGGTCGTCAACATTGGCACCCCGACGGCCCCGGTCGTTGTGGGCACAACGCCCACGCTGACGGGCGGAATCATCAGCGACGTCGCCGTGTCGGGCAACTTCGCGTTCGGCGCCGACGTCTTCTTCGTGAACGGCGTGCCGATCGTAGACGTCACGACGCCGAGCAATCCCATCCCGCGCGCCATCCTCACCTTCCCCGGGGATAGCACGGGGCTGGGCGTTGCCGCGGACGGCAGCTACATCTACCTGGTCGGGAGCGACGGGCGTCTGTACATTGGCCAATACCGCCTGCTCGAGGATCTCGAGGGCATTCCGCCCACCGTCACCATCGTGTCGCCGGCCCCGGGCGCGACGTTCATCGAGGGCGAGACGATTCCGGTCATCGTCAATGCGACCGACGACGTGACCGTCGTGGCGACGACGGTGACCGTGGATGGCGTTCAAGGCGCGACCGATACGGCCGCCCCGTATCAGTTCACGACGCCGGCGCTGGTCGGCGCGAACGTCGTGACGCTGGGTGCCCTGGCCATCGACCTTGGGGGCAACGTCGGCGTCGCGGCGGATCTGCAGGTCAACGTCATTCCCGATCCGCTGACGACAGTCGTCGGGCGCGTCATCGACTCGAATGGGGTTCCGGTGGCTGGCGCAGCGGTCGCGTGTCTCGCGGAATCGACCGTGTCCGCCGCCGACGGTTCGTTCAGCCTGCCCGGGGTGCGGACGATCCAGCCGCTTATCTTCTGCACCGCGGACTTCCTCACTCCACAAGGCGTTCCGCTGCACGGCATTTCCGCTCGCGTCGCACCCGTTCGCGCGGGGACGACCGAGGTCGGCGACCTTCGCCTGCTCGCAGTGCCGGTCATCACGTCGATCAGACCGCGCGTGATCGATTCGTTCAGCGCGCCCAACACGCTACGCATCACCGGCGCGAATCTCACGGGAACGACCTTCGCGTTCGTTTCCGACGGAACGCCTATCGTCACGACCGGGACACCGCAGATCGATGCGGCCGGCACGTCGGCAACGCTGCCAATCTCCGTCGTCTTCGGATCGCAGGGGACGCTCGTGCTGGCGGCGACAAACGCCATCGGCAGCTCGGAGACGTTCTCGACCGCCGGCAACACACTGGTCGTGGTCAATCTACCGCCGACCGGCGATGTCGACGCCGACGGCCTGACCAACGAATACGAGCTCCTGATCGGCGCCGATCCGGCGCTAGCCGACACCGATCTCGACGGTCTGCCCGACGGCTGGGAGATCCGGTACGGACTGAATCCGCTGGTGAACGACGCCACGCTTGATGCCGACAGCGACGGGTCCACAAACGCACAGGAATTGTCGGCCGGCACCGACCCGAGGAACTCGCACACGGTTCCGCCGATAGTCGTTCAGACATTCCCGGCCGACGGCGCCACCGACTATCCGACCAATGGCGTCTTCATTGCGCGGTTCGCCGAGCCGCTCCAAGCCGGCCTCGCGCTGAGCGTGGCGCGGACGGCGATCGACGACGCCGCGCCGCCGCCGTTGCTCAGTCCGGTCGATCTATCGAGCGCCGCGCAGACGCTGCAGACCTACATGCGCGGTCATGGCGAAGGCGATACGGTCGTGCCCGGGACAGTCCGGCTGTTCCGGCAAGACACCGAGATTCCCGGATCGGTCAGTCTGTCGAACGACCGTCTGTCAGTGACGTTCACGCCGTCGCAGGTCCTCGCGACCGAAACGACCTACACCACGACGGTTCAGGGGCTGCGCGACGCGGCGGGCGTCCTCATGACGCAGGCGTTCCACAGCTCGTTCACGACCGGGGTGACGTCGGACAACACGCCGCCGCATATCGTGGTGACCAACCCGACGGGCGGCGCGAGCGGCGTTCCCGTGAACGCCGTGGTGACGTTGCAGTTCAGCAAGCGCATCGATCCGGCGACGCTGACCCCGCAGAACGTCCCGGTCTACGACGGTACGACCGGCCAGCCGGTGGCCGGCATGCTGCAGGTCGAGCCGAATGGACTGTTCGCGTCGTTCGTGCCGGCGGCCCCGTGGAGCGTGGGCCGAACGTTCAGCGTGTATCCCTCGCAGGACATTAAGGATACCGGCGGTAACCGTCTGAGTTACTACGCGTTCTCATTCAGCACCGGGTTCGGCGCCGACACGGACGGCCCGAGTGTCACGGGCACGAGTCCGCCTGACGGCACGCCCAACGTGCCGCTGAACGTTCCGGTTCAGGTGCAGTTCAGCGAACCGCTGGATGCGATCACGGCGTCGGTCGGCGTGCAGCTGTTCGACAACGGGATTGAAGTGGCCGGGTCGATCGCCTTGTCAGACGGTAATCGGCGAATCACGTTCACGCCGGCGGCACCGCTGTCGCCGAACACCACGTTCACGATCGCGCCAAGCGCAGAAGTGACGGACATTGCCGGCAATCTGGTGACCGCAACACCGACCGCGGCGTTCACCACCGGCACAGAGAGCGACTTCCAGGGTCCGTCTGTCACCTGGCACTCGCCGAGTGGCGCAGCGGACGTTCCCACCAACGCGGTGATGACGTTCAGCTTCAGCGAGCGCGTGAATCCGTTGTCGGTCAACAGCCAGTCGTTGTGGGTCTATCCGCAGGCGACGGCGGTCCCGATCGCCGGATCGATCGTCGTGTCGGCCGACGGCCGGAGCGTCACGCTGAGGCCGGCATCGCCCCTTGCGCCGTCCACCAGTTACACCATGTACGCGTACGGGATCACCGATCTGGTGGGCTACGCGACGTACAACAGTGCCGACTTCACCACCGGACCCGGACCGCAGACGAGCGGCCCGACCGTCGCGGCGCTCAGTCCACCGGATGGCAGCGCGGATGTGCCGCTCAACGCACGCGTGATCGCGCGGATGAGTACGCCCATCTCTCCGCTGAGCGTCGGGCCGAGCGCGATCACCGTGGCCAACGGCGTGCCGGTCGAAGGCGCCGTGACGATGAGCGGCGATCGCACCGTGGTCTTCACGCCGGCCGCACAACTGGCGGCGGCGACGGCCTATTCGGTGACTGTCGATGGCCTGGCGGACCTGGCCGGCAACGTGGGCCCGCCGTCCATCAGCACATTCACAACGGGCGCGACCGCGCTCACCACGAACCCGTCCGTGACGTCGGTGACACCGGGCTACGGTGCGACTGACGTGCCGGTGGACACGGCGATTCAGGTCACGTTCTCGGCGCCCGTTGATCCGACCTCGGTCGGCGTCGGCACGATAACGCTCTGGACGTCCGCGAACCTCGCGGCGACCTATCAAGTGAACGGCAGCGTGGTAACCATCACCCCGACCGGTCCACTGCCGGGCAACGCGGACATCAACCTGCAGGTCTACGGCGTGCAGGATCTGGCGGGCAACTCCAACGACTACTACTACGAGTGGTTCCGCACGGAGGCGACGATCGACACGACGCCGCCGACGGTGCTCGGCATCACGCCGTCCAACGGCGCGACGGGTGTCGGCCTGAATGCGCTGGCCGTCATCACCTTCTCCGAGTCGCTGAATTCTTCCACGGTGAACAACGACACGCTGGCGCTGTTTGCCAATGGCGGGCGGATCGGCTACGTATCCGGCATCTCGCAGGACAACCGAACGGTGTCTCTGTCCGGTGGGATGCTACCTGCCAACAGCGAGGTCACCGTCGTCGCGACTACTGGTGTTCAGGATGTGTCGGGCAACGCGCTGGCGGATTTCACCAGCGCGTTCACGACGGCCAGTGGCTTCGACGTGAGCCACCCCTCCGTCGTCAGTCAGCGGCCGGGCAACGGCGCGTACGGGGTCGGGCTCAACATTCCGCTGGTGTTCTTCCTGAACGAGCGGATCGATCCGGCCAGTATCGCCGGAGCCCTTCACGTGTCGCAGAACGGCGAGCTGGTGGCCGGCAACTTGCAAATGACCGGTAACGGACAGGTGCTCACCTTCAGGCCGGCGAGTCCGTGGACGCCCAGCGCTCTGGTTCAGGTGTTCCTCGACGGCTCCGCACGTGATCTGAACGGTAACAGCCTCAACGGGTACCAGAGCTCGTTCCGAACGGCGGAAGATCCGCTCACCGCTGTCCCGACCGTCACGAGCACCAGCCCAACGTATGGGTCGAACGGGAATCCGCTGAACGTGATCGTCTCGCTCGGCTTCAACGTGGCGCTGGATGCGGCGTCGGTGAACGGAACGACCGTGGTGCTGTCGGGCCCGAACGGTGTGGAGAACGCCGCGCTCAGCCTGGACGCGACCGGCCGTGTGATTCGCATCACGCCGCCCGCGGCGCTCGTGGCGAATTCGTTCTACACCTTCCAGACGTTGCCCGGTCTCCGGAGCGTCGACGGCGTGACACAGCCGAACTCGGGCTGGTGGTACTTCTACACAGGCTCGACGAGCGACACCGTCGCGCCGACCGTGCTTTCGGTGACACCGCCACACGGCGCGGTCAACGTTGGTGACAACGCCGGAATCATCGTGCGGTTCAGCGAGCCGATCGATCCGCTGACGGTCAACGCCACGACGCTGGCGGTCGCTTCCCCGCTCGGGGCGATCGACTACTCGGTCGGATTTGGAAACGGGACCCGTGACGTCTACTTGACGCCGTATGCGCCCTTGCCGGACGGCCAGGTCGTGACCGTCACCCTGCTGGGCGTGACCGATCTAGGTGGAAACGCCGCCGCACCGAGTGCAACGCAGTTTGCGGTCACGGACGGACCGGACCTGGTGCCGCCCATGGCGATTGCGACCAACCCGGCGAACGGCCTGGTCAACGTGCCGACCAACGTGGTGATCGCGGTCCGGACGAACGAGCCGATTGATCCGAGCACGGTAACGAGCTCGACGTTCCCTGTGTATGACAACTTCGTCGGACAGCAGGTGCCAGGGACCTACTCCGTCAGCAGCGACAGTCGGACGATCAGCTTCGCACCGTCGGCGCCGCTCGGCGTGGGCCGGAGCCACAGCGTGTACTTCTCCGGGTACGGCATGACCGACCTATCGGGAAATCTGATCGGGCCAGCCGGCGGGTTGTCGAACTTCAGCTTCTCCACGGGTTACGCGGCGGCCGGCGCAGGTCCGCAGATTGTCGGTGTGAGCCCGGCGGATCAACTGGTTGGTGTACCCCGCAACACCCAAGTGGTGATCGACTTCGACCGGTCGATCGACGTGCTGTCCGCCAGCCTGATCTCGTTGTCCGCCGGTGGTCAGACGGTGCCGACCATCATGGCCTTTGGCAACGGCGACGCTCGCGTGGTGCTGACGCCGGTTTCGCCGCTGGCGCCAGGGACGCTTTACACGCTGACGATCGGCGCGGTCACCGACTTGAGCGGTCTGCCGGCGACAGCGGTTACGCAGCATTTCACGACCGCGACCGGCGTGGACCTCATCCCGCCGGTCGTCACCGTGACGAGCCCGGTGAACGGCGCCGTGGACGTGCCGACCAACGCGTTGATTCAGGTGGGCTTCAGCGAGCGGATGGATCAAACAACGGTCCATGGCAGCACCTTCGTGGTGTATCCGCAGGCGACAGGCATTCCGATCAACGGGTCGTACCTCGTGGCGTCGGACGGCCGCAGCGCGACGATGATTCCGGCGGGGCCGCTGGCGCCGTTCACGGCCTACACCGCGTATGCGTCCGGCATCACCGATCTGACAGGCCAGGGCGTGTACTACTCGTGGACCTTCACGACCGGTGCCGGTCCTCGAACGAGCGGACCAATGGTTGTGGCGTTTAGCCCGCCCGATGGAAGCGCCGACGTGCCGCTGAACGCTCAGATCGCGGCCTATGTGGACGCGGCGCTGAACCCGTTGACGATCGGGCCCGGCTCGCTGAGCGTGCACTCGGCCGGCACGCCTGTAGGTGGCACGGTGTCGCTGAGCAACGATCGACGGGCCCTGATGTTCGCGCCGTCCGCTCCATTGACGGCGACGGCCACATACACGGTTGACGTCGCGAATGCGGCCGACCTGGCTGGTAACGCCGTGATGCCCGCGACGAGCACGTTCAGTACCGGGACGACCACCGCGACAGCGAATCAGTTGTCGGTGATCGCCGTTGTTCCGCCACAGGGCACCCTCGACGTACCGGTGACGACACCCATCCAGGTGACGTTCAGCGCCGCCATCAATCCCGCGTCGGTCGGCTTGAACACGATGACGCTCTGGACGTCCGCGAACCTCGCGGCGACCTATCAAGTGAGCGGCAACGTGGCAACCATCACCCCGACTGGTCCACTGCCGGGCAACACCCAGATCAACCTTCAGGTCTACGGCGTGCAGGATCTGGCGGGCAACGCCAACAACTACTACTACGAATGGTTCTGGACGGCGGCGGTGTTCGATACCACCGCGCCGACGGTCATCGGCGTGACGCCTGTGGACGGGACGACCGATGTCGGCCTGAATGCGCCGATTGCCGTCACCTTCTCCGAGTCGCTCAATCCCGGAACCGTGAACAACAACACCGTCGGGCTGATTGCGAATGGGACGCGGTTCGGATACTTCGCCGGCATCTCTTCCGACAACCGGACGGTGTTCCTGTCCGGTGGCGCGCTCCCGGCGCGAAGCGTCGTCACCATCGTGCTGACCAGCGACATCCAGGACGTCTCGGGCAACGCGCTGGCCGACTTCAGCAGTGCGTTTACGACAAACTCCGCGTTCGACACATCGCGGCCGTCGGTTGTCGGGCAGCGGCCCGGCAACGGCGCCAGTGGCGTCGCCGCGATGACGCCCATCGTGTTGTTCCTGAACGAGCCGCTCGACCCATCGACCCTGTCGGCACTCAAGGTGTCGCAGAACGGCCAACTCGTGCCGGGGACGGTGCAGTCGAGCGCCAATGCCCAGACGCTGCTCTTCCAGCCTGACAATCCGTGGTCGCCCAGCGCGCTGATTCAGATCTTCCTCGACGGCTCGGCGCAGGACGTGAACGGCAACGCGGTGAATCCGTATCAGGGATCGTTCCGCACGGCAACCGATCCGCTGACGACGCCGCCGACGCCGACTGGAACGACACCGACCTACGGTCAGGACAACGTGCCGCTGAATGCGGTAATCACGTTGGGGTTCAATGTGCCGCTCGACCCAGCATCGGTGAACGGGACGACGGTGCAGCTGTCGGGTCCCTGGGGCAGCGGTCTCCAGAGCGCGGCGCTCAGTCTGGACGCGACGGGCCAGGTGATTCGGATCATCCCGCCCGCGCCTCTCGAGCCGAACGTCTATTACTACGCCTGGACGAATCCCGGGATTCGGAGCGCCACGGGAGTGGCCCAGCAGACCATGGCCTGGTGGTATTTCTATACGGGCTCCACGAGCGACACCGTGGCCCCCACCGTCCGGTCGGTGACGCCGCCGCATGGCGCCGTGAACGTCGGAGACAACGCGCGCATCATCGTCCGCTTCAGCGAGCCGATCAATCCGCAGACGGTGAATGCGTTCACGGTCGCGGTCAACGGACCCCTCGCGGGCGTTTTCAGCTCGATCGGATTCGGAAATGGCAACCATGACGTGTATGTGACCCCGCTTGCGCCGCTGCCCGACGGCCAGGTGGTCACCGTGACCGTATCGGATGTCGCCGATCAGAGCGGAAATGCGGTGACGCCGTCGTCGACGCAATTCGTTGTCGGGAACGGGCCCGACGTCGTCGGGCCTGCGGTCGTCGCGACGAATCCGGCCAGCGGCCTGGGGAACACTCCGCCAAACGTCGTCATCGCGTTGCGAGTGAACGAGCCGATCGATCCGGGCTCGGTGACGAGCTCGACCTTCCCGGTGTATGACAACTTTGTCGGACAGCAGGTGCCAGGGACCTACACCGTGAGCAGCGACAGTCAGACGATCCGTTTCGCGCCCGATGCGCCGCTCGCCGTCAATCGTGGCCATAGCGTCTACTTCCACTCGTACGGCATGGCCGACCTGGCGGGGAACCAGCTCGGGAGTGCCGGGGGGCTGGGCAACTACGGTTTCACGACCGGTTCCGCGCTGAACGTCACGGGGCCGCAGGTTGTGGGGGTGAGTCCGCCCGATCAGCTGACGAACGTTCCGCGCAACACGCAAGTCGTGATTGATTTCGACCGGGCGATCGATACGCTCACGGCCGACCAGGTCACGCTTGCCGCCGGCGGGCAGACCGTAGCGCTGATTGTCGGCTTTGGCAATGGTGACGCTCGGATCGTGCTCACACCGATCGTGCCGCTGTTGCCGTCCACGACCTACACGCTGACGATTGGCGCAGTCCGCGACGTGAGCGGGCTGCCACTCGCGACACCGCAGGTTCTGCACTTCACGACGGCCAGCGGCGTCGATCTCATCGCGCCGGTCGTCACCGTGACGAACCCGCCGAACGGCGCCGTGAACGTGCCGACCAACGCGTTGATTCAGGTGGGCTTCAGCGAGCGGATGGATCCGCGGACGGTGAACGCCGGCACGTTCGTCGTGTATCCGCAATCGACGGGCATCCCCATCAACGCGTCGTACCTGGTGGCGGCCGACGGACGGAGTGCGACGCTGGTCCCGGCTGCGCCGTTATTGCCCTTGACGGGCTACTACGCGTACGCCTCCGGCATCACGGACCTGGTGGGCCAACGCGAGGACTACGCGTGGAGCTTCACGACCGGCGCCGGACCACAGACGTCGGCGCCCGTCGTGCTGACGGTCAGTCCACCGGCCGGCACCTCGGGCGTAGCCGTAAACGCGAAGGTTTCGATCCTCGTGAGCGTGCCCATCAGTCCGGTCACGCTCCCGACCGACGCGATCGCGCTGCTGGCAAGTGGCATCCCGGTCGCCGGATCCCTCTTGCTCAGCGGCGACCGGCAAACGGTGACCTTCACGCCGTCGGTCGATCTGGCGCCGAGTACGACGTACACGGTGACGGCCGGGAACTTCACGGACATGGCGGGCAACGTCGTGATTCCGTTCGGCAGCACGTTTACCACAGGGATCGGCGCGGCCGACAGCGGACCGCTTGTCGTGAACGCGATCACTCCGGCCCATGGAGCCCAGGATGTCGCGGTGAACACGACGATCGTCGCGACGTTCAACAAGGCGATCAATCCGTTGTCGGTCACCTCGAGCTCCTTCCAGGTCTATTACCCAGGCGTGAGCTCCGTCGCCGGCTCGTACACGATCAACGGCGCGAGCGTCAGCTTCGCGCCGAGCAGTCCGCTGCCCGGCGACACGACGGTCAATGTGCAGATCAATGGCGTGCAGGATCTGTCGGGCATCGGCAACGACTACGTCAACATCTCGTTCCGGACGGCGGCAGTTGCGGACACAGACCCGCCGACGGTGGTGAACGTGACGCCGAACGACGGGTCGGTCGACGTCGGACTGAATTCGACGGTGGTGGTGATGTTCTCGGAATCGGTGAACCCGGCGACGATCAACAACGACACCTTCGCGTTGTTTGCCAACGGCTCGCGATTCGGCTACATCTCGTCCATGTCGGCGGACAGCCGGACGGTGACGCTCTATGGCGGCACACTGCCGGCCTCGAGCGTCGTCACGGTCGTGGTGACCGGTGACGTACAGGATCTAGCCAGCAATGCGCTGGCGGACTTCACCGCGTCGTTCACGACCACCGCCGGCATCGACGCGAGTCGTCCGTCGGTTGTTGGGCAGCGTCCAGGCAACGGCGCGAATGACGTGACGCCAGGCACGCCCATCGTGCTCTTCCTGAACGAGCGCATGAATGCGGCGACCGTCCCCGGTGCCGTGCAGGTGACCGAGAACGGCGCGCTGGTGGCCGGCACGGTGCAAATGGCCGGGGGTGACCAGGTCGTGCACTTCACGCCGGCGACGCCGTGGACGTTCAATGCGTTGATCCAGGCATTCCTCGACTCGGGAGCGACCGACCTCAACGGCAACAGCGTGAACGCGTACCAGGCGTCGTTCCGGACGGCTGCCGATCCCGCGAGCACATCGCCGGCCGTCACGGCGACGAGTCCGGTCAACGGCTCGGGAGACGCGCCCCTGAACCCGGTGATCACGCTCGGATTCAGCGTCCCGCTGGATCCATCCACGGTTGATGCGGCCTCAGTGATTCTCTCGGGCCCGGCCGGCGTCGTGAACGCGGCGGTCGGCCTCGACGCCACGAGTCGCGTGGTCCGAATTGTGCCGGCAGCGGAACTGGCGCCGGGTTCCTTCTACTCCTATCAGACGACGGCGGCCATCCGTGGCGCGAACGGCCTGGCGCAGCAGAATCCAGGCTCGTGGTATTTCTACACCGGTACCGCGGCCGATGCGGTTGCGCCGTCCGTCCGTTCGGTCACGCCGCCGCACGGGGCGATCAACATCGGCGACAACGCGGCGATCATGGTGCGATTCAGCGAGCCGATCAACCCGATGACGGTCAACGGCGCGACGATTGCGATCAGCGGGCCGGTCGGCGCCATCGAGACGTCGATCGGCTTTTCGAACCAGAATCGCAATGTCTCTCTCACCCCGTACGCGCCGCTGCCAGATGGTCAGGTGGTCACGGTGACGATCGCGGGCGTGACCGATCTGAGCGGCAACGGCGCCGAGCCGACCGTGACACAGTTTGTCGTGGGCGCGGGACCCGACCTCACGCCACCGGTGGTCACCGCGACCAACCCCGTGAACGGGCTTGGGAACGTGCCGACCAACGTCGTCATTGCGCTCAGAACGAACGAGCCGATCGATCCAGCGTCGGTGACGAGTGACACGCTGCTGGTCTACGACAACTCCCTTGGGCAGGTTGCCGGAAATGTTGTGGTATCGGGCGACGGCCGGACGATCAACTTCGTGCCGGTGGCGCTTCTCGCCGTTAACCGCACTCACAGCGTGTACTTCTCGTGGTACGGCATGACCGACCTCGCGGGCAATCTCCTCGGGCCCGGCGGCGGGTTGTCCAACTTCAGCTTCACGACCGGGGCGACCGCCGATGTCGGCGGGCCGCAGGTGCTGGCTTTCAGCCCGTCGGATCTACTGACCTCGGTTCCGCGCAACGTGCAGGTGATGGTCGATTTCGATCGCGCGATCGACGCGTTGTCTGTGGACCAGATCACACTGAGCTGGGGCGGTCAGCCCGTGGCACTGTCCACGAGCCTCACCAGCGGCGACGCGCGGGCGATCCTGACGCCACTCGTGCCGCTGCAGGCGGGGACGATCTACACGATCACAATCGGAGCGGTCACGGATCTGAGCGGCCTGCCCCTCGAGACGCCGGTCACGAGTCAGTTCACGACGGGCAGCAGCGTCGACCTGATTGCGCCGTTCGTGACGTCGGTGACGCCGGCAAACGAAACGCAGAATGTGGCGCTGAACGCCACGGTGCAGCTCACATTCAGCGAGCGGATCAACCGGCTCAGCGTCAATCCGGTCACGCTCTGGCTCATCGACGGGACCACGGGCCAGCGTGTCCCCGGAGACATCATCGTCTCCGGTGACGGCCTGAACGCGGCCTTCATCCCGATCGCGCCGCTGACGGCAGCGACGACGTACTATGTCCAGACGTCGGGCTTCGCGGACCTGGCCGGTCAGCAGGGCAGCATGTTCACCAGTTTCCGGACCACGCCGTGAAGCCCGCGGTGATCGCTTCGCTCGGCTGCCTGCTGCTCTCCTGGTCGCTGGCGGCCCAGTCGCCCCGGTCACGAGTCGGGCAGGAGTTCGCCGTCGCCCGGCACCTCCAAGACGACGAAGAATTCAAGGTGTCGCTGGCGCAGCTCGTCGACCACGGACGCAAGTTGTTCGAGGCGAACTGGACAGAGCAGGATGGCGGCGGGCGGCCGCTCAGCAAAGGAACCGGCGAGACCATTACCGATTCGTCACGCCCGTTGACTGGTTTCCGCGCGTACAACCGGATTTCCGGCCCGGATGCGAACTCGTGCCAAGGGTGCCATAGCGCGCCCTACGGCATCAGCGGTGGCGCCGGCGACCTGGTGACGAACGCGTTCGCACTTGCCGACCGGTTCGATTTTGTGACCTTCGATCGAAGTGAGTCGACGGTCACCGGCGGCACGCTCGATGAGCGGAAACAGCCGGTGTCTTTTCAGACGGTGGGCAACGCTCGCGCGACGCCTGGGCTGTTCGGCGCCGGATACATCGAGATGCTCGCGCGACAAATCACCGCCGATCTTCAGGGCGTTCGGGACTCGATCCAACCAGGCCAGTCAAAGGCGCTCGTATCGAAGGGCATTTCCTTCGGCGCCCTGGCGCGGCGTGCGGACGGCCGCTGGGATGTCAGCCGCGTCGAAGGGTTGCCCGAGCCGAGCGTGCTCGTCGCGACCGACCGCGGTAAGCCGAGTCTGCTCATTCGCCCGTGGCAGCAGGCGGCGAGTGCCGTATCGCTGCGGGAGTTCACGAATTCGTCGTACAACCGGCATCACGGTATTCAAACCGCCGAGCGGTTCGGCAGGCGTGCCGACGCGGACGGTGACGGCATCGTCAACGAGATGACACGCGCTGATGTCACGGCCGTGACGGCGTTTTTGGCGACGCTCGCTATTCCCGGCCGAGTCATTCCGAGCGATCCGGGAATCGAACGCGCCGTGTCGACGGGGGAGGACGTGTTCGAGAAGATCGGCTGCTCCTCTTGTCACACGCGATCGCTGCTGCTGGACCGGCGCGGCTGGATCTACTCGGAGCCGAATCCCTACAATCCGCCGTTCAACCTACGCCCCGGCGAAGCTCGCGTGCTGTCGATCGATTTGACCAGTGCAGTTCTGCCAGCCCCTAGACTGCTGCCATCCGACGCAGAGCCCTCGGTGATTCACGTCCCGGCCTACACAGATTTCAAGTTGCACGACATCACAGACCCGAATGACGACGCGGCGAGAGAGCCACTCGACATGAATGAGCCGGCGGGGTCGCCGAAATTCGTCGCGGGAAACCGCAAGTTCCTGACGCGTCGCCTGTGGGGGGTGGCGAGTCAGCCCACGCATTTTCATCACGGACTGCTCACAACCATGCGGCAGGCTGTACTTGCTCACGCTGGAGAGGCGCTGGTCCAGCGGACGGCCTTCGAGGGACTCGGCAAGTACGAGCAGGACGCCTTGATCGAGTTCCTCAAGTCGCTACAAGTCCTTCCACCTGGAACGAAGACCCTTGTCGTCGACGAGCACGGTCAGCCAAAAGCCTGGCCACCCGTCAGACGGTCCGGCCTTTCAGGTAATTGACCGACCACGGCTCCTCCGCGGGACTGATGGTCCCACTCAAGCCCACCAGACCTCTTGACAGCGATCAATAACCGTGTCCTCGCATACGGGCAGTTGCAGCAACCGGAGAGCGCAATCGCGGACTTCACTCGCGTCATTTCCCGTCAATCAAACGCTCGAAATGGGGGGAAGGCTTATACTCAGACGTACGGGCTTTTCGTGGAGTGGCATGTCATCAGAATGCACCGTCTCGCATCATTATGCATCGAGCCTAATGTCTTGCTCGGGAGTCCCCAGGTGGAGCTCCGTCGAAAGCGATCGCGGCGGCGCGCCGCCGAGCCATCCCAGGCCGTCCTACGGAGCCGGAGACTGCGAGTCCGCGCTCGTATCCACGAAATGAGAAGCCCCCTCTCCACCTCAGAATCTGACCTCGGACGCTGAGCGAGCCTTCCTCCCTCTGCAGTTCGTTCCACTTGTGGTGAGCTTGGCACTTGCGATATGAAGTCCGCGCTTCCGACATGGGGGGTGGGAGTTGGAGTCAAGATACCGCATCGTTGGGGTCTCCCATGCACAGCGCCCGGAACCACGAACGGCGCTTCTGATCTTCGCCGCGTTCGCCGCGGGGGCCCTAGGACTCGGCCCATCGGTACGGGCCCAGGAGCCCGGACCGAATCGCTCGGTCTTGACCGGATTCGTCGATCCGCTCGACCCGGACGCGGAAGTCAAGACCGACGTGTTTCTTCAGCGACAGAACGAGGGCGTCATCTCATCCTCGACCGTCAATGCCGACCACCTGATCGCGGCCGCGAACGATTACCGCACCATCGACATCGGGGAGGACTTCGGCCTCGGCGAGTCCAACGAGAGCTTCCTGTCGGGGCTCGTCGGCGCGATTCGACGCACGCTCGGCCGGTTGCTGGGCTTTTCCGAAGAGGCGAAACCTGCCGCGACCCCGGAGGCCTGGATGGGCGTCTATCGCTCCTGCGATCGCGGAAGAAGCTGGATCGGCGGGCTCGTCCCCGGCTCACCTTTGGACCAATCACCCGCGTCGCTCGCCTCACCGCTGCGGGGTTTGACCGCGGCGAGCGATCCGGTCCTGCACGGCGCCCCCGACGGACACGCGTTTCTCGGCGGGCTTGCCTTCATCCGAGACGGAATCAGCCGCATCTTCGTGGCGCGATACCGCGACCGGTTCGACCGCGAGGGCGGAGTTTGTTTCACCTACGAGCTCACGCGTGTCGTGGAGAGCGGTGCGGACGACCCGGACGTGAAGTTCGTCGACAAGCCGGCGATCGTGGCGGACGTCGCGCGGGGGGGGAGCGAGAGGGGTAACGTCTACATTGCCTGGGCCTCGTTCAGCGAGGCAGAGAGCAAGAGCGTGATCCGCTTCTCGCGCTCGACGGATCTGGGGGAGAGCTGGAGCGCTCCCATCACCATCAGCACGACAAACGTCCTCAACCAGGGAGCGGCGCTTGCCGTGGATCCGAGAAACGGCACCCTTTATGCACTCTGGCGCGACTTCCGGACCAACCGGATGCTGTACGTGAAGTCCGTCGATTTCGGTCAGCGTTTCACGGCGCCGAGAGCGATCCACCGAGGGTTCCTCAAGCCCTTCGATCAACCGACAGGCTCCGAGCGCTTTCGAACGAACGGCTTCCCGACTTTCGTCGTCGACGGCACGGGAAAGCTCATCGCCGCATGGCAGGAGCTCGTGAACGCTAGCGGTCTTCCGGATGCGTCCGGCACTCCCCGTATCGTGTTGACGATGTCCGGTGATGGCGGCGCGGCCTGGTCGGCGAGACGAGCGGTGGACATCTCCGCTCGAGTCGAGGAAGAAGTCCAGAGGGGCCTGGGCGAGGTGACCGAGCGCCCCTCGGGGCCGCAGGTCATGCCCTCTCTTAGCTTCAACGCAGGACAGCTCATGATCACGTTCTACGAAGCCCAGGAGGACCTGGGTCCCGACGGCTTCATCTCCGGAGCCGAGCGAAGAATGGACGTGCGCGTCGCCGCCCTCGACCCGGGGAGCGGGAGCGTCATCGGCTCGTCGGTCCAGGTCTCGGAGTACGCCGTCCAATCGACCGACCCGCCCCAGCTCGTGGAGACGGCCCCGGGCTATCCCGCGGTTCACCGCCCGAACCTCGACATGTTCCAGGCGGGCGGGGCGTCTTTCATCAGCGATTACATTCACCTGGCGCCCGCGATTCCGTTCGTCAAGACCGCGCAGGGATGGAAATGGGCCACGCTTCCCGAGGACGTTCCCGGGCCGTCGTTCCACGATGCCTTCACCGATAACCGCAACGCCCTGTTCCCGGGAGGGGACATCTTCGGAAATTGGGGCGACTACACCGCCCCGGGAAGCGGTCAGCTCTCGTGCATCAACCCGGGCTCGCGGAACCAGGACGTCTACACCTCCGAGATCTCGGGCGGGATCGTGGCGGGCTCTCCCAGCGCCTTCAAACCTCTGCTCCAACCCGACGGGGATGAGATCCAGCGAGCCTTCGTCGTCTACGTCGAGAACCGAACGAGCCCCCCCCG
>Ga0326597_10004536_pt1 | contig 19547 bp, 29 predicted proteins | sample RVTome_12_FD_203789 | JGI IMG/M metagenome (GOLD analysis project Ga0326597, IMG submission 203789) | Soil microbial communities from uranium-contaminated site in the Upper Colorado River Basin, Wyoming, United States - RVT100D185 | ecosystem: Environmental > Terrestrial > Soil > Contaminated >... | reverse complement strand
GCCATCAGCAAGCTTCTTCAAAGTACTCATAAGCTTTGCTCGTGTCAATTTCATAGGACTAATTACATCAGCCTTATGAAATAGTTTCGGGATACAACAATATAAATTTTCCACGAAACATTTATAAATGCTCAGCGAGATAAATTCTTGTTTAACTAAGATGAGTGCCTTACAAATGTGCATACTAACACAGAAGAACCAAGGTTCTTCCGTACCATCTCCTTTTGGAGAATGCATTAAGGTATGAAGTATGTAGAAGCAGTCACTTAGTTGTAAAATTAAGTAATGTTTATTCTTTAAAATTGCACTCGCACTAACGTGCTCGTGGTTGATGTAAAATTTTAATAATTAAATCCTTCGGGGTTTTTGTTATTAGCAGTTTAGATTAATCTCGACGAGTGAAGCGAGGAGCAATCTGACCAATTTAGGCTAAGCCAATAGTAGGAGTTTGAGTGAAGTGTTCGTTTCTTACCAATATAACGAATGCGCGGAGATTTTTAATTTGCTCATTTTATCAACGATTAATATTGCTCAAAACCGGCACTGTCAGGTTTTTCGCTTTAACAAAATTTTAGTGGAGAAATCTGTCGGAGACGATTTCGGAGCGACATTAAATATCGAGCGAGCAATATTTATTAAAATAAATAAAATCGATGAAGTTTAAATCCAGTTGATCCTGCTGGCGGCTGCGGCTCTCTGGTTTGCAATTAGACATGCAAGTCTTTCGAAAGAAGGCGAACTGCTCAGTAACACGTAGCTAATCTGCCCTTAGGTCAGGGATACCCTCGGGAAACTGAGGCTAAACCCAGATAGGAGATATACCCTGGAATGACTTATCTCTTAAACTCGTGCCTAAGGATGAGGCTGCGGCGGATTAGGTTGTTGGCGGGGTAATAGCCCACCAAGCCTGTGATCCGTAAGGGCTCTTAGCGGAGAGGCCCTGAGAGGGAGTCTGAGACACTACTCCCAGCCCTACGGGGTGCAGCAGTTGGGAATCATCTGCAATGCGCGAAAGCGTGACAGTTTGAGCCAGAGTGCCTGTCATTTGACAGGCTTTTGCCAAATGTAAAAAGTTTGGCGAATAAGGACTGGGTAAGACGGGTGCCAGCCGCCGCGGTAATACCCGCGGTCCAAGTCGCAGCCATCTTTATTGGGTCTAAAACATCCGTAGCTTGCTTGGTAAGTTCCTCGTGAAATCCAGCATCTCAAGTGTTGGGCGTGCGGGGAGTACTGCCTTGCTAGAGACCGGAAGACGTAAGAAGTACGTTCGAAGTAGCGGTAAAATGCTTTGATCTCGGGCGGACTCACAACAGCGAAGGCATCTTACGAGAACGGTTCTGACTGTAAGGGATGAAGGCTAGGGGCGCAAAGTGGATTAGATACCCATGTAGTCCTAGCAGTAAACACTGCACACTAAACATCAGTACCTCCTCGAGAGGCATTGGTGCTGCAGCGAAGGCGAAGAGTGTGCTACCTGGGAAGTATAGCCGCAAGGCCGAAACTTAAAGGAATAGGCGGGGAGACACTACAACGGGTGACGCGTGCGGTTAATATTAGCTGCACTAAAATCTGGCTATATGCGGGAAACTCTCGCTAAGTCATTGGTACTCACGGCAGATAGAAAAAAGCCGAAGTAAAAATCCAATGAATAGAGACAATCCGCAGGAAAGACTAGAATTAGAAAGGTTTATAAACTTGGAAGTAGTAACATTTACATGACAATATCTAGTATAAGAAAAGCATTGAACGATTCAAATATAGGTAGAAAAATAAATAGCTCAAAACTTGGTTTAATTGTTGAATCTCTAAGTAGAAATATTTCTGATACTCTTTGGGAAGCTCGTTTTAATAGAGCATATAGAGAATGGGAACAAATTCAGAGAAATATGTATGCTTTACCATATGAAAAAAGAGATTGAACAAAAATAACTAGATTTCCTGTAAAAGAAGTAAATGATAAATATATGGAAAAAGTTCGCGTTTAAGAAATTTTTCTAAAAATTCTAGAATCCTCAGAGACTACACGCCAGACACTAGCTAATCCAAAAAATATAAATAATACAATTTCTCCTTAATCTTATGGAAGCAGTAAAAATCCAAAGAAAAGAGCTTATGGAAATGGTTAAATTAGTTTCCGAGCTTAATGACAGAATTGAATCTTTAGAACTTATGAGTGATCCAGAAGTAATGGAATCTCATAGGAGAGCTAAAGAACAGATAAAAAAGAGAGAATTTGCAAATTGGGATGATTTATAAGATTATTCCAACTAAACAATTTGAAAAAGATTTCAAAAAGTTGGATAAGGGTTTTCAAAATAGAATAAAGAAAAAGATTAATGAGGTTGCTGAAAATCCAGAAAGATATAAGCATCTCCATTATAATTTTAAGGGAAGCTGTAGATTATGGATAGATAAATTAAGAGTTATTTATTCTTATAATATTCAAAGACAAGAACTTTACTTAGAACAAATTATTTTTGGGCATAAATATTAGTTAGTGAAGATATAGTCCGATCTGCATGGAGACATGCAGAGATTAATAGAAATATTAATCCGTTATTTTTTCATTGATGGAAAAATAATCGTAACACAAATGTCAATTAGATTCTACACCGTGAACCTCACCAGGATCGACAGCAGAATGAAGGTCAGTCTGAAGGGCTTACCTGACACGCTGAGAGGAGTTGCATGGCCGACGTCAGCCTGTGTCGTGAGATGACCTGTTAAATCAGGTAACAGGCAAGACCCACATGTATATTTACTATGCGTACAATATGCAGATTGCCTTGGTAACATGGATGAAAGTGTGGACCACGTTAGGTGAGTACAGCCTGAATACCCTGGGCGACACGCGCGCGTCAATGGCAGATACAACGGGACGCAACTCCGAGAGGAGAAGCTAATCTCTTAAAGTCTGTCTCAGTCCAGATTGAGGCTTGCAATTCAGCCTCATGACGCTGGAATCCGTAGTAATCGTTTGTTAGCAGCGAACGGTGAATACGTCACTGTCTCTTGCACTCACTGCCCGTCAAACCAACCAAGTTTAGTTATGGTGAAACCAGTTTTGGGAGAACCTTGGCTAGGTGAGGTAGGTTAAGTCGTCACAAGGTATCTGTAGGGGAACCTGCAGATGGATCACCTCCTAAAAATTTTAAATAAAATTTAAAATCAAAACCTAAATTGCAGAGAGAATTACGTTCGCTTCACAAGTTTCGCTCACGAATGACCAAGCTTGGGCATTTGATTAATATAAAAAATGTTAATAGTAAAATCCACAAGGTTTTATTGTTAGAATTTATGTCAATACGAGCTGAATGAAATGAGGCGGGACAAACTTCTACATACACTCATCTACTGAAAATTTAAAAACCACTACTGGCTCAATTTTACTAGGGCCTGTAGTCCAACGGTAGAATACCTCGTTTGCACGCGACGCGATTTTCGCGGAGCCGTTTGAGGCGAATCGCCAAAAACCGAGGAGTTCCGGGTTCGATTCCCGGCAGGTCCATTTAAGTTTTCTGAAATGAGTTTTAGTTAAATAGTGTATAATTACCTAACTAAACAAAATGGAAACAGAAGATGACTCAGAATCAGACGGGAATACAATTCCTAAAAGTCAACGGAACAGTTCCCAATGGGAGAAGGCTGGAGATTTTGGTAGATGGAAAAGTCATAGACTCTCTAACCATTCAGCTAAGCTGGAATCCGCCAACTTATTTCAGAGTCATCGGATCAGGGATATTAGAAAAGGATAAAATATACAGAATAAGAAAGTCCGAACCTGAAGAATCTGTCCTGGAACAAATCAGACAGGAGGCAAGAAGAAAATATTGCCCTGGAATCAGAGGATTTTTTTCAGGAAGAAGAATAAACGTTAGGTACAGCAATTAAAGATCACATTCACCCAATTTAGAGTGAAACTTGGTGAGGGAAGAAATTCCTTTATCAATTTGAGAACGAAAAAGAACTCAAAGATAATTACGTTCGCACTAACGTGCTCACGATTAATTGCTTTAGGTTGTTAACGCGGAGAAATCCTGCGAAGACGATTTTGGGGCAATATCAATTATGAGTGCAGCGAGTGTAATAATCTGAGATTTCATGTTCAATGAGATAAGCACAGATGGTTTTCCTAATAGATTTAGAAGGACATACTATTACCGACGCTGTTAGATGGATGGCTTGGTTTTGGTTTCGATGAAAGACGTGGCAAGCTGCGATAAGCCCCGGGGAGCTGCAAGTGAGCTTTGATCCGGGGATTTCTGAATGCGTACGGCGTAAGCTGTACGGGAAAACGCCGGGAATTGAAACATCTTAGTACCGGCAGGAAAAGAAAATAAATTAATGATTCCCTTATTAGCAGAGAGCGAAAAGGGAAAAGGGCAAACCGAATCTCCTCTTGAAAGAGAGGCAGAGATGTGGTGAGCATAAATGCCTAAGTTGTTGAGACGAACTTGTCTGGAATGACAGACCTTGGAGAGTGATAGTCTCGTAGTCGAAGATGATATGGTGTTGCTCAAAGAGTAGGGCTCCCTGGATTGGGGGTCTGAATACGGCGGGATTAACCGCTAACCCTAAATAAAACCAAAGTCCGATAGCGAACAAGTACCGCGAGGGAAAGCTGAAAAGAACCCATAACAGGGTGTGAAAAGATCTGAAATCTAACAGTTACATGTTTGTTACGGCATTTACCTTTATTGGATAGGTGTTGTAACGTACGTTTCGAAGAACGGGCCAGGGAGTTTACTTATGTGGCGAGGCTAATCATTTTTAATGAGTAACCAAAGCGAAAGCAAGTTGGAAACAGCGTGAGTCACATGGGTCAGACCTGAATCCGGGTGATCTATTCATGAGTAGGATGAAGTCTCCCGAAAGGGGGATGGAGGTCCGAACTAGTGCTGCGTACATACGCTTGGATGACTTGTGAATAGGGGTGAAAAGCCTATCTAACCCGGCGATGGCTGGTTCCTGCTGAAATATGCCTCCGTATAGTCTTGTCTAGCCAGTCAGCGGTGTAAAGTACGGATAAAATCTGCAGAGGCTAATGCCTACGGGACTTTTTCCAACTCAGAAGCTGCTGATCGCTTAAGACAGGAAACAGGGTGTGTATGTAAGATACACCTCCGAGACCCAGAAAAGGGAGACCAGAGTTAAGGTCCCAAAATTCATGCTAAGTGCAACAAAAGGCGTCTTTGACCTGAGACACCAGGGATGTAAGCTTAGAAGCAGCTATCATTTAAAGAAAGCGTAACAGCTCACCTATCGAGGCCAGAGGCCCTGAAAATGGACGGGGCTAAGCATGATACCGACACTCTGGCGGAGCTCGGTTTAAAATTAATATGTATGTTCTGATGTTGAGGGATTGATACATAAAGTTTAAAAATAAGGAGATAATGTGGATAATATGAGGGATAAATTATTAGAGGAAGCATTGGAAGAATCTCCAGAAATAGCTAGCTTTTCAAGTACTGACAGAATTATGGTGATGATAGGAGGAGAATTAGAATTATATAGAAAATACAGACAAATCGAAGGAAGATATGGAGATAATTCTAAACAAGAACGTTAGAATTATTAAAAATCCAGTTAACCCGCGACTTCGCGTCGCGCAAATTATTTCATCAATCACAAATCATATTCAATTTTTCTCAACATCAGAACAGTCAATTTATTGACAACATACTAATATAGAGCTTTCGGGTAAGCAGGCGTCTTTTCTGCGCAGAAGCATCTTTTAAAGAAGGTGTGGAGCGGAAAGGAATGATGATCCTGGTGGTAGTAGGATGTGATTTCTCTGAGAATGAGAAACGTCGAAAGGGTAAGGTTTCCTTGGCAATATATGTTAGCCAAGGGTTAGTCAGTACCTAAGTTGTGCCCTAGCGGAGCACGATGATGGACAACAGGTTAATATTCCTGTACTGATTGAATTTTACATAATATGACCGCTTTTGGACAGGCAAGCACTCGAGAGAGTGCTCTGGTAAAGAAACTTTGGGAGCGTAATGCTAAGAGCTTTGTGAATTTTCCAGACAAAATTGCCGATTCCGGGAGCCAGTGAAAAATCATATTGTTAAACGAATTTAGTCAGCTGTACCCACAACCGACACTGGTGCCCTAGCTGAGAAGGCTAAGACGTGAAAGGATAAACCAACTAAGGGAATTCGGCATATTGGTCCTGTAACTTAGGTTGAAGGGATGTCTATCTTTGTCTCTTTGATTCGCAAGAATTTTGGTGGCATCGGTAGATTACAATAACAAAGATGGCCCGACTGTTTACCAAAAACGTAGCCAAGTGCTAATCTGTAAAGACTTGTATACTTGGTGAGACCTGCCCAGTGGTGGTGTTTCAAACCCCTTTTCAAGGGGGCTAAGACCCATTAAACGGCGGGAGTAACTATGACTCTCAATTTAGGGAGCAATAAAATCTGGCTATTTGCGGGAAACTCCTGTTAAGCATTTAGTACCAGTCGTTCAGCGACGGTAAAAAACTAAATGATAGGGACAATCCGCAGGAAACCAAAGTTATATAAATTTGACCTTCCTATAAGGGTTATGAATAAAGACCAATTCATTTCTTATTTTCTAGGATTTGTTGACGGAGAAGGATGTTTTAACATCTCTCTAAAGAAACAAGATTCTGCGAAAATGAGATGGGTGCTTGATCCTGTATTTCATGTAACTCAACACAAAAATCAAAGAGAATTGTTATACAAGTTTCAAAGAATGATGGGTTGTGGAAATGTGATAAAAAAATACGGACAACCAGACACATTAATGTTTCTGGTTCATAGCAGAAAAGATTTGGTCGATAAAATAATTCCTTTTTTCAAAAAACACAAATTAATTGTCAAGAGGAAAAGTTTTGAAATTTTTGCAGAGGTTGTTGAAGGTTTAAATCAACATCAACACGGCAATGTTCAAGATTTTAGAAAACTTGTAAAAAAAGTGTTTGTTATGAATAACAAAGGCAAATATAGAAAATATAAACTTAAAGAAGTTTTAGATACTTTGGGATCCTCAGAGACTATACGCCAGACATAATATAAATTGCAATTATGATGATATAGTCCGATCTGCATGGAGACATGCAGAGTTAATAAGAAATTATTAACCGCCTTAATTATATTAAGGTTATAAAGTAACAGTTTGCTTAAGGTAGCGTAATGCCTTGTCGTCTGAATGGCGACGTGCATGAATGGTTTAACGAGGTTGTCACTGTCCCTAGTTGGGACCTTCTGAACACACTACGTGGTGAAAAGGCCACGGACATCTAGTGGGAAGCTGAGACCTTGTGGAACTTTACTGCAACTTGTTGTTGTAATTTTAATCGGAATGCATAGCATAGGTAGGAGCGTCGAAGTGCTGATTTTGGTTGGCATGGAGCAAACATGTAATACTACCCATTTTAATTAAGATTGCTTACTGTTTACAGGACAGCAACTGGCGGGCAGTTTGGCTGGGGCGGCGCCCTGTCGAAAAAATATCGATAGGACCCAAAGACAAACTCATCCGGCTTGGAAATCCGGAGTTGAGTGCGAGGGCAAAAGTTTGTCTGACTGTATTCTGAAAAGCAAAGAATGCAGGGACGAAAGTCTGGCCTAGTGAACCCACATGCTTTTTTAATAGAAGCTGTGTCTGATAGAAAAGTTACCCCAAGGATAATAAGCTGGTCGCCCCCGATAGTCCATATTGACGGGGCGGTTTGGTGTTTCGCTGTCGGCTCTCCCTATCCTGCGCGTGCAGAAGCGTGCAAGGGTGTCGGAGTTCACGCATTAAAAGGGATCGTTAGCTGGGTTAAGAACGTCGCGAGACAGTTTGTATGATATCTACTAGATGTGTTGTTGTCTGAGTGGAACGATCTTGTAGTACGAGAGGAACCAGGATCGGGCGCCTCTGGTGAGCAGTTGTCATATGGCAGGCTGCATAGCTACGCGCTGTACGGATAAGAGCTGAATGCATCTAAGCTCGAAGCCGTCCGCAAAACGAGACAACTAAGGCCGTTGTAGAAGACAACGTTGATAGAGTTGGAGTGTAAGACACGAGCTCGCAAGGGCGAGTGTTTCAGCTTACAACTACTAAAAGCCTCAATTATATTATGTTCTTCTGAAAAAGGGAAACCATCTGTGCTTGTCTGGTTGTTTTTATGGTTGTATGGTTAAGAAAGTTTTTATAATCCTTAATCTGTAATCGTGTATGAAAGATATTATTTTTGATGTTATTGACAAAACAAGGAGAAAAATAAGACTAACAAAAAAGCAGTGGAAACATATTCAAAAACACCCTCATATGCATGAATCTCTTGAAAGAATTAAAGAAACGATAAAAAGCCCGCTAACAATAAGATATGATGAATTTAATGAAAGAGTTAATTATTCCTATAGGGAATATAAAAATATGGAGCTCAAAGAAAGATATCTTTTTGTCTCAGTTAAATATTTAAACGGAGAGGGTTTTATAATAACATCATTTTACACAAATAAGATAACAGGCTCAAAATGAAAAATATGAACATTTATTATGATGAGGAAGGAGATTTCTTGGAGATAACCAGCGGAGACATCTCAAACTGTTATTTTGATAATTTAGGAAATGGAATATTCAGGATTGTTGATAAAGATACTAATGAGGTAAAGGGCATCGCAATTCATAGCTTTAAAGCAAGGACAAAATCAGACAGCATTAAGCTAGAGCTTCCTTTAAAATTCAGATTTAGTTAGGGGTTTTTGGTTGTTGATTAAGTAGGGGATAAGTGTAGGGGAATTTTCTTATTTTTTACCATAACATTGTGATATTTTTACCATATTTGAATATTTCTACAGGGGTTTGTTATTACAGTTGAAGCTCTTCGGCGAGTGTTTCAGCTTACAACTACTAAAAGCCTCAATTATATTATGTTCTTCTGAAAAAGGGAAACCATCTGTGCTTGTCTGGTTGTTATTCTAGGCTCTGTCCGGAAAGACATAAATTTTAATAGTCTTTTGACACAAAAAAGCATAGAAAAATGCGTGAAGAAGTTAAAGTGAGTGAAGAATATTCTAAAGATAGAGTCAGAAAAAGCCTAGGGAAATTGTACATAAGATTCTATGATTCCAAAGACAGGGAGGAAAGAGGGGGCCTTTTAGTCAGAATAAGGGAGCTTGAGGAAATATTGGTTGGTTTGGATAAAACGCTCCAGTTATAAGGTCATAATATTTCATTCTCCCGTAAAATTTGTTAGGAAAACCATCTGTGCTTGTCTGGTTATTTTTGTTTTCCAAATCTAACCTTTTAAAAAATTCCTCACCCCTCCCACCCCCATTAAAAACGCCAATAAGAAAGATAAAGGAAAAAGATATATAATCGCCTGAGATATTTATTTTAATGCTTAAAGATTATTCTGAAGAGGTAAAGGGCCTTTTAAAAAGATTTTATGAAAGAGGTTTTGAATTCGGGAAATCGGAAAAGTATCTTAAGCACAGGACAGGAGCCTCTTTTGATGAGGTGGCTGAAGAACTGAAAAACTGCAAATTTCTGAAGTTCACAGAAAGAAGAGAAGCAGAGGGCGAAAAGAGATATACGCTTTATTTTGTTTACAATAAGCGCAGTGGAAGAGCCTATGCAATAACCTTTAGGGATAAAATAAGAGTCATCACGGCCTTCCCGCTTGGGCGCAGGACGCTTATCAAATACAATAGAAAAAGATTTAAAAGATACGGAGGATATAAGTAAGTATGGAACACAGGATTGAATTCAACTTTGAATATGACAGGGTTGATGATGTTTTAAGCATCTTCGATTACAGCAAACCTGTTAGTGAGAGCATAGAATTTAATGAATTTATTAATGTGGATATAGGAAAAAATGGGCAAATTGTTGGTATTGAGATATTTGATGTGAGTAAGTTCCTTAATGTGCTAAATAAAGGTATAAGTAGGGAATTCCTCAATAGTCTGAAAAAAGTAGAATTGGTGCAGGCCGATTACAGAAATAGCATCTTTATTGCTGTTGTTCTGTATTCTCCTGAAAAAAAGATATATCAGCAGCTACCTCCTCTGCAAAAAAGAGATTATGTTAGTCCCTTAGTCGCATCTATTTCTTCTTAATTTCCCCTCCCCACCCCCGTTAAAACTCTAATACAATAATTCTTAAAAATAGATGAATGGTGAGGGAAAAAATATAGAATATTATGCCGCATATGAAAGTGGAAATTTTGTTGGATTAACAAAAAGTCCTTTAGAAGCCCTAACATTAGGAGATTCTTTTGAGAAGGTTGGAGAAAATACAGCAAGATATTTAGTAAGAATCACAGAAGATTATAGGAAATTTATAGAAGAAGTTTCAGATGGAACAAGACCTTCCCCAAGATTTGCCCCTTTACCTGTTCCGCAATCCTTACTCAATTCTTAAAATTCTTCTTCCCCTCCATTAAAGAAAAGTTTAAATACTAGGTAAGACATATCTTACCATGGTAGAAATAGACATAACAAGACTTAGTTCAAAGGGGCAGATAGTCTTGCCCTTGGGAATGCGAAAGGGATTTAAGGAAGGGGAGAAAATCCTTCTAATAAAAGAAGGAAACAGTGTTATTCTCAAAAAAGCCTCTGCAATGGACGAACAACTCAAAGAAGACCTTGAATTCGCCAGAAGGACAGAAGAAGCCAGAAAAAGGATTGATGCAGGGGAATATCTTAGCGTTGATTCCGGAAACGTTTACGAAGAAATGATGAAATGGTAGAAATACGCTTCGATAAGAAGTTTGCTATTATCTTCTCAAAAATTGATAATTTTATGAAAGAAAGAATTGCAAAACAAGTTAAAAAGATTGCAGAAAATCCCGAAATCGGAAAGCCAATGAGAAATGTCAGAAAGGGGACAAGAGAGCTTTACATAAGCCCTTTCAGATTGTCTTATGAATATCGCAAGACAGGGAATGTTGTTTACATTCTTGATTTGTATCATAAAAAAGAACAATAGGATACTCAATGAAATTGACTAAAAAGAATAAAAAAATACTGATGAAATATAAAAAAGTATTTGAAGCTTTAGAAAAGTACGATAAAACAAGTGTTCTGTCTTTTCCTAAAAAAGATAATAACTGGGCTTTTCTTTTCCCCTTAAATTTAAAAATCCCCTTTTCCTTAACATAATCATGGCGAGAAGAAACAGGAATATGAGAAGCATGGGAATGCGCGGAGACATGCATATGCACAATTGCGGACCCTTTTGCTGGCATCACAAAGGGGGAATGGGCGGAGTATATTGCTTAGGATTTCTTGGAGCATTGGTTTATTATCTACAGACGTCCAGCGGATTCTGGGCAAGCGTCCTGGCGATTCTGAAGGCAATTGTCTGGCCTGCTTTCTTAGTGTATCATTTGCTTGGGTTGTAATATCTGCTCGCTTCGCTCGCTCTATAATTAATTAATATAGAACTTTTAATGTGATAAAACAGCATCATCTTCCTGAATTTTTTCATTAACAATTTTTCTTACCTATCAGTCAAAAAGCTGCCAACAAAAGAGAATTCTTTTCTTTAATAGTTAAATCATTTTTATAATTACACCAGGGACATATTGCCTTCAAAGCCTCGTCTATATCCCTTATCAGGTTAACATCCTTAAGAACATTAAATTCTTGTTGGCATTCATTATTCTCACATTTCTTAAGAATTCTCATATATAATCAAAGTGTAACAAGTATAAATTATTTGTGGAGCACTCGAGTCGCCAAGCCTCGGTTCGTAATTTATATAATCCTTAATGTAGAAATCCCTAACTAAATTTTTGTGCCTTAACAATTCTTAAAAAACTTGGCCGAGCCAGTTGTGAATATCAATCGGTGAGCGACCTGAGAAAGAACGTAAATCTTACCCAAACAAGGCAAAGTAAATTATTCCTGGAATCTGAAACAAAAAAACTCCAAGATGATAAATTCCGTTTCTCGAAAGACCGAGAAGCCATTCTACTTCATACATTGGTCCTAATCCCTGAAGCATAAGAACCATTGCAATAATCATAAGCACTGTGCCAAAAACAATCCAAATTCCTATAGCAATATTTATTCCCCTGTGGGTGGCTGTGTCAAAAGTGCTCCTAACGATAAAGGTAACCATAACAACAATCATAGCTATAAAACTTACAAAGAAGGGTATCCACACAGGTATAATTATTCCGTTGAAGAAGTTCCCTTTTGTTGCAAGTCCTTCTATTGAAATAAGATTGAACATGTCATTGAAGAGATACCATGCAAAAAGATAAACAAGAACGAGAAATACTTCTGCTCTCCCGGGCTGTTTCCAAATTATTTTTGCTTCTTTCTCAAGCTCTTTTACTTCTGTTTTTACTCCGTCTTCCATTGCTTAACCAGGAATTTATTATTTAAAAGAGTTCCTGATTAGATTCACAAATCCTAATAACAACACTTAAAAACCCTTATTTCCAAGTATTTTTGTAATGCTAGAAATAGGGAGACTCGGTCCGTTAATGTTCCGTTTGATTGAACTGATTTCTAAGACAAAACAAACAACATGGATGTAAGGAGGACAATTTGAAATGAAAGTATATGTAGGCAATCTGCCCTGGAGCGTTGATGATGAGAAGCTAAGAGAGCTTTTCTCAAGCTATGGAGATATTGAAGAATCCACAGTCATAAAAGACAAGTTTTCAGGCAGATCAAAGGGTTTCGGTTTCGTTACCTTTTCAAGCGATGAGGCTGCACAAAAGGCAATTGCAGAGATGAATAACAAAGAAATTGAAGGAAGGCAATTGAAAGTTAATGAAGCAAAGCCAATGGAAGACAGGCCGCCAAGAAGGGAAGGTGGAAGAGGATTCAGCGGTGGCGGTGGCAGAAGAGACTTTGGCGGAAGACAAAGGAGATTCTAAGTTTGATTGAATCTTCAAAAAAAGTTTTTTATTTTTTATTTAACCTTATTTTAGTGCAATTATTTTAACTAGGGAAAGAGAATTTCAGAATTTTCTTCGGATATGCTGTTAGGATGTATTTTACTTAACTATTTCGCGATTTATCTCCTGTAATATATATTTTATAATATATATCTTGCAATATATTAGGTTGTTATTACAAATGAGAAAAAATAAAAGAATTAGAAATAAAAAAGAAAAAAGAGTTATTACATCTTAGCGTGCCTGTAGATTACCCACAGTGTGCTAAGACCAACCAAGGCGTATATGACTGTTGTAACTGCTCCTGTTCCAAGAATTGCTTCTACAAGATTCCAATTGAGGATTCCAACAAGTCCCCAGTTAAGACCTCCAATGTACAGAAGAACCAATGTTACCCAGTCAAACCAATTCATCTTCATTTTTTCCACCTCCTTTTTTCAATTTAATTAAAAACCGGACCTAAAAGAGAGGAATTTGGTATATAAAAAGGTAACTGATTAAGAAATGCAGGTTGTCCTACGTGATTGAATTTAATTGTGTTAAAAGTTACTATGGAAAAGTATATTAAAAACAAACCTCAAGTAAGTGTATGACATTCGCAGAAGGAGATGTGTTGGACTTTGCTGATACTTATTGTGCATTGAGGGTTATATTAAAAAAATATTCTGTCTTTGCAATAAAAGAAGATGGAATGGAAAGACCTTACGAGAGATTCTTAATGAGTGTGAGGGCAATTTTTAAGGATGGGCAAGAGAAGTATAGGGTCGGACACGAATTTGTCCGTGAGAGATTGGTTGGTGAATCAAATCTTGAATGGAGCTTAACAAAACCAGGCACGTAAGGCTTAAATACTCCCAAATTCTTGATTTTTTGTAAGTCGGGAAGTTAACTCCGCGACATTGTCCTTAAATGGATAAGAAATCCTAAAATATGATTTCTATGTCGTGAGGAAGGTCCGGCCACTGAGGAGAACCAAGGTTCTCCCTACACTACCCTCTCCTTTAAGAGAGAAGTGTGGTTGTCCCTTGAAAAAGAGATTCTCGTGAGGGAAAGCTCCAGAACAGAAACGATCCTATTAAGTTAGGCTGAAACGGCTGTCTCAACCGGTGCAAGGCTTTAAGCCGCTTAGTCGAATGTTAACGCGTTCGGTTCGCCCGCAAGGAAACGACGAACGACAGAAGCTGGCCTAATCCCGACTTACTTTTTTTAAATGAGGATTTCTTTAAGTTTTAATGAGGTTTAATGGAAGATTTTTAATCGGAATATTTTCTATTGCCATACTAATTTTAATTGTGATATTTAATACCCAAAATCCTCTGCCAGCACAAGTATGCATAAGTGAAACATGTTTCAATTTAGAAATTGCAGAAACTCTGCAGGAAAAAGCCCTTGGACTAAGCAACAGAGTTTCCTTGCCTGAAGACAACGGCATGCTTTTTATTTATAGTGATGATGTGCCAGGTTTCTGGATGAAAGACATGAACTTTCCTTTAGATATAATCTGGATTAATTCTGAAATGAAAGTGTCTGAAATTGTTCGTGGCATAGAACCATGTGAACCTGATTTTTGCCCTGTTGTTTATCCTGCAGAAGGGGTTATTTATGTTCTTGAGATAAACGCTGGACTTTCTGACTTGCATGGATTTCAATCTGGAGATGCTGTTTATTTTAAATAGTAAAAGATTTAAAAGTCCTGTATCTAAGGTTATTTGAAGGGACCATAGTTCAACGGGAGAACACGCGACTGAAGCTCGCGACGCCGGGGTTCGACTCCCCGTGGTCCCATTTCCAAGATGATGGATTTAATAATAATTGCCTTAAGCTTTATAACAGGGTATTTAATTGATTTTATCTGGGCAAGAATTCTTCGCGGAATGAATCTTAAGAAAAAGAGATACAAGAAAATAGTTCTTGGTGGATTTAGAATTCATCATAATCTTATTGGATATTCTTTAGTTGTTATAGGTCTTTTTTATCTTCAACTGGTTTTAATTCCCTTGGGCATGGGAATGATTATTGGACATGCTATAAGAAAAGGTGAACCTATATTGTTTATTGAGAGAACTAGATAAAAAATAATTCAAAAAGATTTATAAAATACTTTCACTATGATTCATTACAAAAGATGGCTGATAAAATAAATTACGCATCAGTAAGCTATGTTCTTGGTATCCTTAGCATAGTTCTTTCATTTGTTACCTCGTGGGGGCTTGGAGGACTAATAACGGGAATCATAGGGCTTATGCATGCAAACAAGTACAAGGTCGAGAGAGCAAAAAAGCTGAATATAATAGGGATAATAATAGGCGCAATATTCTTCATTGTTTCCATGATACTTGTTGTTTACTCAATAAATTCATCGGGAAGATTCCCCATATAGGATGAGAAACAAAAAAGCAGCGATGGAAATGTCTGTCGGAACAATGGTTACTATCGTTCTTTTCATGATAGTTCTTGTTCTCGGAATATTCTTTATACAAAAAATCTTCTCTACAGGGACTAATGCTATAGAAACTATAGATAGCCAGGTTCAAACTGAATTACAAAAACTATTTTCAAATGAGGGGGCAAAGCTTGCGTTTTACCCAACTTCAAGAGATGTTGTAGTTAAAAAAGGCGATATTCCTAAAGGATTTGCATTTCAGATAAGAAACAATGATGTTGAAGATGCTGTTTTTACATATACAACTACAGCAACAGATACTTCAAAATGCGGAAGCACATTTAGTGAAGACTATGCAAATGATATGTTGCTTAGCGGTTCTGGAACCACACCTGCTGTCGGTCCTGGAGATACTTCAGAGGCTACTCTCGTGAAATTTGTTATTCCTGAAAGTGCTCCACCATGCACTATAGGATATAAGCTAGAGATAACAAAAGGTTCTTCAGCCTACAGCGGCCTTAACTTTTTCCTCACAATAAAGTAAAACTTTTGGAAAGTTTTAAATCAAACCATTTCTTTAAATAAAGTAGGTTTTTAAATTCCTGATTCTTTAATGCATAATGGCAGAGTTAATCCGTTTGTATAATACTATTACAAGAAAAAAAGAAGCGTTCAGGCCGATTCATGCGGGCAATGCAGGATTGTATTCATGCGGGCCCACAGTTTACTGGTATCAGCACATAGGAAACATGAGAACCTATGTTTTCTCTGACATCTTGAAAAGGGTTTTACTTTATCATGGTTTCAGGGTAAAACATGTTATCAATGTCACAGACGTCGGGCACTTAACAAGCGATGCAGACACGGGAGAAGACAAAATAGAAAGGGCTGCAAAAAAAGAAGGGAAGACAGCAAGGGAAATCTCAGAGTATTATTTCAAGATTTTTCTGCAAGACCTGAAGAAACTGAATGTTCTTCAGCCAAACGCATGGCCGAAAGCCTCAAGACACATAAAAGAGCAGATTGAACTGATAAAAAAACTTGAAGAAAAAGGGTATACCTACAAAACACAGGACGGAATTTATTTTGATACAAGCAAGTTTAAGGATTATGGAAGATTTTCCAAGCTAAAAAAATCAGGGGTTATTGCAGGGAAGAGAATTGCTCTTGGTGAGAAAAAGAATAATACGGATTTTGCACTTTGGAAATTTTCAGGAATGCCTGGATTGCGGCAACAGGAATGGCAAAGTCCCTGGGGGCTTGGTTTCCCGGGCTGGCATTTAGAATGCAGCGCGATGTCTATGAAATATCTTGGATCCCGGTTCGATATTCATACAGGGGGAATGGACCATATTCAAATACACCACACTAACGAAATCGCGCAAAGCGAAGCAGCAACAGGCAAAAAATTTGTGAATTACTGGCTTCATGGCGCATGGCTTTTATTCAAAGGAAGAAAAGTCAGCAAGAGCAAAGACGGGTTGTACACAATAAGCGAGCTTGAAAATCTTGGATTCCAGCCCTTGGCTTTCAGATACTTATGCCTTGGAACACATTACAAGAAGCCGTTAAGATTTACCATAGAAAACCTGAAATCGGCTGAAAACACGTATCAGAGACTGAAAAAAATTATTTCTGCACTGAAAGATGATAAAAAGACAAATGGAAAATATCTTGAAGACTTCAAAAAAGTAATTAACGAAGATCTTGACATGCCGGGAGCATTGCAGGTTTTATGGGCATTGATCCGAGACAAGAAAGCAACCGGAAAATTAAGGACAATAAAAAAGATGGACAGGGTTCTCGGGCTTGATCTTTTAAAAAAAGACCGTACGAAAATACCAGATCAAATAAAAAAACTTGTGAAACAGAGGGAGCAGTTAAGAAAGAATAAGCAATGGCAAGAAGCAGACGAGATAAGGAAAAAGATTAATAATCTCAGATATGTTTTAGAAGATACAAAAGGGGGAGTTGTTGTAAAAAAGAGGCAAGATGTCAAAGAAAATTGAATGGTATCATGATTTTATAAATTTAAAATACAAGCCGAAGGCGAATGAATTGAAGGTTTTATTTTATTTTGAGCCAGCAAAAGGCATTACAAAAGGCGATGCAATAGGAAGAATTGCTTCTGAAAGTTCAACGGGAACATGGACAACGCTTTTCAAGCTACCTCCAAGAATGAAAAATTTAATGGCAACTGCCTATAAGATAAATGGTAACTGGGTTCATGTCGCTTACCCTCTTGATTTATGGGAAAAAGGGAATATGCCCCAGCTTCTTTCAGGAATTGCCGGAAATATTTTTGGAATGAAGGCGCTGAATAATTTAAGATTGGTTGATGTTTCTTTGCCTCAGGAATACATAAAACATTTTCCTGGCCCAAATCTTGGTATTCCGGGCTTGAGAAAATACTTCAAAGTTTACGACAGGCCATTAACAGGCGCTGTGCCAAAACCAAAAGTGGGATTCAGTGCAGAAGAACATGCACAGATTGGATTTGAGACATGGGTGGGCGGATTTGATTGTATCAAAGATGACGAGAATCTAACAAGCCAGACATTCAATAATTTTTACAAGCGCGTGAAACTAATGTCTAAAATGAGAGACAGGGCAGAGAAAGCTACAGGGGAAATCAAGGACGCGTTTATCAACATAACGGCAGAAACAGAGGAGATGAAAAAAAGAGCAAAAGTTCTCCATAACCACGGATTCAAATATGCAATGATAGATGTTGTGACGTGCGGCGAGGCAAGCGACCAGACATTAAGAGAAACGCTCGGAGATTACGGCATGGCAATTCATGCCCACAGGGCTATGCATGCAAGTTTTGACAGGAATCCAAAGCATGGAATTACAATGGAATTCATGGCAAAGATAATGAAGCTTATCGGTGTTGATCAGATTCATTCAGGAACAGGAGTTGGAAAACTTGTCGGAACAAGAGAAGAAGTTTTGTCTATTTCAAATATCCTCAGAGAAAAACATGTTAAGCCGTATAAGAACATTCTTCTTGAGCAAAAATGGGGAAAGATAAAACCTGCATTCCCTGTCACATCTGGGGGGTTGCATCCTGGATTGGTTCCAGACGTAATAGATATTTATGGAAAGGATGTTGTTCTTCTTGTTTCTGGAGGAATTCACGGACATCCTAAAGGCACAAGAGCAGGGGCAATGGCAACAATGCAAGCATTAGAAGCAACAAAGAAAAAAATCAGGCTTGAAGAGTATGCAAAAACCCATAGAGAACTAAAGGAGGCTTTGGAAAAATGGGGGAGAATGAAACCGAAGTAAGAAAATGAGATACAGAAAAGCTGTTTTTGTTCTGCCTTATGCTAAAACCAGTCGAGGATTCCAGTATCTTCTTCTAAAAAGAAAATTACATTGGAAAGGCTGGGAATTTGCAAAAGGAAAAATAGAGCCGGGCGAGGAAAAAATAAAGACAGCAAGAAGAGAATTAAGAGAAGAAACAGGGCATAAGGCAAGAAGGATAAGACAAATGGGTTTTTCAGGAAAATACAATTACAAAAAAATGCTTAAAGACAGGCCTGGAATAAAGGGTCAGACCTTTCTGCTTTTCGCTGCAGAAATAAAAAGAACTGGAAAAGTTTCTTTAGATCCTAAAGAACATGATGGATTTCAATGGGCAGATTATAAGACATCACTAAAATTATTGAAATGGCCTAACCAGAAAAAGTCATTGAGAATAGTTGATTCATGGCTAAAAAAGCAAACGCCCAAGCGTGGTCGTTTGGGAGAAAATCTTTAAGAATTGTGAATGCCTGGCTTAAGAATGGGTAAATTTAGGGAAAAAATAATTGCCGGAATACACTTAATCCTAGGAAAAAATAAAGAACAGAATGATGAGTTGATGAAAAAATTCAAGGGAAAGAAGAATATAATTCTTCACACTGCTACTCCAGGAAGCCCTTTTGGGGTTATTCAAGGCCTTAAACCGACAAAAGAACAGATATATTTAAGCGGGGCTTTTGTTGCAAGATATAGCCAGGATTGGCGAGATAATAAGTCAGATGTTAAAGTCAGCGTCTTCACAGGAAAAGATATCTATAAATCTAAAAGTATGCCAACAGGCACATGGGGAGTTAAAAAAAAGAAAACCATTCTTATTAAAAAAGAAAGCGTCTTAAAAATTAAAGAGGAAGTGACGTCCTCCCACACCCTAAAGGGTGGGGCTTCCTGAGTGATGTTCAATCTGATTTCTTACATAATCTCTCATCTTATCAATCTGGACAAATCCAACCGACGCATAAAACCTTCCCCTGCTCC
>Ga0326597_10004535_pt1 | contig 19548 bp, 17 predicted proteins | sample RVTome_12_FD_203789 | JGI IMG/M metagenome (GOLD analysis project Ga0326597, IMG submission 203789) | Soil microbial communities from uranium-contaminated site in the Upper Colorado River Basin, Wyoming, United States - RVT100D185 | ecosystem: Environmental > Terrestrial > Soil > Contaminated >... | reverse complement strand
TTGTCAACTCGTCAGCGGCAGCGACTTCTGCCACGGGCTGCTAGGGCGTGGAGAGATCCGCCACGATACTACCGACGGTGGCGCCGTAGTTCTGGGCGAACGCGCCCCGATACAGTTCGTAGAGCTCGCGCTGCTCCATTGGATCCGTGAAGCCCTCGTACAGGATGGCGACGATCGTGTAATCGGCGCCCCTGACGACCGGATTGATGATGTGTGTGTAAGTGATGTTGCCATCCGGCAATGGCTTGCTGTTCTTGAGGACCCTCCAGCCAGCCGCCTGCTGCTTGCGTTCAGGCTTGTCGGACTTCAAGAGCGCTTCGCGGACCTTGGCCATCACCATCTCGAAGTCCGCCGTCTTGTCCGGCTTGATCGCCAGCGTCCAGAGAGCGATATCGCCGTCGAAAGTGAATGCCTGTGGCTCCTGGGCACGAACGCCCTCGTGGCCTTGCGAAAACGCCGGCAGCATCATGATCGCGCCAGCCAGTAGTAACCCCGAAAGTCGTCGCATCTGCAAGCCTCCTGGGAAAGGGGTAACTCTACCGTACCGTTCAGCGAATGAAAACGGCCATGATCTCGTGAGCCAGGAGCATCCCCGCCCTCGACAGCCGCAGACATCGGCCATCATAGAACAAAACCCCTTGATCTACGAAGGATTGGAGTTCACCACCATAGCGGCTCCAGACATCCACCCCGTAACGTGCGTTCACCAGCCCCAAGTCCACCCCTGCGCTCAACCTGAGTCCGGTAAAGAGCGCGTCTTCCAGGCGCTCACGCGCCGAAAGCGGCCGGACATCAACGGCGATCGATCCCCCGCTCGCCAGGGTCGAGATGTAGTCTGCCGCAACCGACACGTTCTTCCAGCGCGTGCCATTGCACGTGGAGTGCGCGCCGCACCCCAGGCCGAGCCACTCACCGTCAGTCCAGTACTTCAGGTTGTGGCGCGAGCATCGACCTGCGCGCGCCACGTTCGATATTTCATACTGCACGTAGCCAGCTTCGTCCATCCGGGCGAGACCCGACATGTACATCTCCGCGGCATCGTCGTCCGGTGCGACCGACCACTGGCCTCGCGCCATCGCGTCGCGGAGCGGCGCATTGGGATAGATCTCGAGCAGATACAGGGAGGCATGGTCCGGACCGAGCGCAATCAACCGGTCCACCGACTCGAGCCAGTGCACCAGGGTTTGCTGAGGCAGCCACATCATCAGGTCGAGTGAAATGTTGTCGAATCCCTCCCGTCGCGCCATGCGAAACGCCTCGACGGCCCGGCCGGCCGAATGGAGCCGACTGAGGCGGCCGAGTTCGTCATCGCGAAACGACTGAACACCGTAGCTGAGCCGGTTGACGCCGGCCTGCCGAAAACCAGCCAGCCGCTCAGGCGTCACGGTCTCCGGGTTGGCCTCGAGCGTGATTTCCGCAGCGTCGGCCATCGACCATGACCCGCGGCACGCGTCGATCACGGCTGAGATCTCCGCCGGTTCGAGCAGCGACGGCGTGCCGCCGCCAAAGAAGATGCTGTCGGCGGCCGATCCGTCGCCTGCTCGCCGAATCTCGGCAAGCAACGCGCCGACATACCGCTCCTTCAACTCAGCGTCGAAGAGTCCTCGATTGAAGTTGCAGTAGTTGCAGATGGCCGAGCAGAACGGCACGTGTACGTACAGGCCGAGCACAGAGGACCCCGGGGTAGTCGCTGGTCGCTGGTCGTTCGTCTCTGGACAGACTCGAGGCTCCAGGCGTTCGACTGGACCAACGCTGGCAAGGCCAGAGGAGATCACCTACGACCCAGCGCGGCCGCCCGACCACTTGAGGTCGGCCTTCCCATCCCGCTCCCGCATCTGGGCCCTGGCCTGCCCCGCAGACCTGGAGGGCAGCGTGGTCTTCCGCGATGCCTTGCTCCGAAGCTTCCAGAGGGTCACGAGGTCATCGACACCACCGTTGGGAGGGAGTTCCCTGTAGTCGGCGCCGTCGAGGTCCAGAAACTCGCACATCTCGTGGAGACGAGAGCGCATCCGATAGCCGATGCGAAACAACAGCGAATCCGGGTCGGTCGTGTCCGGTTTGTCTTCGTAGTTCGACGTAAACACTGTCGTCCGCTGAGCGCTGTACCTGGCATTGACGATGTGGTTCAGGGTCTCCTCGACCCATTCTGAGGTCTTTTCAGCGCCAAGGTCATCGAGCACCAGCATATCGGCCTCCATGACCGGCCGAAGCACGTCCATCTCGGCCACCTGGTTGACCGGATCGTAGGTACTCCGAATCACACGCAACAGGTCACGCGTGTCGTAGAAGATGCCGCGAGCCCCGCGGGTGGCGATGACCTGCCGCAGGACCGCTACGGCGAGATGAGTCTTGCCCACGCCAGGTGGACCCAGGAGAAACAGTCCCTGATCGACGACCGGAAAACCCTCCGCCAAGCGGGAAGCATGCTGCAGTGCCTTGATCAATCGTTCATTGTAGGCGACGTAATTGGCGAGATCGCAGTGCTGGTATCGGCGAGGTATGCGTGCGTCGGCCAACAGTCGGGCGGCCGCGGACTCCCGCATGCAGTCACAGCGCGCCACGCGCGATACACCGTTGACCTCGATCGTCTTCCAACCCGTATCGTCGCACACTGCGCAGGTCACGATTCGCGATCCTAGCGTACTTGCGTGCTCACGTACGGACCGACTGGTGTTCAGATTTTTATTTTTTCGTGCTGACGTTCGTCGTCGGCCGCGCGCTTCACGAGATCGGTCGGAGAGGACTTGACCAGTGCCGTACCGAGGCGCTGTTCCCAGTCGTCGATACCACGGGCCAACTCGCGCTTGACGTAGTCCATGAACTCGTTCACTTCAGACTGCATGCTCTCGATTTTCCGGCGCATGTTCAGGATGATCTCAACGCCGGCAAGATTGACGCCAAGATCCCTGGTCAACGCAAGGATGGTCTCGAGTTGTTCCAGATCCTCGTCGGAGTACAGGCGGGTGTTGCCCTCGGTCCGCGACGGCTTCAACAGGCCCTCGCGCTCGTACAGACGCAGCGTTTGCGCATGGATGCCGTACTTTTGGGAAACGGCACTGATCATGTAGTAGCCCTTCCCGCGTTCTGTGCGCTTCGCCATCATCTCCCCCGCCGCGCCGCGCCTCCGCTCGAGCCTGGCAGCATCGAGCGATGGGCCACCTCGGACACGTCCTCTTCTGAAGTCGTCTCGAGCCGGTCGCGAACGTTCTCGCTGTTGATCTGGCCAAACTCCCGGAGCAGCTCCTTCGAGCGCTCATCGAGGATGGTCGGCAGCATCAGGCGCACCTCGACCACCAGATCCCCGCGACGCCCGCTGCGAGTCGAGGTCGCGCCGCGTTCCCGAAGGCGAAATCGCTGTCCCGATTGCGTCCCCGGGGGCACACGAAGTCGCGTGGGCCCATCCGGCGTGAGCACGTCGACCTTGGCGCCGAGCGCCGCCTCATGAACGGCTATGGGCACCATCGTGTGCACATCGTCTCCCTCGCGTCGAAACCTCGGGTGCGCGGTCACGTGCGTGGTGATGTACAAGTCCCCGGGTGCCGCCCCTCCAGAACCCGCGTTCCCCTTGCCTGGAACCCGCACCCGCGCGCCATCGCCAATGCCCGCCGGGATGCGAACCTGCATCGCCTCGGCGCGGGTCTCGAGCCCCACGCCACCGCACGCCTCGCAGGGATCCGGGCGCCGCTGTCCGGACCCGCCGCATCCAGAGCAGCTCCGTGAAAACACCATGTGCCCGCGCGCGGAGCGGACAGTGCCCGCACCGTCGCAGAGGGGGCATGGGCCAAGGTTGACACGCGTTCGGCCGCTGCCCGCACACCGCGCGCACGCCTCCCGACGTGTCACGGTGATCGAGCGCGTCGCACCGGCAAGCGCTTCGTCGAATGAAAGCTGCACTGTGTGATGCAGATCGGCGCCGCGCTCGTGCCGGTGATGCTGCGATTCTCGATCGAGCAGCACCTCGGCGAAGAGATCGCCAAATGTGACCGACTGATCCGTTCCGCCCGCGGAGAAATCAAAGCCTTCGAACCCGCTCGGCCGACGCGGCCCGCTGGCATCGGATGAGCCTCGAGACTCGTAGCGTGACCGCCGATCAGGGTCGATCAACGTTTCGTAGGCTTCAACAATCTGACGAAACCGTGCCGCCGCCGCTCGGTCTCCGGGATTGATATCCGGATGAAAGCGCCGGGCCAGCCGACGATAGGCCCGCTTGACTTCGGACTCCTTCGCCCCGACCGGCAACCCGAGCACGACGTACAGGTCCATGCTGCGCTACTTCTTCTGATCGTCCACCACTTCGGCGTCGATGACGTCGGCGTCTGGTTGCTCCGCGCCGCTCGCCTCGGCGGCAGACTCGGCAGACCCCGTCGACCCGGCTGAGCCCTCTCCAGCCGCGTTCGACTGCTTGTAGACTGCCTCGGCGGCCTTGTGCTGGGCCTGGGTGAGCTTCTCCATGGCGCTCGTCATCGCCGCCGTATCGCCGGAATCGATCGCGCTCTTGACCGCCGCAATCGCGGCTTCTATCCCCGCCTTGTCGTCGGCGGCCAGCTTCGGCCCCATGTCCTGCAGCATCCGCTCAGCAGCGTAGACCACCTGATCGGCCTGGTTTCTCGCTTCGATCTCCTCGCGACGCTTCCGGTCCTCCTCGGCATGCGCCTCGGCATCCTTCATCATCCGATCGACCTCTTCCTTACTGAGGCCGCTCGACGCCGTGATGGTAATCCGCTGCTCTTTGCCGGTCCCTTTGTCCTTGGCAGACACATTGACCATCCCGTTCGCATCGATGTCGAACGTGACTTCCACTTGCGGCACCCCTCTCGGCGCGGCAGGAATCCCGACCAGCTGAAAGCGCCCGAGCGTCCGATTGTCGCGAGCCAGCTGACGCTCGCCCTGCAGCACGTGCACCTCGACGCTCGTCTGGCTGTCAGCAGCGGTCGAGAAGGTCTCGCTCTTGCGCGTCGGAATCGTCGTATTGCGGGCAATCAGCGTCGTCATGACGCCGCCGAGCGTCTCGATGCCAAGCGAGAGCGGCGTGACATCGAGGAGCAACAGATCCTTGACCTCACCACCCAGGACGCCGGCCTGAATCGCCGCGCCAATCGCCACGACCTCGTCCGGGTTCACACCCTTGTGCGGCTCCTTTCCGAAGAGTTCCTTGACGATCTGCTGCACCCGCGGAATCCGGGTCGAGCCACCAACCAGCACGACCTCGTCGATCTTCGTCGCGCCAAGTGCCGCATCGGCCAGCGCCTGCTTCGTCGGGCCAACGGTCTTCTGCAGCAGGTCCTCGACAAGCTGCTCGAACCGCGCGCGGGTGAGTTTCATCTGCAGATGCTTGGGACCCGACTGATCGGCCGTGATGAACGGCAGGTTGATGTCGGTCTCCATAACAGTGGAGAGTTCCATCTTGGCCTTCTCAGCTGCCTCCCGTAGTCGCTGCAACGCCATCCGGTCCTTGCCAAGGTCGATGCCGTCGCTCTTCTTGAACTCGGCGATGATCCACTCCATGACACGGTGGTCGAGATTGTCACCGCCCAGGTGCGTGTCGCCGTTGGTGGACTTGACCTCGACCACGCCCTCACCCACCTCCAGAATCGAGATGTCGAAGGTGCCGCCACCGAAGTCGTACACCGCAATCGTTTCGTCCTTCTTCTTGTCGAGTCCGTAGGCAAGCGCGGCGGCCGTGGGTTCATTCACGATGCGCATGACCTCGAGACCGGCGATCCGACCGGCCTCCTTGGTCGCCTGCCGCTGCGCATCGTTGAAGTACGCCGGCACCGTAATCACGGCCTGGGTCACTGCGTGACCGAGGTACTCCTCAGCTGCCTGCTTGAGCTTCTGCAGCACCATCGCGGAGATCTGCGGGGGCGCGAACTCTTCGCTGAGCGTCTTGATGCGAACATCGCCGTTGGAGGCCGACACTACCGTGTACGGCACCATCTTCATCTCTTCGCTGACTTCCGCGTGACGCCGGCCCATGAACCGCTTGATGGAGAACACCGTGTTCTCGGGATTGGTGACTGCCTGGCGCTTGGCGACCTGCCCCACCAGCCGTTCGCCAGACTTCGTGAACGCCACCACCGACGGCGTGAGCCGTCCACCCTCCGGATTGGTGATGACAACCGGCTCGCCGCCTTCCATGACGGCCACTACAGAATTGGTGGTGCCGAGATCGATGCCGATGATTTTGCTCATGTCGTTAGATCCTTCGCGCGTTTGGTTAATACTCCATCTATTATCAAATATGAGTGTGACTCAGTCAAATAGTTACTGCGAATTCAGCCGGCCAACAGCGGTAAGATGGGAATGTCTTCGATGAGCGCCACGCCCCCAGAGCGTCGGATCGTCGTCCGCTTGGCACAGCAAGCGGTAGTCGCGGCCCTCTTTGTGACCGCGGCCCTCCTAGGCGGCCTCAGCGGTTTCCTGTTCGCGTACGCCGACGACCTCCCGGAAATCAGCGCACTCGACGCATACCAGCCGAGTACGATTACTCGCCTCCTCTCACGTGACGGCCAGGTGGTTGGCGAGTTCGCCCTCGAGCGGCGCGTGGTCATCGACTACGAGGGCATCGCCCCCGTCTTGCGCCAAGCCATTGTCGCCAGCGAGGACGCCGACTTCGAGCAACACTTCGGCCTGAGCATCTCTCGCATCGTCATGACGGCGATCAACGACGTGCTGTACGGCCAGCGCTTCGGCGCCAGCACCATCACACAGCAATTGGCACGCATGCTCTTTCTGCAGGAGTACATGCAAGGGGGCGTCTTTCAGCGATCGGGCATGCGGGGTGTCGAGCGAAAGATCAAGGAGATGCTCGTCGCGATACAGATCGAGAAGCGCTATACCAAGCCCGAAATCTTCACGCTGTACGCCAATCACGTCACGATGGGCCACGGAGCCTATGGTCTCGAGGCTGGCTCGCGTCTCTACTTCGGTAAATCGGCACGCGATCTCTCGTTGGAAGAAGCGGCCACGATCGCGGCGATCATCCAGACGCCCGCACGGCTCAGCCCCTTTGTGAACCCGGATCAGGCACGGGCGAGACGTGACAACTACGTGCTCCCTCGTATGGCCGCCGAAGGCTTCATCTCGAGTCAGGCGGCCGCCGAAGTCGCCGCACGGCCACTTGTCGTTCGGGGACAGTCAACCCCTCAGCGATCGTTCGCCCCCTACTTCGTTGAAGAGATTCGCAAGATGCTCGAGCAGGAGTACGGGGCGGATGCGCTGTACCAGGCGGGACTCGTCGTGCAAACGACACTCGACGTTGATCTTCAGCAGGCCGCGAACCGCGCGATCGACGAGGGACTTCGGCGAATCGACAAGCGTCGCAACGGCTACCGAAAACCCGAGCGCAACGTCCTTGCGGAAGAACAGACCCTTGAGACGTTCACGACCGCGCGCTGGTCCCAACCCATCAGCATCGGAGACATCGTGCCTGCGGTGGTCACCGCCGCCCCGGCGCGGGGTGCTGGGCCCGCTCGTCTTCGTATCGGCACGCACGAGATCGAGCTCCCCGCGCGCGGTTACGCGTGGACGGGGCGAGCGGCGGCTGCCGACCTGTTCACCGTCGGCGATCTGATCGAGGTCAGAATCGCCACGCTTCACGACGACGCCCCAGCCACCGTGACGCTCGAACAGCCGCCACTGCTCGAGGCGGGACTGGTGGCCCTCGACAACCGCAGCGGGGAGATCCTCGCCATGGTCGGTGGATTCAGCTTCGAACGGAGCAAATTCAATCGTGCCACCCAGGCGCGTCGACAGCTGGGCTCCATCTTCAAGCCGATCGTCTACACGACCGCCATCGATCGGGGGTTCACGCCGCTCTCCATCTTCATGGACGAACCGGTATCGTTCGACCTGGGGCCCGACCAACCGCCCTACGAGCCAATGAACTACGACCGGAATTTCGAAGGGCCAACGACCCTCAGACGGGCGCTGGAGCAGTCTCGGAACATTCCCGCCGTCCAGGCTCTGGTTGAGGTCGGCCCAGAGCAGGTGTTGGAATACGCCCGGCGCTTCGATCTAGGCAGGGATCTTCAGCCGTATCTCTCGCTGGCGCTGGGCGCGGCCGAAGCCTCGCTCATTGAAGCCACGTCCGCCTACTCGGTGTTTCCAAACCAGGGCGTTCGCATGACCCCGTACGCCGTCACAACCATCGCGGATCGCGAAGGCAATATCCTCAAGCAAAACCGACCGCAGGCTCGAGAAACGATCCGTGCCGACACGGCGTTCGTGATGACCAATCTGCTGCGTGGCGTGATCCAGCGCGGCACCGGCGCGGCGGCGGCCTCGCTCGGTTGGCCGCTGGCAGGCAAGACGGGCACCGTCGATGACTACACCGACACCTGGTTCATCGGGTTCGACCCGCGTATTACCGTCGGCGTATGGGTGGGCTACGACGAGAAGAAGCCTATCGGAGGTAGCCGCCAGGGCGAGACCGGCGCCTCCGCGGCACTGCCCATCTGGATGGACGTCATGCGCGCCTACATCGAGGGGCAGGCCGACCAGGCGACGCCCCCGACCTTCGACACACCTGGAAACATCGCTTTGGTGACCCTGGAATCAGGCGAGACCGAGGCCTTCATCAACGGAACACAACCGCAGACATTCGAGACGCTCGAGCCAGTGGCTCCTCTGGAGCCATAGCAGCCACGGTGCGTGTCGCACGCACCATGCAGTAACCGCTCGCTATCACACCTGTCGATGGTGATGCGTCTGAACGGCTCGTATCACCGCCAGCGTGGCGCCGGTCACGACGATCGCGGCGCCCAACCCGATCAGGATGGCAACCGGAAAGAAGAACGCGGCAAAGACAAGAGGGATGAGCAGGAGTCCGTCGAGGGCCAGGATAGACCAGCCGCCGGTGGCTTCGACGAAACGTTCGGCGTAGTGCATCAGTGCGCGAATCATGAGTTGCCTCCTTCGCGGCCCCGAGCCGTGCTATCTCATTAGACGCTCAGCCGGCCCGTTATGCAACCTCAAGGGAGCACGCGGCGACAGCCGTCATCCTCACTCCGCTCCTGTCGAGACCGGTGCACCAGCGGTGCCAACCGCCTTCTGCATCAGAAAGGCCTTGATGAACGGGTCGAGATCGCCGTCCAACACGCGGGTGACATCTCCCACCTCCATCTTCGTTCGATGGTCTTTGACCATCTGGTACGGTTGCAACACGTAGCTGCGAATCTGGCTGCCAAAGCCGATGTCCTTCTTGGCACCCGCAATCTGATCCAGTTTCGCCTGCTGCTCCTTCAGCTTCAGATCAAAGAGGCGCGACTTCAGCACCTTCATCGCCGAGGCACGATTTTTGTGCTGCGAGCGTTCGTTCTGACACGACACAACCATCCCGGTCGGCAGGTGGGTGAGGCGTACGGCTGAATCAGTGACGTTCACATGCTGACCGCCCGCGCCGCTCGATCGATAGGTATCGATGCGGAGATCGTTCTCGTCGATTTCGACGTCGACGTCTTCTGGGAGCTCCGGCCACACGAGGACCGACGCGAACGACGTGTGCCGCCGTGCCGCCTGATCGAACGGCGAGATACGAACCAATCTGTGCACGCCGGCCTCGGCCGACATCAGACCGAACGCGTAGTCCCCTGACAACAGGAACGTCACGCTCTTGAGGCCAGCGTCTTCCCCGGGTTGGTAGTCGATGACTTCTCGCTTGAAGCCACGGCGCTCGATCCATTTCAGGTACATGCGCAGCAGCATCTCGGCCCAATCCTGCGACTCGGTACCCCCTGCACCCGGGTGAATCGTCACGATCGCGTTCGCGAAATCGTACTCTCCACCGAGCATCTTCTTAGTCTCGGCGGAATCCACCTCGAGCTGAAGCTCGTCGAGGCCTCGCACAAGATCGGCGCTCACGTCTTCGCCGGCACCAGCCCACTCGACCAGGACACCGATGTCGTCGATCCGCTGCCGCAAGGACTGCAATAGCGCGCGGTCTGCTTCCAGCCGCCGCCGGCGCTGCATGACCTTCTGGGCCTCCACCTGATTGCTCCAGAAATCCGGCGCGCCGATCCGGCTCTCGGTGTCGGCGAGCTGTTCGTCGAGCCGTGCACCCTCAAAGATGCCTCCGGAGTTCTTCGGCCCTGCGACCGAGATCCTCATATCGCCGAACGAGATCTTCAAACTCAACCGCCACATGTCCTCCGTTGCTTAGCCGCGCCTGAACGTCACGAGTGCCACCACCGTCAGCGCAATCGCCAAGTACGCAATCGCGTCGCCGATCGCAGAGTAGATGGTCCGGCCAGTCAGGAGGCGAACGTCCTCAACCAGACCCGCCTGTTCGAACGTCGCCGACTGCACCACCACACGCCCATAGGGATCGACAACGCCGCTGATGCCCGTATTCGCCGCACGCGCCAGATACCGCCCCTGCTCGATCGCCCGCATGGAGGCCATCGCGAAATGCTGATACGGTGCCGATGACTCTCCGTACCAGGCGTCGTTCGTAATGGTCGTCAGCAACTGGCTTCCCGCGGCGACGGCCTCGCGGCTAAGCGACGGATACACGACCTCGTAGCAGATCGCCGTCGACACCACACCGCCACCAACGGGCAACATCACGACCGAAGCACCAGCCGAGAAGTCCGTGAACCGCTCCACCAGCGGCGACACGAAGTACAGCACGTTCTTGAACGGAATGAACTCACCAAACGGCACGAGATGGATCTTGCGATACACGGCGGTCGTCTCGCCCGCTGGCGAGAGTGCGAATGCCGCATTGAACAATCGAGAGGAACCGGAGCCGCGTTCGACCTGCTCACTGCCAAACAACATCGGCACATGCACCTCTCGGGCCAGGTCGCGGATTGTCGCCTCGCCCGTGTCGTCCTCCTCGAACACGAAGGGCGTAGACGACTCCGGCCAGATCACGAACGCTGCTCCTCGGCGGACGACGTCGCGCGTCATGGCAAGGTAAGTCGTCACGATCCGCCGGGCCTGGCCAGGGTCCCACTTGTCGGCCTGCGCGATGTTGCCCTGGATGAGCCCGATGCGAAGCGGGGTACCCTGCCGCACGAGCGATCCGTCGGCTACCCGGCCCGCACCCCACGCGCCGACGCCCGTGAGCAGCACCACAATGGCGGAGATCACGACAATCCTGGACCGCCCGCGAGAGAGCACCGCGTACGCGATTGCGGCATTGACAAGCGCAACCAGAGCCGAAAGGCCATAGACCCCGAACAGGCTGGCGACCTGCGCCACCGGCAACATGGTCACCTGGCTGTTGCCCAACGGCACCCACGGGAATCCGCCGAACAGACTTCCACGCGCAAACTCAGTGGACACCCAGGCGGCTGGCATGAAGAGCAGCGCGCCCCTGCCAGCGCGTCTGATGAGACGCGCCGTGATCACCGCAGCCAACGCCGGAAAGAGCGCCAGATACGACGCCAGCAGCAACATGGCCAGCACGGCGACTGGCAAGGCGAGTCCACCGAAGGTACCGACCACCGTTCCGGTCCAGTAAATGGTACCAACGAAGTACAAAACGCCGGTCGTCAGCCCCAGCATGAAGGCTCGAAGCGGAGGCTGGCCCGCGAGGCCTTCGTGCGCTCCTCGTCCACTCGCATGCGGCCGGCCGCGCCAGCCGCTGAGCGCCACGAGGAGAGGAACCAGGGCGATCCAGGCGAACGCCGGATGCCCATAGCGAGGAAAGCTGAGCGCGAGCAGTACGCCAGACGCGACCGCGAGTACGTAGACCAACACGCTATTGTCGCCCAAGTGGTCCCGCCGTCTCACCCGACCGCCGGATGCGTCAGGCCTCAGGCGCCAATCCCGGTCACAAATGGGGCCGCGTCAGGATCGTGTGCACTGATCGGAATCGACGGCAGAAATCAAAAAAGGCCGCCGCGGAGCGCTCTCCGTGCCAGCCTTCTGCGATCCTCCCCGCGCCCCACAACGGCCTGCGGCGTGGACCTCCGTTTCTCGTCTTCTGGCTACCGGGTCACCCAGGGTTCAATACGTTCGTCTCGCCTGAGCCGCTCGGCGACCGCGTCGGCCTCGCCGCGATTGTCGTACTTCCCCACGCGGACACGGAAATTCGCCCCGGCCGTCGTCACAAACGCGGGATAGCCCTTGTCGGCCAGTCGACGAGCCATGTTGTTCGCCTCGAGCCGTTCGCGAACCGCCGCTACCTGTACGACGAAGCCGCTGCCAGTAGGCTCCGAGAGATCCCGAACCGTGGCGACAGGATCCACTGCGGCGCGCGCGGGCCTCGCCTCGGGCGTTTCGGCGCGTTCCGGCGCCGGAACGACCGGCTTCGGCATCGCCCGAGGAGCCTCAGCCGCCGCCGGCGACGCCATTGGGTCGCCCAGGGCAACGGCCTCAGACACCGGGACCAGAGTGCTCTCTGCCCCCTCACCGCTGCCGAGTAGCGCCCCGGGGTACGACAGAGTCTCCCCCCCCGCGACCGGTGCCCCGGCGGCGCTGCTGTTTGACGGTGCGTCGCCACTAATGACGGTTGGGTCAGCACCGGGATCAGCCGGGCCGGCAGCCACACCGGCAGCTCTAGTCGGCACCCCACGTCCGACCATCACACCGCAGAGAAAAACAACCACGGCAACGACCGTGGCCGTCATGAAGAGGAAGACGAGCTGCTTTCCGCCCAGTTGAATCTCTCGAAGTCCTTCGTCTGTCATGGGTTAGACGGTGCACATTTTAGCACACTCTGCTCACCAGGCCTGCGCGCCGGCCTCTCCTCTCTCCACGCGCGGCCCAAGCGCGACCACGGTCATTCGACAAGGCCCCACCTCGACGGCTCGACAGCCGTCAACCACGACCTCCACATCCAAGCCAAAAAGCTCCATGAGGCGGCGGATCGCCGCCGCGTAGTACTCACACCGCGGGCGTTCCGTCAGGACGCGAACCTCGCAAAAAATGGAGCTCGTGATCGCGACGACCCCCGTGCCCCTCCGCCACCGCAGGTCCATGCGGCTGGCACCGCAGGTGCGTCGAACCAGGTCACCAACGATCCGCCCTACCAAGCGCATGCGAAGTGCGGGTGGTGCCGCCCAGGTCAGGCGGCGTTTCAGGGGCGACAAGGCACCAAAGGTCCACTCGGCGGCGTACTCCCCGGCCCGTGCCGTCACGAGCGAGTAACGCTCGCCTTCCTCGCGCAAGAAGCCAAGCACCGCAGCGAGCGGTGCCAGACCAATGCGACCTGCACGGAGATTCGCCGGATTCAACCACGCCTCGTAGAATTCCACCCGGGTCGGCAACACATCTGTCACCCCCTGGTGGAGGCTCGCCACCAGCAAACGCCCGATCCCGGTCTCAGTCATGCTCTAATGGGTCATCCCCTGGACAGCAGCCATCCTCGCAGGCGGCCAGGCCCGGCGGCTCGGCGGCGTGGACAAGAGTTCGCTCGTGGTGGGTACGCGCTCGATTCTTGAGCGACAGTTGTCGCTGTTGTACGGCCTCGCCTCCCACATCCTGATCGTCGGCGGCGACAGGTCAGAGGTACAGTCCGACGGGACGCGACGGACGCCAGATCGCATCCCTGGCGCCGGAGCGCTGGGTGGTCTGTATACCGCCCTGATGGACGCGCCGACGGAACAGGTGCTGGTGATCGCCTGCGATATGCCGTTCTTGAACGCGCCGTTCCTGGCATACCTGGCGGAGCGAGGTCGTGATGTCGATGCCGCGCTGCCGTGCGACGCGCAACGGCGTCACCCGTTGTGTGCTTCGTACGCACGGCGGATCGCTGGCCACCTGCGGCGTCGAATTGCGTCCGGCGACTTGCGCGTTGGAGCGGCACTGGTGGATGTTGCAGTAAGGGAGATCGGGCTCGACGAATTGGAGCCGTTCAATCGAGACGGCCGATTACTATGCAATGTCAACACACCCGAAGACTACGAGCGGCTGCGTACCTGAACCAATCCAGAGCCCTCATCGCATGACCAGCGTACCCCGCAGGGGGCCCTCGACGGCAATCAACGCTCGGGAAGCCAGCACGACCCCGAGTTCCCACCCATCGTTCCCGAGTCACGATAGCGCACTCTGATGATCCTCCCTGTCCACGACCGCCTGCGCGCGCACCTTCTGCATCGACTCAACACGTTGTACTCTGTCGATCAGGCTGACGCGCCATCCCTCGTTCTCGACTATCCGCCCAGTCGGGAGATGGGCGACCTTGGCACGCCGGTGGCGTTCGAGTTGGCGCGCCGACTGCGCAAGGCGCCTCGTGCGATCGCGCAGGAGATTGCCGGCAGCTTCGGGACACTTGATGGCGTCGCGCGCGTGGTGGCGGCCCCCAACGGATACCTGAACGTGTTCCTGGAGCGGCCGTCCTTCCTTCTCGACCGCCTGGCCTCCCCGACGACTCCGCCACGATCCGACGACGCCAAGGCCATCGTCGAACACACGGCCATCAATCCCAACAAGGCCGCGCACATCGGCCATCTGCGCAACGCTGCCCTGGGCGACACGCTCGTCCGAGTGCTGCGTTTTCGAGGCGTCAAGGTGGAGGTACAGAACTATATCGACGACACCGGGGTACAGGTCGCCGACGTCGTCGTCGGCTTCCGCGTCGTCGAGCACAAGACGCTCGAAGACATTCGTGCCATCGCCGACTCGACACGGTTTGACTACTACTGCTGGGATCTGTACGCGCGTGTCACCGAGTGGTACGACGGAGACAAGGAGCGACTGCACCACCGCGAAGAGACGCTGCATGCCATCGAGCGCGGCGACAACGACGCCGCCGCGATCGCCGCCTTCGTTGCCGATCGGATCGTGCGCTGTCACCTGAAGACGATGGCGAGGCTCAACGTGGACTACGACCTGCTGAGCTGGGAGGGCGACATCCTTCGCTTGAACTTCTGGGCGCAAGCGTTCGACGTCCTGAAGGGCATCGGCGCCGTGTATCTGCAGACCGAGGGTCGCCTGGCCGGATGCTGGGTAATGGCGATCCAGGACAACCCCGAATCCCAGGCCGCTCCGACGAACCCGGAGTCGTCCGACACCGATGCCGAGACGGGAGAATCCGAAGAACGCGAGAAGGTGATCGTCCGTTCCAATGGCGTCGTCACGTACGTGGGCAAGGACATCGCCTACCAGTTCTGGAAGCTTGGGCTCCTGGGCAGGGATTTCCAGTATCGCGTGTTCGCCGATCGAGCCGCTGGACCCCTGTGGGCTACCTGCTCATCCGGGGGCGAAGCCACACACCCGCCCTTCGGCGGGGCCGGCTATGTCTACAACGTCATCGACGTCCGACAGTCCTACCTGCAGAGACTGCTCAGGCAGGCACTCGTGGTCGCCGGGCATCCCGAAGGTGCCGAGCGATCACGCCACTTCTCCTACGAAACCGTGGCGCTGTCGCACGCCACGGCTCGCGAGCTCGGCTACGTGATGGAGTCCGGTTCCGAGGAGGCCAAGCGGCCCTTCGTCGAGGTCTCTGGCCGCAAAGGCCTGGGTGTCAAGGCGGATGACCTGCTCGACACCCTCACCCGCAACGCGGACGGTGTCGTGGCGGCACGCAATCCGGACATGGACACCACCGAGCGCGAGCGCATCGCGAACATGATCGGCGTGGCCGCGATTCGGTACTTCCTGCTGAAGTTCTCACCGAGCAAGATGATCGTGTTCGACCTGGAAGAAGCGCTGAACTTCCAAGGGGAGAGCGGCCCCTACGTCCAATACGCCGTCGTCCGTGCGAACAAGATTTTTCAGAAGGTGCAAGAGCGCGATCATCTCGATGAGCGCGCGCTGATCGCTTCGCTCGCAGATGTTCCTCCCGCCGAGCTCACCGGCGACAACGGAGGCCACGAGCTCTGGTCGCTCGTGCTCGAAGCCTCCCGCCTGGACGAGGTGGTCGAGCAGGTGATCCGATCGCTTGAGTTTTCCGTGCTCGCAAAGTACGCGTTCTCGCTCGCGCAGGCCTTCAACGCTTTTTATCATCGCTCGCCGATCCTCAACGAAGAGCGCGACGACGTGCGCCGCTGGCGGGCAGCCGGGGTGATCTATCTCAGGAATCAGCTCACGCGTACGCTGGATCTGATGGGTATCGAGGTGCCGCCGCGCATGTAAGGCGACCTGGCTGACGCCGAGGCGTTAGTCTGGCCGAAGAGGCGTCGCTTGCGCGAACACGGCCACGGCTTCGACATGAGCCGTATTGGGAAACAGGTCGATCCCGGTAATGCGCTCCAACTCATAGCCCCGGTCGAGAATCGCTCGTGTGTCCCTGGCGAGCGTGGCCATGTCGCACGACACGTAGATGATACGCGCAGGCGCCCAGCGAACGACCCCGGCGAGTGCCGCTTTGGACAAACCCGTGCGCGGGGGATCGACGATGAACGCACCCACCCGACGCGCGGCCTGAAGGTACGACTCCACGCCGCACCGTTCGACACGCACGCGTGACGCGTAGGGTTCGGCATTGGCCAGGAGATCTGCACCGGCCACCGGGTCGCCTTCGACCAGCGAGATGTCCGACGCACCGGCAGCCGCCAACGACAGACCGAAGAGCCCGACCCCGGCGTACAGATCGACCACCGATCCAGGCGGTACCAACGATCCGACATGCCGCATCAGCGGTTCCAGCAGAAATCGGTTGGACTGAAAGAACGAGCGAGCTGACCGCCGAAGGGTCAGTGACACGCCCTCCGCGCCGTCCAGGTACAGCTGGTCACTGACCGAGGCAACACCCGCCAGCGACTCAATGGACCGTCGATCTGCCCGCGAGGCCGAAAGACCGGTCAGCGGACCCGCCGCCGCGAGCGCCGCAAACGGACCCGCCTCCACGCCACCCTGCAACTCGAGATGGCAGGCTCGCTGGTCTGCTGGCACGTTTTCAGCGATCTCGATACTGACGAGGCCCGCCAGTCCTCGGTCCACGACCACCCGCTCGACCGCATCAATCCAGTCCGTCGTACCGGGAGAGAGCTGGCCTGTCTGCGCGGCATGGCACACGTGATGGGTCCCCTCACGGTAAAACCCCAATCGCCCGTCACGCGCGTGTAACCGTGCACGCATGCGGTAGCCACGCTCGGGCGACGGCATGACATCTGGGAGCGATCCCAGCGGCACGCGCCCGATCCGGCCAAGACTGTCGCAGATGATCTCCGCCTTGAGGCGAAGCTGCCGCTCGTAGGCGATGTGGGCGAATGCATTGCCGCCGCATCGCCAGTCGGGTCCAGGATCTCGTCGGTCGGCCGATGCGACAAGTACCTCGGTCGTCACAGCATGGAGCAGGCTCTTGGCCGACCGCTCGATCCGAACGCGCACGCGCTCTCCGGGAATGGCTCCTTGTACGAGCGCGATCTGGCCGTCGTGACGGGCGATCATTCTTCCACCAACGGCCGGTTTCTCTATGTCCACGGCGATCTCTGTGCCAACCTCGACAGGCATCTGGACCCTGACCCTACTCGAAGGCAATCGTCGGTAGACGGAGGTGCTCGCGGACCAGGCGATCGACCGACGCCTGTCTGGAGTGGCTGTACGCCACCTCAGTCATCCGACCGCGAAACGGTGCAAGCTGCCGGTCGGCTTCCACTTCGAGGCGCCGCAGGACCGTTGCATCGCAGCTTCCGCGAGCCATTCGCAGGAGTTCCCCATCGAGCGTTCGCAGCCGCGCGAGCAGCATGTCGCGCGCGGCGCCGCGGAGGCCCTTCACGCCGGCCCGCGCCGCGTCCAGCTCACGCACGACGTCAGTGAGCACAGGAGCCAGCGGTCCCTCCTCGCCACCTCGCAGCGCCGTCAGTCGTGCGACAACGCGCTCGATGTGTGCCGCCAGGGTTCCTCTTCTTCGGATGGCTCCGACGTCCTCGTCGTCCGCGTCATTCTCCCCAGTCGCAGTCGCCGCGACGCCGACCGCGCGCCTCCACTCGTCGAACAGGTCGAGTACATCCGCCTCGCAAAACTCGATTCGCACGGGTCTCCGCCGGGGTCCCTTGGCGTAGTACCGCTCGAAGTACCGATCGATGCCTCCAAAGACGATCCGCATCGGAATGCCGCGAGTCGCCCAACTGGTGACCTGCTCGAAGGCCGGACCGACGATCCGCACGAGGTGACCACCGTTCTTGCGGCAGAGATAGGTCTCGACATCACGGCAGTACGACTCGCGCCCGTCGCCCTCACTCATAGCCACACCACTTCGCCAGCAGTGATGTGAGCCAACCCCACAGGCGTCCGCAGGACAAGAGCGCCGGTCTCGTCGAGGTCCTCCACCACGCCCTCAAGGATGGCGCCACCGACGTCGCCCCGTACGCGACGTCCAAACGTCGCCCCGGCGCGGAGGCGCCACGCGTCAGCCACCGCAGCGCCCCGTCCACTCTGGAGGTCGCCATACCGATCGTTGAGACTCACCAGGCACTCTGCCAGCAGAAGACCTCTGTCGACGCAGCGGCCGAGCTCTCCTTCAATGCTCGTCGCCCGCACCGCCACCTCCGGCGGATATGCCGCCGGCAGTACGTTGATCCCGAATCCCACGATCACGTACGAGCCCGCCGTCGAGCCGTTCGCTTCTGCCAGGATGCCCGCTACCTTGCGTGCTCCTACGAACGCGTCGTTGGGCCACTTCAGATCCACGGCGAGGCCGGTGGCGACCTGAATGCCCTCGGCGACCGCAACGCCTGCGGCGATAGTGAGTAGCGGTGCGTCCTCGGTCGGCCTCAGCAACGCGGACACATACAATCCGGTACCCGGTGGTGAGACCCAGCTTCGTCCGTGCCGCCCGCGTCCGGCCGATTGGGCGTTGGCCACGACGACACATCCCTCCGGCGCGCCCCGATCGGCGAGTACCCCAGCCACGTCATTGGTCGAGAGCACGTTCGGATACCAGAAAATCTCGCGCGCGAACGCCCCGAGCCGCCCTGCGGCACGCGCCAGCGCCTCGGCAAAGTCATCGGGCAGCGGCTGGGCAGATGGGTATGTCATGAGTACATGTCATTGAAATGGACCACGAAGTCGCAGAGACGCGCGGCGGCCTCGAAGTCCGTCACTCTGTCTCCTGCGGCTGTCTCGTGCCGGCAACACGGCTGGATCATCCCATTATGTGCGCCCGCCAGACCGGCCCTCACAGACACTGCGGACGCCGGACCGGCCGCGCGACCGATCGGCGGGTGGAGTTCGTCTTCATTCGGCGGAATGACGCCGGCTAGCCAGCACGGTTGGGGCGGCTCCACGCCGACGGGAGGAGCGGCCAGCCGCTCCCACGTTCCACGCGCCTACGTGAGGTCTTGGACGTCGCGAACCCTGCCTGCTCGGCCATCAGGGACACCTCGCCGATCGGACAGATCTTCAACACCTTCGGCTCGCGCAGCGTCCAGTTCACACAAGAGCGGAGCCGGCGGAAGACGTACGCCGAATACATCCCAAGCGATTGCACGCAGCTGCGAGACGCCGAAGGGAGCCTCGGTGGTCATGCCATCGACGAATCGAACAAGGACATGGCTTCGCATGATCGTCCGTTCGTCTCCCGCGACTCTTTGAATCGTCAGGACCCGACGAAACAACGACGAGGGGTGCGTTGACGTGTAGTGATTGGCTACTTCGATGTCTGACACCGTCTGTGGATCATCGGTGAACTCATAGAGATCGTACTCACCGGTG
>Ga0326597_10004534_pt1 | contig 19559 bp, 12 predicted proteins | sample RVTome_12_FD_203789 | JGI IMG/M metagenome (GOLD analysis project Ga0326597, IMG submission 203789) | Soil microbial communities from uranium-contaminated site in the Upper Colorado River Basin, Wyoming, United States - RVT100D185 | ecosystem: Environmental > Terrestrial > Soil > Contaminated >... | reverse complement strand
TCCCGGCGCCCCGTCTCGAGCCCATTCTCCGAACCGGCTTGCGATCCATCCTTCATCGGCTGTCCTCCGCGCAAGGGGATGGGGACAGCCCACAGTAGGCCCGGCGTCAGCCGCCATCATGCACGCCCGCCGAAAGCACACGGTCTACTTCACGCCGTGAGCGATGCCCGGCGCCGGGCTCAATCGGAGAGGGTCGCGTGGACCGCGATCGCCAGGGCCGCCTCGGCGGCGGTTTCGGTGCGCAGGGTGTGGGCCGCGAGGCGCGCCGGGCGGGCGCCGGCGGCGCGCGCGGCGGCCTGCTCGGCGGGGGTCAGGCCGCCCTCCGGACCGATTAGGACACACAAGGGCTCCGTGCGGGTCCAGCGGCCCCCCGGGAGATCGGACAAGACGCGCGCGAGGGGCGCTGCGCCCGGGTCGGGGGCGCACAGCACGATCCGGCGCGCGCCCGCGCGCCCGAGCCAGGCGTCCAGGGTCTCCTGCGGCGCCAGCTCGCAGGCCCATAGGCGGCCGCACTGCTTCATCGCCTCGGCCGCCACCCGCTCGAGCCGCTCGATGCGCGTCGCACTCCGCTCGCTGGCGTGGGGCGCGGTGCGCTCGGTCACGAGCGGCGTCAGGCGCGCCAGCCCGAGCTGGACCAGTCGCTCGAGCATGCCCTCGGCGCGCGCGCCGCGCGGCAAGGGCAGGGCCAGCTCGATCCAGGGCAGGCCCGAGCCCGGCGCTCCAGGCTCGGGCTCCGCCCGCGGCGGCCCGTCGGACGCGAGCTCCAACCCAGCGCGCCCGGCGGCGACGACCCGCAGGGGCCAGGCCCGGCCGCGCCCGTCGAGACCGACCAGGCGGTCCCCCGGCTCCAGGCGCAAGACCCTCAGCGCGTGGCGCGCGTCGGCCGGCGCGAGCTCGGGCCGGTCGGCCTCCGGCGTGACCGAGAGCAGGAAGCGACGCACCGGAGCCGAGCCCGGACCGCGGCGGGGGGGAGCCACGCGGCGATTCTGGCCGCGACCCGGGGCACCCACAAGAGCCGCCGTATCGAGCGTTTGCGGCCCACTCCGGGGCCGCTAGGATGGGCCCCCGCCGACGCCCGGGCGCGGCCCCGCGCGCGTAACCGACGCCCCGCCCCGGGGTAGCCCGCAGGCGGCTCCGCGCCGACCGAGGCCGTCCGGCACGCCCCCCGCACGCCGCACCGACCCAGCCCCCCCGCCCCGAAGGGTCCACGACCGGGGCACCGTCCCGCCACAGCCCGCATGCAAGACCGCTACTCCCTGCGCTTCGAGAACGGAGAGCGCAAGGGCGAGATCGTCCCCGTCCCCGCCGGCCGCTCCACGGTCGGGCGCCGGCCCGGGAACGCGCTGCAGATCGTCGAGGGCTCGGTGTCCGGCCAGCACGCCGAGCTCTTCGTCGACGAGGACGGCGTGCGGGTGGTGGATCTCGGCAGCACGAACGGCACCCAGGTCGGCGGCCGGCGCGTGGACGAGGAGCGCTGCGCACACGGCGACCGCGTCGCCTTCGGACACGTTCTCCTGACCCTGATCGACGCCAAGCTCGGCGACGCGCGGCCGCTGGAGGAGGATGTCTCCGACGCCGTCGCCGACGTCGGCGAGAGCGTCGGGCACGTCAGCGCCGAGAGCGTCGCCAAGAGCGGCCGGCGCTCCAAGGCCGGAGCGCTCTTCGTCGCCCTGGCGCTGGTCCTGGTCGCCGGCGGCACGTGGACCGTCCTTCGGCGCGGCGACGCCGGCCCGCGCACTTCGCCGGTGGTGGCCGTGCCGGCGAACCTGCTGGCCGCGGGCTACTCGTTCGAGGACCCCGACGCCCCTTGGGCGGGTGACGAGGAGGCCTCGGCCGTCTTCCTCCCCAGCGCACAGGCGCGCGTCTCCGGTCGCACGGGCATGCGCGCCGAGCTGGCCGAGGGCGAGCGCGCGCTGCTCGTCTCGGCCGACGTGCCCGTCGGCGACGGGCGCACGCTGAGCGCCTTCGGGGCCCTGTCGGCCAGCGGCGGCGCCGGCGGGCGCATCGGTGTCGAGTTCTCGCGCGGCGACCCGACCGACCCCGCCGCCCCCGGGCCGCTCTTCGCGTGGAGCGAGTGGATCGGCGCCGACTCCGCCCCCGGCCAGCTGACGCTCACAGCGCCCGTGCCGCCGGGTGCGCGCGTCGCGCGCGTCCTGGTCGAGGCGCGCGCGGGAGCGCTCCTCGGAGGCGCGGTCGGCGCGGACGACGTCGGCGTCACGAGCGCCCTGGGCGTCGGCGCACCGGCGCTGCAGGACGGGGAGTTCCGCGTCTACCTGCTCGGCCGGCCGGCCCAGGCGGCGGCGATCTACAAGGTCGGCCGCGCGCTCCTCGGCGACCTGCACGCGAGCCCGGCCGGCGGCGGCGCCGGCGCGCCCGGGGCGGTCGAGCTGGCGCTCGAGCAGGGGCCGGGCCGCTACCGCGTCGCGCTCGCGGGCGGCGGGAGCGAGCGCACCCTGCTGGCGCGCGTCGAGCCCGCCGCGCTCGACCAGGGCATGGCCACGGTCGGCCCGGGCGGCTACCGCAAGCACGGGCCCGAGTTCGAGCGCGAGGAGGTGACGACGCTCCTGATCGGCAAGGAGCGCGACCAGCTCGCGCTGCGCTTCGATCCAGCGCTCTCCGTGCGCGCCGTGGCCGAAGGCGGCGGGGCGCGCCTGCGCGTCTCGCTCGGGAGCGCCGGCGGCTTCGAGCTGCAGCTCGACTTCAAGGAGGAGCGCGGCCGCGCCAGCGGCCTGGCCTACGGCGCGCGCCAGGCCGAGGGCGACGGTCGCCTGGGAGAGTGCCTGAAGGCCTGGGCGGAGCTGCTCGATCAGTATCCGTTCGAGGAGAAGCTGGTCGAGGAGGCCGAGGGCGTGCGCGCGCGGCTCGTGCAGGCGGGCCTGCAGGAGCTCGAGAGCGTGCGCGCCGAGGTCGAGCGCGCGCGCTTCTTCCGCCTGGTCGACCTGTACCGCCAGTGCCGCGACCAGGCGCGCGCTGTCGGGCGGCGCTACGCCGGCACCGAGGTCGAGGGCGAGGCGCAGGGCGTGGTGGCCGCGGTCGATTCCCTGCTGGTCGGGCTGGAGAGCGAGCTCGACCGCGACGAGATCGCGCGGCTGCGGTCGATCCGCGACGTCCTGGCCGCTTCCGGCTCGAGCGCGCTGGCGGCCGAGCTGGGCACGTACCTGAGCGAGGAATACGGGGCCGAGGACTGAGACGTCGTGAAAGAACCGAGCCTACGACAGCCTCTCAGGTGCCCCAGCACCAACGCCTGGCGGCACCGCCTGGCGGCGTTGGCGCCCGTTCGCGAGCAGTTCCTGCTCGCTCCCTGAGAGGGCCGGCGACGCATGGCACGAACAGCGACGGGAATCGACATCGGCCTGCGCAGCCGCAAGTTCATCCGCGGCCAGTACCGGGGCAACACCTTCCACGTCAGCGATTTCGCCGTCGAGCGCAACGAGAGCGGCGACATCGCGCGCGGCTGGGAGGCGGCCGAGATCGGCTTCAAGCCGACCCGCGCGCGCGTCGGCCTGACCGGCCGCGACGTGAACCTGCGCTACACGCGCGTGCCGCGCGTGCCCGACTGGCAGTTGCGCAAGCTGATGCGCTTCGAGGTCGAGGAGATCGGCGACCAATCCGGCTCCGGCGTGGCGTCGGACTTCAACCTGCTGCCCGAGCTGCCCGAGATCGAGGGCGAGGACGTCGTCGTCCTGGCGATGGCGCGCGAGTCGCTGCTCGAGCAGCACGCCGCGGGCCTGGCCGCGGCCGGCGGCGAGCTCGACTCCTTCGCTCCCAACGCCCTCGCGCTCTGCAACGCCTGGACCCGCTACGGGGTGATCGAGGGCGACACGGTCCTGATCGCCAACATCGGCCACGACAACGTCGACGTCGTCATCTGCCGCGGGCACGACCTGGTCTTCGCGCGCAACCTGAGGGGCGGCGCCGGACTGTTCGACCAGGCCATCGCCGAGCGCTTCGGCATCAGCGAGAAGAAGGCCGAGGACGTCAAGATCGAGTACGCGAACCTCGCGCCGGACGCGCGGCACGCCAACGCCAACGCCGAGAAGGCCAGCCGCGCCTGCCTGGGGCCGGCCGGCCAGCTCCAGGGCCTCTTGCAGTCGACGCTCCTGTTCTGCAAGAGCCAGCTCAAGGTCCCGGGCCTCAAGATCGACCGGGTGATGCTGTGCGGCGGCGGCGCGGCGCTCGCGGGCCTGCCGGAGTGGCTGCAGTCGGCCATGAACGTGCCGGTCGAGCTGTTCGACCCGTTCCGCGTGGTCGACACCCAGGGGCTCGACCCCGAAGCGGCCGACCTCCTGGCCGAGTACCGGCTGGAGGCGGTCGTCGCGCTCGGCTTGGCGACCATGGGCTCGGACCCCGCCGCCTACTCGGTCGAGCTCCTGCCGGAGAAGGTGCGCAAGCGGCGCGAGTTCTGGGGCGGATCGGCCTTCCTGGCGGCGGCCGGCGTCCTGGCCGTGCTGTTCCTCTCCTGGGACGCGTGGAACGACTCGCGCTCGCTGGGCGAGGTGCGCAGCCAGCGGGAGGGTCTCGAGCGCCAGTTGCGCAGCGCCAAGTCGACCGACAGCGCCACGCGCGAGCTGCTCGAGCAGAACGCCCTGCTCGAGGACCTGGCGCTCGAGCTGCAGGCGGCGCTCGGCTCGGGAGAGCAGATCGCGCGCACGCTCGAGGTGCTCGACACCCGGCTGCCGGAGGAGTTCTGGCTCTCGCGCTTCGGGAGCAGGTGGAGCTTCGACCAGGAACTCGGTATCGGGCGCGAGCGCGAGCGGCCGATCCTGGGGCTCGAAGGGCGCGCGAAGGAGGGGACGCGCTCGATGAGCGAGCTGTACGAGGGTTTCCTCGCGTCCTTGACCGCGGACCTGGGCGGCGCCGCGCTCAAGGCCGCGCCCAGCGCGGACGGCTCGCGCTTCTCGCTCGACCTCACGCTCCTCGCACCACCGCCGGCGCCCGCCGGTGAGGGTGCAGAGGCCGAGGAAGGGAACTGACCCCATGGACCCGAACGACTACTGGCAGGAGAACAAGCGCTTCGTCGTCACCGTGGCCGGCGGCGTGCTGCTGTTCGTGATCGGCGAGCTGATGATCGGCAAGCTCGTCGGCCAGGAGCTCACCAGCCAGCGCGTCGCCGTGGCGCGGCTGGCGGGCGACCTGCGGACGGGGCGCTTCCGGAACAGCGATCAGACCGCCGCGCGCGTGGAGAACGAGGCCCTGCGCGCCGCGGTCGACGGGCTGTCGCAGGCCGTGGCCTTCGAGCCGCGCCCGGAGTTCGTGCTCGATCCCGCGCGCGGCTCGGCCGGGACCCAGTACTTCGCGCGCGTCAGCGCGGTGCGCGACCGCTTGCGGCGCGAGGCCGGCCGGCTGGGTGTGCGCCTGAAGCAGGACCTCGGCCTGCCGGCGCTGGCGCCGACGCGCGACGACGAGATCGAGCGCACGCTGGAGGCGCTCGACCTGGTCGAGCGCGCGGTCACGATCGGCCTGGAGGTCGGCGTGCCGCGCATCGACAAGATCGAGATCCGGCTCGACCCGGGCCTGCGCACGCGCAAGGGCGTCGGCCGCATGGAGCGCACCCAGGTCAAGATGCGCTTCAGCGGCCCGTCCGGCCCGCTGGTGCGGTTCCTGGTCGAGACGCAGTCCCCGGCGCGCGGCCCTTCGCTCCTGATCGGGGAGCTCGAGATGGCGCCCGAGCGGCAGAAGGCCGACGAAGCCTGGCTCGAAGCGACTTTCGTCGTCGTGCGCCTGCACGGCCTGGACGCCCGGGCGGAAGGGGAGGACTGAGCGTGCGCCTCCGACAGGAACAGATCGTCCTGATCGCCAGCTTGGCGCTCTTGGCCTGGCTCTTCCACGGCACCATGAAGGATCCCGGCACGGGCCCGCGCTCCCAGCGCGGCGGCAGCCCGCCCGAGCTCGAGCACCACCCCGCGCCCGACGTCGCGCGCGCCCTGCCGGCCGACGGGCGCGACCCCGCGCGGCTCTCGCGCCACCTGTTCGAGCCGCCGCGCGACACGCGCCCGCTGCCGCCCCTCGGCCTCGAGCCGCCGCCGCTCGAGCCGCTGCCGGGCCTGCGCCCGCCGGCCGGCGCCGGGCCCGCGCCGCGCCTGTTCGGACGGCTGCTGCGCGCCGACGTCACCCCCACGCTGGTCACCGGCCTGTTCGACGAGGTCGAGCCGGGAGGCGAGGGGGAGGGCGAGGGCCTCGAGCGGCAGGAGCTCGACGAACCGCCGCTGCGCTGGAGCGAGCTCTCGCCGGACGAGCGCATGGAACGCATCGCCGGCTACAAGCGGCTGTACGACTGGATCAAGATCGCCGACCTCAAGTGGGGCCGCATCACCAACCGCGACCGCTACCGGCTGGCGAAGCGCCCCAGCGAGGCCGTGCTGTTCGTCGAGTTCGACCCGCTGACGGGGCTGGAGCGCTTCCCGGGGCAGCAGGCCATCGCCTACCCGCGCGAGCGCGTCGAGGAGCTCGGCTTCGCCGACACGATCGCCAACCGGATCGAGCTCGAGCGCCTGACCTTCGGCGACGTGCTCACGCCCGGCCAGCTCGGCCCGGCGCTGGCCTTCGCCGACTGGTGCGTCGAGGAGCGGCTCGAGACGCCGCGCGCGCTCGAAGTGGCCGAGGAGTTCTACACGCGCGCCCGGGCGATCGCCAACGAGGACCCGTCGCCCGACCTGGGGCTGGCGCGCTGCTACGAGGCCGGCTTCCAGTTCGAGCGCGCCTTCCAGGTCTACGAGCGGTTGATCGCGGGCCGCTTCGCGCAGAACGGGGTCGTCCTGGCGCGCCTGGCGCAACTCGAGGCGCGCTTGCGCATGTTCGCGCGCGCCGAGCGGCGCCTGGAGCAGGCCGAGCGCTTCGACCGCTCCTCGTGGGAGGTGCAGTGGGCCGTCGGGCGCTTCCTGCTCGAGCGCGGGCGGCCCCAAGACGCGGTCGAGCACCTGCAGCTTGCGAACCGCCTCGAGCCGACCGCGGCCGAGCACAAGGGCGTGCGGGCCGCGATCCGGGCCGACCTCGGCAACGCCCTGCTCGCGAGCGGGGACACGGGTGGGGCGCTGAGCGGCTACGGCAAGTCGCTGCAGGCCGACCCGGCCGAGCAGCGCGGGATGGCGGGCATCCTCTCGGCGAGCTACCTGAGTGCGACGGGGGTGAACGGCGGCGCGCCGACCCTGGCCGGGACCGAGGTCGAGGGCGCGGGCTTCGACCTGCTGCTCGCCACCGGACTCCTGGCGCTGGGCAACGGTGAGTGGTCGGCGGCCAAGGAGAAGCTCGAGCTGGCGGCCCAGAGCGACCCGCTGCGGGCCTGCCAGGCCTGGCGCGCGCTCTCCTGGCTGGCCGAGATCAGCGCCTTCCCCGAGGAGGCCCTGCGCTTCGCCGAGCTCGCCGAGCAGAACGACCCGACCGACGTCTACACGCTGATCCAGCTCGGCCGCGTGCTGGCCGCGCGCGACGACGTCGAGGGCGCCCTGGACGCTTTCACGCGCGCGCTCGACCGCGAGCTCGACCTGCCCGACGTGCTGGCGGCGATGGGCGAGCTCTCCTACCGCAGCGGCGCATGGGCCGACGCCGAGCGCTACCTCGAGCGCTCGATCACGCTCGAGCCGTCGGTGGCCGACGTGCACGTGCTGCGCGGGCTGAACCTGTTGCAGCTCGGCCGCGCGGCCGAGGCCCAGCCGAGCTTCGAGCGCGCGCTCGAGATCGAGCGGCTGCACCCCGTGGCCAAGAACGGCCTGGCCTGGTGCGCCTACGCGCGGGGCGACTCGGTCGAGGCCATGACGGTCTTCCGCGAGCTCGACGACGCGCGCCGCGAGCTCTCCGAGGACGACCTGCACCGCGTCTACGCACGGCACCAGATCGAGCGCATCACCGACCACGAGGAGAAGGTCGTCTGGACCGACCGCTTCGAGCGCAACGAGCTGAAGAACGAGTGGATGATCGAGGAGTCGCAGCGCGTCTCGATCGACCTGATCGACGGCGCGGTGTGGATCGAGGGCGACTTCCCCGCCAGCGGGCGCGCGCGCGTCAAGCGCCAGTACCCGGCCGGGGACTTCGTCTCGCTCGAGGCGCGGCTGACGATCCACGAGGGCACGCGCGTGCGCTGCGGGCTGTTCGTCTCGATGGAGCGCGTCAACCGCGGCGAGTTCGAGGTCAAGAGCGAGGTCACGCTCTCGCGCCACCACGACAAGACGACGCAGACGCGCGTGCTGCGCACCGGCCAGGGCGATCCGCCCTACGTCGACGTGCCGATCATCGACTGGCCCGACGAGATCCCGAAGGTGCTGCGCATCGAGCGCTACGGCGAGTCGGCCGAGACCCGCTTCCGGCTCCTGGTCGACGGCATCCCGGTCGCCCAGGACCTGCCGGGGCAGGGTCTGGGCAGCTCGACCGGCATCTTGTGGGTCGGCGTCTACGCCGAGGGCGAGCCGGGCCGGCGCGTGCGGCTCGAGATCGACGACGTCGAGGTCGTGAAGCGCGAGCGGCGCTAGATGGAGAGACCATGAAGAGGGTCGGGAGCTCCAGGCGCGCAACGGCGGGCTTCACGCTGGTCGAGCTGATGGCGGTGATGATCATCCTGGCGATCCTGATGGTCTTCCTGCTGCCGCGCCTGACCCGCGTGGCCGAGACCGTTCAGGGCAAGGCCACCGCGTCCTTCATCCGCGGCTCGCTGTCGGTCGCGATCCAGTCCTGGGAGAGCGAGACCGGGAGCTACCCGCCCAGTGCCTGGGACGAGGAGCTGGGAGCGGCGCCGAACGCCTCGAACCTCGGCTCGGAGGCGCTCTTCCTGGCGCTGTGGTCCGAGCGCATGCAGGGCATGAACATCGACGACGACAACCTCGGCAACACGGACGGCGACCGCACGCGCAAGGCGATGTCCATGTTCGGCAGTGACGACCTGTTCGAGGTGTGCGACGGCTGGAAGAACCCGATCGCCTACTTCCATCGCAGCGACTACGGCCGCAAGGACGTCTACGTCACGATCAACAACGAGACCGGCCAGCTCGAGCAGACGGTGGTCGAGGCGCGCATGAGCCCGAAGACGAGGAGCTACTACCAGCTCAGGACCTTCCAGCTCATCTCGGCCGGGCCGGACGGTGTGTTCAACACTCCGGACGACATCACGAACTTCTCGAAGGAGTGAGAGGGCCATGGAGCAGGGATGAAGCGCTCTTCCGCACTCCTCGCCCGGAAGCGGTCGGGCTCCTCCGCCGCGGCGTTCACCCTGATCGAGCTGGTCTTCACCATGGGTCTGATCGCGCTGCTGCTCGGCATCGGCCTGGGGGCGGTGGCCTCGCTCGACCTCGGCGCGCACGCCGCGGTCGGGCTGGTCCAGAACACCCTGCGCCAGGCCAACAACTGGGCCGTCGCACGCCGCGCGCCGGCGCGCGTGCGCATCGACCCGGCGCAGGGCACGATCCGCGCCGAGGGCCTGGACGTCATCGGCACGTGGCACTTCGAGAAGATGCCGCCGCGCGGCGCCTTCGGGCTCGACGGCAACGTGTTCGGCGCCGAGCTGGTGGACGACGGCTACATCGGCAAGGCGCTCACCTTCCGCGGCATGCCGGCCGGCGCGCGCTACGAGGTCGACGTGCGGGACGACCCGGCCTACAACCTGACGACCGGGTTCCAGGTCCACTGCGCGCTGCGCCCGGAGAAGGTCGCCCAGGGGCTGGTGCTGCGCCTGGGGGACGCGCTCGGCATCGACGTCACGTCCGGCCTGGGCCTGCGCGCGTTCTTCGGCGCGCAACGCTACGACGAGCTCGGCAACCCGCGGCCCGCCAGCAAGCCTTCGCTCTCGACGCCGGACGGAGTGCTGCGCCCCGACCGCTGGAACCGCGTGATCGTCAGCTACGACCGCAGCGAGCTGATCGTGCTGGTCGAGGGCATCGTCGTCGCGCGCCTGCCGGAGGAGGCCGACGTCATCGCCGTGGACGGCCCGCTGGTGCTGGGCGGCGGCTCGCGCCCGTGGGCCGGATCGATCGACTCGCTGGTGATCAGCGCGGTGGGGGAGGAGGACGCGGTCCAGTTGCCGGAAGGCTCGTCCTTCGCCGCCGATTCGCCGCGCGAGATCGCGTTCGCCGCGGGCGGCGGCCTCGACCGCTCGATCCACGCCGAGCCGGTCGCGCTGTACGTCGAGCTCGGAAGCGGCGAACGGATCAAGGTGCAGGTCAACCTGTTCGGAACGGTGGAGTGATGGCGGGCCGGCGGGGAGGCTTCGCGCTGGTCACGGTCATCCTGGTGCTGGCCGCGCTGCTCGTGCTGTGCACGCCCTTCCTCCTGACGGCGCGCAACGCCGACCGCGCCAGCGCGCAGATGTTCGACCGGCGCCAGGCCGAGGTCGCGCTCGACGCCGCGGTCGTGCACGCGCGCGCGGTGCTCGAGCGCTCGCACTTCGGTCAGGACCCCTCGCCCTACGCCGACTCGCTGGCGGAGATCACGGTCTCGAACGAGTTCCCGCCCGACTTCCTCGACGCCAGCGACGAGCGCGGCGTCATGTGGGACCTCGACGTCGCCGACCTGGCCGGGCTGATCGACCTGAACAGCGCCCCGCCCCAGCTCCTGGCGAGCATGCTCGGGGCGCTCTCGCGCGTGATCCAGCCCGTGACGGCGGACGACAAGAAGATCCCGCTGGTCTCGACCGAGGGCTTCGCCGCGACGGGCTTCGTGTGGATCGAGGGCGAGCTGATCCACTACGACGCGCTCGAGGGCAACGTCCTGGTCGGCCTCGAGCGCGGGTTGGGGGCGCAGGCGGACGGCGACGGCAACCCGCTGCCCGGGCCTCGCCCGCCGAGCAACCACGGCGTCGGCGCGCCCGTGCTCGACCAGCGCGCCTTCGGCCCGGCGCTGTGGCGCCTGCGGGGCGGCGACGTGCAGAGCTTCGACTCGAGCGAGCAGTTGCGCGAGGCCGACGACTTCGTGCTGGCCCAGGGCGGCGTCGGCGCCGACGGGCTGGCGCGGCTGGCGGAGCTGGGCAGCGTGTACGGCGGCGTGCGCGCCGGCTGGCGCTGGCAGCGCGCGGCGCGCGTGACGAGCGCGGCCCAGGCCGGGCGCACGGGCCACCTGAAGGTCGACTCGCTGCGCTGGTTCAACGAGGGCGCCACGGTGCGCGTCAGCGACGGCCTGACGACCGAGGAGGCGATCGTCCAGAGCGTGTCCGGCGGCGGTGACGTCGTGCTCGACCGCGCGCTGACGAACGACTACCGCGCCTACCAGGCCATCGTCTTCGTGCTGGCGCGCCGGCCGGTGAACGTGAACACGGCCCCGCCCGAGGTGCTCGAGCTCCTGTTCACGAACCTGCAGGTGCGCGGCCGCAACTCGCGCATCACCGGCTCCGAGGCGCGCGCGCTGGCCGAGGTCGTCGCCGCTTCGCGCCCCTTCAGCGGCCTGGAGGACTTCCTGCGCCGCGTCGTGCTGCCGGCCGCGGGAATGGAGAAGCTGCCCGAGGACGCCGACGTGAAGCCGCAGCAGCTCGCGGACGGCGCCGCGATCATCGACCCGTGGGACGCGGTCGCGCTCTACCTGAACGCGCTCAACGCCAACGACGTGTCGCTCTCCTTCTCGACCATGCCGTTCTGCTTCGCCACGCGCGACACCTACGCCCTCGACCTGCGCTCGACCGTCAACGCAGAGAGCGGCGTCGAGCGCTTCTCGCTGGCGCGCGAGCAGGTCGAGCTGGTCGTGCCGCAGGTTGAGCTGATGCACCTGGTCGCGCGCCAGGTCGACTTCGACGAGGCCCTGCGCCTGAACCGCCGCGCGCCGTACTGGCAGACCGGACCCGAGCCGACCAGCCGCTTCGACCCCGCCGGCGCGTACCCGCCCTCGCGCGCCTGGTCGCACCTGGGCACCTACGAAGGCCGCCCGTTCCTGCCCGGCGTGAACGCCCCGCTGCCGTCCCCCGACAACCCCGAGGACCAGCCCGTCCCCGAGCACGTCTTCGCCTCCGAGGAGCCCGACGGCTGGGCGCAGCTGTGGGCCGCGCGCACCGACGAGATGGGCCAGCGCGCGGGCCGCGCGATCCACTTCGACCACGAGGCGCGCCAGCTCGAGGGCCGCTGGCTGCCCGACCAGACCGTCGCGCGCACGACCGACTCGAACCAGGTGCAGTGGACCGGCACGAGCGGCCTGATGCGCGCCATGAGCTTCCAGGCCTGGATCATGCCGCGCGCGCTCGCCGACGGCGTGCTGCTCGACGTCGGCGGCACGTCGCTCGAGGCCGACCGTCTGTCGCTGCTGCTGGAGGGCGAGGACCTCGTGCTGCGCGCGCTCGACGCCGGCGGTGACCACCTGCAGAGCGCCTTCGCCGAGCGCGCCGAGCTGCGCTACGCCCTCGCCCCCGGCGAAGGGCCGGGCCTCCCGCTCGACACCTGGAGCCACGTCGAGATCGACTTCCGCGGCACGCGCCCGAGCCAGATGACGCTGCGCGTGGACGGCATGACGCACGGCGTGCGCACGCCCGGGCTGACGCGCCTGACCCAGGGGGTCAGCTCGGAGTCGGCCGTGCTGCCGGTCGAGTCGATCGAGGGCTTCCCGCCCTCCGGCGTGGCGCGCCTCGGCAACGAGCTGGTCGAGTTCACGCTCGACGCCGGCGCGCTCGCCTGCCAGTACGTCGAGACCGGGCCGAACGCCGGCTTCGGCGGGCGCAACGCGCGCGTGCAGTGGACCGGCGCCGAGCCGCCGCTGCCGGCCAACATCGGCCTGATCGAGGTTGACCACCCGGCCGGCACGACGGTCGAGCTGTACGGCTACAGCCTGCCGCTCGCCTCGGACGTGCCGAGCGGCTCGGCCTCGTTGCCGAGCGAGCTGGGCCCCTTCCGCGTCGCGGTCGCGACCGCGGTCGAGGGCGGGCGCGAGACCCTCGGCGATCCGATCGTCATCCAGGGCGCCTTCGGGCCGTTCATGCTCGGCTACGGCATGGATGGCCAGGGCAGCGAGGTGACCGGGCTCGTGCTGGCGCCGGCCGAGGACCCCGACGGCGGCGCCGACGCGACCGACGTCATGCGCGCGTTCAATCCCAGCGGCGGCTACGCCGCGATCGTGCAGGTGCGCATCGGTGCGCCCACCCTCGGCGGCTCGCCGGTCGGCGGCTGGGAGGTCGTGCAGTACTCCGGCTGGAACGGCGACGTGCTGCAGCTCGCCGCGCGCGGCGGCGCGCTCAACCTGCAGGACCTGGCCGGCGCCGACCCGGCCGACGGCGGCGGCTCGCGCGCCTTCGTCACGAGCTGGCTGGTGACCGTCGACGGCCGGCCGGCCCAGCAGATCCTGAACTGGCGCACGTTCGTGTTCCCGATCTCGCTCCCGGTGCCCGGCGCGAGCGACCTGTCCTTCCTCGCCGCCCAGGCCGGCAGCCCGCAGTTCGCGCAGATCACGCGGCCCGACCAGGGCGATCTCACCGAATGGGTCTGCTACGACTGGTTCGACACCTCCGCCGGCCAGCTCCTGCGCGACGACCCGAACGCGCTGAACGCGGCCTACGCGGTGCTGACCTCCGAGCTGCGCTGGCGCGACATCGACGAGGAGCCGCCCGACTTCCCGCCGCCGGGGCCGCCGCCGCCGCCGCCCGGCGCCGCGCCGCGGCCGAGCGCGGGCGCCCCGGCGCTCGGCTCGCAGTGGCAACCGATCCTGGGCGCGGCCGAGGACGACGAGCTGCCGATCGCGCGCGCCGTGCGCGAGGTCTTCCTGCACCGCGGCGTGTACGGGACGTACTCGCACTCGCACCCGGCCGGCGCGCGCGTGCTGCCGGTCTTCCGCGTCAACGACCGCGGCCCGGACGGCGGGCGGCCCGGGCGCGACGACCAGGCCTTCCTGATCGGCGCGAACTGGGACCACATCGGCTGGCCGGTGCGCGTGCACCGCGGCCACCGGCCGAGCGCGACGGTGACGGCCCACGGCTGGCGGCAGGAGGACCCGGCGCTGCCGGTCGCCTCGCCCGGCAGCTCGGGCCAGATCGCGAACGTCGGCAACTCCGGCCTGATCTACGTCGCGCTCGACGGCACGCCGCCGGAGCCGATGGTGGCGGGCACGCTGGCTCCGAGCGGCCAGCTCGGCATCCTCGACACTCGCAGCATGACGCGCATCGCGCTCTTCCCCTCGGGCGAGCGGCCGCGGCTGGTCGGCGAGGTCGCGATCGGCGCCGGCTTCCGGCCCGGCGCGGGCGCGATCCCGTCGCTGGTGGTGGACGAGATCGTCTTCGGTCATACCGACTTCGGCATGCGCACGCCGCTGGTCGACCCCGAGGACACCCAGGGCGGCCAGCTCCTCCTGCGCGAGTCCTTCTCCGAGAGCGACGAGCGGATCGAGGTCTGGCCCAAGAACCTGCGCATCCCGCTCGGCAGCATCGGCTCGACGTTCGAGTTCCTGAACGACCTGGAAGTGGACGCGGGCCTCTTGCGCATCGGCGACGAGATCCTGGCCTACGACGGTTTCGACGCCAGCGACGGCACGCTCACCGTCGCCGTCGAGGGGCGCGGCCTGCTCGGCACGCGCCCGCAGCCACACGCCGCCGGCGAGAGCCTGTCGTTCCTCGAGGGCGTCACGGTCAGCGTCCTGTCGGCCGGCATCGGCGCCGGCGACGCGAGCCTGCCGCTGAAGGACACGAGCGAGTTCCCGCCCGAGGGCACGGTGCTGATCGGCGAGGAGCTGATCCACACCACGCGCCTGCGCGCTTCCGCGCTGGAGATGCCGCGCGCGTCCACCGTGCCCGGCGAGCGCAACGAGCGCGGCGACGGGATCTTCCGCGGGCGCTACGGGACGACGCCCGGCGCCCACGGCGCCGGCCAGCCGGTGATCCTGTTCCCCTTCCGCTACTGGGACCGCTGGGCCGACCGCGCCGACGCGCCCGAGCTCTCCTGCTTCGACTTCGAGCTCGAGCAGCCGGCCGCCTGGTGGCGCTCCTTCTTCTGGATCGACGAAGAGCCCGCCCACGGCGCGGTCGACGTCGGCATGCTGGTGCGCACCGACGCCGGCGTGCCCTGGGACGAGGAGCCCGATCGCGTCGCCGGCCTGACGCTCGTGCGGCGCGGCCTGGAGGACGGCCAGCCGATCGCGATCGGCGCCCAGGCCGACCGCGTCGAGTGGCGCGCCTTCGTCGAGTACCGCTCCGGCGCCTTCGACTACCGCACCGGCCTGTCGCACGCCTGGAAGACGACGCCGCGCCTGCGGCAGTTCGGAGCGTTCTACCTCGGGCCGGGGATGACCCTGCGGAGCGTGCTGCGATGAGGAGCGGACGGCACGGCCGCGCGCAGAGCGGCCTGACCCTGATCGAGCTGGTGATGGCCGCGGGTCTGTTGACGCTGATCATGATCGCCGTCTTCTCCCTGCTCGACGGCTCGCTCGATCTGTGGCGCAAGAGCGAGACGCGCCGCAACCTCGGCGAGCAGGCGGGTGGCGTGATGGAGCTCCTCGCGCGCGACCTCGCCGCGCTCGAGCCCGGCGAGCGCGGCGACCTGCTGGCGGACTGGGTGCGCTTCGACACGGACGCGAACGGGATGGTCGAGACCGGCTGGCCGCGCCTGCGCATGGTGCGCCAGGCTTCGGCGGCCGAGGTGGCGGCCCTCAGCGCCGGCTCGGAGATCCCGCCGCCGATCGGTCCGGCGCTCCTGGAGGTGGCCTGGGTCGTCACGCCAGCGTCAGGCGCCCAGGACGCGCGCGCCGAGGGCGTCATCTGGCGCGGCCAGCGCCTGCTCGGCCGCGCGGGCGGCGAGAGCTTCTTCGACCCGGCCTTCCTCGGTCGCGACCACCGGCCGGCGCCGGGCGCGCTCGAGGAGGTCACCGGCGGGCTCCTGTGGATGGGCCTCTTGTTCGCCACCCAGACCTCGATCGTGCACGACGGTTGGAAGGTCGGCCCGGAGCTCGAGCACGCGGCCACGTCCTGGGACGCCTGGAGTCGCCAGCGGCCCGACCTGACCCTGCACGTCTACAACGAGGCCGGGGCCGGGATGCCGCGCGTCGAGGGGCGGCCGCTCCTGCCGCGCCGCGTGCGCGTCGAGCTGGAGTTCGAGCGCCCCGTGGACCGCAAGCGCCGCCCGCGGCTCGCGCTGGCCGCGGCCGCCTCGGACGCGGTACTCGTGCTCGACGATGCCACGCGCCTCTCGGCCGAGGCCGGGGCCCACGTCCAGGTCGGCGGCGAGTGGATGAAGATCCGCGACGTCTCGCGCGACCGCGTCACGGTCCAGCGCGGCCGGCGCGGGACCGAGCCCCTGGTCCACCCGGCCGGGGCGATGGTGCACTGGGGGCCCGCGGTCGTGCGCGAGGTGCCCGTGAGGCTGTACCGGGAGGACTGGAACCTGTGAGGCCGGCCCCCGTGAAGGACCTCGTCCGCGCCCGCGCCATCGCCCGCAGCCGCAGAGCGGCCGGCTTCACGATCGTCGAGGTGATGCTGGCGATGGTCATCCTGCTCATCGGCGCGACCGCCGTGCTGGGCCTCCTGACTTTCGGGGCCACGCTGACGCGCGCCGCCCAGTTGCGCACGGCCGCCGCGTCGGCCCTGGACGCGGTGGACGCGGACCTGGAGCAGGTGCTGTTCCCCTTCGCGGACGGCGAGGTGGGCGAGCCGGTGAAGATCGCCGACCGGCGCGTTCCCGGCGCCCCGGGCGTCGTGTACTCGGCCGAGGCCGTCCAGAACCCCGCCAACCCGCGCGAGTACCGCGTGGACGTCGAGATGCGCTGGGAGAGCGGCGGCGTGCGGCGCTCGCGCAGCTTCTCGCAGCTGCGCCTGCGCCAGATCGGCTTCGGCGAGCGGTTGCGGCGCGAATTCGTCGAGAAGAGCGGAGGCTTCCGGAAGACCGGCGCGGCCGGAACGGTAGCGGATTGAGGCGCAGGACGGCAGGCTGGAAGGAGCCGGTGAGACCCCCATGGAGCGACTGATGGACCATCCGATGACAGCGCGCAAGACCCCCGTCCTGCGGCTGCTGGCGCTCGCGCTGTCGGCGGCCCCCGCCGCCGCGGCCCAGGACATCGCCCTCTCCGATCCCGCCCGGGACGCGGGGGCCGCGGCCGCGGCACCGGCCGAGGTCGTCATGTTGCGCCTGCGCGACGGCTCGATCCAGTGGGGCGGCATCGTCGAGCACAGCCCCGACGACGTGACCTTCCGCCGCATCGACACCGGCGGCGTGGTGCGGCTCGGCTGGAGCTTCCTCGACCCGCGGCAGGAGGGCGAGCTGCGCCTGCGCTTCGGCTACGTCGACGTCGAGGGCGAGGAGGTCATGATGACCGCCCAGCTGCTCGTGCTCGTCGACGGCTCGGAGGTCGTGGGCGAGATCGTAGGCCACACCGACAGCGAGATCATCGTCAAGGACCACGGCGGGACGCACTACGTCGCCAAGAGGCTGGTGCGCGACACGCGCGACGGCCTGCGCGTCTCGGCCCTCGACCTGTACACGAAGGAGGAGCTGTACACGCGCGAGCTGGTGAAGATCGACGCCGAGGATCCCGCCGCGCACGTCGAGCTGGCGGGGTTCTGCGAGCGCATCCTGGCCTTCGGCCGAGCGCGCGAGCACTACGAGCTGGCGCGCGAGCTCGACTCCGACTTCATGGCGGCCGAGCTGCCGGTGATCCTCGAGCGCGTCGCGATCAAGGCGCAGCAGGAGGAGCAGCTCGACTTCCTGGCCGAGGTCGAGCGCCTCAAGCGCCGCAAGAAGTACGGCGAGGCGCTGACGCAGCTCGAGGCCTTCGACGGCCTCTTCCCGGGCTCGCCCTTGAGGGTCGACCGCCTGAAGCTAGCCGACCGCGTCGTCAAGGCGCGCGACCAGCACGTGCGCGACGAGGTCCGGCGCCGCTGGTACTCCTCGATCGACCGCTTCGCGGGCATGGCCGCGCGCGACAAGGGCTTCGAGGAAGTGATCGCCTACGTGGACGAGGGCATGAGCGAGGAGATCGCCGAGCGCGTCAGCGAGCACGCGCGCACGGTGTGGCCCGAGATCGACGTCGACCAGGTGCGCCAGATGTGGCTCGAGCGCAAGCCCGGCCGCTGGAAGCCGGCCTCGTACGGCCTGGGGACGTGGCTCTTGGGCGAGGAGGCCGCGCTCAAGGGCGGCCCCGAGACGCAGCAGGAAGAGCCCAAGAGCGAGCAGGACCAGCGTCGCGCCGACCTCGAGGAGAAGATCGCGCGCTTCCTGCGCAACCAGGAGATGGCGAAGTCCGCGCGCAAGAGCCAGGAGGACCAGGAGGACGTCGAGGAGTTCTGGGCCACGCTCTCCTACGCCGCGCGCAAGAGCTGGATCGTGGCCTACTACGCCGAGAACTCGGGCGACGTCCAGGTGCGGCCGCAGCCCGAGCTCCAGAACTGCCCCGAGTGCGGCGGCACGGGCACGCGCGAGATCGTCTACAGCGGCAGCGCGCGCACCGGCGGCGGGCAGTCGGGCCTGCGCCTGGTCGCTTGCGAGACCTGCAAGGGGATCGGCCGCCTGCGCAAGATCCGCTACCGCTGATGGGCCGCCGCGAGCCGCCCTCCTTCCTGGCCCTCGTCCCGGCCGCGCTCCTCGCCGCCTGCGCGGCGTCGCCCAACCCGCAGCCGGCGGCGGCCTGGCCGGGACCGGTGGCACCGGCGGGAGAGGACGGCGCGGCGGCGCGACCGGCGCTCGCGGCCGGGCGCTCCGGCGCCGGGCCGACCGCCGCGACGCCGCGCGCGGCCGTCGCCCGCGAGGACGCCGGGCGGGGCGCGCTGCCGACCGTGGCGCGCGTCGGAGCCGAGGTGATCGACGTCGGCGAGCTCCTGGGCGTGTGGATGCACGCCAACCCGAGCGAGGTGCGCGAGTTGCTCGACGGCCTGGTCTCGGCCGCGGCGGTCGAGCTGGAGGCGCGCCGCATCGGGCTGGCGCTCGACCCGGAGGAGATCGCGCTCGGCTACGCTCAGGCCGTCGCGCGCCTGGAGGCCGGCATCGCCAGGAGCTTCCCGGAGGCGACCCTCGACGAGTGGATCTCCGCCGGCCTGGGCCTCGAGCCCGATTCGTACAAGCGCCGGCTGCGCGACGACGTGCGCCGCGGACTGCTGGCCGAGCGCGTCGTGCGCGCCTTCGTGCTCTCGAACGAGCACGTTCTCGTGCGCATGATCGTCAGCGAGGAGCGCGCCCAGAGCGAGGCGATCCGGCGCGAGCTCGACGCGGGCGCGTCCTTCGACGAGCTCGCCGCCGAGCGCAGCATCGCCCCGCCCGAGGCCCTCGGCGGCCCGACGCCGGTCCTGCACACGCGCACCGGGCTCTCGCGCATGGCCTTCCTGACCGGGGTGGGGGAGCTGGGCGGCCCGTTCGAGGAGCAGGGCCGCTGGATGATCCTGCGCGTCGACGCGCACGCCGAGCCGCTGGCGGGCGAAACGTGGCCGCAGCTCGGCCCGGCGGTCGAGAAGAGTCTCGTCGAGCGGCCGGTGGTCGAGCCCGAGTACCTGCAGTGGACGGCCGCGGTCCTCTCCCGCTACGAGGTCGACCTGGCGCCTTTCTTCCGCCTGATCGGAGAGGTCGACGGCTGAGAGCCTGTCGGAAAAACACCCTACTGCGGCTTCGCGGGCGGCGCGGCTGCTTCGTCGGGCTAGGCGAGCCGTGCTCAGCGGCCAGAAAGGCCGCTTCCGCCTTCTCGCCGTCGCCCTCCTCGCTTCC
>Ga0326597_10004533_pt1 | contig 19561 bp, 20 predicted proteins | sample RVTome_12_FD_203789 | JGI IMG/M metagenome (GOLD analysis project Ga0326597, IMG submission 203789) | Soil microbial communities from uranium-contaminated site in the Upper Colorado River Basin, Wyoming, United States - RVT100D185 | ecosystem: Environmental > Terrestrial > Soil > Contaminated >... | reverse complement strand
TCATGCCGCGCTCCGGCCGGTACGGCGCTTCGAGGAAGTGCGGGGGCTCTGGGTCGTGCGGTCCACCATGACCAGCGAAGCCGAGGTCCGGACGATGGTCGCGCATGCCGCGAGCGCGGGCTTCAACACGCTCGTCGTGCAGGTGCGCGGTCGTGCGGACGCGTTCTATCGCTCGTCGCACGAGCCCCGGGCCGAGACCCTCACGGGGCCGCCGGACTTCGATCCGCTCGCCCTCGCGATCGAAGAAGGGCACCGCCGCGGCCTTGCCGTGCACGCCTGGGTGAACACACACCTGGTGTGGGGACCGGCGGCTCCGCCGAGGAGCCAGCAGCACATCCTGAACGCGCGTCCCGACTGGTTGGCCGTGCCGAGGCCCCTCGCCAGCGAGCTGTACACGCTGGCGCCCAATGATCCGCGCTACGTGGACGCGCTCCGGCGGTTCGCGGATGCCAATCGGGCGACCGTCGAAGGCATCTACACGAGCCCGTCGCATCCCGAGGTGCAGGCCCGCGTGCACGGCGTCTGGATGGAGTTGCTCGACCGGTACGACCTGGACGGCATCCATTTCGACTACATCCGCTATCCCTCCGGGACGTTCGACTTCTCACGGGGCGCGATGGAGCGCTTCCGCGGCTGGATCGCCGCCCGCGAGGGCCGCGCGGTTTCGGGCGGCCCGAGCTTCGGTTCATGGGCGGAAGCCATGGCGTTCGTCGACGCGCGACCCGAGGCCTGGGCCGAGTTCCGCCGGGAGCAGATCACCACGCTGGTGCGGCGCATTTACGGGGACGTGAAGGCGAGGCGGCCCGAGGTCGTGGTATCCGCCGCCGTCATCGCCGATCCGGACGATGCATACGACCACCGCTTCCAGGACTGGAGGGGCTGGCTCGCCGAAGGCATCCTGGACATCGCCGTCCCCATGGCCTATACGACCGACAACGCCCGGTTCGATCGCCAGGTGACCGCCGCGCGGAACGCCGCCGGCTCGTCCGAGCGGACGTGGGCCGGGATCGGCGCGTACCTCAACGGCCTGGAAGGCACGCTCGCGAAGATCGACCTGGCGCGGGCCCGGGGCGCAGGGGGCATCGTGCTCTTCTCGTACGACTGGGCGGTGACCGCGGGATCCGGCGAGGACGAGGAGCCGTTCCTGGGCAGGATCGCACGGGAGCGCTTCGGAGGGCCCTGAGGCCCGCCTCGGGCCGCTAGGGAAGCTCTGCACAAGTCTGGCGGGTCTCGTTGTCAGTGCCACGGCCTCGGGTTCTAGGCGGGGCTCCGAGCCGAGCGGCCGCCGAGCTCGACTGAGCCTGCAAGGTTCTCCGCGAGACCGCGAAGCGAAGCGGAGCGCACGCATAGCAGTCGCTACGTCGAGGAGCTCCAACGACGAAGGGCACCGCGGCCGAAGGCCGTGGTCGGCCGTGCCACCGACAACCCTCCACCGCGAAGCAAGTCCCGATCCTCTCGGTGGCGGGCGCCGGGGGTCGCGGTCCCATGCGGCGTCCCTCCTCCTCAGACCACCGCTGCGCGGCGGTGCCCGCGAGTGCTACGCTTCGTCGTCGTTCCTAGCCTGGGCCTCGCGAGACGGGCACCCGCACCGCAGGTGCGGGTCCGCGAGACCCACCAGACTTGTGCAGAGCTTCCCTAAACCGGCGTCTCGTCCTCCACCGACGTGCCGGCGAGTCGCAGGAACACGAACAAGAGCGCCGCGCCCCCACCGAGCGCTACCCAGATCGGCAGCCCGTACGCCGTGCCGAGGTCACCGAGCACCATCCCGACGATGCCGACGAGCAGCGCGTAGGGTAGCTGCGTGCGGACGTGGTCCACGTGGTCGCAGCCCGACGCCATGGACGACAGCACTGTCGTGTCCGAGATCGGGGAGCAGTGATCCCCGAAGATGGCGCCCGCGAGCACCGAGCTGATCGTGCCGAGCAGGATCGAGTAGTCGGCCGACTGTGCGAAGCCGCTCTCGTAGCCGCCCAGGGCGACGGTCAGCGGAATCACCACCGGCAGCAGGATGGCCATGGTGCCCCACGACGTGCCGGTGGCGAAGGACATGGCGGCGGCTGTCGCGAACACGACGACGGGGAGCAACTCCAGCGGGAGCCGCTCGTTCAGGAGCTGCGCCAGATACTCGGAGGTGCCGAGCTCTTCCGTCACCAGCCCGAGCGACCAGGCGAGCACGAGGATGACGATGGCGGTCATCATCGCCCTCATGCCCCCGATCATCGCGTCCACGCCTTCACCCACCGTCAGGATGCGCTGTCCGGCCGAAAGCACGATGGCCACGACGCACCCCGCGAGCGATCCCCAGAGGAGCGTCGCGAACGGATCGGAAGCGCCGAATACCTCGCTGAGCGGCGCATCGGGACCGGCGCCCGCTCGCCCGGTCGCGTACAGCCCGCCGAGTACCACGATGATGACGGTGAGCACGGGGATGCCGGCGTTCCACCAGCGTGCTTCGGTGCCAGGCTTCGCGTCGAGACTCTCGGATTCCGTCGCCATCGCGAGCTGCGCGCCTGGACGGAACAGCCCACCCCCGGAAGCGGCGCGTTGCTCGGCGGCGGCCATGGGGCCGAAATCGCGCTTCGAGAACGCGATGAGCGCGGCGAAGTAGAGGGCGAGGAGAGGATAGAACCGGTACGGGATGGTCTCGATGAAGACCGTGAAAGGATTCGCGGCCAGGAGCGCCTCGGCCATGGCGGGGTTCTGCTCCGCGGCGATCCGGAGCCCGTCGGCGATCAGGCTGATCTCGTATCCCACCCACGTCGAGAGCGGTACGATGGCCGCGAGCGGCGCGGCGGTCGAATCCACGAGATAGGCGAGCTTCTCGCGCGAGATCCTCAAGCGGTCCGTGATGGAGCGCATGGTGTTCCCGACGATGAGCGTGTTGGCGTAATCGTCGAAGAAGATGGCCATGCCGGCGAGCCAGGTGGCGATCTGTCCGCGTTTTCGGGTGCTCGCGAACGGCGTGGCCGCCTCGACGATCCCGAGGGTGCCGCCGTTCCGTGACATGATGCCGACCATCCCGCCGAGCAGGAGCGAGAACACCACGATCTGCGGATGGCCCCCGTCCAGGTCGCCCAGTGTCGGCACCACGAACGTGTCGATCACCCGCCACAGCGCCGCCAGGGGATTGAATCCGGCGATCGCGAGCGCGCCGATCCACACGCCGACGAACAGCGCTGCGACCGCCTCGCGAAGCAACAGGGCGAGCGCGATGGCGATGAGCGGGGGGGTCAGGGAGAACCATGCGGCCGTGTAGGTCGGATCGATCTGGAGGTTGGCCCCGTCCATGGTCACGGTGAGCGGCAGGTCGCTCCCGCCATCGATCACGAGGTCTTCGATGGTCGTCTCGCCGGAAGCCATGCCCTCCGCCAGCACCTCGCCCGTGCGGTTCCGCACGACGTACGGCGCATCTTCGTCGGTTGACACCGAGACCGTGAACGGCACGCCTCCGAGCACGACCGAGGGGGCATCGGTGACGGTCTGGGCGGTGAGCCCGGCCGGCGCGGAGGCCAGACCCAGGGCTCCGAGCAACGATGCCGTCAGGAGGGCGATCGGCGAGCACGGCTGGAGCAAGCGCATGGAGCAGGGGGGTGGTCGCGAGAAGCGGGGGTGCGAAGACCGCGCAATCATGGGGCGTGGCTCGGGCCCATGACAAGCCCGTCCGACGCACGCGTCGTTGACCGGGGCCCACCGAACCCCGAACTTTCCGCCGCTTCGCACGCACCCCGAGCCCGTGCCCATGCCCGACGAAAAGCGCACCCACCTGATGGCCGAGGCAGACGTACGCCGAGCGATCGCGCGTATGGGCCGCGAGATCGTCGAGCGCAACGGCGGGACGGACGACCTCGTGCTGATGGGCATCCACCGCCGGGGGACGACGATCGCCGACTGGCTGCAAGCCGAGATCGAAACCGCCGAGGGCGTCCGCGTTCCGTCCGGCTCCGTCGACATCACGCTGTACCGGGACGACCTCGCCGAAATCGGTCCGCGCCCGGTCGTGGGCGGCTCCGAGCTTCCGCCCGAAGGGATCGACGATCGCACGGTCGTCATCGTGGACGACGTCTCGTACACGGGCCGGACGGGGAGGGCCGCGCTCAACGAGCTGACCGACTGGGGGCGTCCCCGGCGGGTCCTGCTGTGCGTCCTCGTCGACCGTGGCGGCCGCGAGCTGCCCATCCAGCCCGACATCGTGGGACGAACGATCCAGGTGCTCCCACATCAACGGGTCGAGGTCATGGTCCCGGAGATCGACGGGCGGGTGGGCGTCGAGCTGGTCGACCTGGGGTCGGGGGCCAGTTGACCGACTCCACCGTCTTCCTCGGGAAGGATCTGATCGGGCTCGAGACGCTGTCCAGGGAAGACATCCTGGGCATCCTCGACACGGCAGAGCCTTTCAAGGAGATCTCCGAGCGGCGCATCAAGAAGGTCCCGGTGCTCCGGGGCAAGACGATCGTGAACCTCTTCTTCGAGGCGTCGACGCGCACCCGCATCTCGTTCGAGTTCGCCGAGAAGCGGCTGAGCGCCGATACCGTCAATATCTCCGAGACCGGCTCGTCTGTGGCCAAGGGCGAGACGCTCGTCGACACCGCGCGCAATCTCGAGGCGATGCGCATCGACATGGTCGTCATGCGCCATCCCTCGTCCGGGGCCGCGCGCTTCCTGGCCGAGCGCATCCCCTCGAACGTCATCAACGCCGGGGACGGTCGTCACGAGCACCCCACCCAGGCGCTGCTCGATCTACTCACGATCCGGGACCATCTCGGCCGCATCGACGGCCTGAAGGTCTGCATCGTGGGGGACATCCTGCACTCGCGCGTGGCCCGCTCGAACATCTACGGGCTTCAGAAGCTCGGGGCGCAGGTCGCCGTCTGCGGCCCTCCGACGCTCCTGCCGCGGGCACCGTCGGAGCTTGGCGTCGAGGTGTTCAACCGGGTCGAAGAGGCCATGGAGTGGGCGGACGTGCTCAACGTGCTCCGCCTGCAGCTCGAGCGGATGAAGGGCGGATACGTGCCCAGCCTTCGTGAATACAACCGCATCTGGGGTGTGTCCAGCGCCCGTCTCGACGCCGCCAAGCGAGACATCTTGGTGCTGCATCCGGGACCGATGAACCGCGGGGTGGAGATCGATTCCGACGTCGCGGACGGCCCAAGATCCGTGATCCTCAATCAGGTCACCAACGGTGTCGCCGTGCGCATGGCGGTGCTCTATCTGCTGGCGGGTGGCCGTCCGGAGAAGGCAGAGGCGGCCAAGCAGGGAGCTGAAGCATGAGTGGGAAGACCTTGCTCCGGGGCGGCCGCGTGGTCGACCCGAGCCAGAAGATGGACGCGTCGTTGGACGTGCTTCTGGTGGACGGGCGCGTGGCGGCCGTCGGCTCCGACGTCGGAGCTTCGGAGGACACCGAGGTCGTGGACTGCGCCGGCCTCGTCGTCACGCCCGGGCTCATCGACGTGCACGTGCACCTGCGCGAGCCGGGCGAGGAGCACAAGGAGACGATCGCCACCGGTGCCGCTTCGGCCGCCGCCGGCGGGTTCACCGCCGTGTGCGCCATGCCGAACACCGATCCGCCCATCGACGACCCGGCAGCGGTCGGTTTCGTGGCGGCGGAAGGGCGGCGTGCGGGTAAGGCGCGAGTCTATCCGGTCGGATGCATCTCGGTGGGCAGGGCGGGGGAACGACTCGCGCTCGTCGGCGAGATGGTCCAGGCCGGGGCCGTCGCCATCACGGACGATGGGAGCCCGGTCATGGACTCCGGCCTCATGCGCCTCGCGCTGGAATACGCCCAGGCGTTCGGCATCCCGGTCGCGGACCATCCCGAGGACGTCGGTCTCTCTCGGGACGGCCACATGAACGAGGGGATCGTCTCGACCCGGCTCGGCCTGGGTGGTAAGCCCAATGCGGCCGAAGACATCCACATCGTGCGGGACCTGCTGCTGGCGGAGCTCACCGGCGGGCACATCCACCTCCAGCACGTGTCGACCCGGTTCGGCGTCGAGTCGATCCGTCAGGCGAAGGCGCGGGGCGTGCGGGTGACCGCGGAGGCGACCCCCCATCACCTGGTGCTCACGCACGAAGCCGTGGAGGGCTACCGGACGGAGGCGAAGATGAATCCGCCGCTCCGGTCCGAGGAGGACGTCGCGGCCGTGCGGGCCGGGCTGGCGGACGGCACGCTCGACACGCTCGCCACCGACCACGCGCCGCACCATTACGACGAGAAGGAAGCGGCGTTCGCGGACGCCCCGAACGGCATCGTGGGCCTGGAGACGTCGCTCGGCATCGTGCTGACCCGCGTGGTGGCGGAGGGCCTCATCGACCTGTCGACCATGGTCGAGCGCATGAGCTGCGCTCCGGCGCGCGCGTTCGGCCTGCTTGGCGGGACGCTCGAGAAGGGCGCTCCGGCCGACGTCACGGTGTTCGACCTCGAGGCGAGATGGACGGTCGACCCCGCGGCCTTCGTGTCGAAGAGCCGGAACACGCCGTTCGCCGGATGGGAGCTGACCGGCCGGCCGGTCCGCACGATCGTGGACGGTCGGACCGTCTGGTCCCTCTGAGCACAGGCGCACACGAAAGACCCGGGCGGCTCGTCGGCGGCCCGGGTCTTTCGATACTTCTCAGTCTGTACAAGCGGCGTGAGGCGCCTGGTCGGTCGGTCCGGTCAGGCGCCCAGCGCGTTCACGTGCCGGGTGAGACCGCTCTTGATCCGCGCCACCCGATTCGGATGGAACAGCCGGCGGGTCGCGGCACGGTCCAGCAGCGCCACGGCGTCGCTGAGGTGCGCCGTGCCTTCCTCCGGGGAGGTGGCCTGACGGACCCGCTTGATGGCGGTGCGAATGCGCGCGCGCTCCGCACGGTTCTTCGTGCGGGCCTGGGCGCTGAGGGACATGCGCTTCTTCGCGCTCTTGATGTTCGGCATGGCTCGCTCGTGGAGCGGTTTTTCGACAACTTGTGAGCCAACAAACCTAGATCCGACCGGCACCGCGATCAACCGCCCCGCTCGAGGTCATGTCACGGAGCGTCCTGGAAAGGCATGGAAGCACTCGTACTCATCGTCGTTCTGCTCTTCTCCATCGTGGTCCACGAGGTCGCGCACGCCTGGCAGGCGCGCCGCGAGGGCGACCACCTGGCCGAGAGCCTGGGGCGCATCACCCTGAATCCCCTCCCGCACATCGATCCGTTCGGCTCGGTGCTCGTGCCGCTCATGCTGCACTTCTCCGGGACCGGAGTCCTGTTCGGGTGGGCGAAGCCGGTGCCTGTCGATCCGTCGCAGTACCGGAGCCCCGTATGGGGCGACATCCGGGTGTCGATGGCGGGCATCGTCTCCAACCTCGGCCTCGCCGTGCTCGCGACGCTTGGCACCGTGGTCCTGCTGCGCGTGGAGATGGTGACCGGCACGTTCGGAGCCGTCGGAGACCTGGCGATCCTGGCCATGCAGTACGGCATCCTGATCAACCTGCTGCTCGCGTTCTTCAACCTGATCCCCCTTCCACCGCTCGACGGGTCGCACGTGGTCTTCCACATGCTGCCTGAAGGCATTCGATACCGGTACCGGGAGATGGGTCGTTTCGGGCTCCTCATTCTCATCGGCCTGCTCTTTCTGATTCCGGATCTGTTCGGGCTGGTGCTCTGGCCCGTGTTCTACTTCCAGGGGCTGGCCGACAGCTTCATCCGCCTGTGGATCTGACCGTCAGCGGCGGAGGCCGGGAGGTCGGGGGCACGTTCCTCGTCGAGATCGAGCGATTCCAGGGACCGCTCGATCTTCTCCTGCATCTCATCCGCACCCAGGACATCGACGTCCTCGACATCCCCATCTCACGGATCACGGACCAGTTCCTGAAAGCGATCCAGGGCCTCGCGGTGGACGACCTCGACGGCGCGGGCGAGTTCCTCGAGATGGCCGCCACCCTGGTGCGCATCAAGGCGCAGATGCTCCTGCCCCGCCCGTCGGACGACGACGAGGAGGACCCGCGGGCCGAGTTGGTGCGACGGCTTCTCGAGTACGAGCAGATCCGGGAGGTCACGCACCGGCTGCGCGTCTCGGAGGCGGAGCGGGGTCGGCGCTTCGGGAAGGGGTACGTGCCCGTCCGCTCGAAGAAGCCGGCCGTGGAGGCGCCCCTGGAGACGACCTGGCACGAGGTCTACGACGCGGCGCTCGGGGTCGACCTGCCCCAACCGCGCGATCGCCGGCACCGTGTCACGCCCCGCACGGTCTCCATGGAGGAGAAGGCGGTGCTCATCCTCGATGCGCTCAAGGGCAGCTCGCGCGTCGAGTTCACGCGCCTGCTCCTGGGGTTCAAGGAGCGTATGCACGGGGTGATGACCTTCCTCGCGGGACTGGAGCTGACTCGCAGGCGCATGCTGATGCTCCGTCAGACCCGACCGTTCGCGGACCTCTGGATCTACCGCCGCGAGGGCGAAGACGACGCGTACACGACCGATGGAGATCCGCCCTCGGAAGACGCCTCGCGACCCTCGCCCATGGACGTCGACTCGCGACCCTACGACGCCAATGGGAAGCCAGCGGACGCCGGACCCACCCGATCCGAAACCGACGAAGGAGCCGATCGTTGAATCCGCAGCAGATCGTGGAAGCTGTCCTGTTCGCCTCCGACGCGCCGCTCACCGCCGACGAGATCGCTCGGGCGGACGAGACGCTGGACGAGGACAAGGTCGAGGCGGCGCTGGAGGCGTTGCGCGCCGAGTACGACGACGCGCACCGGGCGTTCGAGGTGGTGGAGCTCGCCGAGGGCTACCAGGTCCTCACGCGGCCGGAGTTCGCGCCGTATCTGGAGCGCTTCGACAACGTGCCGCGCCCCTCACGGCTCTCGGGCCCGGCGCTCGAGACGCTGGCCATCATCGCCTACCGTCAGCCGCTCGGAAGGCTCGAGGTGGAGTACATCCGCGGCGTGGGGGCGTCGGGCGTAATCCGCACGCTCCAGGAACGACGACTCATCGATGTCGTCGCGCGGGGTGAAGGCCTCGGGCGGCCGCTCCTGTACGGGACAACGCAGCACTTCCTCGAGCACTTCGGCTTCCGCTCCCTGGAGGATCTGCCGCGGCCGGAGGAGCTGCCGATCGTGTTGCGCGAACGGATCCCGCTGGGGCTGGACGACGGAGGGGAGTCGAATACCGGCGACGAGGGGGGACCCGTCACGGAGAGCGAACAGGCGGAGGCCGGCGAGCCGGGTCCGGTCCCGGAAGGCGACCGAGCGGTGGCCGGCGAGAGCGGTCCGGTTGCGGAATCCGAACCGGCGGAGGGCGTCGAGCCTGGGGACGGAAGTGACGATGCCAACCCGGACGCCGCGCGGCGCCAGGACGAACACCCGTGAGCGACGGCATCCGCATCCAGAAGTATCTCTCGCAGGCCGGGAAGGCTTCGCGCCGGGAAGCGGAGCGCCTCATGCAGGAGGGGCGCGTGCGCGTGAACGGCCAGGTCGTCATCGAGCTCGGGGCGCGCATCGATCCCGAGCGGGACAAGGTGGAGCTGAACGGCGAGCTCGTGACGCCCGGGCCCACGCGCTGGATCGCGTTCCACAAGCCGCCCGGGGTGCTCACCACGCGCAGCGATCCGCACGGGGGCCGAACGGTCTACGACGTGCTGCCCGACGAGCTGTCGGGGCTCACCTACGTGGGAAGGCTCGACCGGGACGCCGAGGGGCTGCTCCTCATGACCAACGACGGGGAGCTCGCCAACCGCGTCCAGCATCCCAGCGGCGAGGTGGAGCGTGAGTACTGGGTGGAGGCCTCCGGTGTGGTCGACCAGGCGGCGGTCCGCAAGCTCACGACGGGCGTGGAGCTCGAGGACGGCGTCGCGAGGGCCCTGCGGGTGCGCGTGCTGAAGGCGGGGCCCATCGTATCGCAGCTCACCCTCGTGCTCGCGGAGGGGCGCAAGCGGGAGGTCCGCAGGATGATGAGCGAGGTGGGCCACGCGGTGCTGCGCCTCAGACGCCTGCGCTTCGGACCCGTGGAGCTGGGGGACCTGGAGCGCGGGGCATGGCGGCCGCTCTCCGGGAAGGAGCTCGCGGGACTGCGGAAGGCGGGTCGCGGGGGCCGGCGCTGACGGATCGGGGCGCTCCCGCCGCCACCGGCCGTGAGCGCCAGCCGCTGAACTGGTCTGCCGTGGCGTGAAGTCGGGGCGGCCTCAGTGGTACGACCGCCGCGCCTTCCAGGTCTCGCGGTGGAAGAGCACGAGCACCGTATAGATCTCCAGCCGCCCCACGAGCATCAGGAACGACAGGACGGCCAGGGCGGAATCCGACATCCACCCGTAGTGCTCGGTCGCGCCCACGTTCCCGAAGCCAGGTCCGACGTTCCCCACGGTCGCGATGCTCGCCCCGATGGCCGTGAGGGGATCCATGCCCATGAATCCCATGGCCAGAGCCCCGGCCAGGCAGAGGAGCAGGTAGAGGACCACGAACCCGATCAGGTGCGCGAGTACGTCCTCCTTCACGGGCTTCGACCCGATCCGCGCCACCAGCACCGCCTTCGGGTGGAGGTTCTTCCGGATCTCGTTGAGCGTGTGCTTCAGGAGGAGCAGTACCCGCGCCGCCTTGATGCCTCCGCCCGTGGAGCCGGTCATGCCGCCCACGAAGAACAGGGCGAACAAGGTCATCTGCGCCCCCGGCACCCAGAGCTCGTAATCGGCGCTGATGAAGCCGGTCGTCGTGATGATGGAAACGCTCTGGAAGAGCGCGTCGCGCACGGCGGGCTCGAGCGCGTCGTGCGTCCCCGCCGCCAGGTTCAGGCCCGCCATGACGACCGCGGCCGCGAGCAGCACGAACGTGAAGAAGCGCCACTCCTGATCGCCCCAGTATAGGGGCCGGCCCATGGCCGCCCGGAAGTGGAGGGCGAAGTTCACGCCCGCCAGGTACATGAACCCGATCGTCACCCAGTGGATGTAGGGCGACTCGAACGCGGCGAGCGACGCGTTCTTGGTGCTGAACCCGCCCGTAGCCAGGGTGGCGAAGCTGTGGTTCACGGCATCGAACCACGTCATTCCCCCACCCACGTAGAGCAGGGTCTGCGCGGCGGTCAGCCCCACGTAGACCAACCACAGCAGCTTGGCGGTCTGCGTGATGCGCGGGCGGAGCCGCTCGGGCGTCAGGCCCGGTACCTCGGCCTGGAAGAGCTGCATGCCGCCGACGCCCAGATAGGGAAGCACCGCGATCACGAGTACGATGATCCCCATGCCGCCCAGCCAATGGGTGAGCGAGCGCCAGAAGAGGATGCCGTAGGGCAGCGCCTCGATGTCCGTGAAGACCGTCGCGCCGGTGGTGGTGAAGCCGGACATGGCTTCGAACACCGCGGCGACGGGCGAGTCCAGGCTGCCTGTCAGGAGGTAGGGTAGGGCGCCGGCCACCGCGGTCGTCGCCCACGCCAGGGTGACGATCGCGAAGCTCTCGCGGGTGGTGACGTCTCCCTCGAAGGTCGTGAAGAGATAGACGCCGGCGCCCGCGACGAACGTGATCCCCGCGGCCGTCAGGATACCTCCGACCGCTGCTTCGCCGTAAAGCGCGGACACGCCAGCGGCCGTGACCATGAAGAGCGCGACGAAGACCTGAAGCGAGCCAACGACGTTGGCGACCTTGCGCAGCTGCATCAGGAGAACAGCTTCTCGACCGCCCCGATCGCTTCCGGGAGGGCGAATGCGATGACATCGTCGCCCGGCATGATCATGTCGTCCCCCCGGGGAATGATGATCTCGTCTCCCCGGAGGATGGCTCCGATGACGCCTCCTTCCGGAAAGCCGACCTCCCTCAACGGGCGGCCCACGATGAAGTCGTCGTCCTCGACCTTGAACTCGATCGCCTCCGCGTCGATGCTCGCGAGGCTGGCCACGGTGATCACCCGTCCCCGGCGCACGTAGCGCAGGATGGCGTTCACGGTCGAGATGCGCGGCGACACGCTTGCGTCGATGCCGACCCTGGGCACCAGGCTCAGGTACTCGAACTTGTCGATCAGGGTCACGACCTTCCTCGCGCCGATCGACTTCGCGAGCAGGCTCGAGAGGAGGTTCGTCTCGTCGTTGCCGGTCGCCGCCACGTATCCGTCGATGCCGCTCACGCCTTCCATCTCGAGCAGTTCCAGGTCGGTCGCGTCCGCGTGCAGCACGAGGGACTTCGGGAGCTGCTCCGCCATCTCCACGCAGCGTCGGCGATCCCTGTCCAGAATGGTGCAATCGATGCCGTGCTGCTCCAACACCTGCGCCAGGTAGAGGCCTTCGGCGCTGCCGCCCGCGATCATCACGCGCCGGAGCGCGAAGCGGGGGTGACCCGCCATGAGGGGGATGTCCTGGACCTCATCCGTCGGCGCGATCATGTAGACCTGATCACCGACCTCGATGGTCGAGTTCGGCCCCGGCACCTCCGTGACGCCCTCCCGCACGATCGCGGCCGTCAGGTAGTGCCGGTCCTTCAGCTGCACACCGAGCTCCGCGAGGGTGCGACCCGCGACCGGGGCACCTTCGAGAACCTTCAAGCCGATGAGCTGCAGGCGTCCTTCCGCGAAATGAGCCACGTCCGTCGCCGCCGCGCTCTGCAAGAGCTGGTACGTTTCCCACGCGCACTCGCGCTCGGGGTTGACCATGAGGTCGATGCCCATCTGTTCCCGGGAGAGCACGGAAGATCGGTCGTAGTATTCCGGGTTCGATATGCGGGCGACGGTGTACTCGATGCCCAGCTTCTTGGCGGTGAGGCACGCGATCAGGTTGACCTCGTCGCGGCTTGTCACCGCCATGATGACCCGGGCGTCGCGCACCCCGGCCTCCTCCAGCACGGACATCGACGCCCCATTGCCCACCACGGTGAGGATATCGAGCTGCTGCTGGGCGAACGCCGCGCGGTCCGGATCGCTCTCGATCAAGACCACGTCCTGGTTTTCCTGGGAGAGTCGCTGGGCGAGGTGGAAGCCCACTTCTCCCGCGCCTACAATGAGCACTCTCATGTCGAGGGCTCTCCCACCGTGCGGACGGAACAGGACCCATCCCTCATGGACGAATCGACCGGCGAAAGGTAGCGGACGACCGTCCGATATCCAGGGAATGCGCAACGGAAGTGGTGCGCGTCCGCCCGATGGCTATCTTATCCGTCTCGGGCCCGTAGCTCAGTTGGTTAGAGCAGCCGACTCATAATCGGTAGGTCCCAGGTTCAAGTCCTGGCGGGCCCACTGTTTACAACGACTTACGAGGTCACTGTGTCCGGATTGTGTCCCGTCGGGCCTCAGTCGGCCTCCATGACCCTTCGGAGGGTTTCGCCGTCGGCGTGCTGGTAGGCGCGCTGGAGCGCGCCGGGGTCACGCCAGCCGCCGGCGGCCATGACGTCCTGGAGGGGCAGGTGCTTCCTCGCGGTAGCCCACGCCCGACGGAAGGCGTGCCAGCCGCCCTGGCGCTGATGCAGGAGCTTCGCGCGCTTCTCGGCTTCGCGCAGCCAATAGTGGCTGGTCTCTTTCGAGAGCGGCTTCGTCGGGTCCGTGGGCGCGGAGAAGAGTAGGGCGCCGCCGACCAGGCCGCGCCGGCGGATGTAGGCCGTGAGGGTGGCCGTGAGGACATCCGGGATCGGCACGATCCATTCCACGCCTTCCTTGTCGCTCTCCGCGGCCCAGCGGATCGCCGCCGGCCAGTGCTCGGCGAGGTATTCTTCGCGGCCGGAGTCGGCGAGCGCCCGGCTCACCTGCTCGGCTGAGAGCAGGATGTCCGAGGCCCGCAGCCCGACGATCGACCCGAGACGCCGACCCGTGTACCAGCCGAGGTTGAGCATGACGCGGAACGCGCCGCTCGCGTCCAGGCCGTCCGCTTGCTCCACGAGCTTCTCGAACCGCCGGCGCGTCGCTACGGGTCGCGCGGGGTTCACTTCGGCGGGCACGGACACGCCCCTGATCGGGTTGCGCATGATGAGGGGTTTCCCGTTCTGCCGGAACCGCTCGGCCCAATTGAGAGCCGCGTGCAGGATCTCTATCTCACGGAGCACGGCGGAAGCTCCCACCTTCCCGCCGCCGTTTCGGCCCCAGGTCGCCGCGAGCGTGCCGGTACGGCGGGCGGCACTGTAGGACTCGACCTGATGTGGCCCGAGGTCGGAGACGCGGAAGTCACGCCCTAGATGCTCGACCAGTAGACGGAAGGCGCGGCGCACCTCCACCAGGCGCCGCTCGGAGAGCATCGACCCGCGCTCGCGCACGTACACCGCGCGCAACTGATCCAATGAGAGCGTGTCGGGGGCTTGGCCGGGGTTGATGCGTTCGCTGGCGACGCCGGCCGCGATTGCCTTCGCCCTGTCCTCGGCGACGGCACGGTCGCCCGTCTCGAGGCTCTTGCGGACCTTCCGGCCGTCCTCGGCGACGATGCTGTACCAGACGGAGGAAGAGCCTGCACGCTCGTACAGGCGGACGCGGACGCCGTGGTGCTCGACGATCTTCGACCATTGCTTCTTACGTGCGGCCATCAGAATCCTCCCGGTCGGCTGTATTGGTAGCTACGGGCGGCTCGCCGTAGTCGGGAACGAGGCCCTTGATCGCGAGCATGATCTGCTCCGCGAAGCGGGCTTGTTGGGCGAGGGTGAGTCGTTCGAGTGCTGCACCCTCGCCGCAGAGCAACCCGATCAACTCCTTGGCGTCATCCCATGCGGCGACCAGCAACGAGTCTAGTATCTCATCGCCCTGGATGAGCAGCTCCCGTGCGGCCCTGGCTCCATCCTCCGAAAGGTCCCGGTCACCGGATAGGAGCCAAAGGCTGTCGACGAAGTTTACGGGTCGGACGGCCTCGGGGCCGGCGTTGAGGACCAATGGGATGGTCAGTCGTCGGGCCATCCCGTGCCGCTCAGCATTGAGCGCGAGAAACGCGCCCAAGCCGCTCGGGAGCGAAGTCTCGCGCCGGCCCGTGGCCAGGTACTCCAGGTTTGCGGCGGGGAACACCTCGGAAACGGCGACCAGGTAGTCGATTGGGGGCGGGCGGTCGAAATGGTAGTTCTGCGCAGCCTGATACGACACGTCGTATCCGTGGTCGTTCAAGCGCCTCACAAACTCGGCGAGACTGCACCCCTCCCGCTTGCGGACAGCTTCGAGGCGCCTCGCAATCTCGTCCGTCGGCTCTCGCTTCTTTCGTGGCATTCAGCCCTCCGCGCGTCTCTTGAAAGACGATAATTGTAGAAAGTGCGCCAAACGGGTTGAACCGGGGTACCCGGGCACCCGGCACAGTCATTATACTTTAGCGTGGCAATCACGACAACCGGAGGGTAACGACCGTGGCGCGCGTTCTCGAAAAGAAGACCCACAACTTCCAAGTGAAGCTTGGCGACACGGACCGCGACCGGCTCCACGAGCTTGCCAAGCTTGAGGAGACCACGGCCTCGGCCCTCGTGCGTCGCCTGCTTCTCGAGCGGGCGCGGGAGCTCGGCGTCGAGCAGTGAGCCCCTCCGACCTCCTGGACGCCTGGCGCACCCGCGCGGACGAGCTCGAGCCCTACGCGCAGCCGGCGGCCGTGGCGTTCCGGCAGGCCGCCGATGAGCTCGAGGAATCACTCCGGGCAGCGGAGGACCAGCTCCTCCCGCCGGCCGACGCCGCACGCGAGTCTGGGCTCAGCGAGCGGACGCTGCGGGACCATAGAGCAAGGGGTCAGCTCGCCGATCACGGAACGCCCGGCCGACCGCTCTACCGCCGTGGCGAGCTTCCGCGCCGGGCCCGTGGTGGCGGTGGCGCATGGGATGCCGAAACCCATGTCGCCGGGATCATGGGGAACGCCCGGTGACTTTGTCGCACAGAGTGGCCGCAATCCAGGCCACCGTCCAGAAGCTCGAGGACGAGCTCGTCGAGATAGCGGACTACCCGGAGCACGACCGGGCCGAAGCTGCCATGGCACTCTCCGACCTCGCGGTGCGCTTGGAGCTCGTGCGCCTGACGGTGCTCTCACCGGGCTCGGGTGAGCCGGAGCCGGCGGCAGGGACGCGATGAACATCGACTTCGACCAGATAGCCGAAGCGGTGTCGCCTGACCAACTCGCCGGGGTGATCGGCGCGCCGAGGGTGGGTACCGGCTGGCGGTGTCCGTTCCCGGAGCACGACGACGACTCGCCGTCGTTCTCGATCTTCCGCGACGGCTCCCGAACAGCCGCCAAGTGCCACGGCTGCGGACGTGGAGGCTCGCCCGTCTCGCTCGCGTCCGCAGTGTGGGGGATGGCTCCGAACGACGCGGCCGAACGCCTGGTCCGCGAGCTCGGGATCCACGTCAGCGGGAACGGAAAGGGCAAGCCCGAGATCGTCGCGACCTACGACTATGTGGACACGGCCGGCGAGCTGCTCTTCCAGGCGGTGCGGTTCTTCCCGAAGGACTTCCGCCAGCGCCGACCTGACGGACGGGGCGATTGGACGTGGAAGCTCGGCGACGTGCGCCGGGTGCTCTACCGCCTGCCGGAGGTGATCGAGGCCGTCGGGCTCGGGAAAACGATATACGTCGTGGAGGGCGAAAAAGACGTGCACGCCATGGAGGACGCTGGAGCCGTCGCGACGTGTAACCCGATGGGCGCCGGGAAGTGGAAACTCGAGCACACGGAGGCCCTACGTGGGGCGCACGTCCGGATCATCGCCGACCACGACGAGGCGGGCCGCGAGCACGCCGAGAAGGTCCGTGCGTCACTCGAAGGCGTCGCCGAGTCCGTCGAGCTACTCCAGGCGAAGGAGGGCAAGGACGCCGCCGACCACCTGGAAGCCGGGTACGGGCTCGACGACTTCGTGGTGCCGGCGGTGGAGGAAGCGCCACCGGCAGAGCCAACAGCAGATGACTTCACGCTCACCGACACCGGCAACGCATCCCGCCTGGTCAAGCTGCATGGCGAGCGTCTGCACTACGTCCCGTCGTGGGGGAAATGGCTTTGGGGCGACGCCGCCGGGTTCTGGTTGCTCGACGAGCGCGACGTGCGGGTGCGTGAGGCTGCGAAGGCCGTAGGTCGCCAGCTCAAGATGCAGGCCACGAAAGAAACCGACGCCGCCAACGCCAAGAAGCTGTTCTCGTTCGCGCTCACGTCGCTCAACGCGCGCGGTATCTCGGGCATGGTTGACCTCGCTCGTGGCGTGGACGGGATCGTACTCGACCACGAGAAGCTCGACGCCGACGGATGGTTGCTCGGGTGCGAGAACGGAGTGGTCGAGCTGTCCACCGGTACGCTGCGGCCCGCGAAGCCGGCCGACCTCATGACGATGCGCTGTCCCGTCGCATTCGACCCGGACGCGGAAGCGCCGAGGTGGACTCTGGCGCTCGAAGAGTGGTTCCCCGACCCGGAGGTACGCGCCTACGTGCAGCGTGTAGCGGGATCCTCACTCGTCGGCGCTCAGCGCGACCACGTCTTCGTGATCCACTACGGGCTCGGCGGAAACGGCAAGGGGACCTTCACCCGGGCGCTACAACGTGTGCTCGGGCCGTACTCCATCGAGATCCACCTGACGCTGCTCCTGGACACGAAGTACAAGGAGCACGACACCGTGAAGGCGGACCTCTTCCGGTCCCGGCTCGCCATCGCGGTGGAGACCGACCGCCGCGTGAAGCTTGCTGAGGCCAGCGTCAAGAACCTGACGGGAGGGGACCGGATCCGCGCCCGCAGGATGCGCGAGGACCCATGGTCGTTCGACCCGACCCACTCGCTCTGGTTGCAGACGAATCACCTCCCGGCGATCAGTGGCCGGGACGGTGGTATCTGGCGCCGCATACGTGTCGTGAAGTGGGAGCGCACGTTCAGCGACCGGGAGCAGGACCGAGACCTGGACGGCACCCTCGCGGCTGAGGCACCGGGAATCCTCCGCTGGCTCGTCGAAGGCTGCCTCCAGTGGCAGGAACACGGCCTCGCCGAACCCGAAGCCGTGATCCGCGAGACCATGGCCTACCGCCGATCGGAGGACGTGTTGAGCCGGTTCCAGGCCGACATGGGCCTCGTCTTCGACCCCGACCTGGAAATGCAGGCTCAGGAGCTCCAGGACCTGCTCACCGAATGGGCGGCCGCCGAAGGCATCGACCCACCGTCCGCCGAGATCGGCGACTGGCTCCACGAGCACGGGTGCAGGCAGAAGCGGAAACGGTTCACCGACGAGCACGGCAAGCGTCGTCAGCGCCGTTTCTGGCTCGGAGTCGGAATTGAGGACGGAAACCACGCAAGCGAGCAAACCAATGCGCTGTAACAAGTTCCACGGATATGGCGCCAGGGGTGTGACAGGTGTGACGGGGTGTAGAGGTTCCCCTCCACGCGCGCGCGAAAGGGAAACAATGCAAAAACCCCGTCACAGCTGTCACACGGACGCTCAGATGACTCCCACAGTTCGGGCTGCGCTCGACCCCACCACCTGAGGAACGACATGAGCATCCATTACACACCCGGCGAGGTCCTCCGCTGCGGAGCCGCCCAGACCCGCACGACCGAGCACGAGATCGGCGCCGGCCTCAGGGCTCTAATCATCTACGGCCAGACGTCTACCTCGTACGACTTCCCGGAAGCGGTCGAGCTGGTACGCCACGACGGCGAGACCATGCGGCTCCCGTACGAGGCGCTCTGCCACCTCATCGCTGCGTGGCGTGAGGCGGTGGACGGAACGGCGCAAGACGCGCAGGCGGCATATGTCGAAGGGTTGGACGCGAACATGCGCCGCGGGCAGATGCAGGTCGAGTCGTGAGCGACCGCCGCACTACCGCCCCGCACCTTGAGCGCGCGGCCCTGTCTCGGTTCGAGCCCGCGCTGAGACATGCCAAGGTCATCGTGCACCGGTACGCCGCACTGCTGAGCGCGACCCACCTACCCACCGACGCCCTGTTGGCCGAGCGGACCGTGGCGGAGCTCACCGAGCTCGGGGCCATCATCGCCGACCAGGACCCGCCGACCACCGACGATGGGCGGCGCGCATGACTGAGATCGTCGTGGTTCCCGGCGTGAGCGTCGAGGTGCGAGACCGCCGCGACATGCACCGTGTGCGCGAGGTACGGCTCGCCGTGGCTGATGCCGAGTGCGATGGACGCCAGGTGCTGGTCGAGGCGCACCGAGATGCGGACGGGCGGCTCGGGTTCACGCTCACGACGCTCGACGTGCCTCGGCCTTCACGCGCGCGCGAGGCGTGGGAGTCGGACGGAGACGAGTGGAAGCATGGGTAAGTCGTTGGGGGATAGCCCCATCTCACATTGGGTACCTGAAGGCTCTTGGACCGGCGGAGGTGGTGTTGTGGGTGGGCGACAGTTTTCCGAAATGGTGACAAGGGGGTCTGAGCATGGGTGATCGTGGACCACGGCCGCGGGGCAGCCGGAACGCCAGTGTCCGTGCGCGTTCCGGGGCAAAGCTCGTCGGGTCGGAAGAAGAAAAAAAGCGCATGGCAGCAGCGAGGAAGCGGGTCCCAGGGAAGCCCGGAAAGGCGTTTTTCGACGATGTTGCCGTCAGGTTCGCGGCATTCGACCCACAGGACCTCGAGCTCCTGGTCCGCGCGGCACAGGCGGTCGCGCGGATCGAGGAGGCCCGCACGATCGTTCATCGCGAGGGCATCCTGGTGCCAGGCGCCAAGGGCGGCGACGTCCGCAACCCAGCAATTCTGATCGAGCGCCAAGCCCTCGCGGA
>Ga0326597_10004532_pt1 | contig 19564 bp, 11 predicted proteins | sample RVTome_12_FD_203789 | JGI IMG/M metagenome (GOLD analysis project Ga0326597, IMG submission 203789) | Soil microbial communities from uranium-contaminated site in the Upper Colorado River Basin, Wyoming, United States - RVT100D185 | ecosystem: Environmental > Terrestrial > Soil > Contaminated >... | reverse complement strand
CGGCAGTTCGGGGATCGCGCCGCTCGACATCGCCCTCGAGGTCGCCGAGGAGGTCGGGCTGCCGGTCATGGCCCATCTCGACAACCCGCCGCCGTCGCGCCTCGAGGTCTTGTCGCGGCTGCGCCGGGGCGACGTCATCACCCATTGCTTCCGGCCGTTCCCCAACGCGCCGGTGCGGGCCGACGGGCAGATCCGCGAGGAGGTGGTGGAGGCGCGCCGGCGCGGTGTGGTCTTCGATATCGGCCATGGCGGCGGTTCGTTCGGCTTCCGCACCGCCGAGCACATGCTGGACGCCGGGTTCCTGCCCGACGTCATCAGCAGCGATGTGCATGCCCTCAGCATCAACGGGCCGGCGTTCGACCAGCTGGTGACGATGGCGAAATTCCTCGCGCTCGGGGTCGATCTCGGCGCGGTCATCCGGGCCGGCACCGCCGCTCCGGCCGCCGCGCTCGGGCGCCGCGATCTGGGGAACCTCGCGGTTGGCGCGGTCGGCGACGCGACGATCCTCGAACTGGTCGAGGGCGAGTTCGAGTTTCGCGATGTGCTCGGCGAGAGCCGGCGCGGGCGACAGAGTCTTGCCGTGCGCGGCCTGGTTGTCGGCGGCCGTCTGTGGCCGGCGCCGCTCGTGACGCCGTCGCGCTGACGCTCGGGTGTGCCTTCCTGTCGCCGCGCTTCGATTCGGCGGCGTGGTGCGCTACCATCGTGGGCGTAACAGTTGGCAGCGGGCGTAACAGTTGGCGCGGGCGTAACAGTTGGGTGGTCGTCGGTGTCGAGCAGTCTGCATCATCGCATCGGATCGGCCGGGGTGGAGCCCGGGCCGGGCGCTGCCGTCTTGCGGGCCGAGCGGGCGGCCCCCGTTGCGTCGGCCCCGCTTGAGCTGACTGGGAACGATCGGTTCGCGCCGGCGCCGCGGGCGCTGATGCCGAGCTACGCTGCGCTCGATCTCGGAACCAACAATTGCCGCCTGTTGATCGCGCGCCGGGCCGGCGAGGGGTTTCGCGTCATCGATGCGTTCTCCCGGATCGTGCGGCTCGGCGAGGGCCTCGCCGCGGCGGGCGCGCTCTCCGACGCGGCGATGGCGCGGACGATCGAGGCGCTCAGGGTGTGCGCCGGCAAGATCGGCCAGCGCAAGGTCGCGTTCGGCCGCTACGTCGCCACCGAGGCATGCCGGCGGGCGGCGAATTGCGCCGATTTCCTCGCCCGGGTGCAGGGCGAAATCGGCATCGAGCTGGAGATCATCTCGACCGCCGAGGAGGCACGGCTCGTCGTCACCGGCTGCGCGCCCCTCTTACACCCGCGGATCCCCTACGCGATCGTTTTCGACATCGGCGGCGGCTCGACCGAGATCGTCTGGCTGCATCAGGGCGGGCCGCGCGGCCAGGAGCCGCGCCTCGAAATCCTCGGCTCGGTATCGCTGCCGTTTGGCGTGGTGACCTTTACCGAGCGCTTCGGCGGCATCGAGGTGACGCCGGCGAGCTATCGCGCGATGGTCGCGGAGGCCGAGGCGGCGCTGGCGCCGTTCGAGAAAACCCACGGCATCCGGCGCCAGGTCCGCGCCCGAGAGGTGCAGATGCTCGGCAGCTCGGGCACGGTGACGACCTTGGCCGGGGTCAACCTCGCGCTGCCGCGCTACATCCGCGCGATGGTCGACGGCAGCATGCTGACCTTCGACCAGATCGAGCTGGTGTCGCGCCATCTTGCCGGCCTCGATATCGCGGGCCGCGCCGCCAGCCCCTGCGTCGGGCGCGAGCGCGCCGATCTGGTGCTGAGCGGCTGCGCGATCCTCGACGCGATCTGCGCCACCTGGCCGGTCGGCCGCCTGCGCGTCGCCGATCGCGGGGTGCGCGAAGGCATCCTGTTCGACCTGATGCACGGGCACGATGGGCCCGCCGGGTGAATAGATGTGGCACGCGGCGCTGGCCCTAAACCCTCTCCCGCATCGCGGGAGAGGGGGGACCGCTGGCAAAGGGGGCGGTGCCCCTACCCCCACCCCCGCCTGGGGGGTGGGGGGGGACGGCGGGCAACGGGGGGGGGGGGGGCGGGGGACGGCGATCGCTCTGCAGTACGCCCCCTCACCCCAACCCTCCCCCGCGATGCGTCGCTTGCGGGGAGAGGGAGGGGCCCATCGCATTAGCGATGGGAGGGTGAGGGTGATCGACGCTGCGGCGCTATTCGCCCCCTCACCCCGACCCTCTCCCCCCCGGTGGGGGAGAGGGGGATTTACGGCGTTACTGCGCCGCCAGCGCCGACGCCCCGAACGAGGGCAGCATCGCGCGCTCGGCCCGCGCCATCGGCCGCGGCCACCAGCGGTCTTCCCATTCGCCGAACACATCGGCCATCTGCGGCATCACCTTGTCGGCAAAGAGCTGGGTGTTGTACTTCGCCAGATCCTTCTTCATGTTGCCGAACTGCAGAAGCAGCATCAGGTGGCCGACATTGAGCTTTGTCGCCACTTCGCGCAATTGCGCGGCGACCTCGTCGGGCGACCCGATGATGACATACCCCTTGTCGACGATCGCGTCCATTTCGCGCGCCAGGGTCTGGAACTTCGTCTCGTAGCGCGAGGCCTCGGCGGCCTGCGCCACCATGCTCTGGATGCCGCGGCGCTGGGTCTCTTCGGTCGCATAGCCCGGCGGGCCGGCGAAACGCGGGTCGACGTGCAGGCACCTTCCGTAGAAATACTCGGCCGGTTCGCGGTACAGCCGGTAGGCTTCCTCCCGGGTCTCGGCGACCCCGACGAATTGCAGGAAACCGGCGTGATAGGGGTTGCGGTCCTTGCCGAGCCGGTCCATTTCGGCCCAGAACCCATCCATCGTCGCCTGGCCCGCCTTATAGCCGTAATAGGACAGATAGCAGTAGACGTGGTCCATCTGGGCGCACCAGCGCCAGGTCTCGACCGAGCCGCCGCCCGGGACCCAGATCGGCGGGCGCGGCTTTTGAATGGGGCGCGGCCAGATGTTGACATAGCGCTGCTGATTGAAGCGGCCGTTGAAGGCGAACGTCTCGGGCTCGCTCCATGCCTTCACCACAAGATCGTGGGCCTCGAGGTAGCGCTCGCGCAGCAAGGACGGGTTCTGGCCATAGGCGTAGCAGGTGTCCATCGGCGATCCGACCGGGAAGCCGGCGATGAGGCGCCCGCCCGAAATCACGTCGATCATCGCGAATTCCTCGGCGACCCGGGTCGGCGGGTTGTACAGCGCCAAGGAGTTGCCGAGCACGCAGAGGGCGGTGTCGGTGGTGCGCCGCGCCAAGGCCGAGGCGATCAGGTTGGGCGACGGCATGAGGCCGTAGCCGTTCGAGTGGTGCTCGTTGACGCAGATGGCGTCGAAGCCGCATTCGGCGGCAAATTCCAATTCATCCATAAAGTCGTTGTACATGTGATGCGCGCGCAGCGGGTCGAACAGCGAGGAATGGATGTCGACCCATACCGACGGATGTTGCTCACGAAAATCGTCGGGCAGCTCGGTATAGGGCATCAGGTGGAACCACATCAGCTTCATGGCTCGTCCTTCCGAACGGTGTTCAGAAAATTAGCGGACCAGCCTGACCGCACAGTGTCGATGCGTCAACCGGCAACGCGCGAGTGGGCGCACAGCGAGCCAGCGGATGGCGCCCTACCGGGTTTCTATGTGCCGGTCGGGGACGCGCCCCGGAGACAAACTTGACCCAGCCGGTTGACAGTACCGCAACCGTCTTGCGACAATTTTTCAGCACCTTGCCGCTTGGATGACGCTGCGTGCCCGTTTATGATTTGTCGCGGCCGGGCCGGACATGCGAGCGGCCGTCATCACTAGCGGACCAGACGAGTGGGATGCATCGCCCGGCAACGGTGTGTGTCCGGAACGGAAGAACACCTGGTCGGATCGGGACGTTCATGGAATGAGGACGACAGCCCCAGCAAGAAGCTCGTCGGCGGCCAAAGCCGGCGCGACGGTCACCGGCGGGCGCGGCCGGGCCGCGGTCAAACCCGAGGCCGAGCCGGACGTATCGCCGCCTCCATCCCCGCCCGAACCGCAATCGGTCGCAGTCACGACGGTCAGAATGCTGCCGGTTGCCGAGGGCCTCTATGCGTTGCGGATCGGCGAGATTGCCGGAAACCGGGGCGACGTCGCGGGCATGGCAGTGCCGGCCGCGCTGGTATCGGTGCCTTTCGCCGAAGACGGCAACGGGGTCGAGATCATCGCCTCGTTCCCCGGACGAGGACCCTGGCTTGGCAAAGACGGCGGAGCCATGATCCTGCGCTCGCCGATGGGAGGGGGTCACCTGATCGTCACGGTGTACGGCGACGGCGGGCAGCAGACCGGCGAGTTGTCGCTGGATCTCCAGCGCCTCGATCTCCCGGGGATTGGCGCCCCTGCGGTGGCGCCGGCCGGCGCGCGGCCAACCGGCGGACCGGCTCCCGCTGGCGCCGGGGGGCGGGATGCCCCCACCGAGATCCTGCTGCATATCGAGCGCGTCGGCGATCGGCTGTTTCCCGGCCGGGGCTGGGTTGGCGCGCTCGGCCGGCGGATGCGGATCGAAGCCTTCAGCATCCGGCCGTTGGAACGGCTGCTGCCGACGGACATCGAGATGAAGGGATTTTTGCCGAACGGCGGCGAAACGCCATGGGTCCCGGGCGGGGTGTTGTGCGGCACCCGCGGCCGGGGACTGCCGCTGACCGGGTTCGCGGTCCGGGTCGTGCCGCAGCACGCCGACCGGTTTGAGGTGGTCTATCAGGGCTCATTTTTTGCCGGAGGCATTTCCCAAACCCACCAGAACGGCGATCCCTGCCGCGCGGCAACCCCGGATGATCCGTTGGAAGCGATCAATGTTCGCCTGATCGAGCGCGGCGTCGATCCGGCGGGGACCGCTACCGTCGCTTGACCGGGGCAAAGGCCACGTCGCCCAGCGCCGGGCACAGCACGAATTCCGTTGATGGATTGCGCCCTTACCGGGTGCGGCACAGCAGTTTCATTGGCTTCGGGGCACGATGAAGTTTTTATTCATCCACCAAACCTTTCCCGGACAATATCTCCATCTGGTGCAATGCCTCCGGGACGCCGGACATGCGGTCGTGTTCATTACCCAGCACCGCGATCGCGACATCGAGGGCGTTCGCATGCTCGAATACTTCCCGGCCCCGATCTCGCTCTCGGCGCAGTCCTACGTCATCGATCTGGAAGGTGGGGCGATGAACGGCCTCGCTGTCGCCCGGCTGTGCGAAGGCCTGAAGGGGGAAGGATTTACCCCGGACATCGTCGTCGGGCACAGCGGTTGGGGCGAGCTGCTGTTCGTCAAGGACATTTGGCCGAGCGTGCCGTTGCTCGGTTATTTCGAGTTTTACTATCGCTCTGCCGGGTCCGATCTGGATTTTGACGCGGAATTTCCCAACACCATTGAAGACGTCATGCGCGTCCGGGTCCGCAACGCGACCAATCTGCTCAGTCTGGATGCTGTGGATTGCGGCCATACCCCGACGAAATGGCAGCGCGACCAGTATCCGGCGGTTTACCACCCCCGCATCAACGTGATCCATGAGGGCGTCGACACCGAGCGTGTCCATCCCGACCCGTCGGCGCGACTTTGGCTGAAGGGCGGCCGGTCGTTCTCGCGGACCGATCAGGTGGTCACCTACAGCGCGCGCAAGCTCGAGCCCTACCGCGGATTTCATGTGTTCATGCGGACCCTGCCAAAGGTCCTCGAGGCATGCCCCAAAGCGCACGTCGTCATTATCGGCGGCGACGGCGTCAGCTATGGCAGGTTGCCGGGGGATGGCACCAGCTGGCGCGAGCACATGCTGGCCGAAATCGGCGGCGGGCTCGATCTGAGTCGTGTCCACTTTGTCGGTTGGCTGCCCTATCAGCAGTACCTGGCGGTGCTGCAGATCTCCTCGGCTCACGTCTACCTGACCTATCCGTTCGTGCTGTCGTGGGGACTGATCGAGGCGATGTCTGCGGAGTGCCTGGTGATCGGGTCGCGGACGCCACCGGTCGAGGAGGTCATCGACGGTACCAGCAACGGCTGTCTCGTCGATTTTTTCGACACCGATGCGCTGGCCGAACAGATCTGCTGGGCGCTCAACAACCAGGCGGCAACCGCGGCGATGCGGCGCGGCGCGCGGCGTTGCGTCGTCGAACAGTTCGACCTGAAATCGCTGTGCCTGCCGGCCCACCTCGCGCTGTTTCACCGGCTCACCGGGGTCGACCCCGTGCCGCGCCCGCGCCAGCGCCGCGCCCGTACCGGCCCTGCGGCAGCGCCACCCGTATTGGCCCCGGCCCCATAATCGCCCGATGACCGCGTTATGACCGCCCGATGACCGCCTCTGGGCGACCGAAGGGGTCGACGACCGCCCGCCGGTCCGGGACGGCCGGCGCACCGCCGGCCTCCGCTGCCCGGCAAGCGCTTCCGGAGGGCGCCGCGCCGCACTTCACCGCCCGGCTCGTGCCGCTGGAGCCCGGCTTTTATGCCTTCAGCCTCGCGGCCGAAACCGGTTGGCGCGAGCCGGTAGCCGGCCTCGCCCTGCCCGCGGTGCAGGTTTGCCCCGCGCCGCAGCACGCCGGCCTCCACGGCGACCCCGCCGGTGGCACCGTCAAGGTCACCGACAGTTTCGGCCGCGCCGGGTCGTGGCTCGGAGGCCGTCACAAGGTGCTGTTCGTGACGTCCCCGGCCGGCGGTGGCGCGGCGCTCGTTACCGGATACCTGGCGCGCGATCCGGACAGCCAGCCGCTGGAACTGGACATTCGCCGCGTCGATACGCCCGCACCGGGGCCGATCGGGGCGGCCGATAGGAGCGCCGAGCGCCGGTCCGCCGGACGCGGAACCGCGCCGCCGCCGGCCCCCGTCATGACGCTCAGAATGGGCGGTCCGGGCGCGGCCGAGCGATCACCGCAGCCGATGGGCCTCGACATCGTCGCGCATATCCGCGGCCGGGGCGATGTTCGCTTTCAGGACACAAGATGGGTCGGCCGTCTCGGCCCGGGATTGTGGATCGAGGCGTTCATGGTGTTTCCGCACGGCCGATCGGCTGCCGCGGCAATCGAATACAAGGGATTGACCGCGAGCGGCGCGGAAACCCCGTGGACCGGCAGCGGCGCACTCTGCGGCAGCCGAGGCCAGGGCATTCCGTTGATCGGTTTCGCGGTGCGGCAACGGGCCGTCCCGGGCGGCGAACTGGTCGATTGCGAATATACCGGTTATTTCCAGTCAGGCGCGACGGCCGGTCCCGCCCGCAACGGCGCGCCGTGCCGGTCCGCGGTCGACAACGATCCGCTCGAGGGCCTGCAGCTGCGCATCACGCCGCGGTCGGCACCAGCTCAATCGCCGACGCCGAATTCGCCCAGACCCGCCGCCACGAAGCCCGCATAACCGGCGGACTCGATCACGCGAGGATGGCGCGGCGCCGCAACTCCTCGACGAGCTGGTCAGCCAGGGCGTCGACGTCGTGGCCGATCGTATCAAGGCGAATGTCGGGGTTCCGCGGCGGTTCGTAGGCGGAATCGATGCCGGTGAAATTGGGGATCGCCCCGCTGCCGGCCTTGGCATAGAGGCCTTTGGGATCGCGCCGGATGCACTCGGCGATCGGCGTGTCGATGAACACCTCGACAAAGGGATGCGGCTCGGCAACCTCGCGCGCCATCTGGCGGTCGGCACGGAACGGCGAAATGAAGGCGCAGATCACGATGAGCCCGGCATCGCCCATCAGCCGGGCGACCTCGCCGACCCGCCGGATGTTCTCGACCCGGTCGGTGTCGGTAAAGCCGAGGTCGCGGTTGAGCCCATGGCGGACATTATCGCCGTCGAGCAGCATCGTATGGCAGCCGATCGCCAGCAGTTTCTGCTCGAGCCGATTGGCGATCGTCGACTTGCCGGCCCCGGACAGGCCGGTGAACCACAGCACCGCCGGCTGATGTCCCTTGAGATCGGCGCGCTGAGCCGGCTTGATCGCCGACTCGTGCCAATGGATGTTGCCGGCCCGCCGCAGCGCGAAGGCGATGACCCCGGCGGCCGCGGTCTCCTGGGTCAGGCGGTCGATCAGGATAAAGCCGCCGGTCTCGCGGTTTTTCGCATAGGGGTCGAAGGCTAGCGGCACGCTGGTCGCCAGGTTGCAGAAGCCGATCTCGTTGATGCTGAGCGTGTGCGCGGCGATATGCGCCCCGCTATCGACATCGATCCGATGCTTCAGCGCGGTGACCGTACCCGATACGGTACGTGCCCCGATCTTGAGCCAATAGGAGCGGCCAGGGACCAGCGTTTCATCCTTCATCCACACCAGATGCGCGGCAAACTGGTCGGCGAACTCGGCAGGCGCCAGCGGATCGACCAGGAGGTCGCCGCGCGCGACATCGATCTCGTCCTCCAAGGTCAGGGTGACGGCGTCTCCCGCCACCGCGCGCGGCAGGAGGCCGCCAAAGGTCACGATCTCCTTGACCCGTGACGAGCGGGCCGAGCCCATCGCCGTGACCCGGTCGCCCGGTGCCACCGCGCCGGCCGCCACCGTCCCGGAAAACCCGCGGAAGTCGGCATTCGGGCGGTTTACCCATTGCACCGGGAACCGAAACGGCTGGTCCCCCTGGGCATCGCTGACGTCGACGCTCTCCAGATAGTCGAGAAGGCTCGGCCCGTCGTACCAGGGCGTTTTCGCCGAGCACTCGGTCAGGTTGTCGCCATAGCGCGCCGACAACGGGATCATCACCAGCGAGGCAAAGCCGAGATCGGCGGCAAAATGCGTGTAATCGGCGACGATCCGATCAAACACGGCGCGGTCGAACCCGACCAGGTCGAGCTTGTTGACCGCGAGCACGATATGCCGGATGCCGAACAACGAGCAGATCAGCGAATGTCGCCTTGTCTGGGCCAGGACGCCCTTGCGCGCGTCGACGAGCAGCACCGCCAGATCGGCGGTCGAGGCGCCGGTCGCCATGTTGCGCGTGTATTGCTCGTGCCCGGGGCTGTCGGCGACGATGAACGAGCGCCGCGCGGTCGAAAAATAACGGTAGGCGACATCGATCGTGATGCGCTGCTGGCGTTCGTCTTCGAGACCATCGAGCAGCAGCGAGAAATCGATATCGCCGCCGGTCGTGCCAAAGCGCCGCGACTCCCGCTCCAGCGCGGCGAGTTGGTCGCCCATGATGGCGTCGGCGTTGTAGAGCAGACGGCCGATCAGCGTCGACTTGCCGTCATCGACCGAGCCGCAGGTCAGGAACCGCAGGAGGCTCTTGTCGGTCGCCCGGGGCCTTTCGATCCGGCCCCCGATCACGTCATCGGGCATCAGAAATACCCCTGGCGCTTTTTGCGCTCCATCGAGGCTGTCTCATCGCCGTCGATCAGCCGGCCCTGCCGCTCGGAGTTGCGCGACAGCCTGAGTTCGGCGGTGATGTCGCCGACCGTCGCCGCCTCGGAATCGATGGCTCCGGTCAGCGGGTAGCACCCCAGCGTGCGGAAGCGGACCTTGCGCATCTCGGGCCGTTCCCCCGGCAACAGCGGCAGCCGGCCGTCGTCGAGCACGATCCATACCCCGTCGCGCTCGACGACCGGCCGCTGCTTGGCAAAGTAGAGCGGCACGATGTCGATCCCCTCGAGTTCGATGTAGTCCCAGACGTCGATCTCCGTCCAGTTGGACAACGGGAAGACGCGCATCGACTCGCCCGGTCCGAGCCGGGTGTTGTACAGCCGCCAGAGTTCCGGCCGTTGGCGGCGCGGCTCCCAGACGTGACCGGAACCGCGCACGGAAAAGACCCGTTCTTTCGCCCGGCTCTTCTCCTCGTCGCGCCGCGCCCCGCCGATCGCCGCGTCGAACCCATGCCGATCGAGCGCCTGCTTCAACGCCTCGGTCTTCATCACCTCGGTATGCAGCGCCGAGCCCGACGCGATCGGGCTGATGCCGCGGTCGAGCCCCTCCTGGTTGACGTGAACGATCAGGTCGAGGCCGAGGCGCCGCGCCGTCGCGTCACGAAATTGGATCATCTCGCGAAATTTCCACGTCGTATCGACATGGAGCAGCGGCAGCGGCAGCTTCGCCGGATAGAACGCCTTGCGCGCAAGGTGCAGAAGCACGCTCGAATCCTTGCCGATCGAATACATCAATACCGGATTGCGGAACTCGGCGGCGACCTCGCGCAGGATCGCGATCGACTCCGCCTCGAGCCGCCGCAAGTGCCGCGGCAGCGCTTCGCCGGGCGGCAAACCTGCCGCCACCGGCGCAACCAAGCCTTCGTTCAAATCAAATCCTCGGTCCGCGTGGGCCCGGTTGAGCCAGCCTCACCTTCGGCTTGCCGGCCATCTTCGAGTGCCTCACGAATGGTGTCGAGCAGAACCTCCTCGCTCACCGGCTTGGCCAAATACGAGGCCACCCCGCTGGCAATTGCCCGTCTCCGCTCACTGCGCGTGGGGCACGCTGTTATCAGAATTGTCGGTATTCGGCAACCCGTGCCGGTCAAATGTTCATGGAGCGCCAAGCCCGTCATCCCCGGCATCCTCACGTCGAGGATCAGACAAGAGGCGCTTTGCAGGTCTGGGCCTCTCAAGAATTGTTCAGCCGATGCAAAGACTTCCACCGTAAAACCATGCGATTTTAACATCCGCTGCAGAGCGTTGCCGACTGCCTCGTCGTCGTCCACGATCGCGATCAGCGGTTCCATCGGGACAGCATGTCCATCATCGTACCAGGTAGACAGTACGCCGATCATCACCACCGCATCGACCGGCCGTGGGGACACTGCGCTACTGACAAGGAACACCGCCGTAGCTCTTTGGTGTAGACGGGCTCGTTTTCCTGGAACTCGTTGTTCCGGTCATTCGACGCCGGCTCCCGCCAACGGTAACGTAAAACCAACCCGGGCTCCCTGGCGCATCGCGGGAGCGGCCCGTAAAGAACCGCCATGCGCCTCGATGATGGAGCGGCTGATCGCGAGCCCGACACCGATCCCGTCAGGTTTCGTCGTATAGAAGCTGTCAAAGATCCGGGAAACCTGTTCCGGGTCGAGCCCGCGCCCCGAATCCTCCACGCTGAGGACGCCAGCCTTGCCGCCGTCGACCTCGGAGCGGATCGTCAGCAGCAGCGGCCGATCGACGATCCCGGTCATGGCTTCGAGAGCGTTAGTAACCAAGTTCACGATGACCTGCTGCAACTGCACGGGGTCGCCCATCACCATTAGCGGCGACGGCCAGAGCTCGGTCCGCGCGACGACGCGCTGCCTGTCGATGGCGCCGCGCGAGAGCTCGAGAACATGCTGGACAATGTCATTCAGGTTCAGCAGCTGCTTGGTCGGCTCCTCCTTGTTGAACAGCGCCCGGATCCTGGCGATCACGTCGCCCGCCCGGTGGCCGTCGGCGACGATGCAGCCCGCCGCTTCGAGCGCGTTGTCGAGCATCGGCGGCTCGTGTGCGAGCGAACGCAGGCAGGCGCTGCCATTCGCGGTAATCGCGGCCAGCGGCTGATTGATTTCGTGCGCGATCGCCGCGGCAAGCTCGGCCACCGTGGCAAGCCGCAGGGTGCGGGCAAGCTCGGCTTCGGCCTCGCGCAATGCCTGCTCGGTGCGCTTGCGCTCGGTCAGATCCATGATCGTTCCGATCAACTCGGGGGCTCCCCCAGCGCCGCGCTTCGCCTCGCCGAGCGCCTGCACGTATTTGGTCGGCCTGCCCGGAATGACGATGCGGGCCTCGCAAGAGAAACCGCCGTTTTCCTCAAGCGCCTGTTGCACCGCTTCGGTGAAACGCGGACGGTCGTCAGGGTGCATCCGGTCGGTGAACAAGCCGTAGGAGGGTGCTTCCCTCGCGCGGTCGAGGTCGAGAATGTCGAAGAGCTGAGCCGACCATTGCATCTCGCCGCCCGGCAGCCGCAACGTCCAACTCGCCGTGCGGCTGAGTTGCTGTCCTTGCGCCAGCAAGGTTTCGCTGTGGCGCAGGTCTTCCTCCGCGGCCTCCCGCTCGGCGATCTCGACCTGCAGCGCGGCGTTGCTGCGCCTCAGATCGCCGGTGCGCTGCTCGACGGTTGCCTCGAGCGCGTTTTGCGCGCGCCGGCGCTGCGAACTCCAGGCCAGGCTCATCAGCGCGCAGGCGACGAACACCGCGAACGACGGTAATTCGGCCGAGTCGATTGCCAAGCTGTAACGCACCGGCGTCCAGAAATCCGCGACCGCCAGCGCCGACAGAATGAACGACAGGATACCGGGCCCGACGCCAAACCACGCGCTCGCAACGACCGCCGCGTAAAACGGAAACGACAGGAACCGTCCGATTAGAGCTTCGGTCAGAAATGCTCCCGCCATTGCGGCGACAACAAACCCGACAGCTATCCCGTAGCGCGCGCCCGCTTGCTCGAAAATTGAGCGCCGCCGACCCGGCTGCCGCCGCGGGCCGCCGGCGCGCGCGCGCGCGCCTCTCCCGAACGCACCCCGGGCCTGCCGCGGGGGGACCGATGGGGCGTCCGCGGTATTTGCGGTGCCGGGCGACACGGCGCTGTCCGCTTGCATCGGGTAGGGTTGACGTTCGCGAAAGTTGCTTGCGGAGGTCATCGGAGCGCCGCCCATCAACGATCCCAGCCGAAAACCGCGCCGCCCTGCCCGGCAGGCCGGACCGACCGTAGCGGGTACGCCGATCGGATGCCCGCGCCAAGCCTCCCGCTCGATCTGCACCGCGACGACAATATCGGTGGTTCCTTGCATTCCTTCTTAAAGAAAAGTGCCGCACCGGGGATTAAAGATCAAGCAACGCTGATCTTTTTGAAACCGGGCAGGCACCGGGCAGGCTCTTCCCCAGCCAGTCTGATTGTGGGAAAGTCTACGGAGCGGGCCAGATCTGGGATGGCCGAATTGGGGGTGGATTGATGCGCGTTACCGTGCCCGATCGGCGCCGTCCTGATCGCATGATCGCGGTTTTGCCGGCCATCGGGGTTATGCCGGGACCCGCCGCCCGCAAGGCGCCGGCGCGCGCCTAGCCGAGGCATCGATGGACGAGCTCAGCTCGGTTCCACTGCCGGTGACGCGGAACCGGGCCGGTGACCCTTTGGTCACGCCGGTGGGCGGCGGACGCGCGACCGGCGGGCGGGCGACATTCGTTACAATAGCGACGCCCGATCGCGCGGCGCAAAGCCGCATCTTTGCTCGCTCCGCGCGCGAGTGCCATCCCGACGCCAGGCTCGTCGTGCTTGCTCTCGAACCGGATGGGCCGCCGCGGATGTTCGAGGATTTGTATGATCTCGTCATAGCGGCCGAACAGCTGTCGCTAGGCGGCCTTGCCGACATGCGGTTCCGCTACACCACTGCAGAACTGTGCTTTGCGTTGAAGGCGTGGACCATTCGACATCTTCTGGAGCAATTTCCAGACGAGGCAATTTATTATTTTGATTCGGACATTGAGCTTTTCACGCCTTTGGCCGAAGTCGAGGCCGCGCTGGCCCATGGCGCCAACCTCGTGCTGACCCCCCACATCCTGCGGCCCGCGCCCGATCAGGACAGCGAGATGGCGCTGCTCCGGTCCGGCTCGTTGAACGCCGGTTTCCTTGCGGTCGCCCCCAGCGCGCCGGCGCGGGCTTTTGTCGCCTGGTGGTGCGAACGGGTCAGAACCGGTTGCACCGGCGATCGTCCCGGAGACATCCATGGCGACCAGAAATGGCTCGAGCTCGCGCCGTCGATTTGCGATGGCGTCACGGTGTTGCGGCATCCGGGATACAATTTCGCCTATTGGAACGCGTACGAGCGGCCGCTGAGCTGCCTCGGCGGGGTGTGGACCGCGGCGGGATGGCCGTTGCGCTTTGTGCGCTACAGCCAGTGGAATTGGCGAGAGCAGGATTGGGAGCAGTACCTGGCAAGGTATTTTCACCACGAATACCAGCATTTCGCCGGGCTGTTCGCCGACTATCAAAAAAAGCTGCGGGACGAGGGCGGGTTCGCCGGGGACCACGCGGGGGACCACGCGCCACCGGTCTATGGCGAGGTTCTGGCGCCCTGCGGGACACCGGTTCCGGGTCTGCTGCGCAGCGCCTATGAACGGCATGGCCCGGCGGTCGATGGCGATGCTTCCGAGGTTTTCGCTCGCGCCGTTTCCGTCCTCAATGCGCCAAGCCCAACCCGTGCAGATCTGCCCGGGCTGCCGATTACCGCGCTTTACGATGAGATTTGGGAGCACCACGCCGATCTGCGGTATCGCTTCGATGTCGACCGAGCGGGTGGCCGCCTGGCCTTTCTGCATTGGCTGGCCGACCGCGCTGTCGCGGAGTTGGGGATACCGGCCGCTTTCGTGGTCCCCGCACAGTCCGCTCTGGAGAGCGAGCAGCGGCGGCTCGAGGCCGGCGACGTATCGGCAGCGCCGCCCCCCTCTGCCACCGATCCCGGCTTGCCCCCTCTGCCGGCATCGGCGGATACGCCAGAGGCGGCGGAGACGATTAGCGGATTGATCGCCGCGCGCGATGCGGAACGCGACCGCACGCGCCGCCAGGACAGCGACATCCGCCTCTTGGTCGGCAGCAACAAAGCCTTGCGGCGCGAAGGGCAGGCCCTGCTCGTGCGAAGCCGTCGCGACGAGGAGACGATAAGGGCGATCGAGACGGAATTGACGCAAACCCGGCGTGCGCGCGATAGCGCCGGCCGGCACAGCCGGCTTCTGGCCGATGAGGCGGCTGCCCTGCTGGGCGCGCGGCCGCGCCCAGGCTGGACCGGATTCGCCAAGCGATCGATCCTCAAAGGCGACGGCCCGTTCTTTGAACGCGGCTTTATCCTCGGTGATGCGGCCGAGATTGCCGGCGCCACGGTGAAACGCATCAAGCGCGCGCCTGCCGGGATGCTGATCTTCGGCCCCTACGTACCTCTCCCCCCTGGAAATTATGCGGTAACGCTCGACGCGGGGCTCTATCAGTCTCTGCCCGTATCGACTAATTTCAGGCTCGATGTCGTCTGCGATCGATCGCAGCAGATCGTTGGATTGCGCTGGTTTCGTCTTTACGCGCTGGCGCGCTGGCGGCGTTTCGAGCTGATCTTTACGGTTTGCGAAGGCGACGATTACCCGGACTTTGAGGTGCGGATCTGGGCACGCAAGGGAAGTCCGCTGCAGATCGGCCGGATCGACCTGTATCAGCTGACCGGGGAACCATCGGCGACCGGCCCCGGCGCGCCTGACGCAGCAGCTGGCGCCGCTCCGCCGTGAGGGAGCCGAGCGGGTCGCGAAGCACCACCCGGTAAGGATTGGGCCCATGGTCGAATATTTTGACGGGAAGGAAATCAACTCGCCCGAATATTGGAATAAGCGGTTTTTCGAAGATTGGATTGCCAAGGGCGGCCGTCAGCAGACCTCATTTTTTGCAAGATTGTGTTGCCGCGAACTTCCCGACTGGTTCATCGCCGAGGTACGCGCACAGAAATCCGCAATTTTCGATTATGGCTGCGCTTTGGGCGATGCTCTGCCGGTTCTGCAACACGCCTTTCCTGATTCGACGATTCGCGGCGGCGATGTTGCCCAGGTCGGCCTCGGCTTGGCGCGCGCGCTTCACCCAGCCTTCGAGTTCGTCGATGTCAACGCCATCGGCGGAGCGAAGAAAATCGGCGACATCGTATATTGCTCGAATACTCTCGAGCATTTCGAGAATTGGTCGGAGATCCTCCACCGCCTGTCCCGACATGCCAAGGAATATGTCATCCTCGTGGTCCCCTTCGAGGAACACGACCGGATCGACGAGCACGCCGCGACGTTCGAATTCGACAGCCTGCCGGCGCTGCTGCCGTCCGGCGCCCGCCTGATGCATCTGGGAGTGTTCGATGCCGGCGTCGAACCGGAAACCCAGTGGAACGGGCTGCAACTTGTCGCGATCTATGGAAAGCAGCGGCGCGGTCGCGATCCGGATCCGGCCGGGTCGGTGGCGCAGTCAGGCAAGGACCGGCTGGTTTTTGACCTGAGGGGTGTCGAGCCCCATACCGTTCCGGCATTGCTCGCCAGCCTCGCGGCGATGTCCCAGCGCCAGCGGCAGTTCGCACGCGACGCCGCGGAAGAGCACAGGCAGGGGCTCGAAGCTCTACGCTCGCAATTGACCGGACAGCTTAGCGCGCTGGAAGCCGCCCTCCGGGAATACGCCGACCTGACCCGCGGGGTTGAGGACGCCCAGCGTTGGCTGCTCGAAATCCTGACCGCCGTTGATCCCGATCTGATCAGTGACCGGGAGATTTCGCCGGTTCCCGAGGTCGGGCCGGCCGATCTTCCCGACAATTTCGCGCGGCACCGGGCGACACTCGCCCGCCTGATCGAAGCGGTGCACCGCTACAACCGATTGGGGATGGCCTTTCACGAACACGCAGCTCGCTGGCGCGCCGAGCGCGGCGAGTTGACCCGGCGGCTTCAACAATCGCGGCGCACGATGGAAAACGCGGTCGCCGAGCGCGACCGGGCCCGGAGCCAAGTACACGCCCTGGCGGAAACAGCGACGGCGGTGGGGACCGGTTCAGCCGCAGCCGGCGTCTCGCCCGGGCCGGCACCGCTCGTCAGCATCGCGCTCCCGGTATACAACCAGGCCTATCTGGTCGACGAGGCGATCGCCGGGGTCCTTTCACAGACCTACGAGAATTGGGAGTTGATCGTCCTCGATGACGGCTCGACCGACGATCTCGAACGCCGGGTGCGGCACTATCTGGACGACCGCCGGGTGGTGTTCCTGCGCCAGCCGAACCAAAAGCTGCCTGCCGCGTTGAACCATGCCTTTGGCTACGCCCGGGGCGAGCTGCTGACCTGGACTTCGGCCGACAACATCATGCTGCCGACCCAGCTGGAACGTCTGGTCGAGGAGCTGGCCGCGCATCCCGATGTCGGCCTCGTCTATTCAGATTATTGGGCGATCGACGACAACGGGGAACCGCTCGACGAGCCGGATTGGCGGGCCCACAACCGCGACCCGGAAATCCCGGGTCTGATCCGCCTGCCGTCGGCGGTCACGATCGAGAATTTCCACAGCGGCGACAATTTCATCGGCGCCAGTTTCCTGTATCGGCGCGAGGTCGCCGACATTGTCGGGCGTTATGCCGATGATGCTTTCGGCGGCGAAGATTACGATTTCTGGCTCAGGATGCATCTGGTGACCGAGTTCCGCCACGTGGCCGAGCCGCTCTACAAATATCGCGTGCACGACAACACCCTGACGTCCCGGGCCGAGGAATTGGGGCTCCACGCCAACATCCGGGAATTGCTCGAAGCGGATCGCTGGCGCATCGACACATTGCTGGCCAGCCACAGCGCTGCATCGGCGCTGCACCGCGGCGACACGGCACTGCGGCCGGTCGGCCAGTTTCATGCCGCGCTGTTGCAGCGTTGCCGTCCGGTCTCCTACCAAGCCCTTGGCGCCTACCAAAGCCTCAGCGGGCGCGACCCCGCAGCGACGCCGGCAAGGCCGGCTGTCGTCGAAGAGGGGATCATCGACCCGGTCATCATCGACCCGGCGATCATTGACATCGACGTGCCGGCCCGCGCGATCGATGCGGCGCTGTTGCGCGACGCCGACATCCTGCTATGCCGCTCGGAGCTGACCGCTGCCCTGCTGCGGCGGGAGGATTGGGCGCAGGACAAGCGAATCCTTACCTGGAACGGCAAGCCGACAGCTGCCGTCCACCACGCGTTCATCCAAGCCTTCGCCGAGCAGGTGACCGCGCCGGTGACGCCGCCAATGCGTCGCGTGCTTCCGCAAATCGACGGGCCGTTTCATCCGGCCCGAATCCTCCTCTTGGTCGATCGCTGGTCGTCCGGCGGGCTGGAGAACATCGTCATCGATCTCGCCCGAAGCCTCGCCGACAATGGCCGGGCGGTCTTTGTCGCCAGCGCCGAGGCGCCGCCTCCGCCGGCCGGCGCGTTCTCCGGCGCGCCGATCCAGACGATTTCGTTTCACGGCGACGAAACGGCGTTCGATGCCTTTCTGCGCCGCGAGGCGATCGACGTGGTCAACTACCATCACAGCTCATTTGCCGCTGGCAGGGCGAAACAACAAGCGGTCGCGACCGTCTACACAATGCATAATTGCTATCTCTGGATGGATGACGCCGCCCGGCAGCGCGTCGCACTCGGCCTCGCCGAGATGGACCGGGTGATTGCCGTGTCGCGGCAGGTGGCCGAGTTCGCGGTCGCGCAATTCGGCATTCCGTACGACCGGATTGTCGTTGTTGCCAACGGGCTGCGCGACGACCTCATCAGGAGGGCCGCCCACCGTCCGGTGTGGGCCGGGGGCGATGCTCCCTTTACCGTGGCGATGGTGGCCTCGCTGACGCGGCAGAAGCTGCAGCACATCGCGATTGCCGCTTTCGCCGAGGCGGCGCCGGACATCCCGCTGATGCGGCTCCGACTGATTGGGGCGCCGTTGGACCGGGATTATCAACGGGAGCTCGAGGCGCAGATCGCCGCCTCGCCCGAGGGCCATCGGATCGAGGTGATCGCCGGGCTGACCCGGTCTGAAACGATCGCGGCGCTGACCCAGGCGCAGGTGTTTCTGCTGCCCTCGCTGGTCGAGGGGTGCAGCATGGCTCTGCTCGAAGCGGCCGCCGCGGGTTGCGTGTGCATCGCCTCCGATGTCGGCGGCGCGCGCGATCTCGCTGTCGCCGGCGGGTCGGTGGTGCTGATCCCCTCGCCCCTCGGGGAACTGGACCGGGTGACGCACCGGCAATTCATCGACGCCGCAACGGCGGATCTGCCGGAGCACCGGGGGCATGTCGCCGAGGCGCTGCGCACGGTGTGGCGGGATTACGGATCACTCGCGGCCGGGGCTGGGCAAACCCGCGCGCGCCTCATGGAAATCTCCGGGATGCAGCAGATGACCGACGCCTACCTTCTCGCCTACACGATGGCGTTCCGGGGTGGGGTGTTCCGGGGTGGGCCGTTCCGCGGCGGCGTGCTGCAGAGCCGCCGGCGCGAACCGCCGGTTTCCCTGCCCCCGGAGACTGTCGGCGCCGGCCGGCTCGCTCCCGCTTAGTGGCGTCCGGCACCGGCGCGATTGACCGGCTGCCGCGCGAGGTGGTTACCTCGGCCCAGCAAAAATCCCAGAGGATGGGATGACGGAGAAGAGCGGAGGCAGGTTGCCATGATCATCGACTGCCACGGCCATTACACCACCGCGCCCCGTCAGCACGAGGGATGGCGCAGTCAGCAGATCGAGGCGCACACGGCCGGTAGGCCGCCGCCGCCCCGCCCGGCGATGACCGACGATGAGATCCGCCAGACGATCGAGGGCGGCCAGCTCAAGGCGCAGCGCGAGCGCGGCACCGACCTGACGATCTTCTCGCCGCGCGCCGCCGGCATGGGCCATCATCTCGGCGATGCCGCGACCAGCGAAGCCTGGGCCAGCGCCTGCAACGAGCTGATCCACCGCGTCTCATCGCTGTTCCCCCAGAATTTCGTCGGGGTGGCGATGCTGCCGCAGAGCGCCCGCGTCTCGCCGAAGAACTGCCTCCCCGAGATCGACCGGTGCGTCAATGAATACGGGTTCGTCGGCGTCAACCTGAACCCCGATCCGTCCGGCGGCCATTGGCAGGACCCGCCGCTCGGCGACCGCTACTGGTATCCGGTGTACGAGAAGATGGTGGAGCACGACATCCCGGCGATGATCCACGTCAGCGCCTCGTGTAATCCG
>Ga0326597_10004531_pt1 | contig 19568 bp, 16 predicted proteins | sample RVTome_12_FD_203789 | JGI IMG/M metagenome (GOLD analysis project Ga0326597, IMG submission 203789) | Soil microbial communities from uranium-contaminated site in the Upper Colorado River Basin, Wyoming, United States - RVT100D185 | ecosystem: Environmental > Terrestrial > Soil > Contaminated >... | reverse complement strand
CGCCGGGCGCCGCGGGCTTGAGGCGCGAGACGCCGAGGGTGAGGAGAAACAGTGCCACCGCCGACCCGGCCGCCACGAGGATCCGCCGGCGCCTCTTCTTCCGGGCGAGATCCGGCCGGGCGATGTCCATGCCTCCGGTCGAGAACAAAGGCCGTGCCACGGTCGGCTCTCGCTCCAACTCCTGGCCGCCCGGCCATTTTCCCGTCTGGGGTCCCGTCACCGGTGGACCTCCCGCTGTTCGCTTCCGAACGCCCCCGTCCCATGGTCGGGACGAGCGCCCTTCCTTGCGTCCGGGGCGAGGAGCAGGTTCGCGACGTTGACGGACGCGATGAGGAGGACCTGCGGCTCTCGGGAGGGGCGTCGGGGAGACGCGCGACGGGCGGCAATCGGAGCCTCGAAGGTCGCTCGGCGGGGCTTCTCGGAGATCATCACGCGGATCTGCTTCTCAAGGGTCGTGCCAGCAGGGGCACATCGCGATCAGACCCCCGATGGGAGGAGAGGAGCCACGAAGCGCAGGAGCCAGGCCGGCGCGGTCCGGGGCGGGGGCACCCCGAAGGCGGCGGCGGCGAGCCGGAGAAACTCGACGAGGGCGAGCGGCTCGTCGTCGGCCACGTTGTAGACGGGGGCGGGGTTCGCCCGCTCGAGGGCGCCACGATCGCCGACGCCGCGTCGTCCGCGTGCACGAAGGAGATGACGCCGGGCGCCGCGGTGGGGACGAAGACCTGGCGCCGTCGCAGGCGCCGGGCCATTCCCACGGTGGAGGCCACGTCGGGTCCGTAGATGCCGGCGACGCGCATCGAGACGGTCTCGAGACGGCCTTCGCGTCGAGCGCCGAGGAGCTGCGCTTCGAGCGACCGCAGGGCCGCCACCGCGTCTCCCCAGCCCCGCGGCGGCTGCGGAGCCAGCGCTTCGGCCTCGACCGCGGGCACGTCGAAGTCCCGCCCGTAAACGGCCGGGAACGACTCGGCGACGAGTCGTTGCGCGCCCGCCTCGACCGCGGCGGCGACCAGGTTCGCCGTGCCTGTCCGGCGGAGCACGTTCGTCTCGTGAAGGTCGCCGGAGCGCAGGGGCCCCTCCGGGGGAAGGGCGGTGAGCGGGTGAACGACGTGCGACGGGTGGACGTCGCGAAGCAGCCGCGCGAGCGCGGGGGCGTCGAGCGCGTCGGCCACCACCGGGCGCGCTCCCATCGCCTCGAGGCCGCCGCGTCTCCCTGGCGAGCGGGTCAAGCCGATCACGTCGTGGCCGGCAGCGACGAGCTGGCGCACGACGGGGCGTCCGAGCGCCCCCGTCGCCCCGGCGACGAACACCCTCACAGCCCGGTCTCCCGGAGAAGGAAGGACGGATGCTTCATCTCGTCTCCCGCGGCGAGGGTCACCGGGGCACTCTACGACGGTGAGCGACCCGGTGACCAGGCCTGCCCATCGTAATCGGTCAGACCCCTCTACTCGTAGTGCAGGGCCCTCATCGGATCGACGCCGAGGGCTTGTCGCGCGGGGAGCAGGCAGGCCACGAGCGCCAACACCACAGACGTGGCGTAAGATGACGGCATGGCGACGGCGATGGAGCACGCGCGGCGGGACGAGTGGCGGGCCGAGTTCGACGCCGCAGCCCGGCGTTCTCTGCGGACTCGATTCCGCTACGCCTTCGTCTACACCTACAAGCCGGTCCTGGACGACGCTGGATACCGGTCCTTCGCCACCACCGCCGCGTATCGCGAGTGGTGCGCGCGCGACCTCCCGCCGTGGCTCGGCTATGGCCCGGCGGTTTGAGTACGCCCAGGCCGAGGAGATCCGGGACGTCTTCGCGCGCCAGGGTGTCCGCTACCTGTTCATCGGCAAGTCGGGGGCGATACTGCTCGGCTACCCCGACACGACCCAGGACGCCGACCTTTTCGTCGAGAAGACGGCGACGAACAACGCCGCCGCCGCCCGCGCCCTCCTCGAGCTGGGCTTCACGCTGAACGGCGAGCAGGTTGCCGAGATCGAGCGGGGCAAGGACTTCGTTCAGCTCAAGAGCGGGCCGTTCGACCTCGACCTCGTGTTCGCGCCCGACGGGATCGAGGACTTCGAGCAGGCCTGGAGGCGTCGGATCGACGTGGAGGGGTTCCCGGTCTGCCACCCCGACGACATCATCCGGAGCAAGGAAGCCGCCGGCCGCGTCAAGGACCGAGAGGTTCTTCCGCGGCTCCGGGCCTTCCGCGACTACTGGCTCGAACGGAACCGCTGAGCTCCCGTCGATGGCGGGCCGGCCGCAGCCAGAGGTCGGGTCCGCTCTCGGCAATCGCCGGGGGACGGCACGCCCACCCCGCGCCGCTGACGTACGATGAGGTCCATCTCGCGACCCCGAGGGGGTCGGAAGGGAGTCGAAGATGGCTACGAAGGGTTCTCTGAGCCGCCGCTCCTTCCTCGAGCGCGGCGCCACCACCGCCGCCGTCACCCTTGCGTCACGTCACGTGCTCGGCGGCCCGCGACACGTGCCCCCGAGCGACCGGATCCATGTCGGCTACGTCGGGTGTGGCACCCAGGGGATCCGCCAGCTGATGGAGGCGCTGCCGCGCGCCGAGCTGCGGATCACCGCCGTGTGCGACCCCAACCGCCGCAGCGACGACTACGTCGAGTGGTATCGCCACGAGCTGCGCGACAAGGTGCGCGCGTTCCTCGGCGACGCGGCGTGGGGAGAAGGGACCCGCGCCTGCCCGTGCGGACGGGAAGTGGGACGGGAGCTCGTCGACCGTCACTACGGCTCCTCGGCCGGAGCCGGCTGCCGCGCGTACGCCGACTTCCGCGAGATGCTCGCGCAGGAAGAGGACCTCGACGCCGTCTACGTGATGGCCCCCGACCACCTCCACGCGTCGGTCGCCCTCGCCGCCATGCGGGCGGGCAAGCACGTCATCACCCACAAGCCCCTCTCCAACGTGCTCCACGAAGCCCACCTCGTCGTCCAGGCGGCGCGGGAGAGCGGGGCGGCGACGCACCTGTTCTGCGCGGCGGACCAGGAGTCGACGCCGACGATCGCGGAGTGGATCGCGGCGGGCGCCATCGGCCCCGTGCGCGAGGTGCACAACTGGTCGACGCGCCCGTTCTGGCCCCAGGGCATGACCAGCCTTCCGACCGAGACCCCGAAGGTGCCGGAGGGTCTGGACTGGGACCTGTGGCTCGGCCCGGTTCCCCACCGCGCCTACCACCCGGCCTACACCAACGCCGTCTTCCGCGGGTGGTACGACTTCGGCACCGGCGCGCTGGGCGACATGGGGCACTACAGCTTCTACCAGATCTTCCGCATCCTGAAGCTCGGCTCGCCCCTCACCGTCGAGGCCAGCCGGAGCCAGTACTGGCGGATCGACGACCTGCTGTGGAAGCGCCAGGCGAACACGGTGTCCTACCCGCGCGCGTCGCTCATCCACTGGGAGTTCGGCCCCCGGGAGGGGATGCCGCCGGTGTCGCTGCACTGGTACGACGGCGGCCTCCGGCCCCCGGAGCCGCACGAGCTCGACGAGGACGGGGAGCCGATGCCGGAGGAGGGGCTCCTCTTCGTCGGCGACCAGGGAAGGATCCTCGCCGAGTTCAGCGGAGGGGAGCCGCGCCTGATCCCGAAGGCGCGGATGGCCCGCTTCCAGCCCCCGCCGAGGTCGCTCCCCCGTCCGATCGGGGAGCTCGATCAGTGGATCCGCGCCTGTCGCGGCGGAGAAGCCTCCGACGCCAGCTTCGCGAGCGTGGCTCCCTTCAGCGAGGCCATTCTGCTCGGCACGATCGCGCTGCGCGTGGACGGCCGTCTGCGGTGGGACGCGGAGAGGTCGCGGTTCGCGGACGCCCCGGCCGCGGACGCGCTCATGAGCCGCGTCTACCGGGACGGCTGGACGCTCTGACGCCGCGCCTCCGGGATCGTCTCCGGAGCCCGCCCCGGGGACTCGGCGGTCGCGCCGGTGGCGGAACGGGATTCGTTCTCGCGCCTCGGTCGGACCGCGGCTCGGGGGGGACGTCACGCCGAGGCCCGGCTCGCCCCGCAATGGTAGGCTCAGCCGGAGACATGCGGCGCCGGCTCGTCGTCCTCGCGATCCTCGCTTCGCTCGGCGCCGACCGCGCCGGGGCGCAGGAGCCCCCCTCTCCCGGCCTGCGCTACGACGCCGGGCTCGACGTCCCCCTCACCGTCGTCGGCCTCGCCGGCACCCTCGGCCCGAAGCTGCTCTCCGACGACACCGGGCCCTGGGCCTGCCGCTGGTGCGACCGCGACTCCGCCGGAAACGACGCTCTCAACGGCCTCGACGCCGCTGTCCGACGACACTGGCGCTGGGACGACGTGAACAGGGCCCACCGCTGGAGCAACGCGACGCTCGCGGTGTCGTTCGTCGCCCCCTTCGGCGCATTCGCCGCCGCCCGCGGCGGCCTGGGCGACGGCTTCGGCCGGGAGATGCTGCTCGTCGTCGAGTCCTCGGCCCTGACCCTTGCCGTGACCCAGGGCACCAAGTTCCTGTTTCGTCGCGAGCGCCCGTGGGCGCACGCGGGAGAGGTGCCCGCGGGAGAGCGCCTGGGCTCCCGGGACAGCGCGCTGTCCTTCGCCTCCGGCCACGCCAGCCTCGCCTTCGCCTTCGCGGTGTCGACGGGGAGCCTGGCCTCCCTGCGCGGCGACGACGGGAAGGAATGGGTCTGGGCGAGCGGTCTCGCCTTCGCCACCGCCACCGCCTACCTGCGCATCGCCGCCGACCGGCACTACCTGACCGACGTGCTGGCGGGAGCGGCGCTTGGCGCCGCGGTCGGCTGGGCGGTGCCCCGGCTCATCGACCGTCGCCCCGACAAAGAACAGGCGAACGTCCCGATCGCCGAGCGCGAGACGCCGGTTCCCCTGTTCAGCCTCGCCCTCGGGGCGGGCCGGGTCGGCTCGGCGGGGTCGGCCGTGCTCGTGACGGGCGGAGTGCAGGGCGGCGGCGCGTTCGTGTCCGCGACCTGGGGCTTCTGAGCGCGGCCGCTCGGGGCGCGTGCCTGGCCACGGCTCGGGCGAGGGGTCGCTCCGAGGTCGACCCTTTTCGCTCGCGCGCGGTTTTCCGGCCCGCTGTTTTCGGGCAATGATGCCGGGCATGCGCAGAGCGATTCGCCACGTCCTCTCTCTGACCCTCGCGAGCGGCCTCATGCTCGCGCCGCCCGTCCTCGCCGCCCCTCCCGGGACGGACGCGGGAAGGGTCCGCCTGATCGTCCGCGGCGACGACATGGGCTTCTCCCACGCTTCCAACCCCTCCACCCTCCGCTGCTACACCGAAGGCGTGATGCGCAGCGTCGAGGTGCTGGCGGTCGGCCCCTGGTTCCCCGAGGCGGCGCGGATGCTGCGCGAAGAGCCCGGTCTCGACGTCGGCCTCCACCTCGCCCTCACCAGCGAGTGGGACAACCTCAAGTGGCGACCGCTCACCGATGCGCCGAGCCTCGTGAACGCCGGAGGCTTCTTCTTCCCGATGATCTGGCCCCACCCCCACTACGGGAAGGAGGGCGCGCTGCGGGAGCAGCCCTGGAAGATCGACGAGATCGAGCGGGAGCTTCGCGCGCAGATCGGGCTCGCGCGGCGCGAGCTCCCCCACCTCAGCCATCTCAGCTCCCACATGGGGTTCGGCGGCCTCTCCCCCGAGGTTGAAGCGCTCGTCAAGAGCCTCGCGACCGAGAGCGGTCTCCTCGTCGACCTCGAGGGGAGAGGCGTGAAGAGCGCCCGCTGGGACGGCCCGCACGAGACGGGCGAAGAGAAGGTCGCGAGCTTCGTTCGCATGCTCGAGGGGCTCGAGCCGGGCACGTGGCTGTTCGTCGACCACCCGGCCGACGACACCCCGGAGATGCGGGCGATCCACCACGTCGGGTACGAGAACGTCGCCGCGGACCGCCAGGGCGTGGTCGATGCCTGGACGAGTCCTCTCGTGAGGCAGACCGTGGAGCGCCGGGGCATCCGGCTTGTGTCCTATCGTGACCTCGCCGCCGAGGAGGCGAGCGCGACCGCCGGCGGCGCGGGACATCCCTGAGATGCGTGACCCCGTCCGGGGCGAGGCTCTCACCTTCGGCCTCGTGTTCGCCGGCGCCTACGCCGTGCTCGCGCTGCTGTTCCACGGGGCGCCGCGACTGTTCGTCCACCTCGACCAGGTCTTCGACGCCGACCTCGGACTGTGGACGATCGACCTCGCCCGGCCCCAGGGTCCGCACGGCCGGACGCTCGTCCACCCCCTCGCCGTCCTCTTCTTCAATCCGCTCGGCTCCGCCCTGCGCTGGCTGCTGCAGGCGGCGGGAGTCGGCTTTGCCGCCCGGCTGTCCGCGTCGCTCCTGTGCGCGGCGGGGGGAGGGGCGGCGGTGGGTGCCTTCCGGCTCCTCCTCCACCGGCTCGGCGTCGCGCCGGCGCGGGCCCGGGCCTGGGCGCTCGTCTTCGCGCTGTCGGCCTCGCAGGTCGTCTTCTCCGCGCTCCCCGAGAGCTTCGTCTTCTCCGCGCTCGGCCTCGTCGTCGTCTACACCGTCGCCGCCAACCCGGGCGCTCGCGAGTGGAGCCGGGTCGCGGCCGGGGTCTTCGCGTTCGGCGTCACCGTCACCAACCTCGGGGCGGTGGCGCTGGCTCGATCGGCCGGGCTCTCCTGGCGCGAGAGCACACGGCGCGCGGCGGCCGTGGTCGGGCGGCACGTCGTCCTCGTCCTCCTCCTCGCCGCCGCGCTCAGCCTGGTCCAGGTCGCCGTGTACCCCACCGCCCACGTCTTCTTCCGGCCCGAGCCACTCGGGTCGGCCTACCGGCTCGCCGTCGAGGGCTTGCCGTCCCCCGGCGCCGTGGCCCGGCGCGGCCTCGAGGTGGCCTCCCACCTGGGTTTCGTCTGCCTCGCCGCGCCGCGCGTCACGGTTCGCGTGACCGACGAGTCGGGCACCAAGGTCGACTTTCCGCCCCGCCCGTGGCGCGCCCTGCGACCGGCGGGGGGCGTGCACGCGGTGCTGTGGGGGCTCCTCCTGCTCGGGGGTGCGCACGGGGTGAGAGGAGCGCTCGCGGCCGGCAACGACCGGCGCCGCGGGATTCTTGCCGCGCTCGTCGGCTGGCTCGTTCTGCAGGCGGCGCTGCACCTCGTCTTCGGCACGTCGCTCTTCCTCTACTCGGCCCACTGGACGTTCGCGGTGGTCGTCCTCACCGCGGTCGGCGTCGAGTCGACGCTTCGGTCCTCGGGGAAGTGGGCCGGCCTCTTGATGGTGGCGCTGTGTGCGGTCGTGGCGCTGCAAGCCCTGGCCAACGCCGCGCTCGTGGCCGACATCCTGCGCCTGTTCGCCGGCCGCGGCTAGGGTCGTGCGGCCTCCGCCGCGCGCGAGACGAGGAGCGAGGCGCTGCGGGTTTCGGCGTCTCGACCGTCGGTCAGGATCATCCGCAGCTCGTAGACACCGGGGGCGAGACCGCCGGCGGGAAGGCTGCTGGCGAGCTGGACCCGGCCGTCGGGGCCGGCTTCGTGCGTTCCCGCGGACAGGACGTGGATGATCCGTTCGTCGCGGAGGACCTCGACGCGCGCCTCGACGCTCTGTCGGTCGATGCCGGGCCACGCGGTGAGGAAGAGGACGATCGGCTCGTCGGCGGGAGCCCGCGCCGGACTCGCCAGCGCGGGGTACAGGAGCACGTCCTGGTAGCGAAGGGGCGCGGGGAGGCCGGCCTCGCCCGTCTCGACCTTCTCCACCTTCCCCACCAGCATCAGGCTGCTCGCGCGCAGATGACCGGCCGGAGGGTCCTCGATCTCGACCGTCGCCCGGGCACCGCCCGCTCTCGTGCTGAGCGCATCCTGCGCGAGCACCTCGACCGTGTAGCTCCCGGGAGGCAGGCGGGCCTCCCGGTAGAAGAGGACGGGATCCCCGCCGTCCTCCCGCGCCGAGGACACGCGGTAGCGTTGGCTGGCCTTCGCGAGCACCTGTCGCTTCTGGTCGCGGACGAGGGTGAGGATCGTGAAGTCGCGGCGGAAGAGCCTGTCGTTGCCGTCGAAGTCCGCGCGGAACCCGCTCGTCGGCACCTCGACCACGATCGGCACCACGGACGAGGGAGGCTCCGCCGGGTACTGGAGCACCCGGACCTGCACGGGGATGAGGGTGGGCAGCCCGCCGCTCTCGAGCCGGGCCAGGATCGGGGCCTCGCTCTCCAGGACGGGAGAGGGCAGGGGCGTCGGGACCGCGAAGTAACCCTGTCGCGACTGCAGGCTGCCGTGGGGCCGCGCCACGTCCACCCGGATCGAGCGGTAGCGGCCATCGGAGCGGGCGTTGCTCGGAGTGTAGGACAGCACGTAGTGCGTGGCGAGGTCCTCCTCGATCCGGGCGAGGCCCGCGGCCAGGTCGTTCGTGCCGTGGAGCAGGATGCCGCCCGTCTGCTCGGCGAGGTTTCCCAGGCCGTTCTCGGGGGCCAGGCGCAGGGCGTCCTCGTTGCGCTCGAGGAGCGCGATGCCGCTGTCCGGCATCTCGGCGGCGCCGGGACCGCGCTGGCCCGCGGGCGCGGCCTGCACGAGCTCGAGCCGGGTCCTCAGGGTCTCCAGCGAGCGCCGCGTCTCGTCGGCCACGCTGCGGGCGCGCAGACCCGCGGCGTCGGCCGCGTAGATGCTCACCGCCGCGCGGTTCGCCGCCGCCACGACCGACCGAAGGGGCGACCCCGCACCCGACGGCACCGACAGGCCCTCCGAGAAGAGGAGCACGGCCTTGCGCCCGGGGTGGGCGCCGAGCGCGTCGACGAGGGCAAGGAGGGCATTGACCGTGGCCGAGCCGCGCTGGTCGCGCTCGAGGACGTCGAAGCTCTCCTTCATGCGGCTCTGGAGGACCTTCAGCCGGCGGATCACGTCGTCGCCCTCCAGCCGGCACTCGGGCTCGCCGGCCATCTCCGCGGGAACGACGCTCGTCTGGGGGCTCCCGTCACCGAGGCCGGCGTGGGCGTGGCGGATGGCCTCGCGCTCGCGGAGCCCCGAGTAGGCGGTGGATCCGCCGGTGAGGAGGCGCCCGAGGGCGCGGCGCACGGTCTGCGGGTTGTCGGTGAAGGCCTGAAGCTGGCGCAGGCCCTGGTCGATCGCGAAGAGCCCGACGAGCGGCTGGAGGGCCGAGGGCTGGCCGAGGTGCGAGAGAACGGCCTGGTGGGCCGCGCGCCGGCTCTCGGGACCGAGGCTGTCGAACACCACCGCCACGAGGGGGGGCGGCTCGCGGAGAGGCAACGGAAGTCCGGCCGCCAGGTCCACGCCGTGGTCGACGAGATCGAGGGAGTCGAGGCGCTGCCGGACGCCGTCCTCGGAGACATCGACGTCCCTGGCGGTGAGGCCCCGCAGGAACTCCCCGTCCTTGTCGCGAACCACGAAGTCGACGCTCACCCGCGTGGCGGTCACCCCGAAGGACTGCGGATCCCCCGCGCGCGCCACGTCCTTCCCCGGCCCGACCACCGCCGCGCCGAGCATGGCGCAGACAAGAGGGGCGCGCCGGCGAGAGGGGGGATGCGTCATGGCTTCATCTTAGCGCGCCGACGCGGTGGAGGTTGCCAGAGGGTGTCGACGTCGAGGCCCGGGGGCGCGCTTCCGAGGCGGATCCGGTCGCACTCGAGCGGAAGCAGGTCGACCGACGCATCGAGGACGCGGCGACGAGCGAGCTCGACCGTCACCTCGTGGGCCACGCGATCGAGGACGACGCTGACCGAAGCCGGGTGGGCCGCGCCCACGTGGACGGCCGGCCCCTCGGCGAGGATCGACCAGCCGTCCTGCCAGCGCGCCAGGGCGAACGCCACGCGCCCGCCTCCTCGGGGACGCACGATCACGGCGTCCGCTCCGGAAACGTCGCCCGACACGAGGAGGGGCTCGGCGGGGGCGGAGCTCGACTCGGGGGGTCGGATGAGCCGGTCGAGGCGCACCCGATCGACGAAGTCGGTCGGGATCCAGCGCCAGGAGTCCCCGGTGAAGAGATACGCGCCGCGGCGACCGGCAATGACGTGGAGCTGACCCCGCGCCGCGCTCGAGGGATGCTCTTCGCGCCGCTCGGTCACGAGGGCGGGGAGAGGAGCGATCGGGGGCAGCGACTCGAGGCCGGGCGGATTCGCGGTGATCATCGCCTCGGAGAGGAGCGTGCCGGAGAAATGGCCGAGCGCCTCGGCGCCGTGGCCCCTCGGCCCCCGGGCGATCCAGACCCGGTTCGGGTGAACGGGGACGAGGCGCCCGTCGAGCTCGAAGGCGGGCTCTTTGTCCACGCGAACGCTCACGCGGCGACGCACCCGGTCGAGATCGACGGCGAGATCGTAGAAGCGCCCGGGCTCGAAGGAGAGCGGGGCCGAGGGGGGCGGCCCCGGGACCCGCCGGGCCCGCGCATCGGCGGTGTCGAGCCGGAACGAGAACACGCCCGGTCCGTGCCTCTTCGTCCACAGGACGTCGTGCGCGTCGACCCGCCCCCAGCTGAGCAGCGGCTCCTCCGCGGCGGACACGCTCTCGGGGAAGGCGGCCCGCAGCCTTGCGACCACGCGGTCGTCGGGGTCGAGCAGTCGCCCCAAGGCAACGCGCACCGGCTCCGCGCGGCGCTCGAGCGAGCTCCACAGCCCGGGATTGTGGCGCTGCAGAAAATGGGAGCTTCCGGAGAGGCTGAGGGTGATCGCGAGGAGCCACGACCAGGCGCACCCCGCGAGACCGGCCGCGCTCAGCGCAAGACGCCGGCCGCCGCTCGCCCGCCGCACGGCGAGGGGCCACAGAACGAGGGCGGCGACGATGAGGAACGACGCGAAGTCGATCTGGTAGCGCATCGCCGCCGCGGGAAAGACGAAGGCGGTGGCGAGGGGGCTGAGGAGCCCGGCGGCGACGAGCACGCTCACCCGGGAGCGGAAGGCTCCGGATTCGGTCACGTCGGCGCGGCGCAGCAGCCAGGGCGCGGCGAGGAGAACGAGCAGGAACGGAGCGTGGGCGAGCAGCCCCACCACCGCCGGCTCCTTGTAGAAGCCAAAGGCGGTCTCGCCGGGATAGTCCGTCCGCGGCAGGAAGAACGGGAAGTCGAGGCCGGTCTCGGGGGGAGCGAGGAACTGGAACCACGCCGCCGGGGCGACCCCCCGGAGGTCGAACCACGAGACGGCGCGATTGCCGGCCAGGGCGTACCGGGTGCCGAAGTCGAACCAGGAATCGAAGCGTGCCTCGTTGTAGCCGCCCAGCAGCAGCAGCACGACCCCGACCGGTGCGGCGAGGGCAACAAGCGAGCGCACGCGCCGCTCGAGCGCCGCCCGCCAGGCGGGAAGCGCCAGCAGCGGAATGACGGGGAGCATCAGGACGTGGTTGGGCCGGCAGCCGACGGCGAGGCCGAGGCAAAGGCTACCCAGCGCCAAGCGGCGCAGCGAGAGACCGGGGACCCGACCCTCCTCCGAGGGTCGACTCGTGTCCGCGGTGGTGAAGAGCCAGGCCGCGGCGCCGACAAAGAGGTATCCGGCGGTGAGCGCGACCTCGTAGACCGACGCCCCTCGCAGCGCGAAGGGGACGACGCTCGACAGCCCGAGCGTCGCCACGCCCACGAGCCGCGCCCAGCGGGGCGTCTGCGGGAGATGGCGGCGGACGAGCTCCCGAAGCAGCAGCACCCAGAAGGCGAGGCCAAAGGTCGCAAACAGGGTCGCCCCCAAGCCCTCGGGCAGCTCGCCCAGGCGCAGGAGCCGCCACGGCGCGAACAGGGTGACCGCGGGAACCACCCCGAAGTAGAGGTAGTAGCGGCCGCGGTACAGGGAGGCGTCGTGGAGCCGCACGCGAGCGTTGCGCCCGGGCTCGTAGGGCTCGGACAGCTCGAACAGCCCGGGGTCGGGCTCGACGCGGAGGTGGAGCTGGCCGTGGAGAAGGGCGTCCGTGAGGAGGTTGTAGTAGCCGTCCTGGGGCTGGCCGAGAGGAAAGGCCCGACCGTTCGCGGCCGTCCACGCATAGAAGAGGAAGAGCCCCGCGATCACGGCACCGACGGGACCGGCGGCGGTGAGTCGCTTCACGGCAGGGTCGAGGGGCCGCTCGGGGCGAGCATCGGCATCGGCGAGTCTACACCCCTCGCGCTAGCCGTCCGCCGTCGGCAGGTCCCGCACGCGGCCCGCGCCCCCGGGGGCCGGGCGGGCCCCGGCCTGCCCCCCAGACGGGCCGCCCGCCGGCCTCGCCTCCGCCGCCGGCTCCTGGACCAGGTGCACCGTCCGGGTCGGGAAGGCGAACCCGGTGCCGGCACCTTCCACGACCTTCATGAAGCCGAGGAGCACCTCCTGGCGGCACGCCTGGAAGTCGCCCCACGTCGGCACGTCGAACCACGCCATGATCTCTATGTCGAGCGAGCTCGCGCCGAACTCCTTGAACTTGATGACCATGGCGTCGGGCCAGATCTTCGGGTGCTCGCGCAGGACCCTCTCGAAGCCCTCGAGCACCTGCTGCATCTGGTCGTGGGTCGTCCCGTACTCGACGCCGATCGTGGTGGCGAGGCGCATCCGGTCGCGCGCCGCGAACGACTCGAGGCGCTGGTCGGAGAGCTTGCCGTTGGGAATGGTGATGAGGGTGCGGTCGAGGGTCCGGAACCGGGTCGAGCGCAGCCCGATGTCCTCCACCGTGCCCACGAAGTCCTCGACCTTGACGAAGTCGCCGACGCGGAACGGCTGATCGACGGCCATGGAGATCGACCCGAAGAGGTTCTCCACCGTCTTCTGCGCCCCGAACGCGAAGGCGAGGCCGCCGATCCCCAGACCGGCGAGGAGCGTGGCGACCGGGTAGCCGAATGCGTTGAGCACCGCCACCCCGCCGGCGACGGCAATGGCGCCCTTGGCGATGTTCGAGCCGATCTTCAGGAGGTTCTTCGCCGAGGGGCTGCCCGCCGCCCACGGAAGCACCATCAGGATCTCGGCGATCACGCCCACCGAGCGCCACAAGGCCCAGAAGACGGCGAAGACCGTGCCGGCGGTCAGGAGGGCGATGATCAGCCGCTCGGCCGGGGCGCTGAGTCCCACTGACGGCAGCGCCGCGTAGAAGACGCCGAGGCCCCAGCCGAAGGTCAGCGGAGGCCCGACCTTCTTGAGCAGCTTGTCGTCCCAGTGGGTGTCGGTGCGCGCGAACAGACGGCCCAGGAGAGCGCGGGTCAGGGTCCCGAGAAGGCGGCCCAGCACCCACGCGGCGAGGACGAGGAGAGGCAGGGCGATCCACTGCCACCATGAGATCTCGAACGGCCCGGGGAGGAGCAGCCGGTCGAGGCCGGCCCCGGTGAGCTGGTCGCGGATCCAGCTGTCGTCGAGGGCGCTGTACCACCCCTCGATGGCGCGCACGGTGTTGCGGGAGAAGGCCCAGTACGAGCCCTCGCCGTCCTGGGTGCGGGCGAGGCGGACCGGCTGGGTGCGATCCTCACCCACTGCGATCTCTCCGAGCTTCTCGAGGTCGTCCGACAGCCCGGTTTCGGCCGTGCCCGCAGCGTCGGCGGAGATCTCCTCGAGGTCGAGCCAGAGGTGTCGGTCGAGGACGGCCTTGAGTTTTCTGGCCAGCGCCGGGCCCGCGGCCTTCATCTCGGGCGGGAGCCAGAGGTAACGCGCGGCCTTCTCCCAGTCGCCGATCCGGGCGGCTTCGAGGTAGGAGGTGACCGATGCCCGGGGTGAATCGGGAGCGACCCCGACCTCTTCCGCCTCCTCGGGATCGGCGGTCTCGGGCGCTGCCGCCGGGACAGGAGCGGTGTCCGTGGGAAGCGCCTGGGCCCAGGTCGGCCCGGCGAAGCCCGCCCCCAGAAGAAGGACGAGAGCGATGAGCGAGAGTGCCTGCCGACTCGACACGGTGAACATGACCCGCCAATACATCACGAATGCGCGGGCCGACGCAACCCTCGGCGAGTCCGTCTACAGCAGCGCGCCGATCGTGTCCCGATCGGGCAGCCCGGCCGCGGCGGCGGCGGCCGCTCCCCAGGCGGCGGCGATCTCGAGTGCGGCCGGCATCTCGCGCCCGAGAACGAGCGCGTGGACCAGCCCCGCCCCGAAGACGTCCCCCGCCCCCGTGGTGTCGAGCACCTCGACCGCCGGCGTCGGGGTCGCGATCCGCTCCTCGGCGGAGACCGCCTCGGCGCCGTGGGCTCCGCGGGTGATCACCACCCACCGCAGGAGGGGGCCGGCGACCGCCTCCGCCGGATCCCAGGGGTCGGCCACGAACGCCGCGGGAAGGTCCGCCTGCGACCCGAGAAGCACGTGGGCCGGGCGGGCCCCGGGCACGAGCGGCGGGACGTGCGCCACCACCGTCGTCCGCCGGGCGAGCTCGGCGAGCAGCTCCGAGAGATCGGCCTCGCGGCTGCGGACGTACACCGCGTCGACCTCCAGGTCGCGGAGGCGCGCCGGCGGCCCCTCCTCGACGCAGCGCCGGAGGTTGACGATCGTGCGCTCGCCCCGCGGGTCGACGAGGACCAGGGAGCGCGTGCTGTCGCCGGGCACGCGGACCACGGCGGAGGTGTCGATTCCCACGGCGCCAAGCTCCGCGAGAAGCCAGTCTCCCGTCTCGTCGGTGCCGATCGGCGAGACGACGAACACGTCGTGGCCCGCGTGCCGCAGCGGCACCGCGGTGTTGGCCGCACCGCCCCCGAGGCGCCGCTCGCGCCGGGTGGCGTCGAGATGGCGGCCCTCGTGGAGGGGCTGGGCCAGGGCGACGACCTCGTCCAGCGCCACCGAGCCGACCACGGCGATGCGCGCCATCGACGTCCCTCCCGAGGCCGATTCTAACGGCCTCGGGGCGGCCACGAACGACAAAAGACTGGCGACTCCGGCGCGGCGGGTGTCAGCGGGCGGTCGCCGCCGCCCGGGGCGGCGCCGACGCCTCGCTCGCCCGGGCCGCCTCGACCGCCTCCCATTCCGCCCGGGAGGGCACGCGACCGCGGGTGTGGCCATAGGCGGGAGAGTCGATGTCATGGATCCGCCGCGTGTACTCCGCGTCGGAGACGGCGTTCCTCCAATGCCCGCTCACCCGGGCGACGGCGATCCCGCCCGCGAAGACAGAGACGACGAGGGTGGCAAAGACCGTCGGGCGTACGGCCCGGTGCCAGGGACCGGGTGTCTCGACCCGCAAGGCTCGTGGCACCGGACAGGCGGCGACGCACGAGAGGCAGCCGAAGCACTCGTCGGAGCGGACTCTCAAGAGCCGCTCGACGGGAAGCCGCGACGGGCACGCGCTCGTGCACAGCCCGCAGTCGATGCAGGAGGGGACGTGACGCGTCACCTTGAGCGGCGAGAGGAGCGACGTCACCCCGAGGAGGGCCCCGTACGGGCAGAGGTAGCGGCACCAGGAGTAGGGGATGACGAAGGACAGGGCGACGAGGCCGAGCAGGACTCGGAGGGCGACGGGCGAGAGCCGCTCGAAGAAGTAGAGCATCTTCACGTCGGCCACGCGGTTGTAGGGCGAGTCGAGGAAGTCGACGACGTCTTTCGCGCTCATCGTCACGAAGACCGCGTAGACGAAGAAGAGGAAGAGAAGGTACTTGAGCGAGCGCAGCGGCAGGTCGAGCCACCGGGGCAGCGAGATCGTGCGGCCGAACATGCGGCCCGAGGCCGCGGCCAGGGCTTCGGAGACGGAGCCGATCGGGCAGACCCAGGAGCAGAACGCCTTCTTCAGCAGGATGCCGGTGGCGAGGACGAGGAGCAGGATCACGAGCCCCGCGGGGTGGACCGGATGCACCTGCCCCGTTGTGAGGAGGTGGCGCAGGCTCAGCAGGGCGGCGATCGGCAGGAAGGCCTCGACCCCCGGCGGCCGCTCCCCCACCACCTCGCCCGTCTCGAGGCCGCGGACCCAGGCCACGAACTCGAAGCCGATCCACAGCACGATCAGGAGGAATCCCCCCTGGACGACGTGTCGCGTCCACTCGATCCTTCGGCGACGGGTGCGCAGCTCGGGGCCCCTCAGGGTCGTCGTCTCCCTGCCGGAAGGAGAGGCCGCACAGAGCACCGCGTCGAGGGCCGTACGCGAGAGGCGGGTGAGGGCAGTCGTGGTCATGGGCTCTCCCGTTGGCAGCTCCCTTTGTAGCCCGCTGCGCGGCGGCGCGGGATGACGCCGGTCATGTCCGTGGAAGTCGTTGGTGCGTCGATCCTGTGAGACGATCTCCGCGCGGACGAGACCGCGCAAGGATGACCCGCCAGTGAAACCCGTCGTGATCGGCGTCGCCGGGGGGACCGGGTCGGGGAAGACGACGGTCGTCAGCGAGATCGTCTCCCACCTCGGCCCCGACCGCGTCGCCGTCGTCCAGCACGACTCCTACTACCGCGACCGCAGCGGGATCCCGCCCGCCGAGCGGGAGAGGATCAACTACGACCACCCCGACGCGCTCGAGACGTCGCTGCTCGTCGAGCACGTCCGCGCGCTGCAGAACGGGCAGCCGGTCGGGGTCCCCGTGTACGACTTCTCGACCCACACCCGCGCCCCAGAGGTGGTGCCCCTGGCCCCGAAGCGCGCGATCCTCGTCGAGGGGATTCTCGTGCTGGCCGATCCCGACCTGCGCTCCCTCATGGACATCCGGATCTTCGTGGACACCGATCCCGACCTGCGGATCATCCGGCGACTCCAGCGCGACGTGCGGGAGCGGGGGCGGACGATGGAGTCGGTGGTGTCCCAGTACCTCGAGACCGTGCGCCCCATGCACCTCGAGTTCGTGGAGCCGAGCAAGCGCCACGCCCACGTGATCGTTCCCGAGGGGGGCGAGAACGAGGTCGCGGTGGACATGCTCGTGTCGAGGATCCGCGCCATCTCCCGCGAGCCCTAGGCCCGCGAGGCGGCGCCTACCAGCGTCGGACGCGGCCGGTGTCGACGTGGACGAAGTCGGACTTGTGGTAGTAGCCGACGCCCCCGCGCCCGAGCTCGAGGGCGGCGTCGCGCAGCACCGCGCTCGACACGTCGGCGAGGCGGATGTCGATGGCCTTCCCCTGGAGGTGGAGGCTGCCCCTCGCCACCCCCTGGCTGGCCCGGCGCAGCTTCGCGTTGGTGACCGGCGAGCGGTAGCCCGAGATCACGTGGAACGGGCTCTTCGTGCCCGTGGCCTGCCGGAGCGAGTAGAGCAGATCGAAGAGGTGCGGGTCGATCCCGTGCTCGTCGCCGGTGCGGTGGTCGCGGAGGAAGTGCTCGAGCCGGGCGAGGCCGTCCGCGAGGTAGCCGCCCTCGGCGCAATAGGTCACGCTGAGGCGCTCGCTCGTGTGCGTGTGGAAGAAGGACAGGACGCGTTCTTCGCGCCTCCCGGCGATCAGCCTCGCGGGCGCGGTGAGGGTCGCCGCCGACACGAGCCCCCCGAGGAAGCGCCGCCGCGAGGCGAGGACCCGTCTCTCCTCGACCCTCATCCCTGGTGGCCCCGCCCGAGACGCATCCGGTGATGGTAGGGGAGCCGGAGCAGGTGGCGCAACCCCGGAGGATGAGCGCGATGAGCGCCCGGGCGCGGGCGGGAGCCGTCACAATCGGGCGGGACGACTCGGAGGGGAGTGGATCGAGCCCACGCCGCCGGGTCGGCCGCATGTCCCTCGGCGGATAGCCGGGGGGCAGCCCGCCGGAGAGAATGGGAGTGCCCGCCCCTCGGAGAAGGAGGATGCGTCGGGCTCATGAGCTCGAGGGGAGAGACGATGAGTCGAGTCGTCAGGGCGGCGGTGAGGGCCGCCGTCGTGTCGGTGGTCGCCGTCGCCCCCTGGGGCTGCCGGGAGCGTGGCCCCGCTCCCCGGAGCGAGAGGGAGGCTGCAGACGCCGCCGCCATTCCCAGCGAGCCTTCCGGCGCGGCCGACCCCGCCGTTGCCGCGGCCGTCGGCTCCGTCCTCGAGTCCGCTCGCCATCCCTGGCTGCGGTGGCCCGACCTCGCTGACGTAGCGGCGGCGCTGGGCGAGCTCTACGCCGGGGAGCCGGACCAGCTCGTGTGGTTCGCCGGCGACCGGCCCTATTCCACCCTCGCCGGCGCCGTCGACGCGCTCGCGCGGGCCCACGAGCGCGGGCTCCTTCCCGAGGACTACGACGCGGAACGGATCGGCGCGGAGTGGGCCCGGCTTCGATCCGGGGCGACGATGAGCGGAGCCGACCGGGCGCTCTTCGATGTCGCGGTGACGGTCGGGGTCCTGCGCGAGATGGAAGCCGTAAGTGTCGGTCGGGTCGACCCCCGGACCCTCGACTGGGGATACGACGTCGCCCCGCGAAAGCTCGACCGCCCGGCGGTGGTGCGGCGGGCTCGGGGAGGCGAGGGCATCCCGTCCACCCTCGACGCCCTCGAGCCGAGCTTCCCCCACTACCGACGGAACGAGCAGACGCTGGCCCGCTATCGGTCGTTGGCCGCGGGGGGCAAGCCGGCACCCGTCCCCGAGCTCGCGAAGGGCCGGAAGAAGGTGGAGCCCGGCCAGTCGTGGGCGGGAGTGCCCGAGCTCGAGGCCCGCCTGCGCCGCGTCGGCGACCTCCCGGCGGACGCCCCTGCTCCCGCCCTCGACGCCGACGGGGTCCCCCTCTACGAGGGCGCGCTGGTGGACGCGGTGCGCCGCTTCCAGCAGCGGCACGTCCTCGATGCCGACGGGATCATCGGCTCGGGAACGATCGGGGCGCTCAACGTCCCTCTCGCCCACCGCGTGCGCCAGATTGAGCTCGCCCTGGAGCGGGGTCGCTGGCTCCCCAGCCTCTCCGACCGGCGGACCGTCTTCGTGAACGTGCCCCTCTTCCGTCTCTGGGCCACCGATCCCGCCCGCGGCGAGGAGCCCCTCCGCATGCGGGTGGTGGTGGGGAAGTCCCTCGGCCACCACACGCCCCTGTTCGTGGGCGAGATGGCGTACGTGGTCTTCCGGCCCTACTGGAACCCCCCGTACTCGATCACGGTGAAGGAGCTGGTGCCGCACGCCCGCCGCGACCCGTCCTACCTGGAGCGCGAGGACCTCGAGATCGTGGCGAGCGGCGACGACAATGCCGTCGCCTTCCCCCCCACCCCGGAGAACCTCGACGCGGTGGTGGCGGGGCGACTCCAGATCCGACAGAAGCCGGGGCCGAAGAACTCCCTCGGCCTCGTCAAGTTCATCTTCCCCAACGCCGAGAGCGTCTACATGCACGGCACGCCCGCGCCGCAGCTGTTCTCCCGCACGCGCCGCGACTTCAGCCACGGCTGCATCCGTCTCGAGAAGCCGGCCGCCCTCGCCGAGTGGGTCCTGCGCGACGACCCCCGGTGGACGGGCGAGCGCATCGAGGCGGCCATGGCGGGAGAACGGCCCATCCGCGTGAACCTCAAGGAGCCCCTCACGGTGGTGCTCTACTACGACACCGTCCACGTCAACTCGGAGGGCGTCGTGCACTTCGCGAACGACATCTACGGGGACGACGACGCCCTCGACCGGGCGCTCGCGCGGGGCTACCCCTATCCCCGGGTCGCGGGGAAAGGCGGCCCCGGGCGCACGGGAGACCCTCCCGGCCCGTGATGCCGCGCACAACCGAGGGTACGGAGTGATCACGAGCACTCCCCCACCGCGCTCGGCCTGCCCACAATTCGAACCCGGCCCGGAGGGGCCGAAAAGGGGGGGGCATGGCAGAAGACCTCCGGTTCGACAAGGCGGAGTACGCAGGGGCCGAGACCGGGTCGAGCTGCACGCAGTGCGGGCAGGGGCTCGGCCTGCAGTACTACGAGCAGAACGGGAACGCCATCTGCAGC